>LKMJ01000451.1_pt1 | contig 31273 bp, 23 predicted proteins | sample 643391 | NCBI WGS metagenome assembly LKMJ01 (sample SAMN04112250, study PRJNA286221) | soda lake metagenome | biome: soda lake; feature: Kulunda Steppe; material: water; isolation source: sample PL-Br10 brine of Picturesque Lake | place: Russia: Kulunda steppe | collected 2010-07 | reverse complement strand
TCGAATCTCCTTTCCCGCTCCAGAATGAAAGAAGCGGTATTGAGCCAAGGCTCGGGTCAGGATCTGGAACGCCAGCCCGGTCGAATCTCCTTTCCCGCTCCAGAATGAAAGAAGCGGTATTGAGCCAAGGCTCGGGTCAGGATCTGGAACGCCAGCCCGGTCGAATCTCCTTTCCCGCTCCATATGTCGACGCACGGTACCAGCCAAGCCCCTTCCTTCTATTTGATGATGTCTGCCAGTGCGCAGTCCATTTTGCGTGCCTGACTATCGCGTCCATACCTTCGATGGCTTGAAGTCACGTGGTGCTGTCCCAATATCATCATGCCCTTGCGGCATTGCCGCCATCGAACCTCGAACCGATCAAGGATTGCCAATGGCCGAACCGGCTCTGTCCATCCGCGGCCTCACCAAGGTCTACGGCAATGGCTTCCAGGCCCTGAAGGGCATTGACCTCGACGTCGCCGAGGGCGACTTCTTCGCCCTGCTGGGCCCCAATGGCGCCGGCAAATCTACCACCCTGGGGGTGGTCTGTTCGCTGGTACAGAAGAGTGCCGGCAAGGTCTCGATCTTCGGTATCGATATCGACCGCGACTTCGCCCGCGCCAAGTATCACCTGGGCGTAGTGCCCCAGGAGTTCAACTTCAACCAGTTCGAAAAGGTCATCGATATCGTGCTGGCCCAGGCCGGCTACTACGGCATGGCGCGCCGGGAGGCGATACCCCGCGCAGAGGAGCTGCTGCGCGACCTCGGCCTGTGGGACAAGCGTAACGGCAGCGCGCGCATGCTCTCCGGGGGCATGAAGCGCCGGCTGATGATCGCCCGGGCGCTGATGCATCGGCCCAGGCTGCTGATCCTCGACGAGCCCACCGCCGGGGTGGACATCGAACTGCGCCGCAGCATGTGGGAGTACATGCGCCGCATCAACCGCGAGGAAGGCACCACCATCATCCTCACCACCCACTACCTCGAGGAGGCCGAGAGCCTCTGTCGCAATGTGGCGATCATCAACCACGGCGAGATCATCCGAAACACGGGCGTGCGCGAGCTGCTCGCCGAGCTGAACACCGAGACCTTCCTGTTCGACCTGGCTCATGCGGTGGAGTCAGTCCCCGAGATCCAGGGCTTCGAGGCGAGACTGGTCGATGCCGCCCAGCTGGCGGTGGTGGTGCATCGCGGCCAGCGGCTCAATGACGTCTTCACCGCGCTGGACGAGCAGGGCATCCAGGTCGTCTCCATGCGCAACCGCGCCAACCGTCTCGAGGAGATGTTCGTGACCATGGTGGAGCAGGGTAACGATGCCCTGGACAAGGCCGCCGCAGATGCGGAGGCCCGCACATGAACCCGATGCAGACGGCTATCGCCCTCTGGACACTGGTGCTCAAGGAGATCAAGCGTTTCACGCGCATCTGGCCGCAGACCCTGTTGCCGCCCTCCATCACCATGACCATGTACTTCATCATCTTCGGCAATCTGATCGGTTCGCGCATCGGCGAGATGGACGGCTTCAGCTACATGGATTTCATCGTCCCCGGGCTGATCATGATGGCGGTGATCACCAACAGCTATTCCAACGTTGCCTCGAGTTTCTTCTCCAACAAGTTCCAGCGCTCCATCGAGGAGATGATGGTCTCACCCATGCCCAACTGGGTGATTCTGCTCGGCTTCGTCCTGGGCGGTATGGCTCGCGGTCTGGGGGTCGGCCTGATCGTCACCGTCGTATCGCTGTTCTTCACCCGCGTCAGCGTGGCGCATCCGCTGCTGACCATTGGCGTGGTGGTGCTCACCTCTGCGCTGTTCTCCATCGGTGGCTTCATCAATGCCCTGCTGGGCAAGAAGTTCGACGATATCTCCATCGTGCCGACCTTCATCCTCACGCCGCTGACCTACCTGGGAGGGGTCTTCTATTCGATATCGCTGCTGCCCCCCTTCTGGCAGGGGGTATCGATGCTCAACCCCATCCTCTACATGGTCAACGTCTTCCGCTATGGCTTCCTGGGCGTCTCCGATATTCCGGTGGGCTGGGCCCTGGCCGCCATCGTCACCTTCATCGCCGTACTGTTCAGCGTTGCCCTGTGGATGCTCGAACACGGCAAGGGGATCCGTTCATGAGCCATCACCGTCCCGACACCCTGGTAGATGCCCCCCTGGGGCGCGAGTCCGCCTATCCGGAGCGCTACGACGCCTCGCTGCTCTACTCCATTCCTCGGGCCGCCAACCGCGCGCCGCTGGGCATCGAGGAGGGCGCCTTGCCCTTCGTTGGCGAGGATGAGTGGCATGCGTTCGAGGTCAGCTGGCTCAACGCCCGCGGCAAGCCGGTGGTAGCCGTCGCGCGCTTTCGCCTGCCGGCAGACTCGCCGAGCCTGATCGAGTCCAAATCCTGGAAGCTCTACCTCAACGGCTTCAACCAGACTCGCTTCGAGAGCCGCGAGGCGGTCATTGAGTCTCTGATGACCGACCTGTCCCGGGCTGCCGATGCCGCGGTGTCGGTCGAACTGTTCGACGTGGACGACGAGGCGTTGATGCCTCGCCGCCTGCCCGGCGAGTGCCTCGACGGCCTGGACATCGCGGTCACCGACTATACCCCCAGCGCCGAGCATCTGGCGGTGGGGGAAGAGATCGTCGAGGAGACATTGTATTCCCACCTGCTCAAGTCCAACTGTCCGGTCACCAGCCAGCCCGACTGGGGCAGCGTGTTGATCCGCTACCGGGGACCGCGGATCGACCGCGAGGGGCTCCTTCGCTACCTCATCGGCTACCGCCAGCATCAGGACTTTCACGAGCACTGCGTGGAGCATATCTTCGTCGACCTGATGAGGCATTGCCGGCCGGAGCGTCTGCTGGTCCTGGCGCGCTATGTGCGCCGAGGTGGACTGGATATCAGCCCCTGGCGCGGCACCCCCGGCGAGCAGCCACCCCGGCCCCTTCGCTTGTCGAGGCAGTAGCGGCCGGCACGACAGCAGCGCGGCCGGCTGGTAAAGTACCGAGAAGATTTCTCGTTTGAAAGCCGGAAGGGAGGCACTCAATGGATGCGCTGACGCTACTGCATGAACGCAGCTCCATGGGCAAGCTGATGGGACCGCCGCCTAGCCCCGAACAGCTCGAGGCCATCTATCGAGCGGCCCTGCGGGCGCCGGATCACAAGGAGCTGCGCCCCTGGCGCTTCATCGAGTTCTCCGGTGACGGCCTAGCGCGCCTGGGCGAGCTGTTCGCCGAGGCGGAGTATCGCGAGGATCCCCACGCGGGCGATGCGGCCCTCGACTCGGCGCGCAAGAAACCACTCCGCGCGCCCATGGTCATCGCGGTGATCGCCAGAGTCACCCCGGATGTCCCCAAGGTGCCCAGGATCGAGCAGGTGATCTCCGCCGGCTGCTCCGCTCACGGCATTCTGCTGGCGGCGCACGCGCTGGGACTCGGTGCCATGTGGCGCAGCGGCAAGTACGCCTTTGATCCCACCGTCCGCAAGGGCCTGGGCCTGGAGGAGGACGACGAGGTGGTCGCCTTCATCTACCTGGGCCAGCTGGGCGGACGTCACAAGCGCATTGCCGAGCACGACATCGACGCCTTCGTCGAACATTGGCGCTGAGTGGGAGATGAACATGCGCGAGATCGGCAAGCCCCACCCGCGGCCCCCGCTAAATGCCCCGGGCCAGGAAGATGATCCGGCACGCTTCCTGGCCTGGCTCGGTGAAGCGATCCCCATGGTCGAGCATCTTGGAATCCGCGAGATGGCCCGCGACGGCGAGCGCCTCATCTGGACGCTGGACCTGACCCCCAACCTCAATGACAAGGGCACCGGCTTCGGCGGAGCGCTCGCCGCCCAGACCACCCTGCTGGGCTGGTGTTGGACGACCCTCTGGCTGCGCCGTCATAGCCTGGCGCGGGATGTCGTGGTCGCCGAGGCCAGTCAACGTTTCCTGGCGCCGGTCACCGGCCACTACCGCCTCGAGTGCGAGCCGGAGGTGGAAAACGGTCCAGAGCGGCTCGCCGAGCAGCTCGCCCAGAAAGGCCGCGGGCGTATCTCCCTGGTACAGCGGCTGTGGTGTGGCGAGAAACTCTGCCTCGAAGCGCGTGGCGATTACGCCGCGCTTGGCGGCAGTTGAGCGGGAATCGGCTTGCAATCGCGCACTTGAGGCGATAGCATACGCGCCGTCCTCGAGGGAAAGGCAGCGACCTTCTCGACGGGTCAACAATGCGGAGGGGTGTCCGAGTGGTCGAAGGAGCACGCCTGGAAAGTGTGTAAGTCGAAAGGCTTCGAGGGTTCGAATCCCTCCCCCTCCGCCACGAATTTAAAAAGCCGCTGATTTCAGCGGCTTTTTTCATGTCTGAAATCGTGATTTGGCGTCGGGATATGTGTCCGGCAACTCCATCACGCCCAGCCCCTCCTCCCTTTCCTGGACAGATCTCCAGCGCGCATCATGCGTGATGCCACTCTGGACACGATCTGGGCTACTCTGTGGTCCCGTTTCTCGTCAGAGAGGCAACCTGATTCCCGGGGTATTTCGCGCAATGGACCTGCCTGCGTGTGGCGAGCGAATCCAAGGAGGGTTAATGCCAACGACCACCCGTCACCTGATGATGGACAGCCTGCTACTGCTGCTCGCGACCTCCTTTATCATCGTGGGTATCAACGGGCTGGTACTGGGCTGGTTGAAACTGGTCTATTCCCCACTTCATATGCTGCTGGTCGCCGACGGTTTCATGGCGCTGATGCTGGGTGGAATGGGTCTGCTGGCCCTTCTGGCCGGCTGGACAGGCGCTCGCCTGCTCGCCGGCGGGCTGCTGACCGTCCTGTTGCTGCATACCCTGGCCCAAGCGCTGCTTGCCCCGGGGGGATTCATGGCGCCCGGCGTTGAACCGCGGCTGGATGTCCTGCCAACCTTGCTGCTGCTGCCGATAGCGCTGTGCCTGCTGCTGGGAAGGCCTGGCGGGCGCTGTCGCTGGCTGTGGGTGTCTTGGGGCATGCTGCTGGTCGCGGCCGGACTGGCCGCCATGCTGGTCGTCGTTCCGGAGCTTCGCCCCTGGCTCCTGGCTCGCTTCGACACTCCTCAGCTGTCGGCGCTGGTGATGACGGGTATGCTGGGTCTGGGGGTGGTTGTAGCCGAACTGCGCGGCGATCGGCCACTGCGTCTGGGTCGCCTGGCGGTGTCGGCCGGTATTGCCGGGGTCCTGGTCAGCAGCCTGGCCTGGTTTCTGCTGAGCTGGCAGCAGGAAGAGTCCCTTGACCGTCAGGCAGACTATCTGCTGGATAACATTCAGCTCAACGCCGAGCAGGTCATGGTCTCGAGATTGAGCCTGATGCGGCGCATGGCCGATCGGCTCGACGCGGGTGGTGGCGACATCGACCTGACGGTGCTCGAGCGTGACCTGGCGAGCTACCTTCGGGACGCCGCGAGCCTGAAGGCGGTTGGGCTCTATCGTCCCGGTATCGGGTGGGCCTGGCTGGACGGGGTCGATCGGACCAGCGAGGCATTTCTGGCTGCGCAGGTGCACCTTCCCCGGATGGACGATTGGCTGGGTCTCGACCCTGGCCAACCGCGACTGACCCTTCCCGAACCGGAGATCCCCGGCCTGGCCCTGATGGCCATCGATGTTCCCGCCAGCGGTCAATTGTTGCTTAGCTTGTTCGACCTCTCTGGCCTGCTTGCCGGAGAGCTGCGCCTGCAGCTCGGACTCTACCGCGTCGTGATCCTTCACCAGGGGGAACCGATGCTGGAGCTCAGGCAGCCCGGAATCGGCCAGGAGGCGCCCAGAGGCGTCTTCGTCAACCACCTGCTGCATCGGCGACACATCGGTCTGCCAGGCGGCCCCATGCTGACCCTGGAGGTCTATCCCGGTGTCCAGAATAATTGGCTGCTGGCCGGCCTGATGCCGGTCGGTGTTGCCAGTGGCGGGCTGGTTCTCAGTGGCATGCTGGTGTTCAGCCTGGCGCTGGCCGGCCAACTGCTCGGCCGCACTCGGGCGTTGAGTGATGTCAGCCAGCAGCTAGAAGCACAGCAGGCCGTGCAGACTCGCATCGTTCGCGAGGAGCCGCTGGAGGATATCCTGGAGGCCATCTGTCGCATGCTGGAGCAGCAAGTGCCGGGTTCGCTCTGCTCGATCATGCTGGTCAACGAGGAGGGGACTTCCCTGGATCTGATGGCCGGTGCCCGTCTGCCTCAGGCCTATCGGGAGGCGGTGACGACGCTCGAGATCGGCCGGGGTATCGGCTCCTGCGGCAGCGCCGCTTATCTCGGTGAAGCGGTGATCTGTGAAGACCTCGCCGAGGACGCTCGCTGGAGCAGCTACCGCGAGTTGGCGCTGGCTCAGGGGCTGCGCGCCTGCTGGTCGGTGCCGATCCTGGACAGCGATGGAGAGGTGCTAGGCACCTTCGGCACCTATCTCTCGGTACCGAGGTCTCCCGATGTCGCATCCCGACGGCTCCTCGGCAAGGCGGCCGACCTGGCGGCCCTGGCGGTGGAGCGCCATCACAGTCGCCGCAACCTTCGTCTGCTCGAGCGCAGTGTGGAAGGGAGCATCAATGGGGTGGCGATCGCTGACGCCAATCGGCCTGATGCTCCCATCGTCTATGTGAACCCTGCCTTTCGGCGGATGAGCGGTTACAGCGAGGAAGAGGTGCTGGGGCGGAACTGTCGCTTCCTGCAGGGGTCGGAAACCGATCCCGCTGCTGTGGAACGTATTCGTCAGCAGCTGTCGCGGGGTGAAGATGTACACGTCACCCTGCTCAACTATCGCAAGGACGGCACGCCGTTCTGGAACGATCTATACATCGCCCCGGTGCGTGATGCCCAGGAGAGGATCACCCACTACGTGGGGATGCAGAACGATGTCTCCGAGCAGAAGACCTATGAGTCTCAGCTGGCCCACCACGCCAGCCATGACGCCCTGACGGGGCTGGCCAATCGCAGCCTCTTCGAGGACCGTCTCGAGCACGATGCGGCGCTCACTGTTCGTCGTCCTGAGCGGCTGGCTGTGCTGTTTGTCGACCTCGACGACTTCAAGCCGATCAACGACACCCTGGGCCATGCGGTGGGTGACGCTGTGCTGTGCGAGGTGGCCAGGCGGCTGGAGGCTTCGGTTCGGCCCGGGGATACCCTCGCGCGCATGGGCGGTGACGAGTTCGTGCTGCTGATGACCGACGTCACCCGGGAGGAGCAGGTGCTGGCCCTGGTGGAGCGTCTGATGGTGGAGGTCTCGCGGCCTTACCTGATCGAAGGCCATGAGCTTTACCTGACCTGCAGCGTGGGCATCGCGCTGAGCGATCCGACCATGGCGGAGCCGCGTGAACTGATCCAGCAGGCCGATATGGCCATGTACAAGGCCAAGCAGCAGGGACGCAACGCCTATCACTGGTACACCCAGGCGATCAACGAGCAGCTCGGCGAGCGGGTCACGCTGCGTAATGATCTGCAGGAGGCCATCGCTTCCGGCAGGATGGAGCTGCACTACCAGCCCCTGATAGCCCGTGATGGCACCCTGGCCGGCGTCGAGGCGCTGCTGCGCTGGAATCATCCAGTGCGAGGCTATGTCTCTCCGGAGGTGTTCATTCCCCTGGCGGAATCCACCGGGCAGATCATCTCGCTCAGCCGCTGGGTGTTGGATCGCGCCTGCGAAGACATGGTCGCACTGGGTCAACAGGGTGTCGGCAGCGTCAAGGTGGCCGTCAATCTGTCGCCACTGCAGTTTCATCGACCGAGCTTCCTGGCCATCCTGCGTCAGGTGCTGCAGCAGTCGGGGCTGCCGGCCGAGCAGCTCGAACTGGAGCTGACCGAGGGCATCCTCATGGACAACACCGAATCGGCCATCGATATCCTGCATGCGCTGCGTGGCATGCACATCGGCGTCTCCATCGACGACTTCGGCACCGGCTACTCCAGCCTCAGCTATCTGCGGCACCTGCCCATCAACAAGGTGAAGATCGATCGCAGTTTCATCAACGAGGTCACCACCAACCCCCACGATGCCGCCATCGTGCAGGGTATGATCTCGATGGCCGGCCACCTGGGGCTCAAGGTAGTGGCCGAGGGTGTCGAGACAGAAGAGCAGCGTCGTCAGCTGGAAGCCTGGGGATGCGATATCTTCCAGGGTTTTCTGCTGGCTCGGCCGATGCCGCTGGAGGCCCTTTCGCGCTTTATCGTGGCGCGACAGCTGGCCTGAATGATGATGGAGGAATCTGCCTTAACCAACCAATCGGTGAGATCAGGCCATCAGGCCTGACTCTCTCAATCCCATGGCGTGGTTGTCGAAGGCCCGGGCCATCTTCTCGTCGTAGCGGTTTCTGGCGTAGGCGGGGCCATTGTAGCGGCGAGCGAACCTGGCCCACTGCTGATGGCGCAGTGACGAGAGCAGCACCGGGTCCTTCTGGATGAAGCGCACGAAAGCGGCGAGATGTTCCCGTTCACAACTGTGCATGCATTCCACATAGTGCCGAACGCTGTCGTAATCCAGATGCTCCCAGTGAAATCCCATGATCTGGAACAGACCCCAGGAGGCCGATTCGAGCGCGCTGTCGTGGTGAATCTGCTGGGCCCGTTCCAGTCGCCCGTACTCTCTGACGCCCCCCAGATAGCCACCGGCTGAGGAGTTGATCAGGTTCGGTTCGCTGGCCATATGGGGAGTCGGGTCGATGCCATGGTGGCGGAGCCGACGCGCCATGATATGGCGTTCGAAGAGAATGGCGGGCCTGCCATTGGAAAAGAAGCCGCTGCCCCGCGACTCCACCTCGTTCACCGCCATGATCGCCGCCACCGGCACGGACAGCTCTTCCGCGGCCCAGAACAGATCCTGCTGACCCAGCAGCCCCTCGCTGGCAAGAGCTTCGCTGGCCTTCTCATTGCCGGCCGTTGGCCGTTGATGCTCCATCTCGGCAGCGGTCGACTGTTCGCTTCTTTCTCCAGTCTCTTCCCCCGCAGTGGCATGACGCAGCATGAGGTCGGTCTTGGGGCCCGCCAGGCCATCCACCACCAGCCCCGCCTTGTTCTGGAAGGCCCTTACCGCATGTTCCGTTGCAGGACCGAACTGCCCATCCAGGGTCAGCGGGAAGCCCACAGCGCTCAGCCGCCGCTGCAGCTCCATCACCTCATCCCCTGAATCTCCTCGGCGCAGGATGCGATCCTGCTGCGGCAGGAAATCCACCTCGGCGTACCAGTCGCTCATGTGCCCCCCTTGTGGAGCGCTGCGTGCAATCGGCGCCCCCTGATTGAACGATAGTGGGCCTTTCCGTAGACGACCAGTCGTCCTGTAGGTCTCCGCCGGGCTCGACGGACCGGCGTGGCGGATGCTCGTCGTTTCCCGGGCGGGGAGTGCGGTTGGGGCGCGCAGAGAATCGCGGTAAGCTGCTTCAATGCCGAAGGAGAGGCATGCCATTTACCGTTTGGAGATATCCCATGTCGCTACGTTCCCTATTCATCGCCGCCGCGCTGGCCCTGCCGCTGACCGCCGTGGCCGACACCCCGAACATCGTGCCGGGGCTGTGGGAATTCACCAGCACCACCTCGGTCACCGGCGAGGTGCCGATTCCCGATCAGACCGATACCCACCAGGAGTGCATCGCCCAGGGTGACCTGGAGGATTCCGACTTCCAGTTCCTCGAGGTGGAGGAGGGCTGCGAGCTTCTCGAGCACAACGTCTCCGCTGATGGCATCGACTACCGGATGATCTGCCGTGAAGAGGGTGGCGAGGCCAATATCGACGGCCGCATGGATTTCCTCGGCGAGCGCGTCGAAGGCAACGTCAACGTCCAGGTTCAGTCGGCCATGGGTGAAATGCAGATGAATACCGTGGTCCAGGGCGAGCGTCTCGGCGACTGCTGAGCCGCGTGGTGACAAACAAGCCAGGCCACCCCGAGGGGTGGCCTGGCTTGTTTCTGTCGGATGAATAGGCCCTCGAGTTGCGCAAGCGGGGCGTCAGGATCGAGGAGGGGCCACAGTAGCGGCCTCCATCTCCTCCTCCAGGCGCCGCTTGACGTCGCCGGGTGAGCCGGTGTGACGGGCCAGCAGGTCGTAGGCCACCGGTACCACGAAGAGGGTGAACAGGGTAGCGGCGGCCACGCCGGAGAGAATCACGGTCCCGATCACCATGCGCGACTCGGCGCCGGGACCGCTGGAGACGATCAGCGGTACGGAGCCAGCCATGGTGGTCACCGCGGTCATCAGGATCGGCCGCAGGCGGGTCACTGCAGCGTCCATCAGGGCGTCGCGGAAGGCCAGCCCCTCGTCGCGAAGCTGGTTGGCGAACTCCACGATCAGGATGCCGTTCTTGGTGGCCAGGCCGATCAGCATCACCAGCCCTACCTGGCTGTAGATGTTCAGCGACTGGCCGGTAACGAAGAGCCCCAACATGGCGCCGCTCATGGCGAGCGGTACGGTCAGCATGATCACGAAGGGGTGGATGAAGCTCTCGAACTGGGCAGCCAGCACCAGGAACACCACCAGGGCGCCGAGGATCAGCAGGAAGGTGGTGGCGCCGCTGGCCTGCTGGAAGTCCCGCGAGGCGCCGCTGACGTCGGTCTGGGCCTGGGCGGGCAGCAGCTCGGCGGCGGTCGCCTCCAGGTACTCCAGCGCCTCGCCCAGGGAGTAGTCGTCGGCCAGGTTGGCTTCGAGGGTAATCGAGCGAATGCGGTTGAAGCGGTTGAGGGTGCTTGCCCCGGCGAAGTCGGTGAAGGAGACCAGGCTGGCCAGAGGGATCAGCTCGCCGGAGCGGGATGAGCGCACCTGAATATTGTCCAGCGCCCGGGGGCTCGACTGGCTGCCCCGGTCGCCCTCGAGGATGACGTCGTACTCCTGACCGTTGTCGATATAACGGGTGACGTTACGCCCGCCCAGCAGCACCTCCAGGGTGCGGCCGATCTCGGTGACGGTAACGCCCAGGGAGGCGGCCCGCTCGTAGTCGATGTCCACCCTCAGTTGGGGCTGGGTTTCTCGGTAGTCACTGTCCAGGCCGATCAGCCGGGGGTTGTCCTCGCGGATATGGTCCATCAGGGTGTCGCGCCACTCGGCGAGCTCCTCGTAGGTGCCGCCGCCCAGCACGAACTCCACCGGCTTGCTGATGCGCTGGCCGAAGCCCTGACGCATCACCGGGAAGGCCTGCACCCCGGGCAGCCCGGCGAGTTCACGGCGAACGTCGCCCATGATTGCCCAGGCATCGCGGCGCTCGCCCCAGTCGGCCAGACCGATGATGCCGAAGCCGTTGTTGAAGTTCTCGATGTTGCCGAAGCCGCGCGGTGCGCGGATCAACACCCTCTCCATGTCGCCACTTTCCAGCATGGGTTCCAGGCGCGCCTCGATCTCGTTCATGTAGTCCATGATGTAGTCGAAGGTGGCGCCCTCGGGGCCGTTGACCAGAATGATGAAGCTGCCGCGGTCCTCCTGGGGGGTGTACTCGCTGGGGAGCTGGTCGGTCAGCCACACGGTGGCGGCGATCAGGGTAACGAACACCGCCAGCACCGCGAGACGGGCCTTGAGCACCCAGCCCAGCAGGGCACGGTAGAAGCGCTGGGTGAGCTCCAGCAGCCACTGCACGGCCCGGGCGACGCGGCTGTCGTTCATGCTCGGCTTGAGGATCTTGGAGGCCATCATCGGCGTAAGCGATAGCGCCAGAACGCTGGAGATGGCCACCGCGGCGGCCATGGTCAGGGCGAATTCCGAGAACAGACGACCCACGTTGCCCTGCAGGAAGGCCAGCGGCACGAACACGGCGATCAACACCAGGGTGGTGGCGATCACCGCGAAGGCGATCTGGCGAGTTCCCTTGAAGGCCGCGACCAGGGGCGTCTCGCCGTAGTCGTGCATGCGACGGTGGATGTTCTCCAGCACCACGATGGCGTCGTCGACGATCAGTCCGATGGCCAGCACCAGGGCCAGCAGGGTCAGCAGGTTGATCGAGAAACCCATCAGCGCCAGGGCCATGAAGGCGCCGATGATCGCCACCGGCACCGTTACCGCCGGAATCAAGGTGGTGCGCACGTTGCCCAGGAACATGAAGATCACTATCACCACCAGGCCCATGGCGATGAACAGGGTCATCACCACCTGCTTGATGGCGCCGGCCACGAACACCGAGGCGTCGTAGTTGAGACTCAGCGTCATGCCGTCGGGCAGGCTGTCCTGGACCCGTTCCAGTTCCCCCTGGACGCCGCGGGAGACCTCCAGCACGTTGGCGGTGGACTGCTTGAGGATACCCAGGCCGACCATGGGCACACTGTTGGCTCGGAATACCGATCGATCCTCCACCGAGCCGATCTCCACCCGGGCCACATCGCCCAGGCGCACCAGATAGCCATCATCGCCCTGGGTGAGGGCGAGGCGGTCGAAGTCTTCCGGCTGGTTGAAGCTGCGCGGCAGGCGCACAATAAATTGCCGCTCACGGGATTCGATGGCGCCGGCGGGCAGTTCCACGTTCTCGGCGCGCAGGGCGCTCTCCACGTCGCTCACCGTGAGGTTGCGAGCGGCCAGGGCATTGCGATCGAGCCATACCCGCATGGCAAATTCGTTGCCACCCCCGATGCGTACCCGGGCCACGCCGGGCTGCACCGAGAAACCGTCGACCAGGAAGCGGTCGGCGTAGTCGGTCAGTTCGGGAATGCTGTAGCCGTCGCCGGAGAGTGCGAGCCACACCACCACCTCTTCGCTGGAGTCGGCCTTCTGCACCTCGGGTGGATCGGCCTCGTCGGGCAGGTTGCGCAGGGCACCGGAGATGCGGTCGCGGATATCGTTCGCAGCGGCATCGATGTCCATGTCGAGGCGAAATTCGATGTTGATCCGCGAGCGGCCATCCTCGCTGGAGGAGGTGATGAGTTCTATGCCCTCGACCCCGGCGATGCGGTCTTCCAGCGTCTGGGTGATACGGGTCTCCACGACGCTGGCAGAGGCCCCGGGATAGCGGGTATCGATGCTGACCACCGGCGGGTCAATCGATGGATACTCCTGCAGTGGCAGGCGCTGCATGGCCAGCAGACCGAAGGCGACGATCAATAGCGCCAGCACGGTGGCCAGTACCGGCCGCTGGACGGAGAGGTCGGAGAGACGCATCAGCCACGCTCCTCGCGGCCGGCGGCGAGGATCTCGCTCACCGAGGTGGTCTCGTCGGCGATGCCCAGCAGCTGCACCTGGTCACCCTCGCGAACACGCTGCACGCCGTGGGCCACCAGCAGCTCGCCGGCTCCGAGTCCCTCGACGATTTCCGCCTGGCCGGTGCGGCGCTCGCCGACTCGGACCTCGCGGCGCTCGAGGCGGTTATCGTCGGCCTCGTCGATCACCAGCACGAACTGACGGTCACCGCTGGGGATCAGCACGCTCTCCGGCACCACTACGGCGTCCCGAGGGCTGCGCTGGACGACGACCTCCATGAGCATGCCGGGGCGCAGGCGCAGTTCGGGGTTACCCAGCTCGGCCCGCACCGTCACGCTGCGGCTCACCGGATCGACTCGGCTGCCGACATTCTCCACCACGCCGTCGAAGCGCTCGTCGGGAAAGGCCACGCTGCGCGCCGCCAAGGGCAGCCCGGGCTCGAGAATCGAGAGGAACACCTCCGGCACGTTGAAGTCGAGCTTCATCACGTCGACCTTGTCCAGTGTCACCAGCTCGGTGCCCGGGGTGACCAGGCTGCCCACGCTGATGTTACGAAAGCCCACCACGCCGTCGAAGGGGGCTCGCACGCGGTAGTTGCGCAGTCGCGCCTCCAGCCCCTGGATCTCCGCTTCTACCTGGCGCAGCCGCGCCTGGGCGTCCTCTACATCGGCCCTGGGTGCCAGATTTCGGGTCTGCAACTGAGCCAGGCGGTTCACCGTGGCGCGGCGCTCGTCCCGCTGAGCCTGAGCGGCGCGCAGCTGGGCCTGCTGTTCGTCGTCCTGCAGTCGCACCAGCAGTTGACCCTCTTCCACGACCTGGCCGTCGCGGAAGTTAACCTCCATAACGGTGTCGGTGACGGTGGCGGATAGCGTTACGCTCTCATCGGCGCGAAGGGTGCCCAGCGCCTCCAGCGGGTCCGACCAGGGTTCCAGACTGACCCTGGCGCCGATCACCGGCGTCGTTTGCTGAGCGGTGGCAGTGTTCGGTGCGGCATGCAGGCCGATGATCAACGCCAGCAGGGCGGAAAGCGCTCGGGGTGACAAGCGGCGAATGAACGGCGATGAGACGGTCATGAGAGCTCTTGGTTGAATGGCCGGAAGAGGGTGGCACAGCATCGGTGGGCATCCTGCCCGTGACCGAATCCCTGTCAGGCTAGCCAAAATACCCGCCGACACTGTGACAACAATTCACAATCAGATAGTGAAGATCCGCTAGTGTACAAGGATTGTACATTTGTTCCATCGCTGTGCACCCCAGGCCTGGTGCATCAGCCCGACAATGAGGCGGTGATCAACAGGATGTCGCCGGCCTGCTAGAATGCGCCTCCTTGAGACGCGGCCGGGAGTAACCATGACCTATGATGCGGTGATCGTCGGCGCGGGTGCCGCCGGGCTGATGTGCGCCCTGACGGCGGGCTACGCCGGGCGGCGGGTATTGGTGATCGACCATGCCAACAAGGCCGGGCGCAAGATCCTGATGTCCGGCGGTGGACGCTGCAACTTCACTCACTTGAACTGCACACCGGCCAATTTTTTTTCGGATAATCCCCGCTTCTGCATCTCGGCGTTGAAGCGCTACCGCCCGGAGCACTTCGTCGAGCTGGTGGAGCGCCACGGAGTCGACTACGTGGAGAAAACACCGGGGCAGCTCTTCTGCGCGGACTCCGCCAAGGAGATCGTGCGGGTGCTGCTCACCGAGTGCGAGTGGGCCGGAGTCGAGCTGCGTATGAAGACCTCCGTGGACCATATCGAACGCCGAGGCGAGGGCATGCGGCTGGTGACTTCGTCCGGCGCTATCGACTGCGGGGCCCTGGTGGTGGCTACCGGGGGGCTCTCCATTCCCAGCATGGGCGCCACCGGCTTTGGCTACGATATCGCCCGTCAGTTCGGGCTCTCCGTGACCGAGACGCGGCCGGCACTGGTGCCCTTCACCCTGACCTCACGGTGGAAGGCGCGGGCCGAGGCCCTGGCCGGGGTGGCCTGCGAGGTGGCCGCGCGTTCGCTGCGGGCCGGCGAGCCCCGCGGCCATTACCGCGAACCCCTGCTCTTCACCCATCGCGGCCTCTCGGGGCCGGGAATGCTGCAGATTTCCAGTTTCTGGGAGCCGGGCGACGAACTGGCCATCGATCTACTGCCGGGCGTGGATGCCTACGAGGCGCTGTGTGCCGCAAGGCGGGAGACACCCAGGCGCCAGCTCTCCAGCTGGCTGGCCGAGCAGCTGCCCAGGCGACTGGCCCAGGCGCTTGTCGAGTGGCACGGCGGGGACGGCCTGCTGGCCGAACGGGGGAACGCCGAGCTGGCCGCCTGGGCGGCTCATCTCGGCGACTGGCGCATCAAGCCGGCAGGCACCGAGGGCTGGCGCACCGCCGAGGTGACCATGGGCGGCATCGACACCCGGGCGGTGTCGTCGAAGACCTTCGCGGTGGAAGAGTTGCCCCAACTGCGTTTCATCGGCGAGGTGCTCGACGTTACCGGAGAGCTGGGCGGACATAACTTCCAGTGGGCCTGGGCCAGCGGGGTGGCCTGTGGCAGTTCACTCTGAAGTGTGCAGAGAGAGTGTGGAGTTTTTACAGCAGACTAAGCTATTTATTCATTGAGAAAAGTTGGTGAATAATGCTTCGATACAAACAATCTCAGCAAAATTGACTTTCTGGCCAGGCCTGTGTGACTCCGGTGAGATTTTCTTTGTGCCCAGTCGCGTCTGGCGGGGCGATTCGCCAAACAGTCTGGCGTAGTCAATAGCAAATTGACCGGGGTGCAAGAACCCCAGGTCATAGGCTATTTGCTGGACGCAAGGCTCGTTTTGTCTGGAGAGAATTCGTAAGCGTGCTCTATGCAGACGAAGCACTTTCGAATGTGAAGAGGGAGAACGCCCCAGAATCTCCTTGAACGCGTAAAAGAGCAGGCGTCTGCTTGCATGGGTTGCCTCGCAGAGTTCGGTGACACTCGGCGGATTGTCTAAACGAGCCCTGATCAACTCCTCACCGCGCCTGACGATACGGCTTCGCGCTGCATAGCTGGAAGGAAGATGTTGAGTATTTTTGGCTTGCTGAACCATGGCAATAATATGGCCTGCAAGGTCGGCATCCTCCCTTGTCAAAATGGCATCCTGACCGGACAGAAGCTGGTGAATCAAGATGAGCATACAGAAGTTGATTCGCGAATCTCCGCGTACGCACCAGCCCTTCCACACGTCCTCCAAGGCAACCTGATGTTCAATCCGAAGTATCCGTTCGACTAGATCAACGGGAATCGAGATGGCTTCCTGACGGTGGCCGCCTTTTATCTGTTGATAAACATCGCCTCCCGGATCCTGCAAGAGGATATCGCCCTTGTTCAGTGTCTGGCCCCGATAGCGCGCCACGCTTGCACTTGAGGTGATGGGGGAAATCGTCCAGAACGCAGCGGAGCGTTGCCCCGAACACAGCAGGTCTTGATTGCTTGTGCCGCTGTAGAGGAGGCAGTCGCCAACGCGTCTAGCCGATAGCCGGATATCGAGCGGACCAGGGTCTGACTGGGTGATCTCCACGTTCCACACCTGGGCGAGTGCACTCTGGAACATCTCGATGGAGTGATAGTGAAGATGCTCCATTCCACTCTCCTACACTGGGCACGCTCCTGACGGACGACCCTTGAGACCAAGGCCGGTGTCGACCCCACGGAAAGGTCGGCAGTCAGTGCGCCTGGGGCGTTAAAAAAAGCGTCAACGGGTCGCAGAAGCGGCCCATCGGGTACTTTTTTCCACGAAGCATCAGCCCGCTGCGCGGTCACCCCTTCTAGCTTTCACCGGGCTCAGGCCGAAAGGCAGCGCAGTCAGCCCCTCTGCCAGGTGCGAAGGGGCAAGGGCATTCGCAATCCAGCGGCGAAAAGGCTTACGACCCTGTTTTACGTAGCGAACCGGTCTGCTCGCTCGGCAGCGATGCGTGTGAAGCGGCGTTTCGATCTCGGCGGCTGCACTGCCAAATAGCCCTAGTAGTTTAGTAGGCGGTGTAATTTTTTGCACTTATTCGACTGTTCTCTGCAGAGTGCCGCTCTAAGCTGCGCTCAGGAACTCAGGCGCGTGTCGCCGCGCGGGAGCGATAAGGATGTTGAAAGTATTTGACGCTCAGTTGGTGACAATAACCTTCTGAAAAAAAAGGGAAAACTGATCAGAGAGACAAGATATGGCTAACTTCGCAAGAAGGGGGGCGCTGATGTTGACGCTCCCCATCTCGATGGCATGGGGATCAGGCGGCCTCCTCGCCGACGTGGCCGCGCCTTTCTCCGGGCCCGGCGTGGAGACAGAGACTGGACAGGCCCTCTATCAGCTGCCCCGTGACCATGCCTGGCACGGCGGTGAGTTCTACCAGAAGAACGACTTCAACGAGTGGCATTACATCACCGTCCTCGGTCGCGACGTGGAGACTGACGAACGGATCTCGGTGTTCTGGGTGCCGCTCAGCCAGGGCTGGATGGAAGAAGATGCCCATCCGCTGCACAACGTGCTGTTCGCCTTCCACAACCTCGATACCGGCGAATTCCATACCGCGCTGCTCTACGTAACAGGCCCGATGACCACGCAGGGGTCGGCGCCGGACGCCGAGGACTTCTGGTTCAAGTACGAGATCGACGACGGCGTTAACGGGTTCACAACGGCCTACGACTATCCGACCGAGACCTGGCAGTTTTCGGGTTATAACACCAAGGAGGATGAGTGGAACGCGCCGTTCAAGCTGGACATGACCGCCGAGCTGCAGGCGCCCGGATACGTGCCCATGGCCTACTGGGGGCTCGAAAGTATCGGGTTCGATCCGCAACAGCGGCAAAACCCGGAGACCATGTACGGCCTGACCTATTACTACACGGCGCCCAACATGGCCACGTCGGGCGAGATCGAAGTGGACGGGCGCACGATCCGCTTCGATGGCACCGGCTGGTTCGAGCATCAGTGGGGCAACTTCCGCAACACGCTGCAATACCGCTACTTCTGGGCGTGGTTCCGGTTCGACAATGGCGACCTGATGACCTTTCGCCAGTACTACGAGGGCCTCAATTTCCGGAACCCGCATTATGAGGTCAACCGCTACCTGTTCATGGATGGCGACAACTTCGAGCGGAGCTACCACTTCGGCCCTTCCTTCAAGCTGATCCCCGAGCGGATGTGGACATCGGAAAAATCGGGCAAGGAGTACCCCTGGTATGGTCGGATCGAGACACCACACGGTACGTACTGGTACGAGCCGACCATCCCCGAGCAGGAGGGAATGGGCTTTGGTGGGCCTTACATCGAGGGTGTGATCCAGTTGCGTGAGGGTGGGCCCGACGGGCCGATCGTGGCCACGGGGTTCACCGAGATGATCATGCTCACCGACCCCTATCCCGACGGCTCCGACGGCTCCCTCGGCCCGCCGATCTCGCGCAGTCTGCCGGAAGACCCCGACGGCCCCTGGCAGCCCTGGGAGCGTCCGTCTCACGATTGAGCAACCGCTCGACAGCGCTGATCGTGTGAAGGGCCCCGTCGGACTCGGTTCACGGCCAGTGTTGGCAAGAGGGGGCAGGCGGTCGCGGTAATGATTGCCGCCCCCATGGGTTTCGCTGAAGGCGCAGGGGAAGTGGCCAGAGAGGCGCTATCCCCTCCGTTCACCATGCCGCCAAGCCCTCGCTGTTCGCAAGTTCCGCAACGCCGCCTTGCCAGTTCACCACGAGGCCGGGCGCACTTCAGGGAGTACCGCTTGTTTTCGTTTCTCACGTCGACCCTGTTCTGCGCTTGCCATTGCGTCATGTGCGCAGGACCCCTTCAGCGGCTGCACACGCGTGGATAATCTCGTGAAGACCGGCTTGATCGCATTGATGGTTTTGATGGTGCTGCTTTCTCCATCGGGAGCCGCTGAGAGTGAGGATTGGTCAGGGGTCTGGGACACGCAGTGGCGAGGCGGCGGTGCCGTCATGGAACTGCGCCAGGAGGGAGACCGCGTCGAGGGCGCGTATCCAGGTTTCGAGGGCATCATGCAAGGGCGGGTAGACGGCAAGGCGCTTTCGGGGACCTGGACAGACGCGGCGGGCGAAGGGGTGTTTACCTTCGTGATGTCACCGGACGAACAAAGCTTCATGGGCCGCTTCGGTACCGGAGAATGGTGGACCGGAATGCGGGCGCATGAGGAGATTGCCGACATGCTTTTCGGCGTGCTGGATCAGTCCAGCCCGGAGCGAACGTTACTATCGTTTCTGCGTGCAGGGAACAAGTCGGGCGAAGGGCGCAGCGATCGACTCGGTGTTGTCCTCCCCCTGCTGGATTTTTCCGTCCATGGTGACGATCTGACGCCCTACCGGCGAATCGATCTGGCACGCCTGTTCTTTCATATCGTCGATCGTCTGACCTTTCGCGTCTGGGAACTCCGGCCCGACCATCGGCTCGGTACCGACGAGGAATATAGCGTCCAGTTGACTCAAGCGGGGACCAACATATCGTATGAATTGCTGTTTCGCGCCGAGGGGGGCGTCGACGAAAGTGGCGAGCGCACCTGGCGTATGGTGATACCGCCAGAAGAGCAGATGCGTGAATCGCTGGACTCTCTGCTGGCGATACATGACGGCGCTCTTCCTCACTCCCGCGAACATCACGAACTCGGTTCACCGCGCGACACCATGCGAACATTCCTGGAACAGTCCTATAAGGCTTGGGCAGGAAATGCAGACCTTTACCTTGAAACCATGGACCTTTCCCAGATTGCGGCCCCCGTTCGCAGAGACGAGGGCATACTGCTTGGCGAGTATCTCATTGAAGTGCTCTATCGTATTGGCCTACCGATACGTCAGGAAATTCCCGATTATCCTCATCAGCGGGGAGCCTATACACATTTTCTTCATCCAGCAGGCGTAGTGGAAATTCATCCGGTTGAGCAGGAGGACGGCACCCGTCGCTGGCAATTCAGCGCCGAGACAGTCGCAAGCGCTCGTCAACTTTTCGTGGCAATGGAAGATATGCCGCTGGTCGATGAAAGAGGACGTGAGCAACATACTCAGTTCTTTGAAATACGCAATAAAGTAAGCTCATTACACCGCAACCTGTTAACGGAAAGCGCAGCGGGAATGGAGCTGTGGCAATGGATTGCCCTGATAATATGGATGATCCTGAGCGTTCCGATCAGCTGGTTGATTTCAATAGTAATGGCGAGAGTGTTTCGTTTAAAAAATAGCAATGAAGATGAGTTGTCAGTCAAGGTTCGTTATACATGGCCCCTGCGCATAATACTGATTTCGGGTGCTAGCCTGCTGGCACTCCGCACCCTGGGCCTTCCGCAAACAGTCGATATTCCTCTGCGCATCGTTATTGGGGTCACGCTTTCACTTGCCGGCGGGTGGTTGGCCTATCATCTTGTTGATAAGACAAGCAAGATGCTGAAATCACACTCTGATCGTTATCGTTACCAAGACGAGATGTTGATAGCGCTGGCTACGGCTTTTCTCAAGCTGTGCGTGATCATCGGTGCGGCACTTTTCCTGGCTGAAATTCTTTCTCTTCCCTACCAAGGGGTTATCGCGGGCCTCGGCATCGGTGGTTTGGCGGTAGCATTGGCAGCGCGCAGTACCTTGGAGAACTTGATAGGCGGTCTCACCCTGCTGGCCGACAAGCCAGTAGAGGTCGGTGATTTTTGTCAGCTTGGCGAGCATTTAGGTGTTATAGAGAGTATTGGTATTCGCTCTGTGAAAGTCAGGTCACTTGATCGCAGTATCATCACGATTCCCAATGCGGAATTTATCAATATCAATATAGACAACCTTACACGTCGCGATCGAATCCTTCTGAATACCGTTATCGGTCTCCGTTATGAAACAACGCCTGATCAACTTCGCTGGGTGCTGAAAAGCATTCGTGAGCTTCTTCTTCAGCACCCAATGGTGACGCCAGAGCCGGCTCGAGCCCGTTTCCTGGCGATTGGCGAACATTCAGTCGATATTGAAATATTTGCCTATATAAAAACCAATGACTGGAATGAATTCCTTAGTATTCAGGAGGACATACTGCTTCGCCTGATTGATATTGTGGATGAATCAGGTACCGGTTTTGCTTTCCCTTCCGTTGTGAACTACATCACTCGCGATGGTGGAGCAGACAAGGAGCGGACAGCACGTGCGGAGGCCATCGTGCAGAAGTTGCGTGAAGAAAACGAGCTGCCATTTCCGAATTTCAGTTTGGAAAAACGCAAGGGTCTGCGCGATACCCTCGACTATCCGCCACGAGGCTCCGTTGACTTCGAAAAAGCAGACGATCGAAGCGCATCAGGCTCGATAAGGTGAATGATATGAAACACATGCTGGCCGCGGTGGTGCTGATACTTCTGACAGGCTGTCTGGCAAAAGGCCATACGCCAGAAACGGCCGAAGTCAGTGGAGAAGCTTACTATCTGGAACGCATGGCCGCACCGGAAAACGCTAGGCTCGAAGTCAGGCTCATCGATATCAGCCGGGCGGGGACCCCAGCCATTCTGGTTGGCAAGACGGTAGTCGAGAACGCCGGACAGCCGCCTTATGCTTTCCAGATCCAGTACGCCCCCGCACTGATCGATCCACGTCATACCTACAGCGTGGCGGCTCGCCTGTACGACGGTAACGACCTGTTGTTCGTCACGGACCAGGTCCATCAGGTGATCACCCGGGGCTTCCCGTCGACGGCCACCTTGCGGATGCGCCGGGTCGGCAGTGCCCCCGCGCACCTGCTTGGGGAGCTCCCGGCGACCTTCACGGGAACGCTGCCCTGTGCGAGCTGCCCGGGCATCGATTACCACCTGAATCTCCTGGACGATGGCGTGTACTTCCTGCGGCAGGCGTACCAGGATCGTGAAGGCGGCCCCTTCGACGACATCGGGCGTTACCTGCTGTCATCCGATGGTGATCAGCTCACGCTCTTCGGTGGCCGGGAGGAGCCGCTGCGCCTTGCCATCTCGGCGCCGGACACGCTGCGCCTGCTGGACCGCGATGGCGGTCATATCGAGTCTGAACTGAACTACAACCTGTCACGCCAGCCGGAGCTGCAGCCGCTCGAACCTCGGTTGCTGCTTGGGGGCATGTACCGTTACATGGCCGGGGCCGGGCGCTTCCGGGAATGCCTGACTGGTCTCGACATGCCGGTGGCCACCGAGGCAGACAACCGTGCCCTCGAAGAGGCCTACCTCGCGGCCCGGGAGCAGCCCGGGGAGGAGATGCGGGCGAGTCTCGAGGGCCAGATTTCGCAGCGTATGCCGATGGAGGGGCCCGGTCCGGTATTGACACTCGTGCCGGAGCGATTCATCGGCGTCTCGCCAGAACTGAAGTGCCCCCCGGCTATCCAGCTCGCAGACTTCAAGAACACCTATTGGCGGGCGAGCCTTCTCGACACAGAGGCCGTGCGGCTTGCCCCGAATCAGCGTGAGCCCCATCTCGTTTTCCACGAGGACGGCAGGCTGGCGGGCTCGGACGGCTGCAACCGTATCATCGGCAGCTATGAGGAGGAGGGGGGCACCCTCGCGTTTTCCGGTTTGGCCACTACCCGGAAGGCCTGTCCCGAGGGCATGGAGCAGGCGAGCCGTTTCCTTGAGGCGCTCGAGGAGGTGGGCCGCTACCGGATTATTGGTCGGCATATGGAAATGCTGGATTCAAAAGGGACGTTGCGTTTGCGGTTCGAGGCGGTGGCGCTACAGTAAAAATGCCTATAGCCGCCATCTCCAACATAGTAATACGAACCCTCTGAAGCAGGTAAGCGAAGGAAGTTGCTTTGTCGCCACATGCCCGTCGAACGGTAATGGATCTGCACCAATAGCTCTGTTTTGGACTTTCGATTCCAGGCTGTATGGGTGGCGTTCTGTTGTGTAGGGGTATTCGTGATGAACGAGAGCGTTACTCTACCTTGGTGACATGTAAGGAATAGTCAAATGCACAAAGCAGGTCATCTTGTCTCTGGGGAGAGCCACATTGAGCATGGTTCCCTTTTCCCGCTTCTTCGCAACGGCTTTGTGCGTTTTTTCTGCTATGGCCTCTTGTTGTTTTTTGTGTCGGGCTGTTCCGAATCCATCGATGAACCCGAAGCGTCTCTTGTGTCGGTGTCGGTGCTGCATCTCGAGACGTCGAGCGTAAGGCCATCTCGGGAGTTCATCGCCAGAACAGCACCCTCGTCCAGGACGTCTATTTCTGCTCGTCTTCAGGCGGAGATCAAAAGCATTCATTTCGAGGAAGGATCACGGGTGGAACAGGGACAGGTCCTGGTGCGTCTGGAAGACACCAACGCCATCGCGGATCTCAGCCAGGCGGAAGCAGAGCTGACGGCTGCCCGGGCAGAGCAGCAGTCGGCCTCGCGCAACCTCCAGCGCGGTGAAGAGGTTGCTACCCGGGGATTTCTTTCAGCCGCCGATCTCGACAAGTTGAGAGATCGCTACAGTGCGGCACAAGGGCGCCTGCAGTCGGCGGAGGCGGCGTTGCAGAGAGCGGCTAATAATTTAGCTCATACCGAAATAAGGGCGCCTTTCGATGGGTGGATCGGAAAACTGAATTTCGATGTGGGATCCGTGGTGGGCCCAGCCAGTGGTGCCATAGCGGATATCATGGTCAAAGATCCCATCTACGTGGAGTTTCAGCTTGATGAAGCAGAGTTTGTGGCGTTGCGACGGGCGGGGCAGGAGGCCGCCGAGTCCATGGCGCGACACCTCACACTATCGCTGACATTGCCGGATGGAAACCGCCATTCTCAGGGCGGCGCGCTGGATTTCGCGGATATCAGCATTGATGCCAGCACCGGCACCGTCGCCATGCGTGCCGTCTTTCCCAATTCGGCTGGCGTGCTGGTACCGGGTCTGTTCGTGACGCTGCATATCGAGGGCCAGTCCCGCGAAGCCAGCATCCTGGTGCCACAGATGGCCGTTCAGCAGACCATCGAGGGACAATTTGTCCTGCTGGTAAACGAGGAGCAGAAAGTCGTCCAGCGGTTCATACAGACCGGGCAACGCCAGGGCGCCATGCTGGTCGTCGAATCCGGGCTTGAAGCGGGGGAGAGGGTCATCGTGGAGGGGATGCAGAAGGTGCGCAGCGGCGCGACCGTCAACCCGGCACCCAAACGTATCAATCCCGACACGGGGGCGTTGGTCAACCCGGGAGAGCCCGCCCCATGATCAGCAGTCTCTTTATTCGGCGGCCAAAGTTCGCCTTTGTCATCTCTATCCTGATCACACTCGCCGGTCTGCTTGCCCTCCAAGCACTGCCGGTCAACATGTATCCCGACATGGCGCCACCGCAGATCCAGGTATCAGCCACGCTGCCCGGGGCGAGTGCCGAGGTCGTCGAAGAGGCAGTGATTCGACCGGTTGAGCAGCAGCTGAACGGTGTCGAAGGGATGATCTATATCGAGTCGACAGCCTCCAGCGACGGGGCGGCAAGAATCACTCTGACATTTGAAAGTGGCACTGACACCGACATCGCTCAGGTCAATGTACAGAACCGCGTTGCCCTCGCCGAACCCTTTCTGCCGGATGAGGTAAGACGTCAGGGAGTCGTGGTCCGCAAACAGGCCGGTAATATGCTGATGGGGATCAACCTCATCTCGGATCGACCCGATCTGGATGGGGTATTCCTGAGCAATTACGCTTCCAATAACCTGATCGACACCCTGGCACGTGTTCCAGGAGTTGGCTCCGCTGAAGTGATGGGAGCCAAGGATTACAGTATGCGGATCTGGCTGGATCCACAGCGTATGGCCTCTCTATCTATTACGGTCGCCGATGTGGCTTCAGCACTGCGGGAGCAGAATCAGATTGTGGCAGCAGGCAAGCTAGGCCAGCCTCCGGTGCCAGCAGGACAGCAGCTTGTATATAGCATCCAGAGTCGTGAGCGCCTCTCTGATCCTGACGAGTTTGCCCAGACCATCCTTCGAGCGCGATCGGAGGGTGGCTTTGTACGATTACGGGATGTTGGACGCATCGAGCTTGGCTCACGCTCCTATGCGTCGACCGCCAAGTTGAACAATCAGGACACTGCCTTTTTGGTGATTTATCAGTTGCCCGATGCCAACGCACTCGATGTGGCGAAGCGAGTCAAGCAGGAGGTGTCAGCAGTGGCTTCCGCTTTCCCGGACGGTGTTCGCCACGACGTCCTGTTCGATACCACGGAATTCATCAGTCGATCCATTGATGAGGTGCTGGTAACACTCTTCCAGGCTATCGCTCTGGTGATACTCGTGGTTTTTCTCTTCCTTCAAAATTGGCGCGCAACGCTCATTCCGAGTATCGCTATTCCCGTTTCCCTGATCGGCACCTTCGCGGTGATGGCTGTGCTCGGCTATTCGATCAACACCATCACGCTATTCGGGCTGATTCTGGCCATTGGTATCGTGGTGGATGATGCCATAGTGGTCATAGAAAATGTCGAACGCATACTCGAGGAAGAAAAAATCCCCATTCAGCAGGCGGTGACCAAGGCCATGGCAGAAGTGACAGGCCCGGTGATCGCCACTACCCTGGTATTGTTGGCCGTGTTTGTGCCGGTCGGCTTTATGCCCGGCATTACCGGCGAACTTTATAAGCAATTTTCGGTCACGATCTCGGTAGCCGTGATTATCTCTTCCATCAACGCTCTGACTCTGAGCCCCGCGCTTTGCGTCTCATTGCTAGGACGAGGAGGGAATCACACAATTCGCTGGCTGCGGCCTTTCGAACGGCTCATTACCATCGGGACGAGGGGATATGACGGACTAATAACGCGACTGCTGCGCAAGGGGACACTGGCAGCTGTGGCCCTGGTCGCGGTGCTGTTGGCCAGTGCGGGCCTGTTCAGGGCGGTACCCTCGGCATTCGTGCCTCCCGAAGATCAGGGTTTCCTGTTTGTCGATGTACAACTTCCCGATGCGGCGTCGTTTGAGCGCACCGACGCTGTGCTTGAACAAGTGACAAATATCGTGCTGGAGGACCCCGCGGTTACCGACTTCATTACGGTGTCCGGTTTCTCTTTGTTGGGGGGAGCCAACTCGAATAGCGGGATGGGCATCGTAGTATTAAAGGACTGGGAGGAGCGCACAGAGGATTCTTTGGGCCTGGCACAGATCGTTCCCCGGTTGTCATCACAGCTCTGGACGCTGGCACAGGCGCAGGTGATGGTGTTCAATCCGCCTGCCATTCCGGGAATCGGTACCTCAACGGGCTTCGACTTTCGCCTTCAAGACAACATAGGACGTGGTGTCGACGAGCTCTCCCAGGTCATGAACGGTCTGATTTTCGAGGCCAATCAGCATCCTTCACTATCACGCGTGTACAGCACCTATCGCGCCAACATTCCCCAGTATCTGCTGCAAGTGGACCGCAACAGGGCCAAAGCCATGGGAATCGGGCTGTCGGACATCTTCTCTACGCTGCAGACACAGCTGGGTTCGCTATATGTCAACGACTTCACTCGGTTCGGCAGGAATTATCGTGTGCTTCTGCAGGCGGAGGGCAGCTTCCGCCAGAAGCCTGAGGATCTAACCCATTACTATGTTCGCAATCAGCAGGGTGATATGGTGCCGTTGACGACACTCGCGTCCCTCGAGCCGGTGCTGGGCCCTTCCACCATTGAGCGTTTCAACCTCAAACGTGCGGTGACGATCTCGGGAGAGCCGGCTACTGGCTTCGCCAGTAGTGACGCACTCGAGGCGATGGAAACCCTGTCGAAGAAACTCCCCCAGGGCTATGAGTTCAGTTGGGCAGGGCAGAGCCTGCAGGAAATTCAGGCGGGGAGTCTGGTGACCGTGATATTCCTCCTCGCCATTATTCTCGTCTATTTGTTCCTGGTGGCCCAGTACGAAAGCTGGAGTCTGCCGCTGGCGGTCATCGGGGCCGTGCCATTGGCCATGTTCGGCGCCATGGGTGGACTTTGGCTATTCGGCCTGGCCAACAACATCTATGCCCAGGTGGGCTTGGTGCTGTTGATTGGACTGTCCACCAAAACCGCGATTCTTATCGTTGAGTTTGCCGTGCAGCTTCGCCAATCTGGTATGTCCACTCCAGAAGCCGCCAGACAGGCCGCTGTACTACGGTTCCGCGCCGTTCTGATGACGGCCTTTTCTTTTGTGCTGGGGGTTCTGCCCTTGGTTTTCGCCAGCGGTGCCGGTGCCGCTAGTCGGGTTAGCCTTGGTATTCCGGTGTTGGCCGGCATGGTGTCTGCCACTGTTCTAGGCACCTTGCTGGTGCCTGTTTTCTATCAGTGGGTTCAAACAGTGCGAGACAGACGCGTCTCACTCTCCTCAGCTCAGTAGCCTCCACATGCATTATGAGGCTGTGCACACCTTTCACCCTTTTTCACAGCCCCATTCAGGAGATTGACGGTGAAAGCCTCTGCATCCTCAAAAACCATGGCTCAGCCGTGATTGCCATTATCCTGTCGGCGCTCGCCTTGGTAGCCATCACCGTACTTATCCATGTGGTCAGCCTGGCCCTGTTGGTACGCTGGGTGGATGGTCTTGGCTTGAGTAGAGTGCAACGCCTCGATTTCTGGCCACTCATTTGGCTGTTCGTCAGGATAGTCTGGGCACTGCTATTCAGCCACTCAACGCAGATATCGATCTGGGCATGGTTCTACCTCTGGAAGGGAGCGATGACAGATTGGGATGCTGCCCTGTATTTTTCTGGGGTAACTTACACCACGATCGGATATGGCGACCTGCTGCTGGATCCTCCCGGGCGTATCATGGCAACCATCGAGGGTCTGACCGGGATTCTCATGTGCAGTCTCTCCGCGGCGTTCTTCTTCTCTGTGATGGTTCAGCTCTTTTTTCGCAGACAGATAAACAACGGCGCCACTGATGTAAGTAGACACTCGTCCCGGAATTGGGGTGAATAAAAGATCGACTCCATCTCAAGTCAATTATAGTTTGGTTAAATATTCTTCGCTTTCGCCCCCCTGAGTTCAATCGCTACACAATGCGCTGGGCGATTTCCTGCCACAGTGCCCGGTAGGCTCGGGCTGCGGGGGTCGCGGGGGCAAACTGACGCAGCGGGGCACGCTCCACCCCCATTCGCTCCACCACGCTGGCGCTGGGAATGGACGTGGAGAGCCGCAGGGGCCAGCGTTCCGGAAGTGCGGCGATGGTCTCGCGGTGCAGGGTGCGGCGTCGGTCTGCCAACGTCACGAAGGGCCACACCTGGCAGGGGATGTCGCGCTCATCCAGGAAGTCGCGCAGCTGCTCCAGGGTGCGCACCGAAAGCACCGTGGGCACGATGGGCACCAGCAGGGCATCGACGCTGGCGAACACGCTCTCTGAAAGGGTCGATAGGCTGGGCGGGCAGTCCAGGATGACCAGATCATAGTCGTCGCGGATCGGCTTGAGGATGCGCCGCAGCTGGTTCTCGCGCTGGGCGGCCAGCAGGTGGTCCAGCTCCCGGGAGGCAAGCGCGGCGGGCAGCAGGTCGAGACGCTCTATTTCCGTGGCGCGGATCACCTTGTGGAAGGCGGCGTCGCCCTTGACCAGCCGAGCCACGCCGCCGCGCACCTTGGGCTTGACGCGCAGGTAGAAGGTGGTGGCTGCCTGGGGGTCGAGGTCCCAGAGCAGCACTCGCCAACCGGCGGCGGCCGCCTCGGCCGCCAGATTCACCGCCGAGGCGGTCTTGCCGACTCCGCCCTTGATGCTGTAGAGCGCCAACATGCGCATCGCGTGCCTCCCTTCCCGTTCTTCCCCGTCACACACGCCGCCTTGGGCGATCGCCTAGCCGCAGTACATTAGCAGTTTAACGAACTCCTGAGATGACAGTTTTCTGACAGTCGGCCCAACGCCATAACGACTATCCTCCTGGCAGGGACAGGCTTATGCTGGACCACTCACCCCTGCCCAGGGAGGACTCCCATGACCCTGATCGCCGTTCACCAAGATACCGGAGCCGACGAGACGTCGTTGCGCGACCGCATCGTCGACGAGTCCCTGCATCAGGCCGAAACCCACGGCTGGGAGGCGGTGCGGCTCAGCGACGTCGCCGCGTGCCTGGATCTGCCGATGGCCGCGGTGCTGGCCGAGTTCCGCGACCTCGACGCGGTGGCCAACGCCTGGTTTCACCGTGGCCTGGAAGCGATGCTGGCCGACAAGCCCGACGGCTTCCACCACTGGCCCGAGGCGCAGCGCCTTGCGCACTGCCTGCTGGCCTGGTTCGATGCCCTTGCCGCCCATCGCCGTGTCACGGTGATGATGCTGCGAACCAAGGCCCATCTCCCGCACCTGCACACCTGGGTGCCGATGGTCTTCGATCTGTCGCGCACCGTGCAGTGGTGGCGGGAGGCGGCCCGCCTGCCTGCGCCCTACGGCACCCGGCGCGCTCAGGTGGAAGAGATGGCGTTGACCGGGCTCTTTCTGGCCACCCTGGCGGTATGGTCCGGCGACGAGAGTGAAGGCCAGGCGAGGACCCGGGGCTTCCTCGAGAAGCGCCTGGCCCAAGGGGCTCGCTGTATGCGATGGGTACCCGGTGGCCACGCGGATGACAGGGCCCACGAGCCGGCGCTTCAGATATAGCGCCCGCCGCTGGCGATGGCCACGGTGAGCAGGCCGAGAATCAGGTTCAGGCCGATCATACGGCGTATCTGGCCGAGCTGGCGTCCGCCTTCGGGCCAGTCGGCGGCATCCACGGCGCGGCATAGCCGGCGATAGGGGGCGAACCAGACGTGCAGGTAGATCGCCATCATCGCCAGGCCCAGCAGCAGCATCAGGTGGATGTGCCAGCGTGCCCCGGCCATGCCGCCGAACACCGCGAAGAGCATCCACAGTCCGGTGACCAGCAGCACTGCCACGGACGCCCACACCCAGGGGAAGAAGCGGTCGAAGACGCCGCGCCACAGCGAGAGGCGGGCCGGCGGCTCCAGCAGCCCGGCAGCCACTGGCCGCAGCACCATCCAGGCGAAGAACATCCCGCCCACCCAGATAACGGAGGCGAGCACGTGCAGGGTAATGGCGAGGGGCATGGGAGTTTCCTTGCGTTATCGGGTCTTTCGTCGACGGGACGGGCTGATTGACGTAGCGCCGTTACCAAACCATAGCGCGGTCCGGCGACCCGCGTCATCCGCGGCTGGTGGGTGGCGCCGTCTCGCGGCATCATGACTCCCCCTGATCGTCTCCGTCGAGAGGAACATGAAGAAGATACTGCTGATCGCCCTGCTGGCCCTGGCTGGCCTCTCCCAGTTCGCTGAGCTGGGGTCCTGGTTAGGGTCCGGGGAGCCCGAGGCCGTCGAGCAGCGCCTGCCGGGGCAGGTCCAGGTCGATGAGACACTGCGACTGATCGAGCGGGGCGGTCCCTTCCCGCACTCCCAGGACGGCACGACCTTCCACAATCGAGAGCGGCTGTTGCCCCAGCGCCCCCGGGGCTACTACCGCGAGTTCACCGTCGAGACCCCGGGTCTCTCCCATCGCGGTGCGCGGCGCATCGTCACCGGCGGCAACCCGCCGGAAATCTTCTACTATACCGATGACCACTACGCCTCCTTCCGGGTGCTGGAGGATCGTCGATGACACCGCATGCCTCCAGCCAGGCGCTGGCGCGTTTCCTGGCCGATCCCGCCCGCAGCGGCATCTACCGTCTCGGGGCCTCAGGCGCCATGGGCATTGATGAAGCCGAGGGCCTGTGCCTGCACCGTCTGCCTGTTTGCCGGCGCTGGACCCGCGAGTCACTGCTCGATGCCCTGGCGGTGAGCCTGGCCTTTCCCGCCCACTTCGGCCGTAACTGGGACGCGGCCTGGGACTGTCTGACCGAGCTCGACTGGGAGGCATGTGGGGTGCGAGTAGTCCTGGTTCCTGCGGCCCCGGCCGACGGGGGGGCCATGGCTACCTTCCTGGCGCTGATGGACGATGCCTGCGACCACTGGGCGAATTGGGGAAAGACCCTGGCGGTCCTGCTGTTCGAGGAGGAGGCCGGGGTCTGGGTCGAGGATGCCAGGGGGGAGGGCAAGGTGCCCGAGTGGCTGGCGGCGGTGCCGCACCTGCCGTCTACGGCGCTGGAATAGGTAGGCAGTCGGACATCAGAGCAGCATGCGCCGGGCCCGTCTCAGCAGCAGGCCGCCGGCCGCCAGCCGCTTGACGACGCGCAGCAGGGAATTCGGGTGACGGGCGCTCTTGAACAGCAGCAAGCCGCCCAGGGCGTAGAGCGGGGCCCTGAAGCGCATCAGTGTCTGCCATCCTTCATCGATGGGGCGGCTTGCCTCGCGGTAGCGGCTCGCCTCCACCAGGATGTCGATACGCTGCTGCTCGATTCTGGCCTCCAGCTG
>LKMJ01000448.1_pt1 | contig 31378 bp, 31 predicted proteins | sample 643391 | NCBI WGS metagenome assembly LKMJ01 (sample SAMN04112250, study PRJNA286221) | soda lake metagenome | biome: soda lake; feature: Kulunda Steppe; material: water; isolation source: sample PL-Br10 brine of Picturesque Lake | place: Russia: Kulunda steppe | collected 2010-07 | reverse complement strand
CCCTGGCAGGTCGTTGCGTTTCTGGCGACCAGCGGCAGTCTGTTTGCGGCCTTGCTCCGTGAAATACTGTTCAAAACTGACGATGCACTCGTAATGGCGAGTGTGTCACTCCTGTTGTGGCTGGTCGCCAGCCTCCCACTGGAAATCTCGACGACGCGGATCACCGTCGCAATCGTCGTGACGATTCTGCTTGGATACATCTCCTATGCGCTCAGGACAGCCTCGCTTCCGGGTATGCTGACCGGCGTCTTGCTTGGCCTGTTGACAATCGTTCTCGGGGATTACGGCTGGTTCGTCATGTTGATCGCCTTCTTCGGAATCGGCGGGCTCGCCTCGAAGTTCCGGTACGACAGCAAGCTAGAGCGTGGCATCGCCCAGGAAAACGAAGGCGCTCGCGGCAGTGGGAACGTCCTCGCAAACTCGCTGGTCGCACTCGTTGCAGTTCTTGGTGCGGCAGCCAGCCAGAACACAGAGATTCCCGAAGCGGTGTTTTTCTTTGCGTTTGCGGGTGCTGTAAGCGCCGCCCTCGCTGATACGCTGTCGAGTGAGGTCGGTGGCCTCTTCGACAACCCGCGTCTGATCACTACCTTCGAGGTCGTCGAGCCAGGGACTGACGGCGCAGTAACCTGGCAGGGTGAACTCGCTGGCCTCGCTGGTGCAGCACTCGTGGCAACAATCGCGTTCGTCGGCTTCAACGGCGTTGGGCCAGTCGAAACCGCTGCGGTCATCGCCGCGGGGGTTGTGGGAATGACTGTCGATAGCGTTTTCGGGGCAACGATCGAGGGGAAACTGGTCGGCAATCAGGGAGTGAACTTCCTCGCCACGCTTGCTGCAGCGCTTGCAGGCAGTCTGCTCGCGGTTACCGCCGGGTTCTCGATGTGAGATGATACGTACAGGCACGGAGAGCGATCTTTCGACGCTCCGACGGATTCAGTCGAAGACACTCGCCGAGCCATCGCCGACGCTGCTCGAAACGGCAGCCAGTGGCTATCCACCGCTTTTTGTCGTCGCGACGCCGGATCCGATCGCATACGCGATCCTCGTCCCCGGTAAAGCGGCAACTGCCTATCTGCCGGAGCTTGCAGTGGCGACCGATCACCAGCGTCAGGGACATGCCACCAGATTGATCGAACACGTCAGCAACCAGGCCGCCCGAGACGGATACACTCGCCTCAGACTGAGTGTCCTGGCATCCGACGACGAGGCTCGCGCATTCTACAGCGCAGCGGGATTCGAACGAATACGGCGACTCCCCGCGGAGTTCGAGCGTGGCGATGGCATCCTACTCGAGAAATCGATCGACTGAGTGGATCAGCCTGGGATTGTCCTTACAGATCCGCTGTAACTGTCCAACTATCGACGATTGCACCGTTGACGCCCATTCGTCGGAGCTCGTGGAACCGTTCGGCAGTCGGAACCGTCCAGGCGTTGACGATCACACCACGATTCACAGCTCTCTGGAGCAGCTGTTCATCGACAAGCTCGTGTCTGGGATGGATCGCTTCACAGCGAAGCTGGGCGGCGATCGCGAGATTCTCACCGGTGTTCTCTGCGAATAGATACCCAGTTGGGATCGGCGTCGGTGCAAACTCGCGGATGGCATCTGTCTCGAATGAGGAAACCAGTACTTCCTGATCGAGCGAGCGGAGTTTCGGCAACAGCTCCTCGCCCATCCCCGCATGTTTGAGTTCTACGTTGAGTCCAGTTCCCGCTGGCAGCGCTGACAGTGCGTCGTCGATGGTCGGTATTGGCTCGTCCGAGTCACCGATCGTTAGCTCCGAAAGCTCGGAACGCGGTGTGTCGGCTACCCGTCCGGATCGTTCGGTCAGTCTATCCAGCCGGTCGTCGTGAAAGACGACGATCTCTCCGGAGCCACACCGCCTGACGTCGATCTCGATCATATCCACATGCGGTGCGCAGCCGCGGATGGCGGCGACGCTGTTCTCGGGGAACTCAGCGGAGCAGGCGCGATGGCCGATGAGATTCACGAGCAGCTTTTGCAGGCGAGAAATATAAACACTGCTTAGACGATCAGCGTGTTCAACGCATCTGGGACGACGAGGACATCACTTCCCGCACTCGTTGCCTCTTCGACAGTCTCTGCTGGGTGCATCAGACAGGAGTCAACGAGTGCGGGGTGTTGGCTGTTGGTAATCCAGACCTCGTGATTGCGGAGTGTCCGTGCAAGAACGAACGCTCGCTGGGCACCGGGCTCGTAGCCAGACCGCATCTCCTGAAACAGCGATTCCGGCGTCGATGCCCCAGAGAGGCGCTCGTAGAACCGTTGCTCGCCGCGTCCCGTCCCGGCCCCCTCCGTCAGCGTTGCTGGAACGACGACACGGCCACCCGGCCGAAGCGGATTGGTTGCCCCGAGAACGAGATACGTCGGCGCACGGCTCGTCTGATAGAGATTCCGGTCTTTCGGTGCACCCACCCCGGCGACGACGACGTCGTACTCCGCCGAAACCCTGACAGCGAGCGCGTCGCGGGCAATTCCAGCCAGTTCACGGACCACAGCACGCGGGGTGCCGGCACTGACACCCATGATCCCCTCCGGCCCGTGCGTGACGTTCAGACAGAAATCAATCCCACTGAGATCGCCCGCTCTGTCGAGAAACGATCGGAACGGGTTGTTCTCGATTCTGCCGAGCCTGACACCGTCACGGGCGAGCATCTCGGGTCCGTGTGTGTACCGGATCTGTGATTCACCACCCGCCCCGATCACTGCGGTTTTCGCACCGCCGGAAAACCCAGCGTACTGGTGGGGTTCGACCATCCCAGTCGAACAAACCACATCGCTGTCGGTGAGTGGCTCGAAGAGTTCGATCGGACAGCCGTCGATCTCTCCGACAACGACTGTATTGTCCGGATCGTGATTAACTGCCAGATCAGCGGTATCGCCGAGTGCAGAGCCGATCTCCTCGTCAGTCATTGGACGATGGAGGCCGAGCCCGATCACGATCGAAATCTGTTCGCGGCCGACCCCACCGCGTTGTAGCTCCGACAGGAGCTCCTTGATCAGAATATCCTCCGGTGTTGCCCTCGTTACGTCGGTGATCACGATCGAAACGGAGTCACCAGGGTCGACAGACGCAGACAGACGTGGCCCATGTGGCTGTGTGAGTGCGTCGCGGGCAGCCCGTCTCACATCGACAGCGGTGGCTCCTGACGGTCGAGCGACTGTAACAGAACAGGATGGCAGGGAAACGTCTAGTGTCTCTGTCCCGAGCGGTAGTTCAACAGCCATCAGTCAGTCGCGGTCTGATGGGTGAGTTGATGAACGCGGTGACCGTTCTCCCGGCACTCTTCGAGCGCGAGTTTTGCCCGGTAGCCAGCCGCGTGTGCGGTGGCTCCGCGGCCGACGCCAACCTGTAACTCGACACCGACACGGTCTTCGACGGTGTTTCTGGCGGCATCGAAGGCGGATTGGTCCAGTAGCGGACAGACCGCGATCATGTTGTCACCGCCGACGAACCGAGCGATGCTATCGTGATTGGTTTGCATATACTCGGCCAGTTCGAGCGCCGTTCGCCGAATGGTAAGCGTCGTACTGCCCGCGTTCTCGGTGTCGGTGTAGGTTCCGGTCACATCAACGATATCGAAGTGTGCGATCAACAGGTCGCCCTCTGTCTCAGAAACGGTATCGTCGATTGCGAGTATCTCCGTTCTGTCTGGATCCTGGGCGCTGCCCGATGCCTGGAGTGTTGTTGTCGCAGCTCCAAGCGCGTCGATCGGCGTCTGTTCGGCTCCGACGCCGATGCTCACGGTCACAGGGTACTGGTTACGAACCTGCTCCTGGAACCGTTCGTGGTCCCGACGAGTGAGCCCGTTCGTTACGCCGATGACGTTGTCAAAGCGGTCGTAGAAGGCATAGCCGTCGGCTCGGCCGACGAACTCCGAGAAATCTGCATAGAGGTTCGCCTGAAGCGATTGGAGGTCAGTCTCCCGTCGCGGCGAGGGCGTCACCGTCCACGGGCCGTAGTTGTCCAACTGCAGTAAGGTCAGCTGGATATCCTCTCTCGTCACGTTTTGATATTGGCGCTGACGCATATAAACTGCCAGGAATCTCCCCGGAAATTACTCGCCGAACACCGACCGCGTGCTGTTCGCTGCGATCGATCCAGCAGTCAGAACTGTGGCAGCGATCAGACTGAGTGGGTTCAACAGCCCACCAATCGCAAATAAGATAGCACAGGCGTTGAAACCGAGTGCGAGTCCTGTGTTTTCGAGCAACCGTCGCCGCGCTCCCTCGGCGAGTTCGAACGTCCGTTCGACCGTCGCAAGCGTGGAATCGGTCAATGCGATGTCTGCGGCTTCAGCAGCGAGCGCTGTCCCGGTTCCCATCGAAATGCCGAGATCAGCAGCGGAGATCGCTGGCCCGTCGTTCGTTCCGTCACCGATCATCGTCACGTGCCCGCGTTGTTGTAATCGGCGGATTGTCTCGGTCTTTCCATCCGGCGGAACACCGGCGAAGACGTGCGCAACGCGGTCTATATCGAACTGTGTGGCTGCCGAGTGCTCGTCACCAGTCAGCACGACAATCTCGATATCGCGATCAGCAAGGCGTTCGATGGTCGATTCGTACGCCGACCGTGGCGTATCTCCGAGAACGATCAGCCCACCTGCCGCTCCATCCGCGCCGACAACGACTGGCAGATTGCCAGCCTCTCGTGCACTCACTGCCTGGGTTCGTATCTCCGCATCGACTGACCATCCCTGGTCTGTGAACAGATCCAGATTCCCAACGAGTATCTCCTGGTCGCCAGCACGACCAGCGATTCCGGTCGCATGTGTCCGGACATCCGTGATTCCTGGCTGCACCAGGTCATCAGTGGCACCCTCCCCCGATTCGTTCTCCTGAGGTTTCGTCCCTCCGTCCGTACAGATACTGTCTTCAAACTCGTCTGCGATTACAGCGCCAGCGGGGTGAGACGCATGCCGTTCGAGTGCTGCCGCGGCGCCGAGTAGATCTGTGGGTGCATCGACGTTGACGAGATGCATCTCGCCTGTTGTGAGTGTGCCTGTCTTGTCGAAGACGACCACGTCAGTCGCTCGCAAACGCTCGAAGACCGTCTCATCGAAGACGATAATCCCGTGAGAGAGCCCCTCTCGGATTGCAGTAGCCACCGAAAGCGGTGTCGAGAGACCGACTGCCCACGGACAACAGACGATCAGCGTCGCCAGCAACACGAGGACAGCACCGTAGAGGGTGCCAGTGATGAATAGAGACACGCAAGCGATTGCGAGCGCGAGAGTGCCGAGTGCTGGGACAACAGTTCCTGCAACCCGATCACTGGTCCGGTGGACGCCGTGAGACGCACTTTGTATATCCCAGACCGCAGTGGTGAGACTGTCGAGACTGCTCGTGGGTGGATTGCCGACACGGACAACTGCCGTATCCTCGACAACGAGCGATCCCCCGACGAGACTGTCGCCGTTGGTTTTGTGCACCGGGAGTGACTCGCCGGTGACAACTGCTTCATCGACACTGCAGCCGGAGTTTTCGAGCGTTCCATCGACGGGGATCCGCTCGCCGTTGTGTACTTCAACTACGTCACCAGGACCCAGATCCTCGACTGCAATCCTTGTCGTCGAGCCATCCGGCTCGCGGAGCCTGGCTTCGCTGACCTGTGAGACAGTGAGCTCTGACAGGCGGTCGACAGCCCGCTGTTTGACCAGTGATTCGTAGTAGATTGCTGCGACGACCGTCGCTGCAATGACGATGGTCAGATCGTAGTAGACCTCGATCCGGCCGGAGAGAAAGGCGAGTGTCCCATAGAGGTACGCGCTCACGATCGTAATCGTTACCAGCAAATCGGTGTTCGGCTCTCGTAGCTTCAGGCTGATGTACGCCCCACGTAACAGCGGGAGTCCGGTAAAAAAGAGGACGACGCTCGTCAGTGCAAGAAACAGCGGAAGGATCAGGACTGCATCACCAGGTCCAGGTCCACCAGCGTACAGATCAATCGGCTCAAGCCCAAAGAGCCACGGAGCCTGTGCTGGATAGAGCACGACGATGTACGGAAAGAGGAGCGCCATCCCGAACATGATTCCTGCGGCGTACCGAAACCCAAGCAGATCGTCCATCTGTCGTTCGTCGGACCGGCGGTTCTGCTCGTCTGCGACGGTCGCAACCTCGTCTCTCGGCATGACTGTGTAGCCGACGATACTCAGCTCCTGACAGAGATCGCCGATCGCGACTGTTACTGGATCGTGTTCGACCCGTACTGTCTCCGTCACGTAGCTTCCCGATGCCTCGTAGACACCATCCATCTCGGTTGCGACCGACTCGAGAAACCGCTCACAGGTGTGACAGTGCATCCCATCGACGTGGAGATAGGTTGTCTCTCCCGCCGGCCGGTTAGTTTCGACAGGTTCGGACTGTGGGTTTGCTGGATCGAGTGTCTTGGCCACCTCGCGACAGCCCGGAGAACAGAACTGCCGGTCGCCATCGGTGACGCCGCTTGCCTCGACTGGGCCGTCACAGAAGACACACCTGGACTGCCCCATACATGGTACCAGGTGGCCGACCGGATAAACCTGTGTTGGGCGTAGTGTGGCTGGTATCTGTTCGAGAAATAAACCTGAGTATACGTAGGCAAACAGACGAATAAGTCACCTCAACGAAGATCGAACGGAGAACGCTAGTGTTTATTAGTGGCCCGGATAATCTCGCTCGAACCGTCCTTCGATTTCGTCGGTATCGAACTCGATGATAACCGGTCTGCCGTGTGGGCAGGCATACGGATTCGTACAGTCATCGAGTGCCTCGAGCAGCCCGACCACGGAACCGTCGGTGAGCGAGGTGTTCCCTTTGATCGATGGATAACAGGCCATATCAGCGAGCAGTTCGTCAGCAGCAGCCTCGACTGTCTCTGCAGCCGCCCCCGCGCCCGAGACGAAATCATCGAGTATCTCACGGAGAAGCTCCGGGTCCGCAACGTCTGCAACAAGTGAGGGAACAGTCGTTACCTCGACTGTTCGATCGTCGAGAAGGGATGCGTGAAACCCCAGCGATGCAAGCGCGTCTCGGTGTGCGGTGAACAGTTCCGCCTCGCGCGCAGTCAACTCGACGCTGACAGGTTCGGCAAGCGCCTGGGTCGTCGTATCAGAAAGCAGCTTCTCACGGAGTCGCTCGTAGTTGATCCGCTCGTCTGCAGCGTGCTGGTCGATCAACACCAGGCCGTCGGCTGTTTCGCCGACGATGTAGGTTTCGAGAAGCTGACCCAGAACCCGTATCGATGGCAATGAGTCGAACGTTGACCGCTCGTTTTCCTGATTGCCGAGCGTCTCCTGCGTCTGGTCACCACGAAATTTCCGTTCTGGGACGCGTTCGGACTCGCGTTCACTGTGAGATGTCCCTTCCGAAACAGCACTCCCGGAGCTGTCAGGAGTTGGCTCCGAACTCGCTGGCCGCGGGGTTTCGGTGGTTGGTTTGGACGCTTGCGTTTGTGGAGTTCCGACAGGTGACTTCGAACGAACCGACTGTGAGTGTTCGGGCGCTTTCTCCGACGGTGTTGGCTCTGCGGGCTCAGAAGGAGAGTTCACTGCTGGCTCGGTAGTCGCTGGCTCTCTTCCAGCATCAGCCGAGTCTGTTTCGGAAGCTGTTGCTTGATTAGTCGTCGGCTGTCCCCCTGCACTCTCAGCGCCACCCGCGCCGTCAGTATCGTTACTGTCCGGCGAAATATTGGCCTCAGCAGCGGCCGACCGCCCACGCGGAGCCGAACTGCGGATCAGTCCGTGATCCAGCAGTGCCTCGCTGACAGCACTCTCGATCTGGGTTTGCATCCCTTCCTCGTCTGCGAACCGGATTTCCATTTTCCGGGGATGGACGTTGACATCGACCGACGATGGGTTGATCTCCAGAAAAATGACGGCAAACGGGTACCGATCGGTGGCTAACTGTCCACCGTATGCATCGATCACGGCCTCGCGAACAGCGTTTGCCCTGACGTACCGACCGTTGACGAACGTCGAAAGATACTCACGGCTTGCTCGGTTCGTCTCTGGATGGCTGAGTAACCCCGAGACACCCTCGAGCGGGCCGTCTTCGAGTGTATCGGGCTGCAGGTCGATCATCGATTCGGCCACCTCTCGGCCATACACTGATAGAACTGTCTCTCGGAGATTGTCGGTTCCCGTCGTCGCGAACGTTTCACGATCGTTGTGTTCAAGCGAGACGGCGACAGCTGGATTTGCGAGTGCGTAGTTCGTGACGACTGTGTTGACGTGTGCGAACTCCGTCGCGTCCTGTTTGAGGTACTTCCGGCGGGCAGGAACGTTGTAGAACAGATCCCGGATCTCGACTGTAGTCCCTTCTGGACAGCCCGCCGGGGAAACATCCGTGATCTCGCCACCGTCCACAGTGAGCTCCGTCCCGCGAGCATCGCCTCTGGGTCGGGTCGTGATCGTCATCCGAGAGACGGCCCCGATCGCGTGGAGTGCTTCACCCCGAAAGCCGAGTGTCCCGACGCCAGCTTCGAGATCTGAGATATCGGAGATCTTGCTCGTCGTGTGTTCGTCGACAGCCTTCGTCACAGTCTCCTCTGACATCCCGATCCCGTCGTCCGAGACCCGTATCAGCTCTCTACCGCCGGCTTCGATCGCGACGGAAACTCTGTTTGCGTCCGCGTCGATGCTGTTTTCGACCAGTTCCTTCACTGCGGAGGCCGGTCGCTCGACGACTTCACCGGCTGCGATGCGTTCGACCGTCTGTGGATCCAGTTCCGTGATCTCCGGGGTGGTCATCTACTGGGTTTGGCATTCGACCGGCCGTAACTTGAGACTGCCGAACCCGATAGATTTACGCCTGCAGCGACCGGCAGTTGGTGACGATGAGCCTTCGGCGAGCGGTCGCAGTGCCTTTCAAACAGCGTGGCGTCTCGCGAATGACAGAAAGCGAGTTCGTCGTTGCCCTTTCGCTCGATCGGGACTGGTTCTCTCCTGATCAGGCCAAACGCCTCGTCACCGTGGCCGCCGGAGAAGGAGTGCTCGAACGGCACGATGACGAGATCGAACTGACAATCGACCAGTCGACTGTCGACGTACCGGATGCGTTCGAACCGGACGAGAGCATTCTCAAACAACGGACAACGTTCGAGCAGATTCTGGGGTCGATCGTCGATTCGGGGATCGAAAAACAGACTGCAGTCGCAGAGATCAACCGACTCCAGACTGAGCTTTCGATCACCATCGAAGCAGCCGCGGTGTTGTACGGCCGCCAGAACGGCCTCGATGTGTCACAGCTGGCTCACACGGTCGAAAAGGAACTCACTGACTGAGAGTAGTTGTGTGATCATCTGAGGCAACCTCAGAGCTATCGACGGTTTCACGTGTTGTCGCATCGGCCGTTTCTCAGCAGGGCATCAGCGAGGGGTGTACAGGACTCGAACCGGAGCGCTCAGGTCACACAACCAGCATGAGCCATGAGCAACAATTTTATTGTCGCACAGAGAACATTCCTACCCACTCCTGTGAGCACTGCGGTTGGGGGCCGGAGGAGTTACCGATACGCAAACACGCCACGCATGGTCACAGACAAAATCACAGACGGAAAACGGATCGCACAGTTACTTGCCTCGGAGATAACCGGTCTGGAGACGGGCGCTCTCGAACACGTCTCTGTGACGGATGCCGATCCCGATGCGATGCCCGCCGATACGGGGACGTTTGCGTTTCGTATCGCAAGCGAGGAAACCATAATTGCCGAGGTGTTTCTCTATCCCGAGTACGTCGAACTCCAGTTCAATGACCCACCACCGGAATCAGCTGCACTCCAGACCAGTAATTCGGAGGCGTCAGTCCGACAGGTTACGAGCGGCGCGGAAGTGAAAGCTGCTGTCGATCTCATTGCAACAGTAGCAAAGAGCCATCACCCATCCTGAGGACGTAACATTCATTTCACCAGCGGTCGGGATCCGAGTAATGAGTTTCTTCGAGCAGTTGGGCGAACGCATCGAACAGCACGACACCGTTGTCTCTGTTGGTCTCGACCCTGACCCTGACAGACTGCCGGAACACGTCCAGGATGCAGATCTGCCCCGCTGGGCGTTCAACAGACGGATCATCGACGCAACGCACGAACACGCCGCCTGCTACAAACCCAACGCTGCCTTCTACGAGGACAGTTCCGGCTGGAACGCATTGCGTGAGACGGTCGCCTACGCTCACGGCAAAGATGTCCCCGTGTTGCTGGATGCCAAACGCGGCGATATCGGCAACACTGCCAGACAGTATGCGACCGTCCTCGACGAGGTCGATGCGATCACGGTAAACCCGTATCTCGGTGGTGACTCGCTGCAGCCGTTTCTCCAGCGAACTGAGAAGGGTATTTTCGTGCTCTGTCGGACATCGAACTCCGGTGGAGCCGATCTACAGGATCTCGAACTCAAGTCGGGAGAAACAGTGTATGAGCGCGTAGCGACGATTGCCGAAAAATGGAACACGAACGACAACGTCGGTCTGGTGGTGGGTGCAACTGGACCAGAAGAGCTCGAATCGATCCGAGAGCTCGTTCCGGATATTCCCTTTCTGGTTCCGGGTGTCGGTGCCCAGGGCGGTGACGAAACGGCTGCAGTCGAGTACGGGCTTGCAGATGGTGTGGGTCTGGTAAACTCCTCACGAGGAATTATTTTCGCTGGGGAAGCCACAGACTCCCATGGCGACCCAACAGAGAGCGAATCAGCGTATTTCAGGGCTGCAGGCGAGGCTGCAAAAACATTGAAACGGCGGCTAAACCGACACCGGTAGCACGCAAGCCGACGGTCAGAACTCGTAGGTATCAACACCGTCGGGACGGTTCTCCCGATTCGAACCGGTCGCTGGGCGTTCGCCAGCATCGGCGAGACACTCGACACACCAGCCACTGTCCCCGTCGTAGTGGCGCCGACAGGCGAGCTGTCCACACCGGTTACAGGTTCCCGTAACCTCCGCGCTCGAACAGACCTCACAGAGCCCAGAGACACTCATACCATCTGGTAGGTGCTCGTACGGTTTGAACGCTCCGGCGGCGTGGCTCTGGAGCGTCGACTCTTCACGCGTCCGAGACGATGTACTTAACTTGAGCGACCGGCTGATTTCTGGTAGTTTGAGGTGAGATGGGATGTCCGAAAACCAACAGTCCGAACAGGGCGACAGATCGGCGCTACGGACGCCAATCGTCGCTGTTCTCGGCCACGTCGACCACGGAAAGACAAGCCTGCTCGATCAGATACGCGGTTCGGCAGTGAGTGAGGCGGAGGCAGGCGCAATCACACAGCATATCGGTTCGACTGCGGTGCCACTCGATATTATTTCGGGGATCGCCGGCGATCTGGTCGATCCGACTGATTTCGATCTGCCAGGGTTGCTTTTTATCGATACACCCGGCCACCACTCCTTTTCGACGCTGCGCTCTCGAGGGGGTGCACTCGCAGATATCGCCATCCTCGTCGTCGATGTCAACGATGGCTTCCAGCCACAGACTCACGAGGCAATTGACATTCTCAAGCGAACCAACACACCATTTATTGTCGCTGCAAACAAGATTGATACCGTTCCCGGCTGGAATCCAGAGCCGGATCGACCGTCGAAACTCGCGATTGACTCCCAGAGTGATCGGGTGGAAGCAGACCTCAACGAGAATCTCTACGAAATTATCGGGCAGCTATCGAGCGAGGATTTCTCTGCCGATATGTACTGGCGGGTGAAAGACTTTCAGGCAAACATCGGCGTTGTCCCCGTCTCCGCAGAAACCGGCGAGGGGATTCCGGATCTCCTGACAGTCCTGATGGGGCTATCCCAGCGGTACATGAAAGAAGAGATGGCCATCGATGTGGGTGGCCCTGGCTATGGGACAGTGCTCGAAGTTACGGATACACAGGGCTTTGGTGCAACGATCGATGCAGTGATCTATGATGGCACAATCCGGGCGGACGACACCATCGTCGTTGGCGGACAACGCGAGCCGATCGTCACGGAAGTTCGTGCACTCCTCCAGCCAAAGCCACTGTCAGAGATTCGCGCAGACGACGAGTTCAAAAATGTCGAGGAGGTGGTTGCCGCACAGGGTGTCAAGATCGCTGCACCGGATCTCGACGACGCGATGGCAGGCGCACCGATCCGCGTCGTTCGTGAGCAGTCCCTGGATGAGGTTATCTCCGACGTACGAGCCGAAATCGAGGATATCGAAGTCGGAACCGAAGAGGAAGGTGTCACGATCAAGGCAGATACGCTGGGGAGTCTCGAAGCACTCGCGAGTACGCTCGACGACGAAGAGATCCCAATCATGCATGCGGAAGTCGGTGATGTTGCGCCCCGGGATATTCGGATGGCTGAGACAGCAGATCACGCGAAACACCAGTCGATTCTGGCCTTCAATCTCGATGTCCTCGATGACGCCAGAGCGCTCGCAGATCAGGAAGATGTGAAACTGTTCGAACACGACGTAATCTATCGGCTTATCGAAGGCTACGAGGAACACGTCGAATCGATCGAACAGGCACAACAAGAGCAGGTGCTCGACAATATCACTCGCCCTGCGCGCTTTTCGATCCTCGACGATCACACGTTTCGACAGTCCGATCCGGCGGTCGTCGGTGTCGAGATCCGTGGTGGGCTATTAAAACGCAACTCGCGGATCGTCAACTTCGACGGGAACGAACCCGAGCGCATTGGCTTGCTCAAATCGATTCAAAACGAGGGTGAGGATGTTGACGAGGCACGGACTGGAGAGCGCGTTGCTGTCTCGATTGACGGACCGACAGTTGGCAGACAGATCAAAGAAGGCGATGATCTCTGGGTCGAAATTCCCGAGAAACACGCAAAGATCCTCGAGCAGGAACTCGCAGACGAGATCACCGGAGACGAGCGTGAGGTACTCTCTATGTATCTCGACAAGCACCGGAACCGTGACCCCTTCTGGGGCAAGTAACGACGGTAGATGGACAAAAGAAGACCTGCCACATTGGCGACCCTCTAACAGAGTAGTGGTTTCTTGACGCTATCCCGCCGCAAGCGAAGTAACGGACCAAACCCCCACTGGGATGTTAGTTGATTGCTTCCAGACGTACGTCAGATACTTTGTGTATCTGTTCGCCAATTCCTTCCCCCTCACAGTCTGTTGTTGGGCACCGATAGTGCCAGCCGTCCTCTGTTGCCTCTTTTTCTGCGAATTTTGTTCCACACTGGTCACAGAACATCTCCCCCTTCTCACAGTTGTCCCGGTGAAGATCGAGTTCGAGTTCTGAGCTGAATGTCCGCTTGCAATTTCGGCAGGTATGGGGCATGGTTATATCTATCCAGTTCTCTCATAAAATTCCATCGGAACGTTCACTGCTTGTGGTTCCTCTCTTCCGGATGCAGGCGGTCTAAGACCAACTTACTACCGTCCAGGGATTTGTGAATAGCAACGACAGCCAACGTGAAGGTACTGTGACTCTTGACGGACACGACAATCCATCAGATGAGAGACCAATGTAGATCATTGATTTCGGCAGCTAATGAGATCTTACTCAGTAACTGTACAACCATCCCCGATCGAAGAACCCTGATCTACTGAAACAACAGCCATCATTCCACGAAATACCGGATGGAGTTACCGGTATCTCTGCCCCAGTTTCGCCGGTGTTGGAACCTACGCCGGTGAAACCAGTCGACAACGGTACGGTGGTACAGAATCACACTGTCAAAATCCGATAGTTGTGAAGGCAACAATCTCCGGTAAAAGCGAAGGGTGGCGGTATTCACCGAGATGTAGGGGGTAAAGTAAGTAGGGGTACACCAGATGATAAGAGCGGCAGTTATCTGGACTGCCGACGAGGTGCCAATATGAATACAGTCGAACAATGGAAAAAGGAGAAACACCCGCTCGAAATGATCGAGCTGGTGGAGGAATTTGCAGAGGAAGGCCTCACTTTCGACGAGATCGAAGAGCGCGAGGGTGACGGTGTCTGGGAACGAATGAAATGGACAGGGATGTACACACACGGCGTCCAGCGTGGGTACATCATGATGCGGACGAAGGTTCCAGGTGGCTATCTCACGCCAGAACAAGCCGAAGTGATCGGCGAAGTTGCGACGGAGTACGCCTGTGCGCCCGAGGAGTACGGCGGCGAAGACCAGAACGAGATCTGGGGTGATGCATATCTGGATATCACGACGCGCCAGGATATCCAGAAACACTGGATCGAGATCGAAGATGTCCCAGAGATCTGGGACAAATACGACGAGGTCGGCCTGACGACCATCGGTGGTTGTGGTGATGGCGCACGAAACGTCCTGGGCTCACCGGTATCAGGAATCTCGGATGAGGAGTGTTTCAACGCCCAACCAGTCGTTGATGCTGTGTCGGATTTCTTCGAAGGCAATCGAGAGTACTCGAATCTCCCGCGGAAATTCAAGATGACGATCACCGGGACAAAAACCGACTGCAGCCAGTCCCAGATCAACGATATCGGCCTCACACCCGCAAAGAAAGAGATCGACGGCGAGTGGAAATACGGCTTCCACGCGAAAGTCGGCGGCGGGCTCTCCGATGGGCCACGGATGGCCTCTCCACAGGATGTCTTTATTCTCCCCCAGGATGCCGTCGAGTACTGCCGTGCCGTTGCACAGACGTTCAAAGAACTCGGCGACAGACACAACCGTGGTGTCTGCCGAATGCGGTATCTCGTCGAGCAGATGGGGCCGGACAAATTCGAGCAAGCAGTCCGGGATCGGTCTTCTGTCGACTTCCCGAGCCGTGGGATCGATCTCACGGAAGGCTACGTCGGCGACTGGGTCGGTGTCCACGACCAGAAAACAGACGGTCTGAAGTTTGTTGGCTTCAACGTTATCGCCGGACGGATGGGTGGCGACGAGTTCGCAGCGGCCGCACGCGCTGCCAAAAAATACGGCACTGAGGACGCCTCTGTTCGACTCGCGACCGACCAGAACTTCATTATCACACACATTCCCGAAGAGAACGTCGGTGCCCTGATGAACGAGCCATTTGCCCGGAAGTACAGACCGGATCCTGGGCCGTTCTCGCGTGGTGCCGTTGGCTGTACCGGGTCGGAGTTCTGTAACTACGGCATCATCGAAACGAAAAACCGCGTCCGGCGCTGGGCGAAGGCGCTTGATAAACGAATCGATACGCCGGAGGATCTCGACGTTGTTCGGATGCATATGTCTGGCTGTTCTGCCTCCTGTGCACAGCCACAGATCGCGGATATCGGCTTCCGTGGTGAGACAGTCCAGATTGACGATCCCGAGGGAACGAAAAACGAAGAAGGTGACAACATCGTCGAAGGAATGGACTTCGGGCTTGGTGGTGCGCTCGGGACCGACAACGAGTTCCTCGACTGGGTCGAACACGCTGTGCCTGCGAATGCAGTAATCCCAGCACTCGAAAAACTGTTCGACGCCTACGCCGACGAGCGCCACGAGGGCGAGCGGTTCTACGCCTGGTGTCGGCGGGTGGATAACGACAGGCTGCGGTCGATCATGCAACAGGCTGATGCCAACGTCTCCGGAGGTGTTGCCCATGGCGACTGATGAGGAACCAGAACTCCTCGAAGATGGGCCAGTCGGCGAACCAGCGGATCCTGGCGTCGGCGAAGAGCCAACAGCAGATGATCGTCCTGCAGATGGCGGTCACCTCCCCGGTGTCCCAGATTCGGGCAACGCTGGAACGAGTGTTCCACCGGTTTCAAAACAAGACGACAGGACACGCTCACAGACTGAGACAATTCCGGACAACTCGAACAGTGCCGGTGGCAACTGTGGTTCGAACTGTGGCTGCAAATCGGATACCGAGTCGGCACAACCAGCCTCCACAGACGGTGGCCGTGCCATCGCTGATGGTGCAGGTGCAGATGCAGCTGGTGGGACACCGACGAACGTCGACGAAAACGGCGAGCTCACTGGCCTGAACTTCACCGAGCCACCAGAGGATGTCAGCCAGCCACTCGCTGGTGAAGGTCGTGGTGAGGCGACTGACCCGACCGAGCGACCGAATATGCCAGGAGATGCGAAACTCGATACACCAGGGTACGGAATCCGCGCCCGGATGAACGATATCGAAGAGCCCGACGACAAGACATGGTTTATGGAGCTTGATGAGGGCGTCATCGACGCAGGTCGATGTATCCAGTGTGGTACCTGTGTCGCTGCCTGCCCATCTGATTCGATCGGGATCGGCGACGACGGGCTGCCAGAGCTTGTCAAGATGTGTACCGGCTGTTCGCTCTGTTGGGACTTCTGCCCCCGTGGCGGACTGCGATACGAACGTCAGTGGAAGATCACCGGTGGTGAGGACAACGTCAAAGGTGCTGGCGATCCGATCACCGAGTTTTCCGCCCGCGTCCAGGAAGACTGGCGACACAGCTCTCAGGATGGCGGTGCAGTCACCGGCATTCTCATCCGCCTGATGGAAGAAGGCGAAATCGACGGTGCGCTCATCGCAACCGAATCCGAGGAAGATCCGTGGAAAGCAGAAGGGTTCATGGCAACCTCACCGGCGGAACTCAAAGCGAACACCGGGACGATCTACAGCCAGACGATGGCACTCGGTCATCTCGACTTCTCGAAGTGGGACGACAAATTCGAGAAAGACTGGGAGGATATCTCCCTTGCAATCGTCGGAACGCCGTGTGAGATCGAGGGCATCCGTGCGCTCGAAGATTTCGAATGGGAGTATGGCTCCCAGGAAGAAGGCGTCCGTGCGATCGACTACCGGATCGCGCTGATGTGTACGAAGAACTTCAACTACCAGAAGCTCATCGGCGAGCAGTTGCAGGAGAAACGCGACATCGACATCGACAACGTCGGCAAGATGGATGTCCTTCATGGTCAGCTCATGGTCGACGATCTAGACGGCAACGAGATCCTGAACGAGGATATCGAAAACTTCCACGACGCTGCGCTCAAAGGCTGTGATGAATGTGCTGACTTTACTGGATTCTGTGCAGATATTACGGTTGGCTCCGTCGGCTCCAGTGACGAGTACTCCTCTGTGATCATCCGAACAGAGCAGGGACTCGACGCGTGGAATCTCACGAAAGGGGTGCTCGACTACCACGACCTCGAAGACAAATCCGCTGTCGGGAAGCTCCAGGGCTGGGACAAAAAGAAAGCCTTCGAGGCGCTCAAACGGCCATTCGATCCAGATGCACCGCGGTTTATCGACTACAGCGATCACGTCGAGAACTACGGCGGCGAGTTGAACCCACACGAAGCAGACCACTAACGTTCACAGCTAAGTATTTGTAGGCCGTATTTTTGACTGTGATCTATCTCACGGAGGGGCTTCTGGAGACGCTGTTAGGACTGGCAGCAGAGAAAGATCCTGATTCGACCACGATCCCGCTTGCAGTGACGACGGCTGAATCGCTTCCAGACGCCGATCTTGCAGACGAGACACCTGTGTTTACGCATTTTTATCTGCCGAACAAAGGTGACGCGCTCAATGCCATATTCGGTGTCGATCTCGGGAGACCAGCAGGCCAGACACCAGGTATGTTTGTCTCACATCCAACGGGGGAGCTGTGGCTATCGAAACGTGATGATCTTCGAGAAGTCGTGATCGTTGCGGTGCCACCCTGGGATCGGGAGTCTTTCAAAGTGTTCGACCGAGCAGGTGACCGCCTCGATTTTGCTGTACTGGATATTGAACCACCGGACGAGGCCGGCCTGGTGTAACTCCGGACAGGCGCTATTCGAGATAGCCCAGATCACGCAATTGATCAGTAATTTCGTCGAACTCCGCCTCTGTGAGTTCTCCCTGGCGCTGGTGTTGAATAACGATACTTCGCAACAGAAACCGAACCAGGTCGCTCGTGCTCTGAAAGCTTGTTCCTTCAATGGTCTCTTCGACACGCTCGCTTAGCTCCTTGGGAATAGAGACGGTTGTGTACTCAGTCATACTGGCTATTTTGTCGTTACGGGAATAGGTGTTGTGGAACCGAAGCGTTCGACGATCGAAAACGAGCAGAATTAAACCGTCATACCCCGATAAGAAACTGTGAGCGAACTGCTACTCGGTATTGGAATCGTTGTCGCGCTGTTTGTGGGATACAATATCGGCGGCGCGACCACAGGACCAGCGTTCGGTCCAGCGGTCGGCGCAAGTGTCATTTCGAAGGCATTCGCAGCGGGATTAATGTCTGTGTTCTTCTTTCTTGGTGCATTCACTATTGGCCGGCGAGTTGTGGACACACTCGGGACGGATCTCGTCCACACCACGGCCATTTTTTCGCTGGAAGCGAACGTGGTTGTACTGTTCTTTATTGGGGCCGCGCTGTTCGTCGGCAACTACTTTGGCGTACCAGCATCAACCTCGATGACAGCTGTCGGTGCAATTGCCGGACTCGCACTCGCTGCCGGCGAACTCAACTGGGCAGTCCTGGGCGAGATCGTGACCTGGTGGATCGTCGCACCGATTATCGCCTTCTGGATCTCTGGCGTGATCGGCAGATACTACTATGCGCGTCTCAATCGGCGGATCGAACTTGTACAGAGTGATGGCGCACTGATCACAGTGGATCGGTCAGGTCGAATTCCTCGTATCACGACGGGTCCAAACACCACGTCGAAAGAGTTCGTCGGGACGATGATTGTCATCGCTATTGGCTGTATTATGGCATTCTCCTCGGGAACATCCAACATCGCGAACGCGATTGCACCCCTTGTCGGCAGCGGAGACCTGGAAATGAACACCGGAATCATTATTGGCTCGTTTGCGGTGGGTGTCGGGGCCTTTACCATCGGACGACGGACGCTCGATACGCTCGGCAACGATCTCACTGAGCTTCCGCTAACGGCCGCGATAGTCGTCGCAACTGTGAGTGCGACTCTTGTTATCCTGCTATCATTTATTGGTATTCCAGCAAGCTTTGTCATCATTGCGACTATGAGTATTGTCGGCCTGGGGTGGGGAAGAGCCACGCGAACAACGACCGTGAAAGAGATGCGTGAAGGTGAAGAAACGCGAGTCTCTGTCGGCGCGCTCGCCAGTGACGACGAAGGCGAGAAACTCCCAGAAATCGGTGAAGAAGAGCCCGAAGATATTCCATCTGCAAGCGAGTTGTTCAATCCAGCGACCACGGCACGAGTCGTTATCATGCAAAATTTTGTGCCAGTGATCTCCACCGTCGGCGCCTATCTGACGTTTCGGTTCATTCCAGTGTTTGGCTTCTGATCACCAGATCAGGCGAACGATTCGATACACTCGATGAGTGCGTCCGGAATTTGCTCAGATGGTACCACCCTATCGACGACGTTCGTCTCGATTGCTCGTTCCGGCATCGAAGAGATACTCGCACTGTCCGGACTCTGGACGATTACACTGCCACCAACATCTGCAACCGATTTGACACCGGCTGCACCATCTCGCCCCATCCCAGTGAGGACACTGGCGATGATCGGGCCGGTCACACGATCAGCAACGGACTGGAGGGTTACGTCCGCAGCAGGTCGAACGTTGTGGACCGGTGGATCCTCTGTCAATCCGACCACCAGTTCTCGGCCGGTCTCCCGGTCAATCTCGAGGTGTTTTCCACCAGGTGCAAGAAGGGCTTCGTTCTGACCAACCCTGTCCCCTGCTCGTGCTTCGCGCACTGCAAGCGCTGAGGCGTTGTCGAGGCGATCTGCAAACCGTCCCGTGAACTCTGCCGGCATATGCTGAACGATCAAAACACGGGCACCGATCGTACCCGGAAACGAACCAAGAATCGAGTGCAACTCCCTGGGGCCACCAGTCGATGCCGCAATTACGATCGTCGGTGGTGTCTCCCACGTCGATGGTGAAATATCTGTCTTCGGTGTCACTAGCCGTGTCGATTGCGTCTTTTGTGCCAGGTCGGGCTGGGTTTGGCTTTCGACTTCGGCCCCAGCAACGGCTTCGACGAGGTCGACAAGTTCATCAGCGTAGGCGACAAGCTCTGTGCTCACCTCTCCCTTCGGTTTCATCATAAACTCTACAGCTCCAGCGTCAATCGCTTCGAGCGTCGTTTCGGCCCCGTCGTCAGTGTACCGACTCAACATTACAACCGGTGTCGGCTGGGTGGCCATTATTTCTCTGACGGCTTCGATCCCGTCCATCCCTGGCATCTTCACATCCATCGTGACGACATCTGGCTCGTGTGCCTTCACCGCCTGGACACCGGCGTGGCCGTTTGGTGCCTTCGCGAGTACAGTGTGACCGCCATCTTTCAGAATCTCCGCAATCTGAACTCGCATGAACTGTGAGTCGTCCACGACAATGACATCTGCCATTAGTATTTTGTAACGTCGATCACCACAGCGTTGTCTGGATCTCGACTCGTGTACCGGTTTGTTCACCGAACTGTACAGACCACCCGTGAGCAGATGCAATCTCTTCGACAATAGCGAGGCCGTTTCCATCTCGGGTTTGGTCCGTCGTGTACCCCCTGTCGAAAACGTACTGCATCTCGTCAGCTGGAATCCCTGGTCCGTCGTCTGTGACGTGAAACCCATTGCTTTCGGGGAGAGGACCGATCTCGACAGTAATCTCTCCCTCAGTGTGAACGAAGCAGTTTGTAATCAGCTCATTGAGGATGCGCCGAAGTCGTTCTGGATCGGCCCGCACCACCGTCTCTTCGATCTCGACAGAGCCACGCTCCTCACCCGCATACTCCCACGAGTCAGTCGCTAGTTCGGCAAGTGACAGTGGTTCGCGCTCGCGCACCTTCCGGCCGATCTTGACGAAGGTGCTCACGTCGTCGGTAAGTGCATTGATCTCTTCGAGACCCTTCTCAACGTGGCCGATATGGTCGCTGTCACACTCCATGCGAACAAGATCGAGGCGGCCAGCAGCCAGGTTCAGTGGATTCCCAAAGTCGTGTGAGACGACTGATCGGATGCGCTCTAAGCGTTCCGTTTCACGTTCGAGTTCAGCCTTATACTGCAACCGTTTCAGTGACTCTGTGAGTAGCTTCCCAGTTGCTTCGAAGCTGTCCCTGGCGCGATCTGCAGACAGATCTGCGTCCGTATAGAGGTGTAACACGGCTGGCTCTCGGTCGGTGAAGGGTACACTGATCGTCGATTCTGCGGATGGAATCTCGTGTTCCTCCCTGAGTAACGTGTACTCTTCGTTTGACTGGCTATCGGCGTGGAACTCTACCTGGCCAGAGCCGGCTGTGCGTACAGTCACTGACTCGCCCGCGAAATCAACCAGCTCCGGGAGGGACCCAGAGTGTGAGAGTATCTTCGTTCGACCTGACGGGAGTACACGACCGATCCAGGCAAACTGGTGGCAGTCCTGTTCAACTAGTGCTTCGACGAGGGCCTCTCCGAGTTCTGACCGGCCTGAGGCCATTGTCACACACTGCTGTACAGTAAGCGTTGTTTCGAGCAGCCACCCGTGTGTTGGTTGCCCCCGTTTTTCCATACCACACGTTACGTGTGCAATAAAAAATAGTCTCTGCTTATAATCTGATATGAACAAATTACCCATCCTCCGCAACCACTACTCGTGTGTACTCGGTAACCATCGACGACTCATGCGTGCCGGCCAGCCCCAACTGGTCTCACATCGTCTCAGATCGACTGATACGCACCGAGACGCGTTCCATCGAGCAGATATGCCTCGCCTTCATTCAAACCGTCCGGAAGAAACGGTGAGAGAAACTGCTGGCTGTCGATGTTGATCCAGGTTCCACCCGACTGTTCGTTGAATGCCGGAAACACGATAAGCTCCGAATCAGTGGGTAAATGGGTGTCGTATTCATCCTGAAAGCCAGCTGGGTCGACACGACCGCGCAGCCAGACTGGCTCCTGTCGACTGCCACCAACAGCATCTTCGAGGCGAACAACGGGATGTTCGTGACCGAGACAGATTGACTTCGCCTCGAACAGCTCCGAGTCGGGCCAGGTGTGTCCGTGGACGAAGCCAAGGTCACCGATCCGAACACCACTGGTCGGAGCGACCGTGATTTCGTGATCGATCTCTGCAAGCACTGACTCGATATCTCCGTCGTGGTTCCCTTTGACAACTGTGACCGGGACAGTGAGCTGTGCAAAAAGCTGCTCCAGTTCCCTTCGCTCTGCATCCCAGGGATCACCAATCGCGTGGAGGAGATCACCGAGAATGACAACTCGATCGATCTCGTGGCCCACAATACGTTCGTGGACACGCTCACGACGGCTGGCTGCCTGTGAGGTGATTTCGATCCCGTCTGCACTGAGAACCGCCTCGATCCCCGCATGGTAGTCCGCGAGAACCAACAACCGCGTTCCGTTGGTTGTTGCGAGTGCCACAGGTTCGTTTGGGATCGGCTCGACGACCATTCAGATCGGTTTCAACAGCGTTTCGTCAGGTTCGTAGCATTCGCCAGCCATCAGCGCATCTTCGATTGCATCCTCGACAGTGTCTCTGTCTGTCCCGTACCGTGCATTCATCTCGGCGATGAGATCGTCGCGGTCGGCACCGTCACCAGCATCGAGTTCGCTCATCAGTTCGACGACCGCGGCTTGCAGATCTGCTGGTTCGTCCGTCTCTGCCTGTGCTGGTGGTTCGTCCGTCTCTGCCTGTGCTGGTGGTTCGTCCGTCTTTTCTTTTGCTGCTGTGTCCGCTTGCTCTGTCGAAGGATCTGTCGATGGCTGACTGTCAATCGGAGATGATTCAGAGACGCTTTCAGCATCACTGTCGACTGATCTCGGTTCGGCGTCCGGCGATTCGGCTGGTGGCTCAGTCTGGGTATCGGGATCAGGTGTCTCGATTCCAGCCGCTCCAGGCTCGTCGACCTCGGTTCCACTCTGGAACTCAGTTCCAAACTCCTCTTCGATCTCCTCTCTCGTCTCTTCCTCAAGTTCGAACTCCCCAGCGTCGAAATCACCGAGTTCGTCGTCGTCGTTCTCAGCCGAGACAGATTCCTCCGGCGACTCCGAGGAGCTGTCGGCCGTGAAATCACCAACCTCCTCGATAGAATCGTCACTCTCCTCGGTAGAATCGTCACCTCCCAAGTCGTCGGTGTCTGTGCTGCCTGGTGCTCTCTCCGTTTCGTCCGATTCGACTGCCTCAGATGTGTCCGGCTCAGCAGCTGGTGATTCAGTTTCGACACTGTCGTCGGTTGTCCCTGCTCCGACGGCAGTGTCCGGAGCAGACTCCGCAGCCACTTCGTTCTGGTCGTCCGAGTCTGCCGCTGCCAGCGTCTCGGATGCTGTCGAGCTATCACTGGTTGTCGATGGTTCGGGAGAGGACTCACTGCTGGGTTCTGATTTCGAAACGTCACTCGCTGTAGAATCGTCACCGGTCGTTGCAGACGATTCAGCAGACAAGGCAAGTTCCTCCGTGCCAACAGCAGCCAACAGCGCCGACAGCGTCACCTCACCCTCGTATCCAGGATCGTAACTAACTCCATCGATTTCGTCTTTCTGTCCGGCAACGACCCTCGCTGCATCGAGAGACATCTCGTGAACTGCGTGGAGATATGTCGGCGTCGGGTTGTAGTGATCGAGCGCGAGTTCGATCCCGTGTGCCAATCCGTCGTCGGCACCGTCCTCGACGAGCGTCTGGCGGACGGCGTTTCTGTCGTCGAGTGAGAGTGCCTTCGCCATCAAGCGTATCCGTCTGTGTGTCTGTTCAGCTGTCTGAACTGTCCACCTGTCTCGCGTGCTGGCATCGACCTCGCTGATCGACTCCGGCCGGATCGATGTAAACACCTGGTCGCTGTCCTCTGGCTGGAAGGTTCGTGCTTTCCCGGTGACGGCGACGAACGTCGGTGGCTCGGCACGGTCGAGAAATGCTTGCTCGTCGGGCTGGTACTGCCCGGCGTACAACACGAACGCTCCAGTCGGGTCGACGACTCGGCCCCGGAGGACGTCGTCGCTTACCTGCTCCACTTCCGTCAGAACACCGACCAGAAACAATCTGTTCGCGCGTGCTCCAGTCGGTGTGATGACGTAACTCGGTGCGCGTTCTTCGTCACTCTCTGAATACGAGTAATCTGCCTGTTCGAACTCTGCGGCGAACAGTCGATAGGCCACTTCGCGTCGTCCAGCACCGCTTTGGTCTGATTCGCTCATCCGTTCACCTCCGAGAGGAACTGTTCAGCACGTTTCGCTGGCTGTTCGTCAGTTTCGGCACATTCGGAGGCTTCGAGATTTGCGCCGTAATCATCGATCGTCAGCGAGCCACGGACACAGAACTCACGACCGACGACCGTCGATGCGATCCGTTCGGCGACGACTTCTCTGTCCATCGCATCGCGGGCGTGTTCCATCGCGTCGGCAAGAGTACCACCGTACACCTGTGCTGTCAGCTCTTTATCGAGAATAACGGTCACTGTCCCCGTTCCGTCGTCGAGTATTGCCTTTGTACGGAGATCGTCTTCGCCGTCGACTTCGCCGTGGCTCCGACACTGTCCGTTCTGTGTGACACGGCCACACTCCGGACAGCGCTCGATCAGGCCGGAGCCATCCCGGATATCGACGATATTTCCGACGAGTTCGATATCGTACATTCCCCCCGAGTCGATCGCGTCGCGGATAGAATACCGGGTCGCGCTGGTGCTCACTTCGACGGTCCGTCCGAGTGAACTCGCAGTCGAAAACTCCGAGACGTTCACTGATGGCACACCGCGAAACTCACGGATGAATGCGTTTTCGATCCGAATGGAGGCACCAGCTTCGATCGTCGAACGTGGCTCCCAGTCGGTAAACGGAAGTCGACCCGTTTCGTCGCCGAGTTCACCACTCAGGATCTCTGTTTCTCCGTCCCTGCCGTTGATTGTTTTCGACTCACAGTCGAGTACCGTGACTTCGACGGTAACGCCACGGTCGCCTGGCTCCACCTCTGCCAGATTCCGCTCGCCACCGATGTCGTACGGGACAGCAATCGACTGCTCGACACGGTCGATCTGTGTCGATTCACCGAGATTGAGCTCTGGCTTTTCGTCCCACTCACGAACGCCAGCGTTCCCGATCTGGATCGTTTCACCAGCTTCAAGACCAAAATCTTCCCAGGATGTATACGAGATTTTTCCCGTCTCGTCGGCGAGTTCTCCCTCGAAGATGACGTGGTTGTCACCATTGTACTGGATCGAGCGTTTCCCGACGGAGAGCACACGCGCTGTCGTCGTGATGTTGCTATCACTGGTCGTGATCTCCTCGATCTGTTTCGTCGAGACTGCTGTCTCCTGGCTTCCGTCACCGTATTTTCGTCTGAGGCTCTGTTTTGCCTCGTCGACGGGAACGCTGTACGACAGCAGGTTTTCGAGATCCGCTTTGACCTCCTCTTTGTCAGCACCGAGGTCGGAGGCGAGCTCCTCGGCATGGGCTTCGAGTTCCATACTCTCGGTTCAGGCCGCTATTACTAAAATCGTTTTGTGAATCCAGGCGACTATTCAGAGGGGTCGAAGACAGTTTGATCTATTTCAGAGTCCAGGAACACCAATTGCCCTGAGGTCTCCAATTCCGACGACAGCAAGCAGCGTTAACACGAGAACAGCGCTGAGCCATGCTCCAACGCCGACAACTGTGGCTCGGATCCAGCCAACGTGATAGATGAGCCTGATGACGTATATCCACGCAATGAGTCCGATGATCGAAGCAACCAATCCACCAGCGCCGATCCGAGAGAGGGCAACATCGACCAGTGTCCAGACAATTGCACCGATCAGTGCTGTCAGCACTGCATCGGCGTACTCCCGAGAGGCAAACGCGATTCTGGCCCCCGTATGAATTGCGAAGCCACCGATCAGGAGGCTCACTGCAAAGAGGAGTAACGAACCGTCGACGCCATGAGCGGCCATACATATCGATTCGCCGCTGTGGAGTTAAAAGACGTGATGGGTAATGTTGGACTGTCTCTCCAAGAGAGCAACCGTCGTTCGTGATTACTCCTCGACGAGCGTTGTCTCAAGATCATAATCTTCGAACTGGTTACCATCTTCGTAGACATCCTCAAAGATTAGAATTACCGTTGGAGAGACACCGCCGCCACCGCCGATATCTTTCCGTTCTTCCCACTGCTCAGCCTCTCCGTTCGCTGGCTCGTGGTAAAGGGTTGCTTCAAGCACGGCTTCGGCTTGCTGTGGTTGCTGGTTTTCCACGACGACCCTCGCAACAATATCCTCGGGGTAGGTCGCCTCCTCCCAGCGGTAGCCGGGTGCGTGAACGAGATCAGTCGATGCGACGACGAACTCCTCGGGTTCGTCTGTTCCGAGATTTGAATCGAACGCGCCAGTACAGCCGGCCATCGCAATCGCTACCGACCCGCTGGCGGCACCAAGAAACTGCCGACGCGTGGCTCGTTGCATCTATCTATGCTACGTGATTCCCAGACTTGTAGGTTCCGAGACGATCCCGGAGTACCAACGTTTAACCGGGAATGAAGCCTACAGCCAACGGAATGGGACAACGCGAGCTCGATACAGACGAGATTGCTGACATCTACGACGAGCTTCTCAAAACCTACAAAACCGAGTGGGAGTACCGAGGTCACCGGAGCCTGCATCTGGCATACTACGATGATGATCACGATGAGCCAGGCGAGGCAGCGATGAATACGATGCGAGTCCTCTCGGAGGCAGCAGAAATCAACAGCACCGATCGGGTACTGAACATCGGCTGTGGCGCGGGAGAAGATTCGGTCTGGAACGCAAAAGCGTACGGTGTCCCAGTGACTGGTGTCAATATTAGCGAGACACAGCTCGAACTAGCGCGTGAGAACGCCCGTGAACACGGTGTCGAATCACTGACAACATTTACCTACGACGACTTTCACGACCTCGAAACGGTAGACGACAGCTCTATGACTCTTGTGTGGGGACTTGAAGCACTCTCCCATTCACCTGACAGAGAGACAGCACTGCAAACCGCTCGGCGTGTACTCACCGACGACGGTCGTGTTGCGTTTACAGATCTGTTTATTTCGACAGCATTCGACTCACTCACTCCGACGCAGACAGAACAGGTCGAGACAATCAACGAGGCTCTCGGAGTCCGACTCGGACCGATCGGAGAGTTCGAAGCGACACTGCAACAGACCGGGTTCGAACATATTCAGATCCAGGATCTAACCAGTGGTGTTCGTCCGTGCACGAAACGTCGCAAGAAGTTCGCTCGGGTTGCACATCCAGTTGGACGGTTGTTGTCGCGGGCTGGTGTGGGATCAAAACACCAGCTTGACGCACTCGAAGCATCTGCACGGATCCACGACCTCATCACAGCTGATGTACTCGGCTACTATCTGATTACTGCAGATCGTGGGGAGACAAAACAGTAGACCCACACGCTGAGACCCGTCAATGACACGTTGATACTGTTGGATTGTGCTTCGATGCCCCTCGATTATACATCGATGCTCGTCGATTCGTCCTTCCGGTCGAAGACAACCTCTAGTACTCCGTTGTTGTAGGTCGCAGACGCGGAATGTTCATCGACTCGGGCAGGGAGTGTAATCTGCTCGTCGTATCGTCGGCTGCTGTTCTGTGCCTCAAGATGGAGTGTTTTTCCGTCACACTGTAGCTCGATCTCGTCTTTTTCTACACCTGGGAGGTCTGCAATGACACGAATCTCCTTCTCGCCGTCGTGAATATCGAGATGCATATCAGGTCCTGTCTCATCGACTTGGTGTCCTGAACTGTGTTCGAATCTGAAATTTGCCTCTGGCCCCATCATCTCGTTCATCATGCGCTCAATTTCGCTGAAAAACTCGTCGAACGGGTCGTTACGATCCTCGTCTCTCATAGAGAGTCATTGGACCCATACGATTGAAAAACCTTCGGCAGTCACCACTGAAATTTGAGAATATCGCCGAGCGTGCATACAAGTGATCGAGCCGCCTTCATACCGACGCCTTTTGTATCCGACAATCCTAGCTCAGGCATGGACGATACGACACAGCGAGTGGCCGTCTCTTGCCCGGCATGTTCACCGGAGGCAGAGACGGTTCACGAGATTTTGAAACCAGGAGGACAGGCGACGGTCCGGTGTACGGACTGTCAGCACGTACACAAAGAGACGCTCCCCTCGGAGCAGACAGTTACCAAGGATGTGGTCGTCTCACAGGATGGTGACTCCTTTGCATCATCCGTCGAGGTACCAGTTGACGAACGCCTCGCAGTGGGTGAAGAGTTTCTGCTCGAAACGGATGAAGCGATTATGACCGTTCGGATCACAAGTCTCGAACTTGAGCAGGGACGGAGTGAGGAGTCGCCCGCAGAAGATGTGAGGACGCTCTGGACCCGTGCTGTCGGTAACGTCAGTGTCAACGTCACCGCACATCCGAAAGGGGGCGAACACGACGAAACGCGAAGTTTCCGGCTGCAAGTGCCCGGCGATTACGAGTTCGTAATCGGTGACACCGACGAGTTGGGTGACGAAGAGTTCACAATCGAAGGCATTTTTCTCCGCGACGATGCGACCGGATACGAACACGAAAAACTCGATTTCGAGGGCGACAGTGCAATCGCGAAGGATATCAAACGTCTCTACGTGAGAGACGAAACGACAAGCGCCTGGTCTGCGTGGTAAGATGACTTACGAGCGTAAGCGAGCGCAGCTTGTTGAACGATTGCGGACACAGAAAGCGCTACGTGACCGAACACTCGACGCCATCGAAGTGGTCCCACGCCACGAGTTTGTTCCTGAATCGAAGCGCTCTCGTGCATACGAAGACACCCCTCTTCCGATCGGTGCGGGTCAGACCATTAGTGCACCGCATATGGTTGCAGTGATGGCCGATCTGCTTGCGCTTTCAGCCGGCGACAGGGTACTCGAAATCGGAACAGGCTGTGGCTATCACGCCGCAGTGACTGCCGAATTAGTCGGGCCGACCAATGTCTACACCGTCGAATACCACGACGACCTCGCAGCGAGTGCCAGGGACACACTCGATGAGACGGGATACGGTGAGATATCAATTCGAACCGGAGATGGACGTAACGGGTGGGAGGAGTACAGCCCATACGATCGAATCTATCTCACCTGTGCAGCGAGCAGCTTTCCCGACCAACTCCGCGATCAACTCCGTACAGACGGCCTCATTCTCGGTCCAATCCGCAATGGCGGCCAGGTTCTGTTGCGTGGGCGGCTGCAGGATGACGGATCTCTCAGTGTAGAGAAACACGGCCGGGTTCGGTTCGTCCCGCTCAAATAACCCGGCCGAGAGGGAAGCAGTCCTGCGGTTCCGTGAGCGGTTGATTCATTACTATCCGGACCTTTCGGAGCACATGGATCCCGCGGTACTTCGTGATGACATGGTGGACAGTCTGGAGCATCCAAGCAAAGGCTGTGTCCAGAGTACTGCCATCTCGATCGCGATGCGGGAAGTCCCTCGGCACGCTTTCGTAACTGATGAGCGAAGCGCGTACGCGGATCGTCCGTTCGAGCGGTTCGGAACACGCGTGCTTGCACCGAGTACCGTGGGCCGATTACTGGAATCGCTCGATCCTGAAGAGGGTGACTCGGTGCTTGTCGTGGGTGCAGGCGTCGGCTATACTGCTGCTGTCCTCGCAGAGATTGTCGGTGGCCGGAACGTCCACGCGATCGACCTCACCCGGCGCCTGGTCTACGAGGCCCGCGAAAACCTCTCGGAAGCCGGCTACAGCGATGTGCTCGTCGACAGACGCGATGGGGCGGACGGGCTTCCAGAGTATGCTCCCTACGACAGGATACTCCTCGAAGCCGCTGCTGTTCGCCCACCAGCCCAGCTTGTCGATCAGTTAGCTGATGATGGCAAGCTCGTTATGCCACTGGGCGCTTCAGAGCAGTCGCTGTCAGTCGTCAGATCGGACGGCTCTAGTACACAGCTAGGGGGCTGTGCATTCGATCCGATGCTCGTCGAGGGTGAGCAAGCCGACACTGTCGAGCGCAACCGCACCCACCGCGAAGACCGCGAGTTCGCAAAGCGTGACGCTCGTCGCCGGAAGGGGTGGGAACTCGACTGGATCGACTGGGATTAGCTCTCGATCACCAGAATCCCCGTGTTCTCTTGTTCGTCGACGTAGTCGCCGTGAGGCGGCCGAATATCGAGTTCGATTCGACCCTCGTCCTGATTCAGACCCAGTTCGGGTTCAACTTCAATCGTTGCAATGCCATCGGAATCAGTTTCTGCACGTTCTACCGATTCAAGCTCAGCTGTGTCACCTCTCGCGATTACTGTTGCGCCTTCGATGGTATCACCGTCGGGGTCGACAACAGTGACGTTCACCTGGCTCGTTTCGCCCGCCTCGATTATATCTGGGTCGGGTTGCGTATCGAGTTCAGTCGTGTTGAGACTTCCGATACCGCTGATCACACTCGTCATCACACCAAGACAGGCAACGCCAATCACCAGCGCGATAACAAGCCTGATTGGGAGTCCTTCTATCGCTCGTTCGTCCTGCCAGAAGCTTCTCTCTGACATGGGCTGTCTGGCCCGACTTTGATATAAAAAGGTACGGACGAATACTCGGGCGGCTGGGAGCTAGCCGCTCCAGCTACCGTGTTGCGTTGTAGACGACATCGACGCTGTAGGTGACGGCGACATCACCATCCGTAATCGCAGTCGACGGAGCAGAGTCGTCGGCATCCTCCATGACGTACCGGTCCTGTGATACGGGGCTGAAACTCTGCTGGGTCGCATCGACTGAAGAGACGCCAGTCACCGTGAGTTTACCTGTCTCTGCGATCGTATCTGCCTGGCTGCGGGCGTCATCCATCGCATCTTCGATCGCATCGTCTCTCACATTATCACGTTTTTCTTCTGAAAGCGTGAGCTCGACATTCCTGATTTCAGCATCAGCAGCCGCAGCCTCGTCAATCACTTCCCCTACGCGGTCAGTCTCGTCAAGGGAAACCTCGAAGTCGTGCGCCCCACTGTACTCGGGGTGGGCGTCAGCTTCTTCAGGAGGAACTCGCTGCTGATCGACATCGTAACTGGCCGTCTTGTACTCCACATCGAGGTCGTCGAGTGCGTCGGTAAGTTCCTCACTTCCGGTGGCCAGTTCGTCTCGGACAGTCTCTATCTCGTCATCTTCAGCGCTGACTGAAACATCGACAACGGCAGAATCAGGTGCTGCTTCGACAGAGCCAGTCGCCGAAACCGCGATCGATTCGTCGCCAGTCGATTCCTCATCGAGAGTATCTGCTGCACCAGTGCTTCCGAACGCCGCCATTGCACCGACCGTTGCAAGCGCCAGTACCGCAAGCGCTGCAACGAGGAGGGCGGTATAGTTTCGTTGCATACAGTTGTCAGTACACCCAATGGAGATATATACAGGTCGGAGGCACAAACAGCCGTTTGAGTTACCCGATACGCTACACCGTCCCACGATCCGGCGACAGAACGAAAAGACAGGGTTTATTATCGACAGCCACAGACAGGAAACTGTGCTCGGTTGGTGTAGTCCGGCCAATCATATCGGCCTTTCGAGCCGATGACACGGGTTCAAATCCCGCACCGAGCACTATGGTT
>LKMJ01000447.1_pt1 | contig 31457 bp, 27 predicted proteins | sample 643391 | NCBI WGS metagenome assembly LKMJ01 (sample SAMN04112250, study PRJNA286221) | soda lake metagenome | biome: soda lake; feature: Kulunda Steppe; material: water; isolation source: sample PL-Br10 brine of Picturesque Lake | place: Russia: Kulunda steppe | collected 2010-07 | reverse complement strand
TTCATATTTACCCACACTAATTATCATCTTTGATTTGTTCTGTCCAGTGCTTTTTGCGAAAAAGTTTTTTTCGTTGCCCTCGCAATCACTGCCATACTGGCTTATTTATTTTCATGCGTCAGTTCTGCGCATAATTAATTTTATAGTTTATTTTGCATATTCTGCCGTAAGATTAAAAGGGTCTTAAAGAAAGGGTTGCATTATAGAGGCTGAACGTTTATATTATTATATAGAAATAGTAAAGTAACAGTTCTCGGTTGTCTGGATATAATCTGCTTTGATTTCCGGCAGCCCTGCTCCAACGCTAGCGGGTGTAGCTCAATGGTAGAGCCCTAGCCTTCCAAGCTAGATACGTGGGTTCGATTCCCATCACCCGCTCCAAACTAAAATGGTCATGCCTCTCTAGGCATGGCTTTCGCTTTGAGGCCCTTAATTCTGAATTCCTGCGCTAATTTGGCAAGACTATTTTTGTAGATCCTGTAAACACGGATGTATACTATGTTTACAGGGTTCATTTTCAAGCTCTTCTTTGATGGAAGTGGCTCATCCAGGTTGGGATAAAATTAGGTATAAAAAAACAAGATTTAAAAAAATATTAAGGATTATGCTAATAATTAATGATATAAGCTGTAAACGGCTTTTAGTTGCTAAAATCCACCGGAATCGAGGCTTGATCACAAGCGCTTACTCTAGCATAATTAAATTAGCACTCGGTAAGATAGAGTGCTAAAAATCCATTAAATGGGAGGGATAGCAATGAGAGACCTGATTAGAAGGGAACCAAATCGTGATATGGATCGTTTTCACTCGGGAATTGATCAGCTCTTTAGTGATGCATTCTTCCGGAACATACCGTTTGGTGGGCAAAGTACTTTCCCGGCTGTTGACCTTTATGATACCGAAAGCGCACTGGTAGCAAAGGTTAACCTGCCCGGGGTTGATATCAACGATGTGGAAGTGTCAACTAATAACGATACGCTGACAATTTCGGGCGAATTCAAGACAGATACCGATGAAGGTGACGTAGTCTGGGAAGAGCGCGGCACAGGAAAGTTCTACCGCAGCTTCAAACTTCCGGCGACTATAAAGTCTGATGAGGTTGAAGCCAACTTTAAAGCCGGAGTTTTAAGGGTAAAAATGCCGAAAACAGATGAGCTGAAAAGCAGGACTGTTAAGGTCAAGGATGAAGGCTAAGGCTTTCTCCAGGGCCGTTTTAATTAAAGTTCCCGATATTGCCGGGTCCAATAAGTTTGGGCCCGGCAATATTTATATTTTAAAGCATATTATTCCCCTCAGCATAAAAAAGGACTTGACCAAAAAATCTCGAAAATTATAGACAAACCTAATGAAAGAGGCGTACGATCAGATGGGAGGAAAAGCATGAAAAAAGTTCGCCTGGGCAAAACTGAATTAATGGTTACCCGCATCGGTTTCGGGGCCCTGCCGATCCAATCGGTAGACCGGGACAGCGCGGCCAGGGTGGCCCGTTATGCTTATGATCAGGGGATCAACTTTTTCGACACCGCCAGGGGTTATACAACCAGTGAAGGAGACCTGGGGCGGGCCCTGGGCGGACTTGAAAACAAAGTTATGATCGCTACCAAGGCCCGCTATAAAGATATGGAGAAGCTGGAAAAAGATTTCAACACCAGCATGGTTAACTTGCAGCGAAAATATCTTGATCTTTTCCAGTTTCACCTCGTCAATAATGAAAATGAACTGGAGGAAATACTGAAAAAAGGCGGCCCGCTCGAGTTTTTAAAAAAAGAGCAGAGCAGAGGGCGCCTGCGCCACATCGGTATTACTTCACACCGCCCGGCCATGATGTTGAAAGCCCTGGATTCAGACGTTTTTGAAACGGTCCAGGTTCCTTTTAACTATATTGAAACCGAGCCGCTGGAAAAGCTGATTCCCCTGGCCCGGTCCCGGGATATCGGTATTATTGCCATGAAGCCTTTGGCCGGCGGTGTTTTCAGCAGCAACCGCTCGGCGATCAGCTGGATTTTAGAGCACGCAGATGTTGTTCCCATTCCAGGCATGTGCCGTATCGAGGAAGTAGACGACAATCTTCAAGCTTTAAATGCTCCCCCCGGTCCGGACGAATTGGCCCGGCTGGATAAAGACAAGCAGGAGCTGGGATCAGTTTTTTGCCGCCGCTGTGATTACTGCATGCCCTGTCCGAACGATATCGAGGCTTCCTTTATTGTTCGTTCCGGAATGATCTTTAAGCGGGTTGGTTGGAGCAGGATGAATCAGAACCATGTCGATGCCTACACCAAGGGCCTTAGTTGTGATCAGTGTGGTAGCTGTGAATCAAGGTGTCCCTATGAACTGCCCCTGACCGAGATGGTTATTGAAGAAAGTAAAACTATGCTGCATAAAGCCGTTGAACTCGGGCTGATAAGCGAAGAAGAACTGCAGGAAAGATTAAATGCCGCAAATAAAAAAGAACAGTAAATGTCACTGAAAGATGTATTAAATAATTAAGCAAAGGATGCTGCAGGCAAAGATGGAATTATCGGTGCTTCATCTGGCGGGCATGGTGGTTACCATGCTTCTTATATTAAGCCTGGGCGTTTATGCCGGGAAAAGGGTGCATACCGCGGTAGATTTTTCTGTCAGCGGCCGGAAAGCCGGCTCCTTCCTGGTGATGGGAACCATACTGGGCACCCTTGTCGGCGGGGCCTCGACAATCGGCACTGCCCAGTTGGCCTACCTGTACGGGTTTTCCGCCTGGTGGTTTACCCTGGGCGGCGGTATTGGCTGCTTGATCATTGCCCTATTCCTGGTAAAGCCGATGAGAAATACAACTTTCGAAACCATTCCCCGCTTTATTTCTTCCAGTTACGGGGTTACTGCCGGGGTAATGGCCGCTCTTTTTGTTTCCTGCGGTATGTTTATCAATATTATGCCTCAGATTTTTTCATCCATTGCCCTGTTATCATCGATGTTTACCTTACTCAACCTGCAGCTTGCCGCGTTTATAACCGTTATCCTGATTGTTGCCTACGTGATATTCAGCGGCGCCTGGGGTACAGGGCTGATGGGGTTAAGCAATATAATACTTGCCTGCCTCGGCATGCTGGTTGCAGGCTTGGTGGCTTTTACCTTATCCGGCGGTGTGGATGGCCTGGCTGCGTATTATCCTCCTTACCCCTGGTTCAGCCTTTTCGGGCGGGGAGTCAATACCGACCTTGCGGCGGCTTTTTCTTTAATGGTCGGGGTGCTTTCCAGCCAGATCTATTTCCAGGGCGTTTTTTGCAGCCGCGATTTACCCTCTGCAAGAAAAGGGGTGCTTTTAAGCGCTCTGCTTGCTCCGGCAATCGGGGCGGGCGGTATCATGGTTGGATTATTTATGCGTATGAATTACCCCGGGATCGATCCGGTCCGGGCCCTGCCCCTGTTTGTCATTAATTACCTGCCGCCCTGGTTTGCCGGGATTATAATGGCTGTCCTCCTCCTGGTATTAATCAGCACCGGGGCCGGTTTGACCCTGGGAGTGAGTACCATGTTAAACAGGGATATCTATTTAAGGTTGCGGCCGGAAGCCGATGACCGCCGGGTTTTACTTGTTTTCCGCCTGTTAATTGTGGTGATCGTGGCCCTGGCTTTGATCGTTGTCCTGGTCAGCAGAGGCGAAGTCCTGATCCTGAACTGGAGCTACCTTTCTTTTGGCTTGCGCGGGGCGACGATCTGTTTTCCATTGTTTGCGGTTATTTTCCTTAAAAATAAAATATCGCCCCGGGGCGGGACGCTGGCTGTAATCGCCGGGCCTACCGTGGTTATAGTCGGCAGTTTGCTCCAAACTGCCCTCAACCCGCTGTATCCCGGCCTGGCGGTCAGCTTTTTAATCCTTCTCTTCGATTACCTCAAAAACAGGGGTGATCATTTTGAAGAGCAGGAATAAATACTTGCCGGGGCACGGGGTGTTGACACCCTTATTCTCACCTGCCGGAAATTTGCTTTATTTTAGTGAAAACGGAACTGAAGAAAGAACTTATGTGCAAGAAAATATCGATTAAAAGATGGGGAGTGAATCGCAAATGAACGAATGTCGGGAGTTTGCTGATAAGCTGATTAGCCCTGAGGAAGCAGTCAAACGGTTTATTTTTAACGGTTGCCAGCTTGCGCTGGGAGGATTTACAATAACCCGTAATCCCATGGCGGTTGTCTATGAGATAATCCGCCAGCGGATAAAGGATATCCACCTGGTCTGCCACTCCAACGGTCAGGCACTCGATATCCTTATCGGTGCAGGATGTGTGAAAAGGCTAGAGATCGCCTACGGCGGAAACGGCCGTTATGCCCCCACCTGTATCAGATTCGGTAAGGCGGTCGAGCAGGGGGAGATAGAGTTTGAGGATTATTCAAATTACCAGATGGCGCTCCGGTTTTTGGCCGGTGCTCTCAGCCTTCCTTTCATCCCCACTAAAACCGGCCTTGGTTCTGATCTTATGCACTGCGAAGGATTTGCTCCCGCAGTAAGAAAAGAAGAACAAGTGGCCAGCATGAAATATGCCCGGATCGACAACCCCTTTAGCAGGCAAAAGGACGAAGTCGTTCTCCTGCCGGCATTAAACCCTGATGTAACTATCTTACATGCGCAGTATGTCGGCGAGGACGGAACGGTCCAAATAAACGGCCTGACTTTTGCTGACCTGGAACAGGCGAAAGCTGCAGATACGGTGATCGTCAGCTGTGAAGAAATTGTCCCCCGCTCTTTTATCCGTGCTGACCCCGATAAAAATTCGCTTCCATCCTTTTTTGTTGATGCCATCGTTAAAGTACCTTTCGGCGCTCATCCTACCGCATGTTTCAAGTTTTATGATTATGATCCCAAGCATCTCAACCTTTACCGGAAGATGGCAGAGGATGACAGTCTCTTCCGGGAATATCTCGATGAGTGGGTATACGGTGTTTCCTCCCATCAAGCTTACCTTGCTAAGGTTGGAACGGAAATGCTGCTTAATATCAAGGCAAGTCCTGTGCTCGGTTACGCCCCGGGACTTGACCGGAAATAAGGAGGTTCAGCCGATGGTCATGTACAGCGACAATGAAATGATGGCCATTGCAGCCGGACGATTAATTAAGGACGGAGACATTGTTTTTGCCGGAACCGGTGTTTCCATGCTTGCGGCGACCGCTGCAAAGCGCATCCATGCCCCCGGGGCGGTCGTGTTCTTTGAGACCGGCGGCATTGATCCTGCGCTTGATGAAATACCGATGACTGTTGCCGACCTGCGGGTTATGAGCGGCACGTCTTTAAATTCCGGCCTCATAGAAGCATTTTCGACGGTCGGCCACCGTAAGTTGCGGACGATTGCCTTCCTTGGAGCCGCCCAGATAGACAGGTATGGAAACCTGAATACCACTTCTATTGGTGATTACCATAAGCCAAAGAAACGATTTTCGGGAAGCGGCGGCGCCTGCGATGTTGCTTCCCTGGCATCGGGCGTTATAACCTTTATGCAACACGATAAACGAAGGTTTGTCGAAAAACTCGACTATCTGACGAGCGTCGGCTGGTATAAGGGGGGCAATTCCAGGCAGGAGCTGGGTTTAAGGCGTGGCGGGGCCATGGCTGTTGTTACCAACCTGGGTGTTCTCAGATTCCATGATAAAACAAAAGAGATGTACCTTGCCGAGTACTTTCCGGCGGTTACGGTTGAACAGATCCGAAAGAACACTGGTTTTCCGATTGATGCTTCCGGGGCCAAAGAAGCCTTGCTTCCCACAGCGGAAGAACTGAGAGTGCTGCGCGAAGAGGTTGATCCCCAAAGGCTTATCTGCCAGTCCAATAATGAGAAACCGCCAGGCTAAAAACGATTCCAAAAGGAGAGTTGATTTTGATTGCCGATATTCCTTATAAACGGTTGCAGATAGGCGACAGCGCTGAAATGAGCAAGACTATTTCGGAAGCGGACGTATATAACTTTGCCGGGATCTGCGGTGATTTTAACCCCCTGCATGTGAACAGCGAATATGCTGCAAAAACGCCGTTCAAACGAAGAATTGCTCACGGCATGCTTCCTGTCAGCCTTATTTCTGCGGTCCTGGGAACTGCTTTGCCCGGGAAAAACACCATTTACCTCGAACAAAACCTGCAGTTTAATGCCCCGGTTTTTATCGGAGACACGATAACCGCCCGGGTGGAAATAATGGATCTGACCCCTGAAAAAAATATAGCCCGGCTAAAAACCGAAGCCATAAACCAATCGGGCAAAAAAGTAATCGAAGGCCGCGCCGTGATAATGAAAAAAAACTGATCCCTGTGTGTGCCGGGAGGATCTGTAGCGAGAAGGTCGGCAGAGTGGGTGATAAATATAATTGCATCACCCGGTCTGCCGCCCCTTACACATGTTATTTGATGCCTTTATAATTTTCCCGCAGGTGTTTTTCCATGTCTTCGCTGAAGCCGATCGGTTCATGTTCTTTTAAAATGCGTCTTGCTTCTTCGTGAGCGCGGGTAAATGCATCTTTCGACCCTTCAGATTCCCAGATGCTGCGTTGATTGCGGTCGGCCAGGGTGGGGAAGTAAAATTCGCTGCGCACATGCTTCATCGTGTGCGGCTTGTCCAGGTAATGGCCGGCCGGACCGACCTCGGCGATAACGTCGGTGGCAATGGTATCTTTGTTTGTCTCCACGCCTTTCACTGCTCGCAGGGCCATGCCGACCGAATCATTGTCGACAACCATTTTTTCATAGGACAGAGTGGTGCAGAATTCAAGCAGGCCGAAAGCATCGTGGATATAGTTGCAGCCGGATAGGGCTACGGTTAAGGCCGTATTGGCGCTTTCGTAACCGGCCTGGGCGTCGACAACCTTTGAATCGGACATACCACCGGTTCCGTACATCGGTATTTTGTAATAATGGGACATCTGGGCACAACCGGCGTTGATCAGGGCCGATTCGATACAGCCGGCCATGTAGGTCCCGGTGCGCATATCCATTATGCTCGATGTCGAACCGTAGATAGTCGGGTTGCCCTTGTTAACCAGCTGGGATAGGACCAGGCCGCCCAGTGACTCCGCATTGTTGATTGTAATTGTTCCGGCCAGGGTAACCGGTGCGTTTGCTCCGGCCAGCGGTTCTGACGGAGTGGTTACGGGCAGCCCTCGCTTTGCTATTTCGATTAAGAAATCGGTGTAAGTTACTTCCATTAACAGGGGGCTCATCATCAGGGTGATGAAAGAGACAAAGGGTCTTTCCAGCAGTTTTTCCTTGCCCCCGGCGATATCTTCAGCCATCTTGATAACTGAAAGCAGACCGTCCATGGTATAAATACCGCCCATGACATGCTTGGAGGTATTGGCCATGGCATGATAAAAGCGGTTAACGTCCACATTTTCAGTGGCCACGTCATCCGGGTAGCAGTTGATAACAAAAAAGGCAATGTTATCAAGGGCGTCGGTCATCTTTGCATAACCGGCGACATCACTTACATGGGTGGGGCGTTTCTTCCCGTCATCTAAGTCCAGGGTGTTCAGGACTGTCCCGCCGGTTCCCAGGTGGACATTAGCCCCTTCCAGGAGCAGGTCGTTTTTCTCTTCTCTTCCGCAAAGTATAATCCTCGAGGGGTTTGAATCAATGGCATCTTCCAACATTGCCTGTGGAATCTTCACTATCTTATTTTCCTTGTCCACCTTTGCTCCATTTTCAGCAAAAATCTGCCGGGCCCGGTCATTATGGATTTTAATGCCCACGTTCTCCAGCAGATAGACAGTAGCCTCATGGATTTGTTTAACTTCAGCTTCGCTGAAGACTTTGAAGCTTCCACCTTTGTAATGTTTAAACATAGTTATACTCCTTTCTGATACTAGCCTTGTTTAATAGTTTTTCTTTAAAACATGCAATTTAATAACGCCCAGTTGCCGTACATTTCCACATTTCCTCTCATCAAAAAGCTACCGCCCGGAGCAGCATGTGAAATATTCCGGTTGTTTTGCTTTAATGCAGTTTATTTCACACTCCTTTAGACATGATCAAAACTACTTTAAAAGTTAAGGTTATTTCTATTTTATATTAACACGGGATAATTAGCAAAAAGCCCGGCTTTAAAAAGTCCGGGCTGTCTCGGGCACAGGGTTCGGTCAATAGTTGGAAAACATTGGCCGGGAAAGCAGTGAACAGATTATAACCCGGTCCTTTTTGGCAGAATGTTTTGTGCCCTCCGGCAACTCAGGGTGCCAGAATATCAATCATGCCAGGCAGGATTTTATACTCCAGGTTGTCTATTTCCGAGGGAAACAGATCACCGTCCGAGTGAGCAGGTGAAGGCGATTTCAAGTGAATTCTGATCCGGGTGGAATGAATTTCATGGACTCCATCAGCGCTGACAAACTTGTCCCCGCGAGTCATGGCCTTGGGCAGCAAAGCCAGCAGGGCCGGGGTGGATTTTTTCTCGACAAAAACAGCAGTTAACCTGCCGTCTGCCGGGTCGGCATGAGGGGCCATGTAAAATAATCCACCGGTCCTGGGAGCATTGCCCACAGAGATCAGGGTCAGGGGGCCTTCGTAACTGCCGTAATCCCACTCAATTCGGGCTTCCCAGCTGGGATTTTGAAAAATGCCTTTGATCGCGGCTGCCAGGTAGCGGGGTATTCCTTTAAGAAAAATCATCTTATGCTGGATGACACTGATGTATGGCTCCAAACCGAGGGCAGAATTGTTGATAAAAAATTGTTCTCCGGCCAGGCACACATCAAGGGTGCGGGTTTTGCCGCCGGCTACGACCTGTGCGGCTTCTGTCAAATCAAGAGGCATATTCAGGTTGCAGACAAAATCATTGGCGGTTCCAAGGGGCATTATACCTATTACACCCAGGTGCCCGCCTTTTTTTACCCGGGCCATTCCGTTTACTATATCACCAATCGTTCCGTCTCCCCCGGCGGCAATGATCGGTGAAAAGCCGGCCTGGACTGCTTTTTCAGCCAGTTCGACCCCATGTAAGCGGTGCTCTGACACAGCCAGTGAAAAGTCAACACCGGCCGCTATAAGGGCAGATTCTGCCTGCGGCCAGCGCTTTTTTGCCTTCCAGCGATTGGAATAAGGATTTAAAATAACTTTAGCGGGCATTTTGTTCCTCCAGTTTTGTTTTATGGATCATGTAAATGTTAAATGTTTTATCTCATATGTTAAGAAAAAAGGGGCTGTGTTTTTATTAATATAACCGATTTATGCAATAATTGTCAAAATAATTTTGATTATGTGCTTTATATTTTGATAAAACAGGCCATTTTACCTGTCCAGGCAGGGAAATATATCTGTTTTGTAGAATTTTTAATTGGTTAGGAGCCCGTTTGAAAGGGCGGTATTAATGTACTTACTGGTTAAAGCTGGATAACACTTGTAGTTTTGGCAAAAGGGGCCTTATGTTTCCTTCAGCCTTTATTTAAGTTACTCCAGGTAAGCAGGAAGGGTGGAAAAGATAAATGAAAATATTTCACGGGGACATTATAACCTGTGATTGGAGCGGTTCTGTTTTTAACTACCTGGTTGAAGATGAAGGAGAGATCGTCTTTGTTGGAGACCACCTGCCCGAGGTCTACAGGGTAAACTCCGAATATTTAGAGCTAGGTTCAAAAGCTTTGCTTCCCGCCTTTGGCGATGGCCATATCCATTTTTCCAACTTTTCTGTGTTCAATGCGACTTTTGATGTCCGTTCAGCATCCTCAATCGCTGAAATCGGTTCGATTATTAGACAATATGCTTCCAGAGATCGGCAAGCAAAACTCATTTTCGGTTTTGGGCATTCCGAACATACTATCGCAGAAAAAAGGCTGATTACCCGTACTGAACTGGATCAGTTCATTAAAGACCGCCCCGTCGTTGTGGTTTGCTATGACGGACATTCAGCTGTCGCTAATTCAAAGGCTATCGGCCTGCTTCCGCTGAAAATTCGCGACTTACGCGGTTTTGATTTAGAAACCGGACAGATTCACAACGAGGCTTTCCTGGAAGCGGCCAATTATATCTGCGGTAAAATACCGGTTCCCAAAATGCTTTCTTATATGTTAAAGGGGTTGGATACTCTTGCCGCCTATGGTGTCGGCCTGATCCATACCACAGAAGGGGTCGGCTATCCCAGGGATCTCGATGTCGGCCTGGTCCGCTTCCTGGCCCGGAGCACACAGATCCAAATCCGCCCCTATTTCCAGACGATGGATATTAATAAAGTTCTTAAGCGCAAGCTGCCCCGCATCGGCGGCTGTTTTGACTGCGCCCTGGACGGATCTTTTGGGACAAAAGATGCCGCCATGATTGAACCGTATGCAGAAAACGAAAAAAACCGGGGTATCCTCTTTTACCGTGATGAAGAGGTTAACGAATTTGTAAAAAACGCCAACCGGGCCGACCTGCAGGTTCAGCTACACTGCGCAGGAGATGCTGCTGTAATCCAGGCTGTACAGGCTATTGAAGCTGCTCTCGCTGATTACCCGCGGGAAGATCACCGCCACACCCTGATCCATGCTCCCCTGGTTCCGGAGCAGACCCTGGAAAAAATCGCTAAACTGGGTATCGGCATCACCCTGCAGCCGGAATTTCTTGTTTCTTCGCTGGAGCCGGTAGAATACCTCGAAAGGTTGCTTGGTGAAAGGGTCAGCCACATCTGGCCGCTGCGAAAAATGCTGGCCATGGGCATTAACATCAGCGGGGGCTCAGATTCGCCGGTGGCGCCGCCTGATCCCGTCCTGGGTATATACGGGGCCTGCAACCACTACATCCCGCAGTATTCAGCAAGTATCGCCGAGGCCCTGTGCATGTATACCTACAACATTGCCCACACCTCATTTGATGAAAATGAACGGGGTAGTCTTGAAACGGGCAAGAATGCTGATATGATAATCCTCAACAAAAACCCCTTGCAGATGGAACCCCGGGATTTGCCTGAACTCAAAGTGGAAAAACTTTTCCTGTGCGGTGAAGAGTATTCCGGCGGCAGCACAATTTTCCAGGCCCTGGTCGACGGTCTTAAAAGCTTTGTGTCAAATCCACTGTCCCCCTGACATATTATTTCCGGTTAGAATAGTTCAGAGTAATGACATTTTACCGCCATTAGTATATCATATTGACTATGGATTATATTTACCTTCCATGCGGCGATCAACTAAGCCGTGACGACCGGGCGATTGTGATTAAACTGACCGGCCCCCGCAGGGTTTTAAGCACTTCCGGCCTCAATGGCGGGTGCCGGGAAAACCTGCATCACCTCTTTAATTACTCCGAGGTTTACGGTTCTGCAGATGAGCGATGCGCGATGCGCGCTCCCACCTATGGTCAGCACTTACGCTTGCTTGCTGAAGAACTGGACCTTAACCCCCTGACAGCTACCGGCCTGAGCACTGCAGCCAGGATGAAGTATGCCAAAGTCAACAGTAAAAGCTATGAAGACTTTAGTGTAACGGCGATTGCCACTGCCGGAATAGATGTTAACGGCAGCAGGGCTGGAGATCCCTCTATCTGGCATGAAAAAGACGGAATTCCCGTTCCGGAAAAGCCGGGGACGATCAACATTATGCTTTTTATCGACGCCTTTCTTTCAGCCGGGACTCTTACCCGTGCCCTTGTTACCTGTACCGAAGCCAAAACTGCAGCTCTGCAGGAAGTGCTGGCCCCAAGTTGTTATTCGCAAGGACTGGCCACCGGCTCGGGTACAGACGGGACAATTATTGTCAGCAATTTAGAGTCAACCACCAGGCTCACCAATGCCGGCCAGCACAGTAAACTCGGGGAATACATCGGAGGGGTGGTTAAGTCTGTGGTTAAAGAAGCGCTTGTCGCTGAAAACGGTTTCAAAAATTATGCCTGCGGCAGCGTGCTCAGAAGGGTCGGCCGCTTTGGTATCAATGGAAAATCTTTGTGGGAGCTCCATCAGTCAATTAACGGTTCGGGTAAAATGAACCAAGCAATCTTTATGCAGAAGCTTAAAAAGCTGGACGAAGATGACTGGATTATCTCCCGTGTATCGCTATATGCACATCTTCTCGATTTACTCTACTGGCGTCTTGTCGGCCCGGCGCAGGCGGAAGAAATGGCTGCAGAGCTGCTGGAGGGTAAAGGCGGGATAGAATTATCCCCACCCCGGGCGGCAGTAAAAGATGAGACAAACGAAGAGGCTGCCAGTACATTAATTAACAACCTGGTTTATTTCTTAACCTTAAAGATTGCCGGTATTAAAAACGATCGCAGGTCATAAGCTTTACAATAGTACAGGAAGAATAAAATACGTGACGGCTCATTTGCCTGTATCCCCGGTATGGTTTTACACTGCAGCGATAATCGTTCGATTTATATCAGGCTTTTTAGTATTTAATCCAGTCAATCCGGGTAACAGCGTCATGCTCCGGCCTTATGCCATCGAGCCAGCGGGGAAACCATGAGTTGATCATCAATTTCATCGGCTTGTCGGTTAGACCATCTTTAAAAGTTTTTAATAACACTCCCTCTAGATAAAAACTTACTTTCCCGGGGTAAAAATCAAAACGGTACTCATAAAAATCCTTCGTTGGGTCAAAGCCAGGATATGTTTCATACTCATTGGTTACGTTTCCACCAGCGTAGGTCACAAACATAACTTTCCCCCTGGTATCATTGAAAATTTCTATATCAACTTCGTGGTAATAGTCAGGAGCGCGGTAAAGAAAAAAACCGGTTATAGACGACGGGGCATCGGGCAGTTTCATGTTAACCCGGTAAGAGCCATAAAGGTGATCATATGCTTTGCTTTCAAGTTGCCCACCGTCAAGAGTATCGGCCGGTATGGTTATTTTAAGCAGGTCGTCTGCAATAGCAACATTGTCCGCTTCGAGCTGCCCCAAACCCAGGGGATGTTCACTTTTTTCCCATAGGTCCCGGTTAAATGAAGAAAAATCTTCATGATACTTTAGCAGGTGAAAAGCTTCCTTTCTTTGAACTGTGGCCAGTCTCCGAGCGTTTTTTTCACCGGGCATTTCTGACCATACAGCCATAGTAAGCAGGTAAGGGCCGCTGACCAATTGACTTTCTCCGCCCGGAACCGGCCAGAAAAAATCCACCGCTGTCTTTTCTTTATCTTTGAGGTGAGTTTCTTGTGCAGGCAGATCATGCCAGTTGCCCAGTGGATCCTGGATGCTGCAGCCAATCCAAAAATTATCTTCTTTACCCGAGGTATTCATTATCGTAAGCCCGGAATTTATTTCATCGCCGGGAAAAAATTCGCCGCTGGATATAGCGTAACTTTCTACAGACACTTTTTGTTCGGCTGCAGTTACTTCTTCTTCTAAAATGCCCGCTTTTTCTTCACGATCTTCTGCTGTGTTTATTCCCAGGTAATAAAACAATGACAGCGCCAAGGCTAAAAAACCCACCAGCACCAGGACTGCTGTCTTAGTATTGTTTTTTTGCTTTATCCCGTTGAATACTTGTGATCTGTTTTTTTGCATATAAAGTAACCCTGCCAATAATGTGGTTTAAATTTATCTAAACTTGAAAAATATCTATTATTAATTTCCTACCGGTTATCACTGTATCCCATTCGTCTGCTTAACTTTAAAGTTTATAGTGATTTTCAACTATAATCAATAATTATTGGACCTGCGATAAGAACCTTTATAAAAATTCAACTGCACTTAGCTCGCCGGATGTTTTTCTGTGGTGGCTTCTGTGAAGCTGCGCCGGTCCAGGGTTCCCCAGGCACGTTTTTTGAAGAAAAAGTCAAGTAAGCCTCGAAAACGCCACCAGGCATGGAGTTGGCGGTAGAAGAAGTTTTCCATGATTGCATAAAAAAACAAGATCAGCACGTCCTGCAGGCGGGGATACCGGCGGTAGTAGATCTCTTCCATCAGCAGGGCCGAGGTGGAAAGCAGGATTCCGAGCAGGATGGCCACCGCAAAGAATAAGATCACGAAGGGCGGGTTGAGGATACCGGTCAGGATAGAGAAGATAAAGACCAGGTAGCCGGTAATCTCGATTACCGGACCCAGCAGCTCATAAAATAGGAAGAAGGGATAACTGATCATGCCCGTCGAGCCGTACTGCGGGTTGAGGAAAATCTCGAAGTTGCCGAAAAGGCTTTCAGCCAGGCCCCTTTGCCAGCGGCGGCGCTGGGTCTGCAGCCCGCGGTAGCTTTCGGGGACCTGGGTCCAGCAGACCGGATCGGGGAGGAAAACCACCCGGTATTCGCGGTTAATCTTTTTCATGACCCGCTGGACGCGCAGGACCATCTCCATGTCTTCACCGACCGTATCGACGCGGTAGCCGCCCACTTCCACCATTACCCGGCGGCGGAAGATGCTGAAGGCGCCGGAAAGAATCATCAGCCCGCCCAGGGAAGACCAGCCGGCCCGGCCGAACAGGAAGGCCCGCAGGTATTCGACGATCTGAAAGCGGACCCAGAACTTTGGCGAGAGGTTGATTTCTGTGACCTTGCCGTCTTCGATGCGGCAGCCGTTGGCGGCCCGGATCGTGCCCCCGGCGGCCACGGTGCGCCAGTCTCTGGCAAAAAGGTCGACCACCTTGAGCAGGGAGTCGGCATCGATCAGCGAGTCGGAATCGATGTTGCAGATGAGCGGGAACTGGGAAACGTTGATCCCGGCATTCAGGGCATCCGATTTGCCGCCGTTGACCTTGTCGACCACGACCAGGTTGGGGTAGTCGGTGGAGCTGTAGGTGCCGCGGATGTGCCGGCAGGGGATTTCCAGCCCGTAATTGCGGGCGGATACTTCCAGGTTAAATCGTTCGCGCAGTACTTCCATGGTTCCGTCGAAAGAGCCGTCGTTGACGATAATGACCTCGAATTCCGGGTAGCGCAGGGAGAGGGCCGAATAGACGGTGTCTGCTATGGTTGATTTCTCGTTGTAGGCGGGAATGATGATCGAAAGCGGTTTGTAGAATTCCGAGCGGAACGTCTGGAAGCGGTCGGCCGCCCGTTCGGCGCTGCGCACGAAGCGCAGGTCCCGGTAGGAGATTAAAACCAGGAGCAGGTAGAACCCGTTGATGCCCAGGAAATAAAAGAGGACAAAAATATTATAGAAGATGACAACGGTTACCCAGGTACTCATGATGGCTGTGATACCTCGCTCCGGCTTAAGACGTAACTGCTGATGGCGGCCGCTGTTTGATCGGTTCCTGCGGCCTGATCTTCCAGGATGGTCAGGCCAGGTCCTCCGGCGCTGCGCAGGGCTTCGGCGGCATGGAAGCGGACCCACCAGTTACGGTCGGTGAGAAGTTCTTCCAGGAGGGGTAGGGCCTGCCTGTCCCCGGTCAGCTTCCAAGCTTTAGCGCTGAAACTGCGTGCCACCCAGTAACGATGCCGCAGGTAGGGCTTGATATCGAAGCCCGGGGGCACTTCCCCGAAGCGCAGGAAAGCCTTCAGGATATGGACCGTAATTTCGTCATCGGCCCGCTCGAGCAGGCGGCCCAGAGGAGAAAGGGAACCGGGACAGCGAAAATAGCCGAGCAGATCGATCATGATCGAGGTTACTACGGAAGGATCCACCTCGCCCCGGCGGGGTTTTTTCTTGGGCACCCGGCCCCCGGGCGCCCGGCGTGGATCGGGGAGGCGCTTTGCTCCGGCTACGATCCCTTCTTTGAAGAGGGGGCAGGCTTCTTTTCCGTAGCTGCTTAAAATTTCTGTAATTCCTTCGTAAGTAAAATAAGTATGGCTGAGCAGGGCCCGGGCTGCTGGAAAAAAAGACTTGGTATCCCCCGATTTGGCCAGGCCCTGGGCGGCAGCCTGAACAATAAGGGGGTTTTTGCTCCGGAGCATTTCGAGCATCCCGGGCACCGAATCGCGGCACTGCAGGCTGCCGAGGACCCTGGCCGCCAGGGCCCGGGCGGGGGTGCGGCCGCGGTGCAGTTTTCTGCGGTAATATCCAATCATGCCCAGTTCCCGGCACAGGGCCTTTGTTTTTTCAAAGTCGACCCCAGTCAATACTTCCAGGTAGGGGGCAAAAAAAATCCACAGCCAGTAATAGCGCTTTTCGCCGGCCATGCGCCGGCAGGCTTCTTCCAGGCCGAGACCGCCGTGCAGGTAATCCAGGAAAATATCTTCCCATTCCCGGGCTTTCTGCCGGTAGATGCGCCGGTTCCTGGCTGAGCGGAGGCGGATCAGGACGATCGCCCCGACCATGATCAGGATCAGGGTAACCAGGATGAATATGACAATCAGCAGGTTGGAGAGGTACGGATCCATGTTTAAGTTTCCCCCAGCGCCTGTTTCAGGTGTGCGATCAGCTCATCCGGCTGAAACGGCTTGGTCATGTAATCGTTTGCCCCCAGTTCCAGGGCCTGGTGGAGATCGTCTTCCCGGCTTTTGACCGAAAGTATGATTACAGGCAGGTGCAGGCCGGCCGCCCGGATTTTTTTCAAGACCTGGATGCCGTCCAAAAAAGGCATCATGATGTCGAGTATCACGGCGTCAACGTCTTCTTCCAGGGCCGCTTGCAGGGCCGCCTTGCCATCGAAAACGGAAAAGGGCAGGTAGCCTTCCCTGCTGAGCTTGAAGGATATGAGGCGGTTCAGGCCGGGATCGTCTTCTGCCACCAGGATTTTCTTCGGTTCCGCCATCACGACTGTCCCTCCTCCGGGTGCTTGATGAACCCGGGCAGGTAGACCCTGAAGGTGCTGCCAGCGCCGGGGGCACTTTGTATGGTGATCCGCCCGTCGTGGTTGGAAATGACTCTTTTGACAATATAGAGTCCCACGCCCGTTCCGGCGGTGCCTTCGCCCTGGTGGTGGTCAAGGCGGTAAAACATCTCGAAGATTTTTTCCTGTTCTTCTTCCGGGATGCCAGGCCCGGTATCGGCAACTTCAACTACAACCTGATCAGAATGCCGGTCAAAGCTGGCTTTAAGGTTCACTTCCCCGGCTTCGGTATACTTGACGGCGTTGCCGACCAGGTTGCTGAAGGCCTGCATCAGGCGGTCTTTGTCGCCGAAGAGGGCCAGGTTTGGGGCCAGGTCGGTTTCAAGCCGGAGGGCTTTTTTTGCGGCGGCGGCCTTGATGCCGCGGGCCAGGTTGGAAAGGAGCCCGGACAGGTCAAGGATTTCCTGCCGGTAGGAATACTCGGTCCCTTCAAAACGGCCCATTTCGAGAAGTTCGTCAATAAAAGAGGACAGTTTTTGCTCCTCCCGGTAGGCCGTGGTCAGGAATTCGCGCTGGGTGTCGTTCAGAGGGCCGGCGTCTTCTGCCAGGAGCAGATCCAGGTAGCCCTGCATGTTGGAGAGCGGGGTTTTTAGCTCGTGGCTGAGCGAGCTGAAAAAGCGGGCCTTTTTTTCTTCCAGTTCGGCCCTGGCGCTGACATCGCGGAATATCTCGATGCCCCCGATAATATCGCCGGAAGGACTGCGCAGGGGGGTGATGCTTACTTCCATCACCAGTCGCCGGCCGTCTTTCTGGAGGGCCTTCACGGTCAGGGGCGACTGCAGGGGTTCTCCCTTTTGCATAGCCCGGTGCAGGGGGCAGAGCTCTTTGCCGCAGAGCTCGTTGCCCGCCATGTCGGTATGCTTGAGGATGTCGTCGGCGCAGCGTTTGCCGAGCACTTCGTCCTGGCTGTAGCCGGTGATTTTTTCGGCGGCCTGGTTCCAGAAAACGATATTGCGCTCGGTGTCGGTTATGTAGATCCCGTCGCTGACCTGGTCTAATACCTGGGCCAGGAGGGAAACTTCGGCCGGGATTTCCTGCCGGTTTTCGCGCGGAAAAGGCTGTTTTCCGGGATTACGGTTATTTTTTGTCATGTTCAGGCCTCCTTTCTGCAGTTTCCAGGATATTGGCCAGCACCGGCTCAAACCACTGGAAGTAGAAGCGGTATTCTTCCGGCAGTCCGGGAATGTAGGTCAAAAAACGCTGGATGGTTGCACTCCCGGTCAGCCCCGGCGGCAGCAGGGCCGGCAGCTGGTCGGCGAAGTCGCCGGCAAAATAGATCCTTTTTGCCTCACCGGGCGGGGCGTGCTTGATTACAGCCGGAAAACGCTCGGGCAGGTTTCTGGCACGCAGGGCTTCCCGGGCCTCTTCAAGAAGGGGCGGTTTGTAGTAGGCGAGGACTTCAGTATGTTCGCTCTCGCCGGCTTCCAGTAGCTCCACCCAGTACAGGTAGGGTACCTCCGGCGCTGCACCGGCGAGCAATTCGTGATCTGTGCTTTCTACCACCGGCCAGGGGGCGTCAAACTGGTCCTGTTCGATAACGACCATGTCGGTGTACCAGCCCAGGGCGGTAACATCTTCGCGCACGAAGACCATCCCGGTGCCTTCCCGGTCCCATTCCCGGCCATAGATGCGGGTGTAGAGCTCTTTCATCCAGAAAGCCGTCTCATCGAGGTCGGCATAGTAGCGGGCCAGCCAGCCGTCGTAGCTGACCGCAAAAAGATCTTGTAACAGTTCTGTCGCTTCCCGGTCAAGGTAGGTGGGATAGCCAAAAATGTTGTGCTCGCCGATTAGGATCTGGTTTTCATCAGCGGCAAAATCCTTTATTGCTTCGGCTTCCGCTTGATCAAAACCGCCGTAGATCAATTCGATATCCTGGTGCTCGTAGGGCAGTTTTTCTTCGTATACTGCCAGGCCTTCTTCGTAGTCGTAAATGCCGTAGGTATCGGCCAGGTAGAGCAGATCGAGACCGGTTAAATTATCCCCGGACAGGGTTTCCCTGGCCCCGGTTTCGGGGTGGTAGCCCAGGTAATCTTTGTCCTTTTGGTAGAAGTGGCCTTCGGAACCGGTATAGCGGTGGTGGCCGGCAATCCAGAAGATAGCCCGGTGTTCGCGGTAGTCCGGTTCAGGCACGGTTTTGTCGACCACAAGCATGTTGATTTCCCTGGTCGGCAGGAGGTGCCAGGTCAAGATGTAGCCGCCGATTAAAAGAGCTATGAGAACTAAAACATGCCAGCGCTGCATTTTACCCGCCTTTCTGCAATTTATCTAATAAGCCCCGGGCTTTTTTTACCCGGTTAAATGTTACCTGTGCCTTCTCTGCCGGGCCCGGCATAGTCTTTTTGGCTCATAAGCCGGGTCTGGTTTGAAAACGTCCGGGAAAGTGAAAATTTCTGGTTGCAAGCGTCTATTTTGGGGCCCAGATCTATCCTGTTGTTCAGTCCAGCTCGCCGAAGTAGCCGGCGATGATATCGTAACTGTCTTTGAGGCGGAACCGGTACTGCGGCTCCTCCCAGCCAGGCCAGCGGTAGGGGGAAGGGGTAATATATTCTTTGCCGCGGCGGGGCTCGAAATCGATCACTTCCGGCCTGTTTTCCGGGCCCGGCGCCGCCTCGTTTTCCCGGCTGTAAGTGGCCGCGTAGAAGCTGAAGCCCTCTGTTTGGGCCGTGGAAAGCTCGTCCCGGGCCGGGTGTTCGGTGTAATCGCCGTGGTCTCTTAGCAGCCGGCGCTCTGAAGGGTCGGAGACGTTAAGGAGCATCCAGGGCAGGCGGACTACAATCCGCCCGGTTTCTTCTTCCACGTACCAGTGGGCCAGGGAATTGTAACCGGGCTCACCGGGGTCGAAAGGCCCGTATTCCAGTTTACTTTCATCTGAGTACTGCGCTTCAAACACCCTGCTGTCGGGGGTAATTCTTTCCCGGTTGACCAGGGTTTCAATCCGGGTAAACTCTTCTTCCGGGTACAGTTGGGGGTAGAAGTTGAATTCGCCCCGGTTATAGGAGGGGACGGTTAAAAGGTCCGCTTTTTCCGGTGAGGCGATATGGAGCATGAATTCAACTCCGCCGGGCAGCTCCGGCAGTCCTTCAAGGGACAGGGAAAGAGCGCCTGTGTCAGCGGTGCCGGTGTCGATGCCGACGGCAAGGCCGAGTTCTTCCCAGGGCGGGCTGTCGCTCACCTGGTCTGTCCCGCTGTCCAGCTCCAAAGCCAGGTAGAGGAAGGCTTCATCTGCTCCCGTTTCCAGGGATTTGATCTTGCCGAAGGAAGCGGAATGCCCTTGCGGGGCCCTGAAGGCTTCTTCAGTTTCGCTTTCATGCCAGGTGGCATAAAGCTGTTCAGGGCTGCGTTCTTCCGGTTCCACGGCCAGGAGGCCGTAATTTTGCTCGGGGCACATGGCGTTCTGCCACAGCACCTGGCGTTCCCAGGGGACCATGAACGATTCGGTGTTCCAGGTCTTCTTGGCCCATTCATCGCTCCATTCAAAGATGATGCCTCCGGCGTAGCCCTCGTCCACGATCGAGCGCATCATCCGCACCGTCATTTCACCCTGGTCTGTTTCATCGAGTCCGCCGTGGTGCAGCCCGTCGGGGCTGAGGTGGGCAGTGTTTAAGGAAGTGGAGATGCCGAATTCGGCTACCAGGGCCGGGTATGAAGGATGGACGTCCATAAACTTTTTCAGATAGCCTTTATACCTGAAAACCCCTTCCTCGTCTGCGTATTCGGCAAAAGCCGGCTCGTTGTTCATGAAATCAGGGTAATTGGGGTAGATATGGTAAGCGCCGAAGAAGCCTGCTTCGCTTTTTGGGCCGGACTCAAAGATATTTGGATCGACGGTTTCGCGGACGTTGTAGCCCGGGGTGCCGTCTTCTTCGTACTCGGTTTTGTGGTCGAGCGGATCTAAGGTGGGCCAGCTGACAAAGCCGACCGGGTACTGCCAGCCGTATTCAGCCTGGCTGTAAGCGAGGGCATGGTCGCACATCTCGGCAATCCAGGTTTCGGTCGGGGAAGCCCGGCCTGGTTCGGCCCGGACGTAATCCCCGTCATGGCCGTCCTTTTCGGGGTTTTTTTCGTCGGTGGCTTCGACTTCGTCCGGCTCCAGTTCTCGCCCGATCAGGACGCCGAGCAGATAGGGTGAAACGTCGGCCGAGTAGTTGCCGTAAGCCCGGTAGGGCCGGGCCGGGATGTCGGCGCTGCCGTGCAGGGCGTCGATAACTATTTCAATTTCGTCCATGTAGGCTTCCCGGTACTCGTCGTCATGCAGGTTCAAGTCCGGCACCTCGTCGTGGGGCCAGATCTCCTGGACCAGGTAGAGTGGTTCGTGCTCCGGATCGGCGTTGTATTCAGCAAAAACAGAGTAAAAAGCCGGGTCGAGCAGGGTATAAATACGTACGGTGTTTGCATTCATTTCGGCAATTTGTTCCAGCCAGGCGCGGTATAATTCCCGGTCTGCCGGAAACTCGGTGTACCAGCGGCCGGGTAGGGAGGTGCCGATATTGACCCCCTTGATCAATAAATCAGACCAGTTTTCACCGTCGCAAACTTCAATATACCGCTCCCCGGTCCGAGCAGCAATAAAAGTGTCGTTAACAACCCCGTGAGTCTTTTCAGGCCGTGCTTCTTCCCTCTCACAACCAAAAAGGATTGCAGGTATAAAAAAAACAATCACCAGGACAGTAAAACTTCTCCAGCGGAACAATTTTGGCACCTGCTTATAACAAAATATCATGTGCATAAATTATAGCATACCAGCATAACATATAACATAACAATATGGTTTTTATAAAATGGCGCTGAAGTTCTTTCATGAAAAATTAGATACTTTAAAATTGTCGGATCAACAACCGGCAGGTGGGAACAACTCTGTAGCTCACAACAATAAAAATTGCAGATATATGCTCACCTATCCGGCAGTTTTTTTGCTAACCCGTATTGGTAGAGGTTTTGTGGGCAGGGTGACACAATGTAATGTTACTCCAGGGTTTTGCAGGAAAAGAAGTTTAAATTGGGAGGGCACCTGGTGGACACAGAATAAAAATTTTGGTAAGATTAAAATTAGAAAAGTGAATAAATACAGCTAGATTATTCGTTTAGGCAATAACTATCATGGTTGTGTTTAATTTGGAATAATTACATTTTAATGTTATAGTTTCGATCATTTATCAAGCCGGCAGTTTTTATCTACTAGAACCGATCAGGAAATCTTACCTGTGATTTTCTATTGAGTTTTAATTGAACATACAGAAGTGAGGTGTCAGTGATGGATAGTTGTGAGTTTGGCAATTTGTTAACAGCACTTCGAAAGCAAAACCGTAATGAAAACGGGGAAAGCTGGAAGAGGGAAGATCTATGTGAATATATTCACTTAAACCCCCACCAGCTGGGTCGGTTAGAGCGGGGTGATCGAAAGTACCTGGATACAGAAACTCTTCAACTGCTGGCTGAAGCGTTTAACCTGACTACCCTTGAACGCAAGGAATTTTTTTTTGCCGCAGTCGGTGTCGCAGATGATAAGTTGATCAACCCACTGGATGCGGAGTATGAAGATACCCTCAACGACTTAATCTCCACAATAAAAAAAATGCATGTTCCGGCCTTTGTCCTTGATGATTATGCCGATATAGTAGCGGCAAACCAACTGATGCTAAAGTTATACCAGGTAGATTCGGACTATATTTCGAAAGCCGGTGAAACTTTCGCCGGCTTTAATCTGTTGAAGTTCATTTATTCACCAGGTTCAGGCTATGCAGAGGTGGTTGGCAGTTCATGGTCCAATATGGCTAAAAAAAATTTGCATTTTTTCCGACGGGTTACATTGCGGAAAAGGCAAAAAGCCTATTTTAAGAAGCTGCTTAAAGAGTTATGTAAGGACAAACTTTTTGACATACACTGGCATGAACTGAGCAGGGGACCTTCATTTTCCGATTCGGTATACGATACATTTCAATGGAACCATCCCGGTCATGGTCCGGTTAATTTCATATTTACTGAGTCACTGGTGCCAACGAAGTATGGCAATCTTTATCTTTTCACCTATGTTCCGGGTGACATAAAAACTTCCACCATTTTTTTAAACATTGCAGAAAAAGTGGGCGAAAAAGTACAGCTCCTTGCCCCCTGGCCTGATAAGCCTTTGAATTAGGACTCCTTATTTGCGGCTGATGGCTAAAACCCCTGCGGAACAGTTGGCATCTGAAAGTATTTATGCATTAAAACCCGGAAACAGTTCCTTATAATCGGCATGTGCCAAATGGATTATTTCATGAGTTCCTTTTTTTGCAGCTTGTTCGGGGTGCATTTCTGATTTTTTGAGTCCGGCATTTGCTTGTAGATTAGAAGATGGTCATTATAAAGGTGCAGGGAGGTTGCTGATGGAAAAAGGCTACATGCAGGTTTATACCGGAAACGGTAAAGGTAAAACTACCGCCGCCCTGGGGCTCGGGTTGAGGGCTGTCGGCAGCGGACTTAAGGTGATCATGTTTCAGTTTTTAAAAGGTCTTCACAGCAGTGAACTTGATAGCGCAGCTTTGCTGGGAAAAAGGTTTCAAATCATCCGCCTGGCTGAAAGCGGCAAATTTTTTGGCATACTAAATGATTCTGAAAAAATAAAGCTCAAAGGGCGTCTACAGGGTGAACTGCCCCAAATCCGGGAGGTCCTTTGCAAACAATCCTGCGATGTGCTGATCCTCGATGAGATTATGGCCGTTATTCACGGCAAACTGCTGACGGTTGAAGAGGTGTGCTCCCTGATCGATTCCCGCCCGCCGGTTATGGAAATGGTCCTAACCGGCCGCAATGCCCCGCAGGAAATTATAGCCAGGGCCGACCTGGTTACCGAAATGTGTTCTGTCAAGCATTACATGGATCAGGGGGTTATGGCCCGGCCGGGTATAGAGAAATAAAAATACCTGGCTGTAAGTAACGGGTAAAAGGCTGTTTATCGTTTACCGGGTTTCACTAATAGCTGATCACAGCCATGAAATCAGAAAGGACAAGGAAGCGGAGTGCAGCGCCTCCACGATTTTCCTTCCATTTTTGAAAGATAAGCTTACGGCAGTTATTGATCTGCCGGTTATTTATGCTGATCTTACATCCAAAGAGTAAAAAAAACCGCTACGTATCTAACGGGTATGACACCCAGATATTAAATCACTACCAGTAGACGCTGCTATATTCAAGCACTTTGTATTCTCTGCATCGTAGCATAATATGTTATATTATGGCTGGATTAAGTGGCCCGGGTGCCTGGCTGCCGGGGCCGGTAAGGGCGAAAAAGAAAAACTCAGGCTTAAATACCTTTACCCGTGCCACTGAACGAATTCCTGCGGTGCTTTTTTCAGACTGCGGTACGTGTTTAATACGGCATCAGGAGCGGGATAACCCATGGGGATGCTGACAAGCAGTTTTTTATCTTCTGCAACATCAAGGAATTCCTTAATTTCTTTTGCGTATTCGGTTACCGAAGCCTGGATACAGCTGCCCACGCCCAGGGAATAGGCGGTTAAAATCAGGTTTTGGGCAAAGAGCCCCATGTCAAAGATTGACCATTCACCCAGCGAACTGTCCATAAAGAGGAAGGCAACACAGGGAGCCCCGTAAAATTCATAGTTCATCAGCCTTAATGCTTCCCTGCCTTCTTTGTCTTCTCTTTTAACCCCTATAGTATTCAGCCTGCGCGCGCCATGTTCTTCCCGCCTTCTTAACATTTGTTCCGGCCAGCTGGCTGGCGCGGGGATGTCGGGGCTGGTTGGAGCATTTGCTTTTGCCAGCTCCAGGAGCTTTTGTGACAGTGTATCTTTCTTTTTGCCGGTGACCACGGCCATCTCCCAGGGCTGGGTATTGGTATAAGAGGGGCTGTTGCTTGCGGCTTCAACTATTTTTTGCAAGGTCTCCCCGGGGACAGGATCAGGTTTGAAAGCGCGGTAACTTTGCCTGCTTTTAATACATTCAAAGGCTTCCATCGGCAAAACCTCCTTTTTTACATAATACTGATATAAAAGTTTAATGTCAATTTTACCGTTCTGCCTGCCGTCCGGTTTTTCAATAATCTGTCCGCTAATGATTACTGCGTTTGTCGTTAAAATAAAACCCAGGGTGTGAATGCGGGGCCCGGAAACTGAGCTTTGGCTATCAGCCGGCGTAAAGTCAAACTCTTCAAGCTTGATTGCTGCTGCCCCGCCTGCTTACCGGGCGCAATTACAGCTGGCTGAAGTTTAGTTTCTCTTTCTTGAGAAATCCCTCCGATTTATGGTAAACTATTAATTACAAAGATTATGGCAAATACAAAAACTAAAACTCCAATACTCAATTGCATGTTACCATCAGGGATATAGGTGTTATGCTTGATTTCAGGTTTAAGCAAAAAGAGATCCCGGATAGGGAGGTTAAAAGATGAAGGGCAGGACTTTAATTATAGTTATAATAATAACCTTTATGGTGAGCGCCGGATGTGCAGAGGAACATCAGCTCGGCCTGGAGGTCGAGCCTGAACAGGGTGGCACTGTAGAGGGTGCGGGAACTTACGAACACCAGGTAGATGTAACTGTGGAAGCTGAGCCTTCTGAAGGTTACGTTTTTGTCGGCTGGAAAGAAAATGAAGAGATGGTGAGTAGTGAAAGGAGCTACAGGTTTGAAATTGTAGAAGATAAAAATCTGGTTGCCCTTTTCGAAGAAGAAGTTGACTATAAAGAGGTAGCTCTTTATTTTGGCTGTTCAGAGGCAATTGAAACCGGTGATACCGGGGAATATGGTTATGTGCGCCCTTTCATAATCGAAATTATTGATCATGAAGATCCTGAAAAGCTTTTGCGGGTCACCATGGAGAAACTGATCAAAGGACCTGATCCGGACAAAGAAGAATTCTCAGCAGTTGTCCACGATACGGTGGAGATCCTTGACCTGGAAATTAATGAAGATGGCGTGGCTGCAATTAATCTTTCAGCGGAGATGTTCGGAGATCAGTGGCCGGGAGGATCTTTGGCCGGCAACGTGTTTATCCAATCAGTTACCTGGACGGCTACGCAGTTTCCGGATGTTGATGAAGTAATGGTCCTGGTCGAAGGGCAATACTGGGATGACGGTCACCGCATATGGGATCGGCCCAAAACACCCGGGGAGAAAGAAGAAGCGCTTCCTGCAGAGATTGAAGAGTGGATCGACTATTCCCGGGATATCTGGCTGGCCCAGGCGCGGGAATATGAAGGTTCGCTTTACCTGCTGGCCACTTTCGGGAAACAGCCTAGCGGCGGTTACAATGTAGAAATAACCGATGTAATCGAGGAAACTGACCAGCTTACAGTCGCAGTTAAATTTACTGAACCCGGCGAAGATGAAGTTGTGACCCAGGCTATTACCTACCCTTATGATCTAAATAAGATTGATCCTACAGAGCTGCCGGTGAATTTTGTTGCCGAGGGAGACTTTGATTATGTACCGATGCTGCACTCGCTGGATTGGTTGCCGCCGCTGGTTGCCGGCAGTGAAGATATCAGGATCCTGTTTCCCGCTCCAGGCGATACTGTTTCCAGGCAGTTTGCAGTGGAAGGAATAGAGCTGGTTTTTGAAGGTGCAATCGTTTACAGCTTGTCAGACAGCGCGGGAAATGAGCTGGACAGCGGTATTGCCACCGGCCATGGCTATAAATGGGGTCACTTTACAGCGGATCTGACGGTTCCCGAAGAAACAGAAAGCGGCGAAGAGCTGCTGGTGGAACTCTATTCGGAATCTCCCAGGGATGGCAGCGTGGAAAACCTGGTCGAACTTGATCTGGTCCTTGAATAACTGAAAAAGCATCCAAACCAGGAGCCCTTGATCAATTCTACCGGCACGAATGCCTCCCTGGTATATTTATCGCTGCGGGTTAAAGCGACTCGTGCTTTTCTTTAAGACGGGCATAGATGTAGGTGCCGAAAATCATGCCCGCAAAGGTGAAGAAGCCGTACAGCTTGCCTTCCCCGAGCTGGGCCAGGACCGTTCCCGGACAGGCCCCGGAAATGCCCCACCCTAAGCCGAAAATAGCTGCGCCCAAAAGGCTCCAGGGACCGAGTTTCTTGTAGCTTATATTTAAAGGCTCGCCGCTAATGGTCCGCTGCTTGCTTTTTTTTAATACCTGCATGCCGATTGTCCCGACTATAATAGCGGTAACTATTACGCCGACCAGGGTATAATCTTCGCCGACAAACATGCCCACGATCAGGTCATACTCGGAAGCTCCGACCCGGCTCAGGGCAAATCCAAAGAGAGTTCCAAAACCCAAAAACCCAAGTTTTTTGTTCATAACCAGCTTCCTCCCAGTAAGGTTATTCGGATAATATTGGCGGCTGTTATCCCGCCGATGACAAAAAGTATGGTAGCTAAAATGCTTGAGATGTGCAGGTTGGCAATGCCATGGATGCTGTGTCCGGAAGTGCAGCCGCGGGCGATACGGGCTCCCAGGCCGAGCAGGATACCGCCGGCAAAAAAGTAAACGCCGTTTCCCAGGGCAGGCCACTGCAGGGTATTTGTAAAACGACCCATTTCTGCTGTTAAGCCGGGGCTGCCGGCAAGGGTAGAGGAGATAAAACCTCCGAGGATAATTCCGCCGATAAAATAGACCCGCCAGCTCCAGGTTTCAGAGAACTTTGATTTTATCCACTTTAAGTGCCGGGAAGGAAGAATAATTTTCACCAGGTTCCCGTAACCGGTGGAAACTCCCAGGGCTGTATTGTAGAAGTAGTAGAGCAGGGGAACCAGCAGTCCGATGATGATCCCCCCGGCCCAGAAGGGCCAGGGTTCGACAAATACACTTTGTATGAACGCTGTGATCATTGGCCATCACCGCCAGTTTGCAGCTGGTAGCCGGCGGCAGCCCAGGCCGTGGTTCCACCAAGAGCATTGATTACCCGCTTGAAATTTCTTTGTTTCAGCAGGCTGGCGGCGGTCATGGAGCGGTTGCTGGTGTTGCAGAGGACAACTACCGGCTTATCGGCATCCCATTCTTTATAGCGGTGGCGCATATCAGGGGTTGGAGCCAAAATGGTGCCTTTGATGTGGCTATCTTTATACTCACTTTCTGCCCGGGTATCAAGGACCAGAGGCGGATCACTGCGCATCCATTCCCTCAACAGGTGGACGGATATGGTTTCGACCTTGCTGACGGGCAGGCCTTTTTTAATCCAGCTTTCAATGGAGCCTTCCAGATAGCCGGCGATATTATCCAGGCCGACATTGTAGAGGGCGGTTTTAATTTTTTGCAACTTGTCTTCATTGTCCAGGACCAGGATAAGTTTATCTTCCGGCGGCACAATCCAACCGGCGAAAGTAGGCAGGTTGCCGTGTTTGCTGATGCTGTATGATCCGGGAACGTGAGCGGCGGCAAAGGAATGGTAGGTTCGCACATCGATAATCGAGCAACCTTCCGTTTTCATTGCCCCCTCAACCTCTTCGGGTTCAAACGGCCGGGTGGTTAATGTTTCCCGGATCAGCGCCGGGCCCTTCCGGTTAATTTCAGTGCAGCGGGCGAAGTGATCGGGGGCAGCCGGCATATCGCTCAGCAAATCCTTTTTGAAACTATCCAGTTCGGTGTGCCGGAGGGAGTCGTTAAACCTGCGTTCAGTGCCGATGGTGCTCCACAACTTGGCTGATAGGGCTTTTCCGCACAGGGAGCCCATGCCGTGTGCCGGGTAAACTTCGACATGATCGGGCAGTTCTTTTAACTTCCTGAGGCTTTGAAACAGCTTTTCAGCAAGTTCTTCCTCCCGGCTGGGGAAAAGGTCCGGACGGCCGACAGCGCCGACCAGCAGTGTGTCCCCGCTGAAGGCCATAACTGGTTCCTCGCCTCTTTCGTGGTCAGTTACGACATAAACCGTGCAGTCCGGGGTATGGCCGGGGGTTTCCAAAAGCTTAAAATGCAGGTTTTCGATTGTGAATTCTTCGCCATCATCAATGGGGCGATGGGCAAACTCACAGTTGGCAATTTTTGGCGCATAGATTTCTGCCCCGGTGGCTTCGGCCAGCTCCATGTGGCCTGAAACAAAGTCGGCATGCAGGTGGGTTTCAAGAATTGCTGTAATCTGCATATTGAATTCTTTCGCTTTTTCCAGGTAAGGTTCAATAATGCGGACCGGATCGACCACCACGCATTTATTCCCGCTGCCAATAACATAAGAACATTGGGCTATGCCCGGGGTGTAAATTTGGGCAAAATGCATAAGATATTCCTCCTCAGGGTTATTTTGTACAACCGTTGAATTAATTCAGGAAATCCACTCCAGCTGCGACTGCAAATATAGCTTGCCGTGGTTTCAAACAAACTGCAATATGTGCAGTCAGCAAACCTTAGCAGATCCAATTAAACAATTCAGTCATTTTAATCCCTCCGGTATTATTAAACTACTGCCAGAAAACCGCAATAACGGCAGCTGCAGCTAAAAAGCACAACAAGCTTATAACCAGGCCAAAGCGCATAAACGAAGTAAAGGAAAAAGGAGCCTGGCTCAGCACCATCAGGGAAGCCTGGTGAGTGGGAATCAACAGGGTCAGGTTAGCCCCGGCGGCTACAGCCATTAAGGCCGCAGCAGTTCCCAGGCTGCTGTCTGCGGCGATAGCCACGGACAGCGGGGCCATAAATACGGCGGCGGCTGAGTTGTTAATCGCATTGGACAAAGCAGAAGAGACAACGATCAACAGCAGGATAAGCCAGAAAGGAGAAAAGCCTGCCGTAAAACCGGTAAGAAAAGCTGATAAAAGTTCCAAAGCTCCGGTATATTCCAGGGTTTGGCCGATGCCCAGCATGGCGCCCAGGAAAAAGACAATTTTTAAATCTACGTTTTTGTACGCAGCGGCCGGCTTCAACACTCCGCTGAGTATCATAAGCATTGCTGCTCCGCCAAATCCAAAGGCGGGGTGAAGCAGGCCGAAACTTACAGCAAGCACGGCTGCCAAAAGAATGACCAGTGTGACCTGGCGCTGCCGGTTAGCCAGCGGAGAAAAGCTGATTTTTTCATCAAGCATAAAATCATCAATCCCGGGGTCAGCACTGTTTGTGGTATGCTTTTCCGCCGGGTTTGTTTGATCCGGTTCGGCTGCTCCCGGGTCTATTCCGCAGGATCTACAGACTATCCATACAATAAAGGCGGTGAAAAGCATGGCCAGGCCGTGGGGGGCATAATCGAACATCCTAAAGGACTGGCCGGTGGATGAAAACATGTACGAGGCGATTATGATATTGGGAGCGCTGCCGATGAGGGTAATTGCGCCCCCTAAAATAGAGGCCATGGCCAGGGGCAGGCCAAAGCTTCCCGGACTGCTCCCGGAACGTCTGGCCATGCGCACCGCAGTCGGGAGCATCATCCCGATGGCGCCGACATTGTTCATAAAGGCTGAAAGCAGGGATCCGGAGGCAGCAACACTAAGAATCTGCCCTCTCAGGCTGTGTATACGCCTGGCCAGAGCCTGGCCCAACCCCCGCAGGAGACCGGACTCAATAATGCCTCCGCTGATTAAAAAAACGGCGATGATTGTGGCCAGGGCGGGATGGCCAAAACCCGAAAAAATTATATCGGGCGGAGCAATTCCGGCCAGTCCTAACACAAGCAGGCCCCCAAGGGCTACCATATCTATCCGGAACCTACCGGAAGCAATCAGGGCCAGCACGATTAATAAAACACTCCAGGCCAGTATTTTCATTATCCCGAGGTATAACTCCTTACATGATAATCACTCTTAATATTATAAAGATTATTATAAATGAAAAGTTGTAATAAAAAAAGGGTGCCTGAATCGTGCCCGTCATGCCTAAATGCTTTTTGTTAGTAAACCCGGGGTCTTAAAATTTTACACCCGGCTCTTGTAGTCATCGCTACAGGGTATGCAAACCATCTGTCCGTTTTTGACCCTGGCCCGCGGTTCCATCACTTTTTCACCGCATTGGGCGCAAACAACCGAGTTAAATATTCTTGCCTTCTCCGGAACTTCAAATTCGGTTTCCTGCACGCGTACCACTTTATCCAAAGGTTCGTTAAGATATTGTTCCAGCGCGTCTGCATTCATTTTTGAAAAGCGTTCTTGTTCTTCTGCAGTGGCTTTTCCGCTAAAAACTTTCTGACGTAGCGCAGTGAGTTCAGGGAAACGGTCCGGGTCAGGCCCGATGGCGACAATGCGCACAGCTTTATTATCTGAGCGGCGGACAAAAGTGTAAACTGGCTTGCCGTGATCATAATAGATAAAATTGCCCTTGCCGATGGTGCAGCCGGTAACATACTGCACGGCATCGACAGAGCAGTTGTCATTTTCCACGGCGGCAACGATTTCTTCATCGACATCGCGCTCGCTTTGCAGTTCTTTCAAGGCAGCCTCAGCTACCCGGTAGCCGGTAGCCAGGCCGATGCAGCTGTGCCCGTGAAATTTAACCACTTCATCCCAGCTTGGTAAAGATTTCATGAACGCCAGTCCTCCTTTGTAATTAATTATAGCATACAGTGTTACGAAAATAAATGTTGTAACATTAGCTGATCAATCCTTCGCTGAACTTCCACCTGTTCCTGCTAGAATTATTAAGTATAATTTTTTAGCCGACTGGCGGGGAGGTGGGGGTGCTGACAATTTTTTTGTTCCGGTAGTCCCGGCCGGTAAAAGTTGTCATGACATAAATAATGTTGAAAAATCTTTATCAGGCGTAAGGTCCCGTGGTATGGGGGTTGCATGCAGCAGTAGTTAAATTGGCCCAAAACACGGTTTTATTAGACAAAGGACGGTGAGATCCTATATAATTCGTTAGGAGAGCTTTGTAAAAGCTGTGCCGGTATTTAAGACCCGTGGTAAGAATTCCGACCATAGCGCCAGAGAATTTATTTTAAGCAGTGTT
>LKMJ01000446.1_pt1 | contig 31478 bp, 26 predicted proteins | sample 643391 | NCBI WGS metagenome assembly LKMJ01 (sample SAMN04112250, study PRJNA286221) | soda lake metagenome | biome: soda lake; feature: Kulunda Steppe; material: water; isolation source: sample PL-Br10 brine of Picturesque Lake | place: Russia: Kulunda steppe | collected 2010-07 | reverse complement strand
GATATAATCTGGTCCATTACGGAGAAAGCTTCTCCGACAGGAAGATTTGGTACATAGTCTAGAAGTCTTTCATTATCTAGAACAATTATACTGTCAGCATATTGGCTCAATTCTGTGATACCTTCCTCTGCCTTTTGTACACGAGAGCGTTCAACTCTGAATGGCATTGAAACCATACCAACAACAATAGCACCAACTTCTTTTGCTATATCTGAAACAACAGGGGCTGAACCTGTTCCTGTTCCACCACCCATTCCTGCTGTTACAAACACGAGGTCTGCTCCATCAAGAACCTCATTTTTGAGCTTCGCATGAGCTTTCTTTGTAGCTTTTTGACCTACATCAGGGTCTCCACCCGCACCAAGCCCTTCTGTTAGCGTCGAGCCAACAAGCATTTTAACGTCTGCTTCAATCATATCTAAATGTTGCTTGTCTGTATTAATAGCAACAGTCTCTGCACCTTCGATTCCAATGTTGTGGAGTCTATTAACTGTATTATTTCCTGCACCACCACAGCCGACAACGACTATACGCGGGTCACCAAACTGGTTAAATTCTTCTTCATCTGTACTTCTCACAGCCTCTTCCTTAGCAGAATTTTGTCTTGCTTCGTCAATAATTGAATCCATATTATTTATACACTACTTAATAAGTATTAACTTATTAATAAATCCTATGCCTTTTTTTACATATCAAACTACAAATACAACACAAAATATATTTTTATAATACAAAATATTGTATAATAATATAATTTTCATAATAATTAGCGATAGAACTATTAATACGAATTCTTAATAAACAAATATGGCTCAATGTGAATTATGTGGAACAAATGTTACAGATTTAATTAAAACAAAAATATCGGGCGCAAAATTAAATGTATGTCCAAATTGTACAGAACATGGTACACCCATAGATAATAATACAACGTCAACAAAAGAAGATAATAACACAAAATATAATACACAGCAGGACAATAATACAAATGAGGATAAAACTATGCACGACAACTATACCGATTCTACGTCATACGATACAGAATCAGATGAAGATTATTTCGAAGATGTATCTAACCTTGCTCTAGACTACGGTGCTGAGATTAGAGACGCACGAAGTGCAATGGGATATAGCAGAAAAGAACTAGCTAATGAAATTAATATCAAACAAAGCCACTTAAAAAATATTGAAAATGAGAAAACACAACCGAATATGGAACTTCAGCAGAAACTCGAACGTGTTCTTGACATAGACCTTGCTGCTGAAGACATTGATTACTAGATAATATCATTATTATCTAAATTTTAACTCTACTATTTTTTTGAATATATTAACCCCGTCTGTATAACTCTGGAGCTTTGATTCTCCCCTTCTTTGATAATATGAACTAGGTACTATTTCAATAGTATGATTTTTAAGAACAGATTTAGCTGTTATTTCAGTCTCAATTTCAAATCCCTGACTTTCTATATCAAGCTCGATAATAGATTCTTTTCTTATAGCTCTATATCCTGTTAATAAATCCTTTACATTTTTACGATAAAACATATAAAATGTTGTATTTAAGAACTTATTTCCAAATTGATGTAATTTAGACATAGAACCTGAATTTAAGTTTGCAAACCTATTAGCTATAGCATGGTCTGCACCATTTTCTATAGCTGTTACTAGTTTATTAATATCTCCTGGTTCATATGTATCATCTCCATCAACAAAAACAATAATTGAAGAATCTATTACTTCTATAGCTTCTTGAATCGCACTACCCTTATCCCCCTCAAATGTTTGTAAATGTACGTCAACACCATATTCTTTAGCAATTTCTACGGTATCATCTTCTGAACCACCATCTATAACTAAAATATTTTTATAACCTTCATCATAAAATTTTTGAATCACATTCCCAATTGCTTCTTCTTCATTCAAAGTAGGTATACAAACACAAATATCACTATCCATTAGTTATAATTTATATTAACTATTAATTAAATGTAACGCAGAACACAAAAATATAAATAAGAATAATAACAATATATTATATATGGGTAAAATATTAGATACACTTATTGGTGATACAGATACACTTGATGATAGAAATTTCAAAGATTTCGACCACAGCAGTGAAGATATAAGTTCAGGTCCAAATACATTACTTCAAACAGCAACAGTAAACAATAAATCAGATATGCTTCAAGTAGAACAAGCCATATTAAGTGGTGACATAATATTATTGACCGTTGGTCCTCTTACAGGAGTAAAAGAAAATAAAGTACTAAAATTCCTAAATGAAGCTGTTCAAAAAGTAAATGGAGATATTGTTAGAAAAAACCAATCTGAATTTATAATCACGCCAAGTAGTATCGAAATATCACGCAAAGAACTGTGATTAGAACTTTTCATCAAAGAATTCAGCAGATTGTTTAACTATATCAACGGATTTTTCGAGAATATCAGCAAAAATTCTTAGACTTTCAGAAATAATACTTGATACATCTATATCCTCTAATTCAGAAGATTCTGATGCACTTTCTGCAGCCGCAGGTTCTATAGCAATTATAACCAGTAATATACTAACAAGAAGTATTATTTTATAGTTCATTAATATATAATTATAATTCGTATGTTAAATATATTTGTTTTATATAAAATAGCACGTAAAATATTATATGATAGGTATAGAATTAACTAACGGTTTTAAAATAATTAAGAAATTGTGTTTTTATTTTACTCTGAGCCTAGTTCATCTCGCTCAATATCTTCCAGAACATCCATCACAGAGTCTTTCATGAGTGAAACACGGTTGCCATACCGTTCATCAGCCTGTAGGACATACTGACCCTCGTCCGATTCGAGACGGTCAAGAGTATGAGCCGCTGTTTCTTTCATAAAGTTATCACGCTGTTCAGCCGAAACAACGGAAATGGATTCAGGCCGAATGTTAATAATAACTTCACCTTCATCTTCTTCTGGTCGGTACTCCTTTGTCTTACCAATGATGATAACGTATGCAGGTGGCATACTATCGTCTGAATTGATAGACTGAAGCTGGCTGGCGGCTTCAGGGTCATACTGCCCTGCAAAGGCAAGGAATTCTCCTGTTCCGTCATTAATTCGGGCCTTCCAGAAGGTATTATCTTCACTACCTACATCTTCAACAGATAGTAGGGTTCCGCCCATCATAACGCGATTTGCTATATCTCCACTAGGGAGAAGAAGATAGTTTGGCGCACGGTCTTCATCCGTTTCCTTGAAATGGTAATCTGCCTGTTCTAGTTCCGATGCGAATAGTCGTTTTGCGGGTTCTCGTTGTGCGTAGTTTGAACTCATATTTAATCACCTTGTATTATTCTGCTTCGACCTGCTCTTCTTCTGTAGACTCAACACTAAGTGCATCTGCTCTCATAATGAGGTCAGATACATCGTACATATCTAGTTCTTCAAGAAGCTCTGCTTCCTGAGCAATGAGAACACCATTCTCATTTTGCCATCCTGAAACACGGTAATACTGACCGATAATTTCTTCAGCCATCTTTACACCAACTAGCTCTCGGTCTAGTTGTTGTGAAGCAATGGACTTTGCATCTTCCATTGAAATGCCCGTGACCTTTTCGGTAAGTTCACGACCGAGGTTGATATTCGTTGTATCTTCACCGTTATCAAGAACAGCTTTAATACGAATATCGAATTCTCCATCAACATCACCGTGAACAGGACATTCTCCATTTTCAAGCACACGGTTACAATCTTCTTCCGAACAACGTCGGATAAGACCACTTCCGTCATGAACCTTTACAATCGTGCCTGACATTTCAACAGTATTATCTGGTGCTTCGTATTCTTCGTCACTGATTTCAATTTCCGTCCGACTGTTTAGGGAAATTTCAGGTCTGTCCTGCCATTCATCAACAGCAACGCCCTTTAGGACATATGACTGCCCTTCTGTAAGAAGCGGAACATCACTTTTTGACCATGATTTAAACTTAATTCGCCCTGTATCATCATTTACAAGACCAACTTGGGCAATTGCATCCGTATCATTATCCCACAGGTCAAGGACTTGAACTTCCACATCAATGAAGTCACCTTCATTTTCTACGGAAATGTCTTCAACCTTCATAAACTGGGTTCCGCCACCTGCATTTCCTAGAGCTTCATTCGTTTCAACTCCTGCCGTACTTGCTAGGTTACGAACAATAGTCTCACGAGCGTTCTCTGGTGGAACATTGTAGTCAATATACTTTTCAAATCGTTCTGTAAGCTCATCAACATCGACTTCTAAAACCTCTTCGTCAATGTCTTCAGCTAGTTGTTCTGCAAGTTCTTCTGCTGTTTGGTTTTCATCACTCATGTTTTAACACTGTGTTGATTCAGTGTTGGAACTATATGCTTAAAAACCTGTTGGTTTACCCTGTTTGTATGCTATGATTTATACTGCGCCCCCCTATGCGTATAGCATTATACTTATAGCATAAGCTGTCATATAGGTATAATTAAACAACATACTTTAGTATATAGAAATCAATTGTCTATCCGAAAGACTAATGAATGTTGTATATGGAATTATAATACACAGACTAAGTGAGGTAAATATATGAAAAACAAATCAGATTTAAATAATAGTTCAGATTCTCAGAAAGAAGAGATGTCTATGTTAATCGAACGAATAGATAATCTTGAAAATACCGTAAATCATATCACAGAAAAACAAGCAAATCTAACTCATAAACTAAGACAATATTCTGATTCTATTGAAGACGTAACTAATATCGTAAATTCTCTACAAGAAACCGTAGAAGAATTAGAACAAGACTCATTGATTCATGAATCTCGCCTTACAAGTATTACGCAAAGTCTAGATTCAATAGAAGAAAATCTCCAAGACACAAAAGGAGATATGAACACAACAGAAAATGAACTTGGAAGACGTTTAACAGCAATCGAAACCATGTTAGACTTAGATGAAATGGATATTGCTCAAGCCGTAAAACCAAATGCTTGTGAACTGGAACAATATTCTACAATACCAGAGAAATCTAGAAAAGAGTCATTTGATGTACGTGTACAGAGAGCTATTGCGGTCTATAATCATTTCAATGAGATTTCCACACCAATTCAAAGCGGCGGTAAAAGAATAATCTCACGGGATATTAAGACCTTTCTAAATGGCTATACAGATAAAGATATTGCTTATTCTCAAGTACAACGTGTTATCGATTCATTTGATGAAAAAACGGGCGACGAGTATACGACAATTCAGACAAGTGATGGAAGAGCTATAATCTGGAATCCAGACAAATAATACAAATCACATATTCGTATACACAATACGCTCATCATTAGGTATGATTAACGTTGTGTCTAAAATCAAGTGCCTATCATAGTTATTTTCACGCCCTGCAATTTCATTTGCTTTAATAACAAGTTCTGTTTCATACGGATGCCAATCATATTTCTGCCCAGTATTATAGATTAGTGACTTACCACCACCAAATACCGTATAATTTCCTGTTTTACCTGCCCTTTCATTAATAAGATATAACATGGTGTCTATATCTGCTCCTGTAACACTACCTTCCTCTTTTTCTTGAATACGTTTTATTTCTTCAACAATTGAATCTCTAATCAAAGAGAACTGTCTTTCTGCTTCTAATAAAACAGGTATAGGTTCATCAAAAGGTATATCTTCCATACCCCCAACTTCTTCTATAAGTTCATTAAATGCCTCTTCTGCAACATCTTTAGAAGATATTCGAATCATAAAATCTAAGTCTTGCTCATGTTCTCCCCCTAAATCTTCTTTGTCACCTCTTAATTCACCTAATAATCCTAGATATTCACTACTTGTTTCTTTTAATTTAGAAAACGTACTCTGTTCATTATTTTCACTCATTATATACATATATGTTGTAAAAGTCTTAATAAGTTTCTACGATTAAAGTACATTTGTGAAATGATTTTGTATCTCATCTAGTTCTTTTCTAAGAAACAATTCTGTTCTATCTTTTTCTTCTTTATTACCGTTTTTTAACCAATGAGAAAAATTATCCATAAAAGTTAAAGTAAAATATAATTGGTATAGTTTTGTTTTATTAGATTCAAATTTTATTTCTTCATTACGTTCTTTAGAGTATGAATATCTGAAAATAGAACGTAATTTTTCTCTCTTTTGTTCATTAATTTTATTATTTATTTTATATTTATATATCATATTCTGTTCCGCAGATAAAATATTATATACGGGGTCTGCTATCATAGGTGAATCCCAATCAATTATTGCGTTAACATTATTTTCTTTAACAATAATATTATCATACTTAAAATCATTATGACAATACCTATATTCTGAATTAAGAACAATATTCTTATCTATGTAATCAATAATCTCTAAAATATTTTCATAACAATCAGAAAATCTATTTTTTGAATCTATTATATCTTCAAATTTATTTCCTTCTTGTATACTCTCGTTAAATTCGCGTAATCCATCACAGATTAAATCTTTAAATGTACTGTATCCACTATCAACATATAGTTCATCATCAGTTCTATTATAAGATAACCAGCCATATTTATTATGTTTACATTCTATATTATGGATTTGTGCTAAGTAAGTTCCTATTTCAGACATAATATCTAACTGTAAATCATATGAGTAATCATTAATATTATAGTGAAAACCTTCTTTGTAATCCATCACATAGAATGCATTTTCATATTTCGTATCATAATGTAGTACTTTAGGAACAGGTACTGTTGTATTATTATGAATAATATTGATTAACTTTGGGCCAGATAAGAAATTGTGAATATTGTCATAGTAGATATTATTATGTATTTTAATAATATATTTATGATTATCTGTTTCAAACATATATGAATCCTCAATTCCTTTTTCTATAATAGAAATGTCGATAATATTCTCATTACATACATCTTCAAATATATTCCGAGCTAATTCAGTCATTTATTTTAAAATAATGTATTAGCACAATATAAATTTATCTTTACTATAAGTACAAATTTTGTCTAATCTAAAAAATTATATAAACAATTATTTATTGGTCCCTAGCACTCTGACCATCCACAGGATTCACAGGTTTTACAGCCTTCAGAGTAGTATACATCTAAGTTACCACAATCAGGACATTCAGGTATTTCTCCATCTTTGATAAGTTGAGATGTACCATCAACTTCATTATCTTCATCTTGTTCATCTACAACCCCTCCATTTGAATCTGGTTCTGTAGTTTCATCTACTTCACCTTGTATTTCAACCGTAGTGTCCAGAGATTCACTATTTGAATACGATTCATTGGATTCGAGGTATCGGTTAATTGCAAGAGCAATTCCATCTGGTACACTGTATACTTGGTCGCCCTCATCCCACGCAACCTTTGGAGACCGTATTCCTTCGATTTGACTTACAACTTCTTGTGGGTCAATTCCACTACGCAGACATAATGAAATAAGTCTTGCTGTAGACTCTGTGAAGGATTCTGTGTAACCACCAGATTTTCCAATATCTGCAAATACTTCAAATGGTTTACCTTCAGATAACTCATTAATTGTAACAAACAAGTCACCGTATCCTGTATTAACTTCTGTTGTAGGACCATTCAAGTCTTTTGGACGTTTAACTGGTTTAATTGTACCTAGTTCTGCTTGGATTGCTTCACCTTCATCTAGTCCAAGGTCTTCGGCACTTATTTCACCTTCTGCCATTTTACGTCGGACAGCCTCTAATGTATCTTCAACATTTTCAGATTCTTCACCACCCTGATTATCTTCACGCGTGGTTAGTACCTGTTTTGCTCGTGTACCATCTCGGTAATATGTAACTCCTTTTGCACCACCATCATATACAAGCATAAATGCATCTTTTGTATCTTCAACCGTAGCATCTGTTGGAGCATTTACGGTCTTAGATATTGCACTATCAACACCTTCTTGTGCGGCACACTGTACAAGAGCGTGTTGTTCTGCTGCAAGGTCTGATGTGACAACAAATACTTCTCCAATTGCATCTGGTACAGCATCTAATGAATCTACGCCTTCAAACTCATTGTTTGACATTTGTTTCTGTGCTTCTTTCTTTACTTCATCAACATCTATATCATTAGCCTCTAAGACACGAATAAAGTAGTCATCGAATTCAACGAGCATTTCATCACCCTGAACATCTTGTGTAACATTTTTATAGTATGCAACCTGGTATATAGGTTCGCAACCACCTGACGTGTCACCAATCATACTAGTAGTACCTGTTGGAGCAATTGTCGTTGTATTATGGTTTCTTAATTTAAATCCATCTTCCCAATCATCAGCGTCTTGGCCAACAAGTTTTCCAAACCATTCAGCATATTCTGTTGGGTTTGAATATTTTGATTTATGCCAATTGTCAAATACGCCTCTTTCTGCGAAGCCGTCTTCGCCTACGGCTATATTATGGGAAGTAACTTTAGATTTGTGATTAATACTCTTCATCACTTGTCTTGCTATTTCGTTACCTTCGTCAGAACCATATTTTGCTCCCATTTGTATATACATCTGAGCAAGACCCATAACTCCTAGACCTATTTTACGATTTGAATGAACTTTTTCTGTTATTTCTTCAACAGGGAAATCACTCATTGTAACAACATTTTCAAGGAAATGCGTTCCTCGTTTTATTCGTCCGTCAAGTATATCCCAATCAATAGCTTCCTCTAAGTATTGTTCGACCAACTCTTCTAATGAACCTTCGTTTTCTTCTTCAAACACACGCCAGTCAGGAGCATCTTCGTCAACAATCGTTGAAAGATTAATATGCCCCAAATTACACGCCTCATACTCCTCTAATGGTTGTTCCCCACAGCCTCTACTTACATATCCTTCCGTAACCCATGTATCCGACGTTTCACAATAAAGGTCATATACAGTTACTTTTTCATCTACAGGTTCAATAGATTCTATTTGTGCTTTCCATGTATTACCTGTGGTCATCCAGCTTGTTTGAATTTCAAACATTTGTTCTCCTTTTTGTGGGTGTATCTGGGATATTTTTGTTTGTTCAGCATATTTTCGCACAGATTCACCAGATATACTTACAGTATGTTTATCATAGTTAGCAGAAATTTTTCTATCATCTATAACACCACCTCTATCTGCTTTATCACTTATACTTATTCTCCCATGACAACCAAGTAGTAATAGTGCTTTTCTTATAGATTGAGCCATTTCATAAGATGAAGTATCCCATCTTATTTGAGGATGATTTGAACTAAGATTTATATTCCCATCTGTTGCAAGAAGACCATCAAGAATACCAATTGCTTCCTGTTTTGAATCTAATTCTGTAACATCAAAGTCTTTATTGTGAGACTTAGATGGTGTAAGATTGAATTCTTCAACAATACTCTGTCCGTTTTTCATAATTAAATTCATTGATTTACTTTCTTTACTAATATCATCTTTGCGGAAATCTTGATTTATAAACAGTGTTTTCAAGTTATCATTGTAATTATTGTCATCTGTACTACTTGCTATTTTGACAATATTATGTTTCTCTAATGTTTTAGGTGAATAACAACCATCACCTAACAAGATACCTCTTTTTAATTGTTTTCGATATGCTTCACCATCACCTTCAATATCAATTGGGGTTGATTCTAAGCGAACCGTATCACCTTCATCTAATTCACGTAATGGTATATCATCAATTACCTCTTTACCATTAAGAATGTTGAATCTATGTTCTGCTGTTACATCTAAATAGCTTCCATCACTAAACCTAACACGATATACTTCATAATTTTCATGTACTTCAATTTCGTCTACAGTTTCTGAACCAATCACTGTAGAAATCTCATCATCAATATCTATATTCTCTACAGGTTCATATCCTTCGGGGGTGTTAACCAGTGTTCCTTCTGCTACACAAGGGTTTGTCGCTAATATTTCATGTTCAGGGTGTTCTTCAATATCGAAGGAATGCATATCATTTACACGGTCTAAGAAAATCATTCCTGGCTCACCATTACCGTGCGCACCACTAATCATTCTGTCCCACAATTCACGAGCAGGAAGACGTAACGGTTCACCTACTTCAACATATTCACCCATACCAAACCATGAGTATAATTCTTTTGTCTTTTCATTCGCAATATAAACTTCATCTGTTCTAGGATTAATTAAATCATATTTCTCATCATCCTTAACAGCTTGCATAAATGCATCTGTCACACCAACAGAAATATTAAAGTTAGATAGATGACCTTCTGCTGCGTTTCGTAAATGTTTTGGAACACGACCAACCCCATTTTCATCATACTCAATTAACTCACGAGCTTCTTCAAGAGCTTCACCAAAGCTGTTGTGTGTGAAGTCATCAGGGTCATTTAACCGTAGTGAGTTTGCTAATGAAACATCTTTATTCTTTGCATGAATAAATTGTATAATATCAGGATGCTCAACATTTAGTATAGCCATCTGCGCACCCCTACGTTTTCCTCCTTGAGCAATTGTCTCACACATCTGGTCAAATGTTCTCATGAATGAAATAGGCCCTGATGCAATTCCTCCTGTAGAACCTACTCTATCACCGTAAGGCCTAATTCTTGAGAATGCATACCCCATTCCACCACCACTATTATGAGATACAATACCATCTACGATATACTCATGTCTATCTTCAATTTGTATATCATATACATCAGATTTTTTAAATTCTTCTATAGATTCAATTGGAACATACCATGTATTATTTTGTACATAACCATTTTGACTTTTCGAATAATTGTGGTTTTTAGATTTTTCTACATATTTATCTTGTGTATATATCATTCCTATATCAGACCAGAATTTTTTAATTCCTGTTTCTGTTGTGACACACACACGATATCGTGTCACTTCTTTCCTATTACTATAGTTTGTTTCTCTTGTATCTTTTCGAATATATGATGGAATACCAATTTTTGTAAGCAATGTCTGTAATTGCGTAGCTAATTTTTTAGAGTATGTATCATGTCGTGGGTATAATTCAGAATTTATTGTGCCATCTGCTGTAAATAATCCTTTTATAAATGCACTAACTTCTTTTCTCCCCGATTTCCATATATGCTCTGGAATTGTAGCTTCGGATGAGCTATTTTTATGAAAATTCTTTTTCCAAAAACGTTTAATTTCATGACTATTTATTGTAACCTCAGAACATCCTGTAGATTCACAAACAGATGGTGTTACATCAAATACTTTCTCTGATATTTCAATTATTCTATCAATAACAGTTTCTCGTTCTACATGGAATCGTATACCATTTTTATGATTTGAACCATCTCCAATCCATAACCCAATAAGTTCAGCTAAATCTTTTGTTAAGAAGTCTGGTTGTTTAACAGTATTTACAGGGTTTCCATTCGGGTTGAGTTTATTTTGTACTCTAAATGTTTGTATTGCTGTTTTACTAACGGAAACTTTGTTTGCAATTTGGGTGTCTGTGTGACCCCCCGCATATAACTCTCGAACGAGAGATTCATCATATGATTTATTCCTATTTTGACGGCCTGTGTTTGAATTAGGTTCAAGACCTAACTTATCAGAACGCCATCTCTGGACTGTCGAAGGTGATGAATCTATTTCATCAGCTATTTCATAATCACTTAGCCCCATAGAATGTAATTCAACTATCTTTTCTACATCAACACTTGTTTCCCATTGTGGACCTATTTTCACATGTTTTAAACTAGCAAGACTAGATTCATTTTGAATTGTATTTAATTCAATTTCCATTTCGTCTTCAATTTCCATTTCATCAATTCTTTTCCATTCTCCGTTTATTTTTAATTCGTGATTAGGAGTCCCTTTAATCTCTTGACCAGACTTTAGTTTAACGGTATAAGTCGGAGAATCTTTATATTTATATGTTTCTTCTACAGTCCCATATCCAAGACCATCATCTTCTTGTCTCTGGAGTATTTCGTCTCCTTTTTCAACGTCTGATACACTTATGCGCCCATCATATTTATGATACACGTAATTATCTTCTGTTAAACACTGGAAGATTTTAGCCGCTTCTTTTTCTGTTTGGTGTATATTATTTATATCATCTTCTGGAGAATCAACAAAACAAGCTGAAAGTTGCTGGAAATCATCTCCTGCATTCATTAAAGTTGGAGAATTAGGCATAAATCCAAGCGTTGTCATGTCCTCATAAAACCCATCTCTTGTTTCTTGAACTTCTTTTTGAACATCTTCTGGAAGTTTTGGAACAATAGTATCATACGAAAATGCGGCAATATTATGTTCCGTAACTGTTACTTCTTCATCTGAAACCAACCCAACTTCACGACCAAATACTTCATCACATAAGTCTCTTCTTCTACTTGCGCTCGCGTTAGGTTTAATATCTTCAGGAGTTGCTTTTAGTTCTACGCCATTATCTTCTGCATGATAAACAGCATCTGCTAATGCAACATTAGATGCAACACGGTCGAAAAGACCTTCTGGTGTTTCTATAGTTTCACCATCTTCATCTTTTTTAAGATACCGTGCAGGTAAGATATTATGGTATGCGTTCGAAGTTAAATTTTCTTCAATTGTTTCGCCTGTAACTCGTTTTACAGGTAGTTCTATATCGTCTATGTTTTTATTCTGTGTATTTTCACTCATTTATAGTATTCACCTTATTATTATTGATGGAATAAATAGTTTTGTATAACCCACCATAATTGTATACTAAATATAGTCTTATTCATACAAAAAGATGTCGCAAGAAATGTTCTATAGTATATATTAATTTTCTATCGATTCCAAACATATAAGTCAAAGAAGTGTATAGTACATATTGTACAATGTCAAACGAAGAATTAGAACTACTAGAAGAATTGCCTGGCGTAGGACCATCAACTGCTGAAGATTTATATGATGCAGGTTTTACACGCTATCAAGATATTGCTGTTGCAGGTATCGGAGAACTAACAGCCGATACAAGTATTGGTGATAGTAAAGCTCAATCAATTATTAATGCTGCACGCGAAAACGCAGACATTGGTGGTTTCACAACAGGTAATGAAGCACTTGAAGAACGAAGCGAAATCGGAAAGATAACAACCCGACATGCAGAAATTGATGATATTATGAAGGGTGGGTTTGAAGAAGCCGCAATAACAGAGTTATTTGGACAACACAAGGCAGGAAAGTCTCAGTTTACGCACCAGATGGCTGTTAATGTTCAGTTACCAGAAGAATATGGTGGCACAGGGAAACGAGCTATATTTATTGATACAGAAGATTCATACCGACCAGAACGAATTATTCAAATGGTTCATGGTTTAGATGATGAAGTATTACAAGCATGTATGGATAGAGATGAAATTGATGGAACCCCTGATGATGATTGGGCCATGGATGAATTAACAAAGTTATTCCTTAGTCGAATCCATAATGCAACTGCACGGAACACCAACATGCAAATTATGATGGTTAAGAAAGCTAAGGAAATCGTTGAAGAATATCGAGAAACAGACTTCCCTGTTGGCGTTTTAATTATCGATTCTATTATTGGTCACTTCCGTTCTGAATATACGGGGCGAGGTAAGCTTGCTGACAGACAGCAAAAACTCACAAAACACATTGATGATATTACCGCATTTGCTACGATGAACAATGCTGCCGCGATTATTGCAAATCAGGTTATGTCTAATCCTGACCAGTTCTTTGGCGACCCAACAAAACCAGCAGGCGGAAACGTAATTGCACATCGAAGTACGTTCCGAATTAAACTTCGTGAAGGAAAAGGAGACAAGAAAGTATTCATGCTTGAAGACGCACCAAACCTTCCAGATAGGCAAACGACATACAAAGTAACAGAGGATGGTATTATCGAAGCATAAATATTTCTAAATACGTTTTGAAAATATAGTTATAAAACTGATAAACAACGATGATTCTAACTTTTTGATATATTATATTAATTAAATAGAATCAAAACACTTTACTTTGGATATATGTAAGTATACTACATGGTACAAGATACAGGTCTGAATGATAACCACCTAAATTGTTGTGATGTTGATTTCTGTCAAAGATGTACTGTTCTCATCCGCGAAGATGAAGGTTATTTTATAGATACTAATGATATTGGTAAAGATGCAGATGGGAGAACAGCAGAAGTATTTCGAACAGATGTTGAAAGGTTTGGTAAATCATTTATAGAGTTTAAACAGAAAGATATTGGTTCATGGTGTGATACCTGTAGTTGGATTCTCCAAGAACAACGTTCAACGTAACATAACTAATTGTTTTTCATTTTATATTTAAGTTCCTTAAGTTCTTGCTGTTCCTTACTTGTTGAATCATATTGCATTACAAGCGAAACAACCAAAAAATCAGGCATACTAAATGTATTCTGAAGTGTGATATATTGAGAATCAGGATTGTCTGCAATGAATCTAAGGACAGCATATTCTTGTTCTGTTAAATTATCATAATCGTCTATTACGTTATCAATCAATTCACAATTAAACAACTCTTTAATCTCTGATATTTGATAGTCTTCGAGGTGACTCATAATACATAATGATTAGACTCCCACATAAATATTTTTATATGAGTTCTATTTCGCCATTATTTTCGATAGCACGTCCTTTCTGAAGGAATCTATCAACCAATTTCTCAGCTTTCTTTTCAGATAATCCTTCAGAGGTGGATTTATTCACAATATTTTCTCTTGTAGAATTTTCTAAGTCTACAATAATATCTTGGATAATTTCTACAGGTGTACGTGTATCTTTTTCATTTTTAGGTTTATATTCTGGTTCCTCTAAACCACCTGATTCTATAATATCTTCCATCGTCGGGCCACCATCAGACATTTTTGTTAACAACCTAGTTCTAGCCTCAATAGCCTCATTATGATTCTCCGTCTGGTGACTAATTTTATATTTATCAAACTTATGTGAATCACCACATGTTCTACATTTTGCTGTTTCGTTCTTATTTGATAGAATTGTTACGCCCCTACAGTATTTATCAGGGCAGACAACTACATAATACATTGAAGAAAAATTAGTGTTTATAGCATAAAAACCTTACTTATACAATATATAATACCATTAAACATATACAATTAAATGATTCTAATTCATATACTATAGATAATGCCTTGGGATTCAAAATATCGACCACAATCTTTTGAAGAAATTGTTGGTCAAGATGATAACATTCGCAAACTAGTGAATTGGTCAGATGAGTGGACAGAACATAAAAAAGCTATTGTGTTATATGGGCCTCCTGGCGTAGGAAAAACAACATCTGCACACGTTTTAGCGAATGAAAAAGACTGGGAAGTTATAGAAATGAATGCAAGTGATAAACGAACAGGAGACATTATTAAAACGATAGCGGGTGAATCATCACAGACCGCTTCATTAACAGGAAAGAAAAGAAAATTAATTATATTAGATGAAGCAGACAATATCCACGGAAACTCTGATAGAGGGGGTAAAAGAGAAATTTCAAGAACTGTTAAAAATTCAAAACAACCTATTGTATTAATTGCGAATAATTATTATGACCTAACTAGAACCTTACGAAATTCTACAGAATCAATTGAATTTAAAGGCGTTGATACAACACCTATAGCTAAAAAACTTAGAGATATATGTGAAGAAAATAATATCGGATATGATATACCTTCTCTTAGAAAAATAGCCGAAAATTCAGAGGGTGACTTGAGAGCAGCAATTAATGACTTACAAAAAAATTCTGTTGGTAAAGATGAAATAAATATATCTGATATTACAGTTGCTAGTAGAGATAAAGAAAACAAAATATTTCCTTTCCTAGATTATATACTTAAAGAAGGTGAGGCAAAAGAAGCCCAAAATAAAACCCAAAATATAGATATGACTCCCGACGAATTATTTAGGTGGTTACACCAAAATATCCTGAAAGAATATTCTAATGAAGAACTTACAAAAGGATTAGATAATTTATCTAAAGCAGATATATGGTTATCTAGAACAAGAAAAACACAAAACTACAAATACTGGAAATACGCTAATGATGAATTAACGTCGGGTTTAGTTAGTGCAAGAAATAGTTCACATTCTGGGTGGACAAGATGGCAACCTCCAAAATGGAATAATAATAAAAAAATATCTGATAGCCTTGTTGAAAAAATAGCTGAAAAATCAAACTGTAGTATAAAAACTGTTAGAAATGAAATAATCCCTGTTCTAAAATTTTTAATACCATATTGCAAACCAAGAGAAATATCTGTTGAAGTAGCTTCATGGTACAACTTAACAGAAAGTGAGTTATCTGAAATAACAGGGAGTGGAAAAAATACAAATAAAGTGCAGAATATAATAGCTGATGCAAATGAAATAACAGACGAATTTGAAATTAAAAAACAACCAAAAAATAATAAAAATAACGAAGCCGAAGATACAACCGAAATCGAAGAAAAATCGGAAAACGACGAAAAAGAAAATCAAGTTGAATTAGATGATTTTATCTAATATATTAAACCAACACGTTTTTAATCCTATCTATTGTACAGTAATCCATATGTTATACCATGCTACAGATAAAGAAACAGGATACAAAATTTGGGAAGATGGATTAAAGTCTAATACAAATATTAATAATTTTAGAAAAAAGAGACAAAATATGAGAGAGCATATTGATAGACTAGCTAATAAAAAATTTTCTAATTATGTTCCACGGAAAAATGCTATATTTGCTTGGCCTACATTTGAATCCGCAAGAATATATGGGTCAAGTCATTTCCCTGAACCTGCAATCGTTGAATTTTCTATAACCGATACAGCATGGTGTGTCGAAAGTTTTATCGCAGAAGATTTGTACGAAAATTACTCTAATAATACAGATGATGAAACTATACGGAATGTTATTGAAAATTATAGACCATGGAACCACGAAAGAAATGATGAATTAGAAGTATGGTTACATGAATCATCTATTGATTCTGTACATCAAGTACTGAATGATTATGGAACGCAATTTGAGCTTAGATAAAACTATTTATGATTAACTATATTTAAATCAAACAAGTCTGATTGTTTTCAAAAATGTTCGTGATAGCATATTTAACTAAAAATAAATCATACAATTTATATGGATATACCTTGTATGATAAAACATGAATGCAATAGTGTATTATATATCTATGACAGGTATATCTTTAATATCCCTTGGCATATTGCTATATGTAATACTAAGTGCTATTGCCATTAAAAAACAAGATAATAGATATAGACAGTTATCTATGGATGCTATTTTATATGTAACAGGTATAGGTTTTTCAGTATTCATATTTGGTGGCATATTAAATTTGTTATTTTAAACATAAACTACGAATATGAATCTGTAAAGTTAGATTATTAATAATTATTGAGATATGTTTTTATACTTTTCAGGCAATTCAATTCTAATTGGAACACCACAATCAGATTCTATACGGTTTCTGTAGCATTTCACGCATGCTCTTGAATCTGCTTTTTGATTGTATTTAGAGGAAAAAATATTTTTCAGCTTTAATCTAACATTATACTCTATAACATATTCAGGTATATCCATAGTCTGTCTTTTTGCATTGACTTCATCCCTAACAATTTTGTTAAATTTCACAGAAGGATGGTTTTGAGATTTAATATTTTGATTTTCATCAATAGGTAAACCATCAGGTTGGTGATATTCACATAATACAGGTCTATTTTTTGTAAATTTGCTCGCTAAATATTCTACGCGTTCTTTAGAATCCTTAGATAAATTCATATATTATTAAAATGTAAGACAACCAATATAAACTTAATTCCTATCAGACGAATAGAGGAATGAACAACATAAGTAATAAACTAACCAATACAAACAGCTTGATAAATGTACTAAGCCAGTAGATAACTCTATCACTGTGATTATCTCCAAATATGATTTCGGTTGAAGCATTCAATATATGACCGCCATCAAGTGCAAATGTTGGTAAGCAATTAAATAAAGCTAGATTGAAATTAATCCAAGCTGACCAGAACATTACATTGAATGTAAAGTATATCATGCCTGCACTCCAAGCAGGAGCATTAGATATTTCATAGAAATTCTGGATAAATGGCGTGAAGCCTGGGAAGCTGGATTCTGCACCAGGAGCTAAACTAGCAATTGGCAGTAGAATTAACGAAAGTAAATTCTGAAGGAATCCTGTAATAGAATCTGATGGGGTTAAAATATTATAGAATTCTTCTGCAGGGTATAATTGAATACCTAATAGGGACGTATTTATTCCACTTATATTTTCACTTATAATAATAGGATTATTTTCTTCGTCTAATTGTGCCTCTATTGTTTCTGTTTCCCCATCATCTGTCATATATGTAATATCAAAGGACCCTTCTGTATTCTGTATTACATCAACAAGCGTATTTCTATCATATACGCGTTCACCATCAACACTAAATATAATAGTTGATTGACCTTGTTCTAAATTCATAGATTCCGTAACACCAATTTTTTGTTCTGAAGTAACGTATGCTCCAACAGGTATATTTTTCGTAGAACCATCTTCTAAGGTTAAATCAACATGTGTTTCTTCCGTATCTAATAGCTCATTTCGTAGACTCTCTGGAGAATTAATTTCAACGCCATTAACTTCTTTAATTGTATCAGATATTGAAAGTTCAAGGCGTTCTGGTACTTGAGTTACAAATGCACTTTTTTCTAATGGAACCGTTTCATTATTATTTATTTCAAGTTCTTCAGGCTCTTCTCTAATTAATTCATTAAATTGTTCTTGAGATTCTATGGTTGTATTATCCACACCTGTGATTACATCTCCTTCTTCAAGACCCATTCTTTCAGCAGGAGAATTATCAATAACTGCTGAAATTCCTATACCTGAAATCGGTGAGATGAACGACGTAGATATAATAAACAGTAATATTAATGATACAGCAAATACTGCATAATTATTCATAATTCCTGCAGCATACATTCTTATTCTCTTTTTTGCAGAAGCTTCTTCAACGCTATCTTCATCTGGTTCAACGAATGCACCCAAAGGAATTAAAGCTCCAAATATAACTCCTGTAGATTTAACATCTATATCTCCGACCCTACATAATATCGCGTGACCCATCTCATGAACAACCATACCAATTAACAATCCAATTACAATTTCAAGTGCAGCAGATAACGGAAGAAATCGATTCACTCCAGGTATAACTACCATATCTGAAGGACCTTGTATTGCAACGGTTTCAGGTTGGGTTAGAATGCCAAAAGTGGAGACAACAACAAAAAATAAGCCCACAATACCCGTCAATATTGCGGCAAAAACGCCGCCCGTTCCCCACGGAACCCAAAACCTTTCTAACTTATTAGCTATGTTTTCTATAGTGCCTAATCCTTTTTTTGAACGAATCGTTAATATCGGACCCCAAACACTAACAGAACTAGGAAGTAAATCTTTCTTGTGTAATATACTTGCTATAATAATATATACCGTTATATAAATTATAACATTTTCAATTGTAATCATTACAAGTACTTATGTATTAACTAACTAATAAAACCGTTGGATAATAACTAAATACTTTCAGCTATTTTCTTCAACCGACTAATAGAATCTGCATCCTCAATATCTTTTGTATCTCGTTGGTCTACGATTCTAGGGAATCTAAGTGCAAACCCACTCTCATATTTAGGTGACGGTTGAACGTCTTCAAATTCAACCTCTAAAACAGTTGTAGGTCGAAGCTCAACACTACGGCCATCTTGTTTAATAATCTCTTTTTCTAACTTTTCCGTTAATTTCTTACTGTGTTCTTCAGTAACTCCATTACCTACATTCCCAATATGTTCTAATTGGTTTGTGTCTGTATTCCAGATGCCAATTTCAAATGAAGCAATAAAATCAGATTTTCTCCCATCTCCATATGTCCCACCGATAATTACCGTATCAATAGTTTCTCCATCAGGTTTTAATTTCAACCACTTCTTCCCACGAGAATTTGGTTCATAGGTAGACGTAATACTTTTTGCCATAGCTCCTTCATGACCATCTGAATTCGACTCAATAATCATATCATTTATCTCATTTACTGTACTACACTTTTCACATCGAGATAATACATTATTTGAACAGATATTATTGAGTATATTTTTTCTGGTCTCAAGTGGTTCGTCAATCAATAACCCATCATCTTCAAAATACAAAACATCAAAGAAGTGTGGTTTGGTTGGAATCTCTTCAATCATCTCTTCAATACCGTGCTTTCTCCGAATTCTTTTCTGTGTAACTTGATATTTCTGTGGTTTAATAAAATTATCTGTATGATACCCAACAGCCTCTCCATCTAAAACTGCTTTTTCAGCCGTAACATTTTCTTTAATATACTGAACAACATCAGGAAGAGAAGATGTTACATCTTGTAAATTTCTTGTATATAATGTCACATCTGAACCAACTTTATGTGCCTGAATTCTAAACCCATCATATTTATATTCTACATATACTTCATCACTATCCATATCTTCAAAAACATCAATAGGTTTACTCTCTTTAGCTTTCATTGATAATATTGGTACAGAACCAACATTTAATTTAATATCACGAATTCCATCTGACCCCTTTTTATCAGCAATTTTTGCCACTTCACCTGCATCATTTGTAAGCATTAAAGCACGCTCAATAGAATCTTCATCTATATTATATGCTTTAGATATTGCCTTTCTAACAGTTCCTCCACCCACACCAATACTAAGATTACCGAGTATTAGTTTTGTAAAGTACTTTGCTTCAATACTACTACACTTCATAAGGAGTGAAACCATATAATTTACTTTAACTTCCTGACTACCAGAACCAGATGTTGAAGCAATAAGAGATAATGTATTATAGACTTCAGAAACCGTAATGTAGTTATGGCCTAGAACTTGTTGACCTTGTTCTGTTTTAATATCAAACTCATCAAAAAGAGAACCCATATCTGTAACTTCAGGCATCCTACTATTTAACGTATCTTCCTCAATACCTGTAACTTCTGAGATAGCTTTCCTCATCAGAGACGTACTTACGTTCGTTTTTCTTTCATCATGGGCAGGAAAAATTCTACCTTGAATAAACCGAGGAATAATTTCGAGAGATTCTTTATCTGATTCTGTTAGAAATTCAGCCACAATATCTCTAATTTCATTATTACTTGATTCGGAATTAATCTCATCTGCTGTTTTAACGAAAGTCTTAAACTTCATACTTTAAAGAAGAGCTACAATCAGTTTAAACTTTCTATTTTTACCGATAACCTAACTCAATATCTACCTGTTGTATTTCTCCATCACGGTAGACTTCTGCTGAAACTGTATCTCCAGGTTCTGTATTTCTCATAATATAACTAGTCATATTTTCATTTGTAGTTATATCCGAACCTGCTAAACTTACTATAACATCAGGTGAATCCCCTGCTTCATTAGATTCAAGTAAATCGCTATTTGGTGAATCTGAAATTGTCTCCTCTATAACTAAACCAGAACTAATGGACACATCATAATCAGATTCAGTTAATGGCGTTAATTCAACCGTTCTTATACCAATATAAGAATGCTCATGTTCTCCTGTCGAAATTAAACTTTCCCCCATTGAATTAGCTAATCGTGATGAAACAGCAAAACCAATATTTTCTCCTTCTGTTGCTGTATTAACACCCAATACTGTACCATCTTCTGCTGAAACTAATGGACCACCACTATTACCTGGATTTAATGCAGCATCAGTTTGTATCGAATCAGGAACCGTAAATTCTGTTTGTGTCTGCATTGTTCTTTCAACACCGCTTACCACCCCTGTTGTCACCGTTCCACCTAAGTCACCAGGAGAACCAAGAGCCAATACCGTATCACCTCTTGAAGGAACGCCATCTGTTTTAATATCTAATGGTTCTGCATAACTTGGAACAGTTTCTGGTTCTAATATAGCAATATCAGTATGCACATCACCTCCAACAACGTGCGCATTTGACCATTCTCCATCTGAATATTTTATTTTCACTTCATCCGAAGAATCAATAACATGGTAGTTAGTCATTATATAACCATCACTATATTTAAAACCTGAACCTTGAGATGATAATGATTCATTAGAATCACCATATATTGATACTACACTACCAAGCGTATCTTCAGATACTGTTGAGTAATTTGAAGATTCAACAATACTAACTTCAGAAGAATCTGGTTCTTCTGAATCTAAATCAACGTCATCAAAAACACCCATATAATATGCTCCACCTATTATCCCTGTGGATAATAAACTAACACTAATTATTAAACCCAATATTATTTGTATATTTCTTGATTTCATTCTATTATAAATAGTAACTTAAATAACAATAGTGTTTCCCTAAAAGTATAATGTAACTATGTATCACATAGTAAGTTCACACTATATCGTATTATACTACGATTAATATACAGAAATTATTCAAAAGGTTTTTTAACTTACGTGTATAACACATAATTGTAAAACACACCGAAAGACAAATGCTGTATACTACAAAACTATAAAAACATGATTTACACACGAAATGCACGAACGGACGATGAAGCATGGATGCTTGGAAAATTATCTCAGGAAAACGCCGAACACGATTCATTTCGGCCCGAAGATTTCCTTGTTGCTTTAGATGATGAAACAGATGAACGCGTAGCGTTTGGTCGATTGCAATACCACCGTAATATTTCTGATGATACAGAATATGTTGAACTAAACGATGTCATTGTTTTAGACCGAGCTACGAAAGAACAAGGTTGTCTTCTTCTTGTTAAACTAGCAGAAAAGGCGCTAGAAACTGATACGGAACAAATCTTCACATTCCCTTATAAAAACCAGTCTGTATTCGAATCTGTTGGATTTGAAACCATAACAAAACAAAATATGCCTGAAGTTATGCAAGAACGTCTAAATAAAAAAGAAGAACTTCATGGTTCTAATGTTCAGGCCTTTTCTGCCCGCCCAAAAAATATTACTTTTGAAATCGAGAAAAAAGATAAATTCGAAAAACCAGAAGGAACAACAGAAGATGAAATTAAAACGATTAAAGAGGAACTAGGTGTAGATGAAAACGCTAGTACAAAATATTCTATTTAACTAAATACGTAAAATAAGATTATACAACAAAAAGAAAACCTCAAAAATATTTATATTCTATACTGTTTAGTTTTTGTATCGGTAAATTATACTACCAACAATCATAGAGATTGCGGCAAGTACAATTGTGAATCCTGGCTGACTTGGGTCATCCTCTCCATCATCGTCACCAGCACTCTCTGAAACTAGAACAGCATTGAAATCAACATCCTCTCCGTCAACATCAATGTTCTGTGAATATGATTCATAACCTTCTAGCTCAGCAGTTACATCGTAGCTACCATCTTCTAAGTCTGCTGTTGCTACTCCATTATCATCTGTTGTTGCTTCTTCTACAGTTTCACCGTCCTGAAGAATGTCAAATGTTACAGATGGTAGAGTCTCTTCTGTCTCACTATCTGTAGCTGTTATTTCTAACTCTGAAGTATCACTCTCACCATCATCACTATCGCCTGTAACTTCTACAGTTGTAGTTTCAGATGTGGATTCTCCGTCAGAGTCAGTTACTGTCAATTCAACAGTATATACACCATCAACGCTGAATGCATGTGAAACAGAACTACCTGTTAATTCTGTTCCATCATCCATACTCCACGTATAGGTGAGGTCGTCTTGTTCGTCAGTATCATCACTTGCGAACGCACCGAATGAACCTTCCTCATCAACTTCTAATTCGGACGGCGCAAGTATTTGTTCAATTGTTGGTGGCTGGTTTGGAGCCTCTTCAACAAGAACTTCTACACTACCTGTGTCTGTTTGACCTTCCGAGTCTGTAACTGTTACCTCAACATCGTATGTTCCTGAGGATTCATACACATGTACAGGTTCGGAAGCTCCTGATGTTGAACCATCGTCAAAGTCCCACGAGTAGGATAGGGAGTCGTTGTCGAATGAATCAACATCGACGCCAAACTCAACTTCTTCTCCAAGTGTAACAGGTGTGTTAGCGGAAACATCTGTTATTTCAGGTGGGTCCTGTGCTTCGATTGTTACAACATCTCTCCGTGTTTCATCAACACCGACAAACCGAAGGTTCATCATTCTATCAAGTTCAAGTTCAGATGTATCAAACGATGCTGTGACATGACCTTCTTCACTTACCGTCTGATTTGTCTCTGTAAACTCAACAGACTCGTTTGTTGTACCTGGCTCATCTCTCAACTGAATGTCAATGTGGCGTGTGTGAGGGGCAATGTAGGTCTCTCCTGTTATTGTTGTGTTCTCACTGACTGCTACACCGTGTCTATTTTCAAGTTCTTCTTCATTGATGTCAACACTAGGTAGCTGTGCAATAATTTCACGCTCAACTAATTCAAAGTCTTCGTGAAGGTCTGCGCTGTCGTCATCCTCATCAACGTATTTGTAATCATCTGTAACACTGAAGTCTACGTCAAACTCAGCGTGTTTTGTTACGTCGAAATCATCATCGAACGTACTGTATATGTCTTCGTTACCTGTGTCAAAGAAGAGGTAGAAACTGTTCTCGTCTGGGTCAATTTCTAACTCTTCAGCTTCTTCGACAAGCATGTGTGTTGCTTTATCATTTCTTTCAGGTTCTTTTTCTTCAATGTGAAGGTTAAACTCAGACATATCCTCTGCATCATCTAATCCTTCAGCATCAACATAGTCGTCAAAGTCATCATAGTACTCATTCCGCTCATAGTCGATTAATTCGTGTGGTTCTGTTTCGTTAGTGAATAACGTATTCGAGAACATACCTGATGATTCTACTTCTACAACAAAGTAATCCTGCTCTGCAACTTTATCTTGCTGTGTTCCGTATTCGGATAAATCATTCAGGTCAAGGTTTGTTCTATCCTGTGGAAGAACCCATGTGTTAATTTCTACAGATTCTCTATCAACAATATTAAGTGCTGAAAGGTCTGTATCTCTATCGTTAACATAGAGTTCCATAGTATAGACACCTGTTCCAAAGTAATCTGAAACAGATGGAAGTTCAATATCTTCTGCTTCTCGGTCATCTGTTCCCATGATTTCACCTCCTTCGTGAATGTCAAATACGTCATCAACACTTAGTGTTTCATGGTCTCCAGCACGGTATGTATCAAACTCCATTGTTACATCTCCGCTACTGTCTGTATCTTCTACAACAAACTCTAAGTCGTAATTATCATCAGACATGTTGAAGACAGCTTCATCTGTACCATCCATACTAATTATCATCTCAACAGTATCACCTTTCTCTTGAGTGTATGTGATTTCATTAAATTGTGCGGATGCGGAACTTCCAACCTCTGCTGAAACTCCGTCATCACCTGTTACTGCAAATTCAGCATCAGCATCAACAACTTCACCCATAAACTCGTATGTATCTTCATCTACACCTTGGAAATCAAGTGGTATTGTATCAGCATTATTACCACTTGTTCTAATTCCATTAACACGTACTTTATCTTCGTGTTCATCTCCATCATCATCGTAAACAGTCTCGATACTCATATCATCACCCATTCTATCTTCATCGATTAGGTCTTCAAGTTCTTCAGCATCAAGCTGTTCACTTTCAAGTTCTACATCATATGGGCCTGCTCGTGTACTGGTAACATTAAGGTCTACATCTGTGTATTGTGTATTAAGATTCACAAATGTTTCATTTACTTCACCATCTACAGTCTGTTCTTGTGCAGTCCACTCCTTGATAACTTCACTGTCATCCATAATCTTGAATTCACCTGTTGCGTCATCAACACCTAGCTCATCTGCTGAGGAGTTGTAAACCAACTGGTTATTGTTAACAGTATCACTTTCTTCTGCTGTTAACTGTGTGATTAGTTCAGTTTCATCATCATCAACTACTCTTTCTAAATCATAGTTTTCACCGTTAACGAGTGAGTCGTCAGCAAAAATCACATCTTGACCAACCCATACACGGTCTGTACTTACAGAGTCAAACGCATCATGTTCGACACGAACATCACCAGAAGGTACGTCTGTTACGAGTGTCCAGTTTGCAGAGAATTCCGTACCATCTGCATCTGTAATCTCATATTCACCTCTTGGGTCATCTTCCCCATCAAGGTCTTGAGTATCTAACTCGATAACACCTTCATCTGTTGATGTTACTTCAAGTACAACATCTTCATTTTCATCTAACAATTCATAGTCTTCCTCTTCGTCAATATCTGTTCCAGTAACTTCAACTAATGAATTAAACGGAACGTCTGGATTCTCCATATCATCTGTGTCGTATTCTACAACGGGACGTTCGTCATATTCATCAGCAAAAGCCACCATACTAAGACTTGCGGCAATTACAAGAACTGCAGCAAGTACCACAAACGTGGTGTTTTTCATAATGTATTGGCTATTAATCATATTATCCTCGTTATATTAAATGATTGGTATATCTAAAAAGGCTTACCCCTCACAAACGAACGCTAAACAGTAACACACATTTGAAGTAAATGCATTACAGTGGTGAGTTAAATAGCCCAATTAATTGTAAGATTATAAATTATATTTTAAGGCTTTTATAAGTGTATTATACTACGTACAGATTAATTAAGTATATAGTACAGCGTGAAACTTGATAGGATGATGAACATTTCGCGTGCGCACGCGTTGAGAACCGATAACAAGGATATTATGCTTAAAATTCAATTCAATACTATTGTAGTGTGTATGCATATATAATTAAATGCTCTTAAAATAAGAAGGGTTTAAGAGGTTTCAGTATATAGTATACTATGATGAGTGAACAAGAATACGGAGCATCAAACATTACAAAACTTGAAGGACTAGATGCTGTCCGAAAGCGACCTGGAATGTTTATTGGCTCAACAAATAAGAAAGGCCTACACCATATGGTACAAGAAGTTGTAGATAATGGTGTAGATGAGGCACTCTCTGACTTTGCAGATGAAATAAATGTGACTATTCATGAAGATAATAGTGTTAGTGTAGAAGACAACGGGAGAGGAATTCCTGTTGATGATAAAGATGGAGAACCTGTTATCAATATGATTATGACAGACATCCATGCAGGAGGTAAATTTGACTCAGACGCGTATGCTGTGTCTGGTGGACTCCACGGTGTGGGTGTAAGCGTAGTAAATGCACTCTCAACGAAACTAACTGCAGAATTAAAACGTGATGGTCATGTATGGCGGCAAGAATTTATTCACGGTGAACCACAAGGGTTACAAAAAGTTCGAGAATTAGAACCCGATGAAGATACTGGTACATTAGTACGTTTCTGGTCAAACCCTGAAGCTTTCGAAACTGTAGACTACGATTATGAAGTTATTAGAGGTCGTCTTGAAAATCTCGCGTATCTCAATCCTGGAGTTACATTCACAATCACGGATGAGCGACCAGATGAAGAACTTCATGAAGAATACTGTTTCAATGAAGGTATTAGCGCATTTATCAAACGCCTGAATGAAGGGCGAGAACCAATTACAGAATCAATTATTCGAGCAAAAGGAGAAACAGAAACAGATGATGGAAATCGCGTAATGGTTGATGTGGCGTTTCAGTATACTACAAGTACACAACAATCTGATGCAAGTATTTTCTCATTTGCCAATAATATTGAAACATCTAGTGGGGGAACTCACGAGACAGGATTTAAAACAGCGATTACGCGTGTGATTAATTCATATGCAGAAAAGCATGATATGTTAGATGAAGTTGGTGGTGAACGAATGGGTGGCTCACTTGTTCGTGAAGGGCTAACGGCTGTAATTAGTGTGAAACATAGTGACCCGCAATTCGAAGGTCAAACAAAAACAAAACTCGGCAATGCAAATGTCCGAGGTGTGGTTAGTAGTATTGTGACCGATGAATTCAATTATTATCTTGAAAAGCACCCTGATGATGCAGAAGCAATCATCAATAAGGCAATTAGTGCATATAAAGCAAAGAAAGCCGCGAAGAAAGCAGAAGAACTTACGCGGCGGAAATCTGCTACGGTTAGTACTAGATTACCTGGTAAGCTATCAGATTGTCAAAAAGGCACGCCTGCTGAAAGTGCAGAACTGTTTATTGTCGAAGGTGACAGTGCTGGTGGAAGTGCCAAACAAGCAAGAGACCCTGAAAATCAAGCCGTACTTCCTCTACGAGGCAAAATCCTTAACGTAGAGAAAAATCGGTTAGATAAGATTCTGGAGCATGACCAGATTCAAAATATCATTACAGCACTTGGAACAGGTATTGATGATGAATTCAATATTGATGACCTGAGATATAACACTATTGTTCTCTTCGTAGATGCAGATGTGGATGGTGCGCATATTAAAACGCTTATGCTAACGTTCATTTTCAGACATATGCCAGAACTTCTAGAAAATGGACACGTATATGCCGCAAAATCCCCATTGTATCGTATTCGGTACAAAGGTGAAACATACGATGCAATGACAGAGAAAGAGCGAGAAGAAATTATCAAGGATAAATGTAATGGAAATCCTGATAATGTCCAACGGTTCAAGGGTCTTGGAGAAATGAACCCTGAACAATTATGGGAAACTACAATGAACCCCAATAAAAGACGTTTAGAACAGATTACAATTCAGGACGCTGCAAAAGCAGACCGCATTTTCAGTGTTCTCATGGGTAGCAAGGTTGGCCCACGAAGAGAATTCATCCGAGAAAATGCAGGCGAAGTTGAATGGATTGATATTTAAAGGTGTGATTAATTATGAGTACAAAAGAAAACGAGAAATTCACGGCAGAAGCAAAAAGTATTGAACAAGTGTCTGTAGAAGACCAAGTGGAAGATGCATACATAGAGTATGCTATGAGCGTTATTGGAGGTCGCGCACTCCCTGATGTTCGAGATGGACTTAAACCAGTCCAACGGCGCGTATTATACAAAATGTATAAGATGGGAATCACGAATAATTCCTCCCACCGAAAGTCATCTAGTGTCATTGGTGAAACAATGGGTGACCTTCACCCCCATGGTGATAAAGCAATTTATGACTCATTGGTTCGAATGTCGCAAGACTTCAGTTTAGGTGTTCCTTTGGTTGATGGTCAGGGGAATTTCGGTTCCATGGATGGAGACCCACCAGCAGCTATGCGATATACGGAAGCGCGAATGAGTCCTATGTCAGAAGATTTACTATCTGATATTGATAAGGACACTGTTGACTTTAATCCTAACTATGATAATCGCTTAGAAGAACCTGAAGTTCTACCTTCGGCATTACCGAATCTATTGATAAATGGAGCTAGCGGTATTGCTGTAGGTATGACTACAGACATCCAACCTCATAATGTAGGAGAAGTTATTGATGCAACAATCTATCGAATGAAGAACCCGAACTGTGATGTTCTTAGTTTGATGGATTATATTCAAGGTCCAGACTTCCCTACAGGTGCTACGATTGTGGGGCGAGAAGGGATTAAAAATGCATACGAGACAGGAAAAGGTAAAATCCGTGTCCGTGCAGACTATACAATTTACCGAGACCAAAATCAGATTGTAATTACAGAAGTACCATACCAACAGAAAAAATCAAAGTTGGTTGAAAAGCTTGCAGAATGTGCAAATGATGGAACAATTAAAGGTATATCTGATGTGAGAGATGAATCAGATAGAGATGGAGTACATATCAGTATTGATGTAAAAAGTAACGCAAATATTGATATTGTAGAGAATAAACTTATCGATAATGTTCTTGAAAAAACCATTTCAATGAATCATATTGCTCTTGTTGATGGACAACCGCAGAGATTGAATCTTCCTGCTCTGATTGATAAATATATTGAACACAGACGGAATGTTATTCAGCGACGTTCACAGTACCTGCTTGATGAAGCACAAGATAGACAACATATCGTCTTGGGGCGTCTCAAAGCACTGTCAGATATTGATAATGTTGTTGAGACAATTAGAAATTCAGAAAATCGAAATGAAGCAATTTCTGCATTAAAATATGATTTTGATTTCTCTGAAGCTCAAGCAGACCACATTACACGGATGCAACTTTCAAGCCTTACAGGACTAAAACAAGATGAACTTCGAGACGAACGTGACTCTCTCGAAGTTAAAATTGAAGAATTAGAAGAATTATTAAATAGCTCTGCAGTTCTTGATGAAAAGATTATTGAAGAGCTTGAAGCAATGAAATCAGAGCATAACCACGAACGGAGAACAAAAATTAAGGAAGATTATGCTCGTGTCGCAGATGAAGACTTAATTCCACAAGAAGATATTCTTGTTATGCTAACAGACGATAACTATATTAAACGAATGCCTGCAGAAGAGTTTGGCATTCAAAATAGAGGTGGGAAAGGAGTTTATGGTCTATACACAGATGACGATACTATTAAACAAGTCCAACTTGTGAATACGCATGACAACCTTCTAGTGTTTACTAGTGAAGGTGATGTGCATGAAATTAAAGGATATGAAATTCCAGAAGGTTCGAGACAAGCACATGGCACAAATATTGTTAATCTTCTTGAATTTGATAGTAATGAAAGTATTCAAGCTATTGAACCATGTCCAGATAACAAAAGTGAATCGGATAGCTATGTTACAATCGCTACAAAGAATGGCCAAGTGAATAGAACAGAGTTAAGCGAATTTACAAATATTTGGAATCCAGGATTAAAAGCTATTGGTATTCCTCCTGAAGATGAAATTGTAGAAGCATACATTACTTCAGGTGATGACGATATTATGCTTGCTACGCAGAATGGTAAAGTAATTCGATTTGATGAACAAGATGTTCGTTCCACAGGTCGAACGGCATATGGGGTTCATGGAATTGAATTGCAGGGAGATGATTCTGTTGTAGATATGGCTATTGTTACGGACGAACATGAAACAATATTCACATTAACAGAAAATGGACGTGGAAAACGGACAAGCGTGAATGAGTATAGAGTCCAATCACGAAATGGTAAGGGTATTATGGCTATGAATAAACCCGATGGAGATATTTCTGTACTATCTTCATTAGGTAGTGAAGGAACGATGTTTGTTAGCAGTGAAGATGGAAAAATCATTCAGATTAACATTGATGATATTAGTACATATGGTCGAACAGCAAATGGCCTTAGAGTTATGAAATTAGATAAAAATGACTTTGTATCTGATGCTAGTTATTACGCTAATTAAATAACGAAAACTCTATTTTTTGTTTGTTAGAAAACTTGATAAGTTAAAACAGAATGTAAAGCCTTAAGTATGTATAATACGTATTGTAGTATACAATGCCTAAATGTGAAAACTGTAATAACCATATCTCTGAAAAGTTCGTCCGAGTATTTGCAGACCGTGATGGGAAGGTTCATGCTTGCCCTAATTGCTCTGCACAAGCAGGTATTGCAGAAGCCTCACAAAAAAGAGGCTCACGATAAT
>LKMJ01000445.1_pt1 | contig 31480 bp, 35 predicted proteins | sample 643391 | NCBI WGS metagenome assembly LKMJ01 (sample SAMN04112250, study PRJNA286221) | soda lake metagenome | biome: soda lake; feature: Kulunda Steppe; material: water; isolation source: sample PL-Br10 brine of Picturesque Lake | place: Russia: Kulunda steppe | collected 2010-07 | reverse complement strand
GGCCGCTGCAGCCACCCCTGCTACCGCCGCCGCTGCCGCGGCTGGGGCACGGCTGCCACTGCTGGAGCTGCGCGGCTGCGGTGCGACGCGGGGGACGGGCGCGGCGCTGCTGCTGCTGCTGCTGCTGCTGCCGTTGCTGGGGCGGTGCCTGCCGCTGACACCGTGCTGGGTGTGGTGCTGGGGGGGCGGCAAGGAGGGGGGCTGCGTGTGCGTGGCCGACGGGGACGACGCGTGCATGGACTGGCCATGGCTGGCTGCTCCTCTGCTTGTGCTAGCAGCGCGCCACAGCTCCGCCTGCATCTCCACAGGCAGCGCGCTCTGCATCTCTCTGGGTCCGCCCTGACACACAGGCGGTGCCTCCCCGCTCCCTCCTTGGCCACGCCCGTGCCCCAAGCCTTTGACCCCATTGCCGGTGCAGACCCCGTGTGCAGGCGCCCCTTTGCAGACCCCAGGCGCCCCCCCATCCTTGTCCTCTCCAGAGGCAAAAGGCGCCCCCCTACCTGCCCCCATTCCCCTGCCCCATCTAGCCGCGCTGCCGCCTTCATGCCTGAGCTCCTGCCCCTCCCCCGACCGGCTGCCAGGCCGCGCCCCAGATGCTGCTGCAGCTGCTGCCTGGCTGCTCCGCTGCCGCTCCCCTTGCCTGATACCAGCAGTGGCGCTGCCTGCAGCGGCGCAGCTGGAGGCAAGGCGCAGCTCCTCCTCACTTGCCCACATGGCCTCCCAGAACACCTGTGCGCAAGCGCCCATTTACGAGCAGGACAGACTCTTAGTGCAGCTGCTCATGTGCATACACGCGAACACTTACATGCATGCATGTTGGCACGCACATGGCCATCCCATCTGATGACATCTCAATGATGGCCATCCCATCCGCTGACGTCTCAATGATGGCCATCCCATCTGATGACATCTCAATGATGGCCATCCCATCCGCTGACGTCTCAATAATGGCCATCCCATCTGATGACATCTCAATGATGGCCATCCCATCTGATGACATCTCAATGATGGCCATCCCATTTGATGACATCTCATTGATGGCCATCCCATCTGATGACATCTCAATGATGGCCATCCCATTTGATGACATCTCAATGATGGCCATCCCATCTGATGACGTCTAACTGGGGTTTTGCACAGACCAAGCACTCAGCTGCGCATGGGGCAGGCTACGCAGCGGACTTTAACAGACCATTCAGCCAGCATCCCATGGACAACTCGGCATCATGTATTCGGCCATGCCTGGGGCAGGCCCAGCAGCTGCTCTGGATGTCTGTCCCACCAGCTTTGTATCATTACAAGCTTTGTTTTATAACAAACTTTGTATCATTACAGGCTTTGTATTATAATGAGCTTTGTACTCTGACAGCTTTGCATCGTTACAAGCTTCGCACAAGAGTATGGACTATTGAGCTGGAATGTGGTTGATAAAAATGGGCAGCAGCGCATCCAGCCGCACCTGAAGCTGGTCCAGGGGCAGCTCCCGCGAGAAGTAGATGTGGATCATCTGGAAGCTGCACTGCGTGGGTGTTTGGCCGTAGGGGCTGGACAGATTGCAAAGGTGGCTGCGGGTGGCAGAAGCAGAACCAAATGGTTTTAATGTTCAGGCATGGCGGTGTATTATAAGGCAATAATGCTTGAACAGAGCAGTTTTCGCGCATCTGGGCTGTGGTCGCAGTTTGATGAACGATGTACCTGCGGGCAGAGTGTCCCTGGCCTGCAGCTGCCACGCTGTGCCTCTTCCCGCGCCCAACGCATGCAATTTGGTGCCTACTTTGCCTGTCGTGGTGTTTTGGTGACAGGCGGGCGCAAGCAGGGCTGGGCGTGATGTTTCAACGCGTGTGCTTGCAAGAGCCACCTTGGACCGGCCAGACCGTCCGCCCCTCAGCGCAGGCTCCCCCCATTGCGTCGAATGCCCCACATTATGTGCAATGAGCATTAAAAACAGCAATGGCGTGCGGGGAAGGGAGCTGGGGGCCGGCGGTGGCGGGTGAGGGCGTGGTCAATGGGGGGCTGAGTGCATATGCAAGCACACGTGGTCGGGCGTCCGGCAATGGACCGTGCTTGCATCTGCGCGCGACCCCTTCCCTTCCACGCACATGCTGTGAGGCCAGGAATCGGAGCGCGGCGCAGAGGTGCGGCTGGCTGCAGTCACAAGAGGCACAGCCACCAACAGCCATCAACAGTCACAAGAGGCACGGCCACCAACAGCCATCAACAGTCACAAGAGGCACAGCCACCAACAGTCACCAACAGTCACAAGAGGCACGGCCACCAACAGTCACCAACAGTCACAAGAGGCACGGCCACCAACAGCCACCAACAGGCACAAGAGGCACAGCCACCAACAGCCACCAACAGGCACAAGAGGCACAGCCACCAACAGTCACCAACAGTCACAAGAGGCACGGCCACCAACAGCCACCAATAATCACAAGACGCATAGCCATCAGATTGTGCCACTCATGCAGGCAACGGGGAGGCATCGCAGGCGCACTAGCTATGGTGCGCTCAGCTCTCCTCGTGCGCAGCACAGTGCGCCGGCTGCAGGTGTGAGGGGTGTACCTCACCTGTGCAGCTTGATCAGCATGGCTGGGAGCTGCAGCTTGGGATTGGCATGGCTGAGATCAACATGGCTGGGGTTGGGATCAGCATGTCTGGATGCAGCATCTCACCTGTGCAGCTTGGGGTCAGCATGGCTGAGGATACTGCTGACCTGCAAGGAGAACGCAAGCCAGCCATTGCCAAATGTAGATCATGCATGGCAAGCGCATGGACACTGGTCATACCATGGCACAGAGCATGAGCGCAACACATGCATGGCATAGATGTGACAGCAGTGGCAAGAAGGCCTGCCTGACACAAGGTCTTCCGTGCAAGGCCGCCCGTCACTTTTGACAGGGCGCCCCTTGCGTCAGCGGTTGGGTGCATCAGGACAAGGGGACACTGTGTGACGGAGACCGCCAGGATGGTGTGTGTGTGTGTGTGTGTGTGTGTGTGTGTGGAAGTTGAGAAGGAGATCTGGCTTTTGTTTCATCAATTGGATTGGTTTTGCAGATGCGGGCAAGGCATGTTCGAGCCCAGGGTCGATGCTCTAAGCCATATGCCCTCAGTGGAAGGGACTCCAGCAAAGGCACATTTTATGACAAGGAGCACCTCCTAACCAGTCAAGCCTCCGGCTGCTACACATTTTGATACAGTAGGATGGCCTGACCTCCCCTCAGCACCTTGTGAATGCTTGTGCACGGTGCTTGACCGACGCTCGCAGCGCAAAAGGACAGGAGCATTGGTTGGAGCTTGCTAAACTGTTGCCAGGGGCCTTGCAGGGCGCCCAAGCCTGGAGGACCTCAAATGCAAATCTCATCCACAGATCTCCCCTTGTGATCTGGATGATCCCATGCCTAGGTTACCACCATCAGCAAATTCAAGGAGTTCAGAGCAAGCGGTGAGACCAGCGTAATGCGACCCCAAAGTCCAAGTCTTGACAGCTTGAACACATCTGTGGGTCTCCCTACGCTCACCTTGTGGATCTCGTCCCACAGCACATCCAGGGCTGATGATGTGGCTGGCTTTGCATCAGGCTGCATGTGAGCCGGGGCAGCAGGCGCAGGGGCGCGTCCCTCCGCAGACGAGGGCGGCTTGCGTGGGAGGGGGGTGGCAAATGCGTGACGGAGGCGCACAGCCAGGAGCTGCCTCAGGGCCCAAAACGCCTGCGCGCACGTGCCATGAAACCCATGCGCGTGCAGATGCCCTGGTCAGTAGGCATGTCTGGGAAGAGTCGGCAGCTTCACCTTGCATCACGAGGGGCATGTTCTTGGGCAAGCTTGCTCGAAAGGGAGAAGATGGATTCAGCACCAGCACATGCTTGCATGCACTCTTGCGCAGACAAACACCCACCTACACCCACACTCATGCGCACATGCAAACACACACACACGCACGCACGCACACACAAACACACACCTGGTAGTCTTGCCCAAATACTGCCAGAAAAGGGGCAGCGATGTCAGCGTAACCCTGACACAGCACACGAGTGTATTGCACATCCAGTCAAAGGCTGACACAGTACCCAGTCAAACCCTGACACAGTAAACGAGTGTGTTGCACATCCAGTCAAAGGCGCACAGCACACAAGTCAAACGAGTGCATTGCACATCCAGTTACAGGCGCACAGCACACGAGTGCATTGCACATCCTACTCGCATATCCAGTCACATGTCATGGGAGTGGTGCTCATGCGTGAGGTGGCAAAAGCCATTTTGCTTGTTTGCAACAAAAGATAAGTTCTGGTGCACCTTGAGCAATGCTTGGCACACTGTTAACAAGGGGAGGGCTGGTTGCCGCGCTACACACTGATGTGGAGCAGCACCAAGCCTTGCATGAGGAGGCAGGACGTAAGGGATGGGAGCGCATGCACAAACGGTGCAGGCATTGTCCAGCCAACAAGGCATGAGCACAAAACACAAGGCTGCACAGGGGCACATGTTTTGTACTCTGTGGCCTGTTTAAGCCATGTGCCAGAGGCATATCATGCAGTGCTTGCAGAGTGCACCCAAAGCCACACCTGCCAGTAGCCAAGCTCCGGCTCCATGAGGCACAGGGCCTCCAATACATCATGCAGTGCTTGCAGAGTGCACCCAAAGCCACACCTGCCAGTAGCCAAGCTCCGGCTCCATGAGGCACAGGGCCTCCAATACAGAACGCAGCCGCGCCAGGCCTTGAGGGCGGGCATCTCCCTGCATGCGGCATCCGCAAGGTCAGAACCTCAGGTCCTACTTGTCTGAGCATGCAGGCATGCGCGCATGCACACAAGCATGCGTGTGTGTTCTGTGAGCGTGGAAGCACGAGTGTGTATGCATCAGGGAGTGCGCACGCGCATGCGTATGTGTGTGTGCGCGCGCGTGTGTGTGCAAGCATGTACATGTTTATGTGCCGGGAAGGCCGCACCTGAAGGAAGGCGCAGTTCCTGGGTGCCCTAGGCACGTCAACCTCCAGCATGCGCAGCACGCTGGCATAGTAGTCCTCGGGGGCTCCCTGAGCAGCATGTGGGGGTGGGGTTCCATGCTGTCATGGCCTGCTGCAGACCTTACACCTTACACACATGCAGCATATGGGGTGGGGGTTTCATGCCGTCAGGGCCTGCTGCAGACCTTACACACATGCAGAATGTGGGGGTGGGGTTCCATAACCCCAGGGCCTACTGCAGACCTTACACTAATGCAGCATATGGGGATGGGGTTCCATACCGTCAGGGCCTGCTGCAGACCTGACACATGCAGCATGTGGGTGTGGGCCTCCATACCGTCAGGGCCTGCTGCAGACCTGACACATGCAGAATGTGGGGGTGAGGTTCCATACCGTCAGGGCCAGCTGCAGACAATACACACATGCCTGGGTACCATAAGCACCAGCTGCAGAAGGAGGGCCAAGCCGCTTGGGCCTGCTGCAGCCATTTATGCACAGCTGGCGGACACACGAAAACTCAGGCCCTACGCCTGAGCCCCAAGTAAAATTGGATTGGCCTAGCTGACTTTAAGCACGCAGCTTGCAAGCATGTCAAAGCCTGTGGCTCCAGCAATACGGATTAACAAGTCACAGAAAGAGCTCTGCAGCACGTGCTCTCTCGTTTTTGGAGCGTTCACTGTGCACACCCTGGGGACATGAATTTAGGTTAAAAAAACGCGCAAGAACCCACAGGAGTTGCAATGCGCTGAGGCAAGCAGGATTTGGGCAAACGCAGAGCCCTGCTAAGGAGAGGCCATCAGATGACAGTAACCAGTGGCCAAACCAAGAAAAAAATGTTTCTCTCCGTTTTTCCTTTCATAACACCCAACAGAACTGACCTGACTGACACAGAACGCCACTGCTGCGTCATGGGAAGCAGTGAGCTGCCGCAGCCATGTGTACAGTTGGCTCGCCTCGTCCCAAGATGTTACGTCCTTTCCCAAAAGGTACGGCCAGACTTTGTGCCTGAGGTGCGCTGGGCATCCATACTGCTGAATCAATTGGAGATGCTGCAGCCAGCGGCTGTCTGCCCATGGCTCGGATCCATCCCTCCAGGCCTCCTCCATTGCCTCCTTGGCTTGCACATCAGTCGGCACAACAGGATGTGTCCTCTGGGACCATGTCCTCTGCATGTCACCTTCCAATTGCAGTCATTGCCTCACAGGTCATTGCTCCCAATCAACTGCAAACGCTCTCCTTGCCTTCATTCATGGGCGGCGTCAGCAGACGTTGAGCAGACCCATGTGGGAAACGAGTAAATGATAATCGTAATAATTGCACATAATTTGCCGGAAACTAGGCTGATCAAATTGGCTTTTGGATGAGTGTACCTCTGTAGCGCTCCTTTGCTATAACCACTCTTTTTCATTTCTTTTGTTTAGGATACAGGATGATCTTGTGCTGCAGTGCAAGATGAGGTTGCTGTTCTGGAGTACCTCTGGAGTACTTCTGTGCAAGTCACTCACTTGGTATCAAGAGGAAAGAAAGAAAGACTACGCAAGAAATAATGCCAATTATGATGTAATCCAATTCTACTTAGCACCAACTACTTTCTACTTGGCACCACCCCGTTCCACACACGGTGTTAATGGACCTCATGAGGCATTCAATGCCCAATGATTGGGCTGCATTTCACGTCCTGGCAGCTAAAGTAGGGCTTAGATACTTTCAGCAGATGAACTTCAGTCTTGTTCAAGACCAGATGCTACTTACTATTAATGTGCTGCCTGATGGACGGAATGGCCACCAAACGACATCCACGCTTGACAACCTTCGCGCTGGGATATGCACCTCGTTGAAGTCAATTGTTGTGATGACACGACCAGAGCAACAACTAGCAAGAGCATGTGAGCAGCATCTTAGGATGAAGCAAGCTCTTTGCAACGATGCCACAAAGTGAGCATACATACAATCCTGATTGGAGTTATGGGGACCATCTCTAAACGCCATACCGAGCTATCCTTGAGTAAGCTTGGCCTAGTCCGGTGTCAAGTAAAAAAACTGACACTTGCTCTGAACACTCATTCAATTCATGCGACAGAAAGCATTAAGTTACTTAATTTAAGTTAAGTAGAAGGTTGGTCCTAAGCGCGTTCGTGCCGTGCCCACACGTTAGTGGATGGTCCTATGCGCGTTTGTACTGTGCCCACGCGAGGTGTCAAACAGGGCTGTCCTTTGTCCCCTATGCTGTTTTCACTTTGTAAATGATATTGATTCCATTGCAGAGGGTGTAGAAGGAGCGATCACTGGCTCTAGCACAGTACAGGTCACCCACATGCTTCATGCAGACGATTTGTGCCTTACTGCAAATAGGCCAGACCAACTGCAAACCATGCTCAATCGTTTTGACGAGTATGCCAAGAGGAAACGGTTAACCATCAATACTGCTAAGTCTGAAGTTGTACATTTTAACTCACATGGTATTAACGTCCCCGCTTTCAGTGTGGGGGGCGCTCCGCTAGCCAACAAGGACTCATCCAAATTCCTAGGCATGGTTTTTTACAGGACCCATAACATTGCCAAATCTACTGAGCATATGCTTGGTCCTTTCATGGCTGGTTGTCATAGAATTAGGCAATTTGCGCGAGAGCACCGTTTGATTGACAGGCCACATGCTCTCCTCTGGTTGGCTAAATGCTACGCTTTTCCTGCCAGTATGTATGCTTGCCAGATCTGGGGCACATGGTTCATGAAGAAGGGCAGTGAGTTTGACAGCCCCCTTCAAACTGCACATTTGTGTTTTCTCAAAAGTGTGCTTGGTGTGAAAAGATCCACGCCCAACTGGGCTGTGTTGCGAGAGTGTGGCCAGGAGCCTTTGCAGTTTAGGGCGGGAACAGTGGCTTGCTCAAGAAGATTGTGCATGCAGGTATTGCTCAAGTTGCTTCTTACAGAAAGTGCTGGACTGCGCAGTTCATAGAGGCATGTGAGGGTCTATGTGCGGCAGATACGTATACCAAATGCATTAAGGCTGCAACTCCCCTTCCACTACAAAACTTTGTGGTCCATTTGCGTGAGTGATCATCAATGATTGCGTGCGGTATGGAGGGAATTAGATGGTGCAGATCCTAGAACACACGCCCACAAACTGGCTACTTATCATGCATGGATGGCCTTGCCTCTCAAACCAAGCACTGTGCGGGGCCCTTCCCCTTCTGCTGCCAAGATACCTGCAGCAGGAACTGAGTAGGCATGTGCTTCGTAACATTGCTCGTTTTCGCTTGCATGCCCATACCCGGAAAGTTGAAACTGGCTGTTGGCAGATCCTCAATAGGCTTAGTGAAAAATGTGACTTGCATGATGTCCAGGACAAATAGTATGTCCTTTTTTATGCCCTTGCTTTGAAATGTGCTGTTTAAGAAGAATATTTGCAGAACAATTCGCTAATTTTACTGGTAGGATTTGCACGGGAGGCACAGGCGCTTTTTACTTCTACATCAGTGCTTAGAATGTGCAATTAAATCTCTTGAAGCAGGTGTGCAAGTTACTCCTTTTTCTTTCTGAGTCTATTGATACTTTTTGTCTAGCTGGCAGTGTCCAGCAAGCCCAGGAGTCAACCCATCTGGCTGAAGTTCTAAACCCATTGTAACCTTTATATTGCGTAGAGGGTCGGAAAAGACAGAGTATGTGATTCTTTCAAGAACCCTCTTGATCCCCACTAACAATTCTCTTCCTAGTTTGATGATGGGGATTTGCCTATCTGGTGCTTGCACCAGATGCAAATCTTTCCATTATTACGCAAACAGGGGTTTCCCTGTTGGCGTAGTCTTTTTTCTTTCTTTCTTAAAGCTTAGTGCATGCTCATCATCAACCAGCTCACACGCATACCGCAAGAACATGGGCCTGCCCTGAGAAATGAGATTTGCGCTGGGTCCTCTAAGCAGGCCCACACAGACGCAGAAAGCTTTTGCGCTCCTGTTTTTATGACAGCAGACCCCTCCTCATTGTCTCTTGTGCCTATTTACGGTCCTGCTGCCAGGTTCATGGTGCACGATCATGCACCTAACCATGCCAAAGGCACAGTGAAATATAAGCTTATCGCATGCAGCGAATTGGCAGGCCGGTGGACTTTGTTCACATGCACCATACTTCTGTTACACGTGAAGTCTGGGTTACTTCTTCTGGATTTGTGTGCCTTTCCACCAGCAGAAGAAAGCAATGGCCAGCGATGCGATGAGGTTGCTGCCTGCTGGACTTGAGGGGTCTGTGGGTGCAAAGCCGCTGAACATGGCACCTGCAAACGAAATGGAGTACGCCAGCTCAAGCCCAGCGATGCCAAGGTTCAGTCGCTTGAAGGTGGAAGCAGCCAACCTTCCTCGATCAGCAGCATCCTGCAAAGTGCAAGTAATTGGGCGGATTGAGAAGCTGCAACAAGGGATCATCTCTCCTAATCAGCAAGACTTGGGGGCCACGCCGCCGATGTACAGATACAGCTTAGAACATGCAGACCGCACAGAAGAAATTGTTTTAGCAAAAGCCTGCAAGTTTTTCATGTTGTGTACAATTAAACCAATTTGCTTTTTTCTTAACAAGATTTCTTTACAAGATCACATAGTTTAGCACCTGGCACATCCTCCGTGTTTGGGCCAGCTCGTGCAGCAATCAGGAGGCCCCTCCCAAATTCCCAGATGGGAGGACCTCCCAACATATGCTTGCATCATTCTGAGCAGCAGCTGCGGCCCAGAATAGACGCAGCTCAAGGGCAGCAACTGAGTTAATAGCCGCTCCAAAGCTCCAAGGGCAAGCACTGGATGACTCAACAAAGTGGTGACAGCCCAACAATAGAGTGTTGGACAGCTAAACAAGGGCAGTACCGAGTACTACAGACCTGCTATGATTTCACAACTTTAGGGTCAACCATCGGCCTGGTCATAAGAACCTGCTACACCTATAATGGACTTTATTCCATAGACATACCTATGAAACCTTTAAGCTCAGGGTTCAGTTCTCGGCTATAATGGACTTCATGCATCTTATGCATTGATGGCAGTGAAATTTTTGTGTGCATTTCTGAGTGCGGAGCAAAGGCGTGCAGCGCTTGGAGGCTCTGGGTTTGTTTGGTGTGTCCATGCCATTTGTGAATTGGGCATGTACTCCTACCATAGATAGTACAAGTGCACCCTGTCAAACACATATGCACGACAATAACAAGTGTGTGGGCTGTGCCTGCCACCCATGTACATCTTCAGCAAATAAGGTAGTGTACAGGCACACCTTCAAGTTGACGCAAGCAACTGCAGCAAGGAGGAATCCTGGCGACCACGTGTGCTTCAAAAGCTGGCCTGCTGCTGACTCCGAGACCTCAGGACTGCAGTATGATTTAGGACAACAATGCAGTGTTGTCCGTTGCGTGAGTATGTGGCCATGGTTTCAGCCACAACGGAGCTTGACTGCAGGCACAGAGCACCAGTCTGCGTGTGCAAGCACAGAACACCAGTCTTAGCGCTGCACCATGGCTGCTTGCATGTGCTGAGGCTTTTCCCTGAGATGCTCATGGTGGATGCAGAGTCAGTTGACTGCACATGATCCGGCAACCTCGGCTCGCAACTCTGGCGCGCGTGCAACACATACCTGAACAGGGACGGTCCCCCGGCAGGAGCCCAGCACCCAAGAGCTGTGCCAATGTAGACCAAAGCAAAAGCACTGCCAGGATGAGAAAGAAACAGCACCAGAGGCGTATGAGAGACAGGGCCTTCCAGCAGGAGCCCAGCATGCGATGGCTTATGGAGCGCACACCAGGAGGAAGCCACATCGTACGACACTGAGGACGCACGCAAGAGGAAGACAGGTTCTGGAACGGAGAGGTACAGCCCTTGGCACGATGGGCCTGTCAGCAAGGAGCTGCTGCGAGGAGTGGAGGAATTTCCATTCCTCCAGCATTTTCTTTGGGAGGGTTGTGATTCCTTTTTTCCTGAAGAACATGTAGCTTTACCGGTACAATAAAATCATGAAGGCAATCCTCTTATCACAAGAATTGTGCACACAGCATGAGCCTGGGTATGAATTTGGGTGCAAGCATGTATGCTGTATGAACTTGGGTAGCTGTATGAGTTTGGGTAGCATGCACACCAAAAAGGCCGGTTGAATGCACTTATCAATCCACCCAAAAACTTTTGGCTGGCCCAATGCCCTGTCACAAAGACGTACGTGTCACCTCAGGGGACCCCGTGTGGATGCACAGTCATGTTTTGGAATGTGTAGAGTAGGGTTAGGGTTAGGGTTAGGGTTTAGGGTTAGGGTTTAGGGTTAGGTTAGGGTTTAGGGTTAGGGTTAGGTTTTAGGGTTAGGTTTTAGGTTTTAGGGTTAGGGTTAGGGTTTAGGGTTTAGGGTTAGAGGCCTGCCTGTGACATGCCTGCAGCCCACCTATAGATCCAGCCGTCCCGAGTGGTTGACTGCAGGGGCACGCTGATGCTTGCAGGCTCCTTGCCTTGAGCTTTACTGGCTTGCAGCACACCCACACTCGTGGCCAACGAAGCTGCTGCAGCAGTAGGATACAGAGCGACCACAAGAGGGCTCCACACACCTGACGACTGCGCGTCGGCAATGAGGTGAAGGTTGGCCTTTGATGCAAAGCATGAGCTTACTGATTGCATAAACCAATTTGCAGAAAACTTTCCAGGGATAACAAGATCAAAAGAGAACAACTCACGACACACTGATGTATCCTAAGGACAAAGCAAACATCATAGAGTTCCCCTGTGCACAGTGCGGCTTGCCATGGCCTGCCCCTGCTCATGCGTTTCTATTGAAAGGGGTGCTCAGGCACTCAAACCGTATTATAGAGTGTTGAATTAATTCAATAGTTCATCATGAAATGCTTGTTTCAAGTGGGAGCTGACCATTTGCATCTCCAAAAAAATCAAAGGAGAAGAAGGGAGCCGGCAACCTAACCGAGCTATTTATGTGCAACTGTCTATCCTCCTTCAAGCTGAAGTAGAACAGCTTACCGCCAGGAATGCCAAAAGGTATGCAGAGCTCTTCACTGCACAGCCCAGCATCAGGCGCTGGTACCTGCATTTTTGGAAATGTCACAATTCACACAAGACAAGACGACCTCGGATTGGAACTTTTCACACTGGACAAGGGCTGGTGGGTGCGCTGAAGTTGCACAGGCCCCTTGCCAGGAAGGAAAGGAATTGACTTACGTTGCTGATGCTAGCCGCCCATTTTCAGCAGCATCCTGCATGCATACAGAGCTAGCACTCGTAGGAGAGGCTGTCATGCTATGCCAAAGACCAGCCAAGCAGAAACCGGCACTCAGCGGCATTGCTCACCTTGAGGCAATACTCAACAGCTGCCGAGATCACCTGCATTTAGCCGTATTTGACACAAAGACATGAGGTTTATTGCGTCTAGAAGCCAAACTTCCGCCCACACCTTCACGTAGATGAAGCAGCACGCTGGAAGTGCGCTGGGTGCAAGCACAATCATTCACACACCAGGGTAGCGCCAGCGATCTTTAAAAAGAATGGATCCAAGGAACCAAGGTCAGATGGTGGAAATGCCGAGTTCAGGAGCAGCTCAGGAGGCAGGAATATCGTCAGAGCGGCCAGAGCTGCTGAGGAGGCCGACAAGGTTGAGAACACTTGGGCTTGTGTGCTAGGATTCGCGAGCGACAAGCCTTTGCTGCTAGTACTTGCTTTGGTTTCGGAACCTGTGAGATGAAATGAAAAGAAGTGAGTTGATGCACTAGGTGCTATTTGTGATAAGAAGTCACAAACACACTTGCGACAAGAACTCTTTGGTGCACTTGTGACTGTGCCCACCGTTTGCCTTCGCGATATGCCTGCATAAGTCTCTCCTTTGAGGTGCTACCCTGTACACTGAGGCTGAGATCGAACCTGCTCCAGGCTGTCAATGCGCAATTGAGCGTAATGTGCGGTTAGGATACATACACCTTGATTGCACACAGCAGATAATATCCACATTAAAAACTCACCATTGCAGACTTGGTGCAAGGATGCTGGAGGAGGCACAAGGAACGAGTCTTGGAGGGCAACCCTTCATTCTTGAAAGAAGCTTGTTTGTCGGCAAATGTGAGCTTCACCATGGTAGATAGAAATAAAAACCTAAAAGTTACTTTATAAGCTCTCGCCTGTATCTATTCTCACCTGTTTTCCGACTGTGAGTGTTCCACCGGTCTGTGGCAGCTTTTTTATATTTCATGCAATAAGTTTATGTTTGATAATACTTGTTCTACCATTGTCTTTGGAGGGAGGGCGCTTTAAGCCATGCCAGTGAGTGCTCCTTGTCACCATTCGAATCTCCTCACAGCATTTGCATGATAAGGGGAAGTCCTGTGCTTTACTAGTATCTGTATGACAGAGAAAAATGTTGTATTCATGCATAAGATCTTGCATATACATGTGTCAGTGTGTTCGTCTACTCGGGTGTGCGTGTGCGCATGCATGTGTGTGTGTATGTTTGCATGTGCGTGAATATATGCGCATGAGTGTGTTTGCGTGTGTGTGTGTGTGTGCGCGTGCGTGCGTGTGCGTGTACGTGTGTGTGCGAACGAGCGCACACGCGGGGGCACATGCGTGTGTGCTTGTGTATGCACATATGCGCGAGTGTGTATGTATGTGTACTTGCGAATGTGCTTTTGTGGGCATGCTTATGTTGACCCGTTGTTATGGGTTTGGGCCCCTGACTGCCTTGTGCACGAATGAAAACTTGAATGATGCTTTAAGCATGATGCCTAATTACTCTATGGTTCTCTGCAGTGTAATACCTGCGTTTGTATCATGCTTCATTAAACCTAGCACTCTCACTGGCCCACCTGTTTTCCTGTCTTGGTGATTGCAGAAGCACGAAGCTGGTTCCCCTAAGGCGGTAAGAGCACAAAACTCATCCTCAGATACATCCCATTCCCTGTCAGCGCCTCTGCCCTGTTCTGAGCTGTCTGGATGTGCCTAAACTCGCTTGCATGCTGTGTGATGGGCAGTCTGGATGTGCCCGAGGTTGCTTGTATGCTGTGTGATGGGCTATCTGGATGTGCCCAAGGTGGCTTGCATACTGTGTGATGGGGTAGCCATGTGAATGGAATGCACAGTGGTGCTGCTGTGCACCTGCGTGCTGAAATGGACATCCGATGACCTGCGCTTGTTCTCTAGCAGGTATCTTAAACTAACCCAGGTATCATCCCAGCCACGCTTGGTACTGATGGAACTTGATGGTCATACTTGTCACATGAGTTGTTTTTGGACTAGGGCGGTGTGCGCTCTTGGCCGGGCTTGTGCTGCAGGGCCCACTCAATGTTTAGCCCCATGAGCATCTAGGTACCTCCCTGCAAAAGCGCTCATGGATGTGACAGCCTGCCTGCCCACCTGCCTGCCTGCATGAAATGGTTGTTGGAGAGGGCGAACAGGCCTTGCTCCGGCTTTGTGGCCCCAACTTTACAGATCGCCAATGCCATCAAGGCCAAGGGCCTCCAGAAGCTGCGCTGGTACTGCCAGCTGTGCCAGAAGCAGTGCCGCGATGAGAACGGGTTCAAGTGCCACCAGATGAGCGAGAGCCACATGCGGCAGGTGCGATGAGAACGGGTTCAAGTGCCACCAGATGAGTGAGAGCCACATGCGGCAGGTGCGATGAAAACAGGTTGAAGTGCCACCAGATGAGCGAGAGCCACATGTGGCAGGTGCGCCCGCCGGGCTGGGGCATGCGGTGCAGGAGGTGCTGTTGAGCTTCTGGTGTATGACATGGATGGGCAAGCGGCAGTTCTGTGGGGGTGATGTAGGGCACATGGTGTTTGTAACGAGGATGGGCAAGCAGTGGTGATGAGGAACGCAGCAGCTGGAAAACGGGCGCGGCAAGGTAGGGTGAGTGTTGATCTATAATAGACAGGTGGTTCAGGGTTGGAAACTTACAAGCCGGTGTAGATTGCAAGGGCAGGAAAGTGAGCTCATGAAGCTAACGGGCAGGCAGGTGCAGTTTCGTGTCTGAAAACTTGCTGAGAGTGTGGAGTGCTTATTTGAGCTCTCAGTACTCCACTGGTAGTCTCAAAGGAATCATCATGATCAAAAGGGAGGGGACATAAAAATGTGCAGGCACAGCTGGCGCAGTATGCATTGGGGGAGGCAGCGGCCTGGCGGGCAAGCAGAGGAGGGGATAGGGAGCGGGCAAGCAACGGGTAGAGATGGCAACCAGGCGAGGGAGCACGTGACTGGGCGTGCATTTACTGAGGCTTGCAGCAGAGGCTTGCAGGGCCCATGGGGGATAGGGGCGACCAGCCTCCTACTTTCCTTGTCCCCCCCGCCTGTGCCCCACACCCCACAAGTGCTGGCTGGCCAAGAACAAAACTGTGTGTGGGTGCTCGACCCGCCTGCACCTAGGATGATGAGAAGCTGGCAGCTGAAAGATTGCACCACACACTCCAGATTGGGGCTAAGTCTCCCAGAAGGCAGGAGGCCCCCTGCACTCCACTGTTTCGTGTCCAATGCTCTATGCCCGGCGCATGATGCCCTGCCCGGCCCGCTCCGCGCGCGCACATGCACAACGCAGATGGAACTCTTCGGACACAGCGCCAACAAGGTCGTGGATGACTACTCCAAGGAGTTTGAGAAGTGCTTTCTGGACCACCTGAAGCGCGCGTGAGCTGCTGATGGGCCTTCCTCTTGTTGCATGCTGTCACGTACCTGTCTCTTGTTGCATGCTGCCTTTAAGTATCTGGTGGGCATGCATTTGGACCTGGGCTGCCTGGAACACCTGAAGCACGTGTGAGCGAATACTGCCATGGGCATGCAGCTTTGATGCAATGTGCCTGGCAGCAGGTGTGAGCATGCCCTGCGCAACGGTGGGCCGGCTGGCAACTGTGTGTGCGTGTGCGTGTGCGTGTGTGTGTGTGCCACGACAGCCTTGGTTGTGTGCTGCCTGCATTTTAAGCTGCAACAGCTGCGCTAACACCTCGGCCTGACCACTGTATGGCCTGCCTTGTGTGTCATACTGGCACCCATCAGCAGTGTCATACTGGCACCCATCAGCAGTGTCATACTGGCACCCATCAGCAGTGTCATACTGGCACCCATTAGCAGTGTCACACTGGCACCCATCAGCCGTGTCATACTGGCACCCATCAGCAGTGTCATACTGGCACCCATCAGCCGTGTCATACTGGCACCCATCAGCTGTGTCATACTGGCACCCATCAGCCGTGTCATACTGGCACCCATCAGCCTCTTGCACACCTGCTAAGACAACATGCGTGGTCATGGGAGCATGTGACATGTTGTTGGCTCTCCATCCTCTATAACAAGGGGTGATCAAAGGAAGCGCACATGCATGGATGCGTGTATGGCACAAGATGAACAACACCCCATCTCAAGATGCACCCCCTTGATTTGGCCAGGGCACAGAACACGACGTCCTATCCCCAATCCACCAGCATTGCACACATCCATGCACCCTGCACATGTCGCAAGCAGCCGCTGGGCATGTGCAGGAGGTTCTCAGTATTGTGCTTGCCAATGCGCGTGTGGGAAGAAAGAAAGTACAACCGTGGCTTGAAAACCAGCTGCACCCCCCCTTTTCTGGCTGTCCCATGTCTCCAATGCGCCCTCTGTCCATCGCCCTGATGCTTTGCTGCCATGGACTGCGCAGGCACCCTTTCAGCCGCGTGCTTGCCAAGAATGTGTACAACGAGTACATCAACGACCGCCACCACATCCACATGAACGCCACAAAGTGGCTGACCCTCACAGAGTTTGTCAAGTACCTGGGGAGAGAAGGCGAGTGGTGTTGGGCTTTGCTCAGCCTGGCGTTCACCACGTGCTGCGTTGGCATGCACAACGAAGGGGGGGAGGGGTTGCCGCCTGCTGCATGCCGCAACCAGGAGCTGCTCCGTGGGGCTTACCTTGTGCCACTTGCACCGGAAAACAAAAATGATCGGGACAGTGGTGTACATTGACCACGTCCAGCGGCTCAGTGAGCTTTGGCGCCGCTGCTGGAGTACAATGAGCACATACGGCACGCTCAAACCAATCAAAGCCTCAAGGCAGCCTCTCGGAGGATTATCTTGTGCCTGGTGGGAGGCAGTCAGGCTGCCAAACAGGTGGTCGGATGTGGACTTCACCTGTGCCCATTTGCCCTGCACCGTGAAGCATTTTGGACGTACAGGAATGCCCGACACTTGTCATGTGTACCGCACTTGCATGCATTGCTGCCCCACACTGCGCACGCATGGCACACACAGGCAAATGTAAGGTTGATGAGACAGAGAAGGGCTGGTGGATAACGCTCATCCAGAAGGATCCTATGGAGGTGCGTGCTCGTGCCACGTGCGGCACGTGGGATGGGCTAGGCATGCACCACATGGATGCACGCACCACAAGGTCCACACAGGTGTCAAAAGAAGATGCACAGCCCAAATGCATGGCCTCAGCCCAAAGGCATTGCCCGTACGCGCAAGTGTGTGTATATGTGTGTGTGTGAGAGAGAAAGAAGTGGGGATAAATGGAGGGGGGGAGAGACAACAGGGGATGTTCCTCGCGTGTGTGCTGTGTTTATGGATGGAGAACATGTCTTGGATGGATGCACCACTGCTCCGGCACAAAGCTACAGTGCATGCAATGCATTGAGGCGCCCAGTGCTGAGCTGATGCCGAACATGCTTGGAGGAAGCGCGCAAAATGCCCTGCGGCCCCAGCTGTCCTGCAGCAAGCCCCTGCACGTGGTCTGAGGGTCATCCCCAGTCTGCGCATTGCTGATCGATGTGCCAGACTCCGCTGGATCATATGGAGACCGCCCTTGTGCTCATGCCGCGCGCCGTAGAGCAAGGCAGCAAGTACATGTTGCATTAATGGGTGTGCATCTTTCCGATCTTGTGCCTGTCCTACCTTCAGTTGCCCATGTGTAGCGCTGTCCTTGCAGCATAGCTCAAGTACTACTTTTTGGGAGTGCAATCCATCATGATCTGAACCACGATGGTCATGCGTTGATGGCTGTGTAGGCACAGTGCCACAGCTACGCACTGATCGCACGATCGCACGCTGGGTGTACAGTAGCGTGCAGCTAGCACAGTCGTGCACTGAGTGCCACAGCTACGCACTGATCGCACGATCGCACGCTGGTTGTACAGTAGCGTGCAGCTATCACAGTCGTGCACTGAGTGCCGCTCGCCCTGGCCTGCTGGACTACCCTGGCCTGCTAAATTGCCCTGGCTTGCCCAGGGCTGCGAACTGTCCTGGCCTGCAGACCGCACTGCCCTGCTGAACTGCCCTGGCCTGGCCTGCTGAACCGCCCTTGATGATTGGCACACGCGTTGCGCAGGAGATAGAGGAGGAGCGACGACTGAAGCGCACAGGTGCTGAGCGGGAGGAGAACGAGCGGCATGCCATGGCCATCAACGCACAGGTGCATGGAATGCCAATGCGCGTATGCTTGCCATGTGCCGTGCACAATGCTTCACCCCTTGTGCGCACATAGGCTGTTCCAAGGTGTGGCCATCCATGTGCACATACGTCCCAAGGGGGCCTCCTGTTGGCTCACTGCATGAGCTGTGCCCTTGTGCAACTCCATGCACGGTCCAGCCATGTCAGAGGCATTCCTCCTGCCCAATGCCCACATGCCGCCTGCTGCTGCTCCGCTCTTTGTCACAGATTGAGCGCGCGCGCAAGATGGCCCGGAGGGAGGAGGTGGAGGTCCCGGCGGGCACTGAGCTGAAAAAAGACGAGCGCGGGGAGCCTCTTAAGCTGAGCCTGGCAGCCGGTGGCGGGGCAGCAGCGGCGGCAGGTGCGCTGTGAGAATGGCTGCTGTGGTTGGTTAGGGCGAGGGGGCTGCGTGTGAGGGGGGGAAACAGGTTTACAAGTGCGGGGCTAGCTTGCTGGAGGGAACACCATCTGTGGGGATGCATGTGTGGTATGGGAGGAGCTTGAGTGTTTGTGAGCATCTCACGCCTCACATGCACCGTCTGTGCACAGCCACATACATATGCCCCAGCAGCCAAGATCATCTTGCGTCACGCCGCCACTCCCCTTTGCAGGTCCAGCCACTGCGGGTGCTGCTGCCTCGCGCGCACTGTCAGGCGCGACGGCAGGCCCCAGCGGCCAAGCCCATCAAGCACCAAGGGCTGCAGCGCCTGCCTCTGTGTTTGGCGACGATGAGGGTGTGTGGAAGGGGTGATGTGGGGTCATGAAGGCGACTGCTTTCAGCTGTGGCACGAACAACTTGATGGCTGCAATCTGCAGTGCAAATGAAACAAACAAACTAGGTGGCTGCATGGTCAGGGTAGTGGCGGCGAGTGATGGCCATCCAAGGGCGTGATGTGTGTCTTAGAAAGGTGTGATGTGTGTCTTAGAGGTGCGCATTTGGGGCACAAATGGACACCTGTGTGTGGGTGTGGGCGTGGGTGTGGGTGTGATTGTGAATGTGGGTGGGTGTGGGTGTATGTGCTCATGTCTGGTGCATCTTTAGCCTAGCGGCAAGTAAGAGGATGGTGATGAAGGCAGGTGCTGCAAGGCATTGTAAGGAACATAGCTGGTTGGTTATAACGCTTCCCAAACAGTAAGGTTCGGCCCTCAACAGCAGTCATTGCCAAAAAGAGGTGTTGAAAACAGAGATGGGCAAGAAGGTTTTAATGGAATGTCTGGCATGCCCTTCACCAAATCTGCAACCTGAAGCCATGTGTCGTTCATGCATTTACATGTGCCATCCTGTGCGTTGCATGGCACAGGCACAGATGCTGGCGGGGCTGGGGGCAACAAGACACTCAGCAAGTTGGATGCTATCATGAAGAAGGTGGGTGGGGCGCCTGGGGGTCTGTGGGTGCTGTGCAGCTGCCGTGCATGGTGGATGTCATGAAGCAGCCATATGTCTGCAGGCTTGCAGCATGCTTGCCACAATTCCATTGCTATTGGGGCAACTTTAACGGCTGGATGATGCGGTGCTTGGACAAAGCTTGTGCCTTGCGTGCACTTCTTTGGCCTGCCTGCATTCTCTTTGCCAGCCTCCTGAGAGATGGTGCATGTTTCACGGGCTCTCCCAGGGCCGCAAATGTTTGCCCACATTCGGCAGACCCCGCCCCTGCTTTAAGCTGCGTTCTTGGTTCTGCAATGTCTCCAGCGCACGCTGCGCAAAGGCACACACATGTTTCGGGCAGCCTGTATTTCTCCTTCCTCTGGCCTCTGTAGTGTCCAAGACACACCCAGTGCACACACGCACCAGGACAGCCCAACTCTTGGCCTAAGTTAAGGATCACGGCCCTCATGGCCCCAGCCAAGCTGCGCTGCCCCATGGCAGGCACAGCCCTCTGTGGCCCTTTTCCTCACCCACGCACTCAAACCCGGAGCCCGCGCTGCTGAGTTTTTCCCCAGGAAATGGAGGCCAAAGCGCGCAACGCCAGGCTGGACCACTGGTTGGCACCCAACATCATAGTGAAGGTCATGAGCAAGGAACTCAAGGAGGCGGGGTACTACAAGCAGAAGGTGCGCGCTCCAAACCCTTGCATGTCAACCAATTTGCTGCACTGCAGCCTCATGCACATTTGGCTGGAATAAAGCTGCGTGGGCTCTTAAGCACCTCCGCAAGGCTTGTTGTGGATGTGTGTGTGTGTTCTTAGGTCATAGGGGTGCCAGAGTGTGTATGCCTTCCACAAGCGCGTGCTTTGCTAAATCATGATTTTGCTTGAGCCTGCCTTCACTAGCACATGCTTTGCTAGAGCATAGGTTTGCCAGTGCATGCCTTTCCTGGTGCATGCTTTTCCAGAGTGTGACTTCTCTACAGCATGCTTGTGCTAGAGCGCGTTCTTGCAGAGCTTGATTCTGCTAGAGCATGCCTTTACTTTCTGTAAGCGCATGCTTTGCCAGAGTTCGACTTTGCCAGAGCATGCCTTTGCTAACTGTTGGCGTGTGCTTTTTTGGAGCATGATTTTGCTAAAGGATACCTTTACTAACGCGCGCGTGCCATGTACAGAGCCGTCCCGATGCATCATGGCGCTTTAACAATTGCACGTATGCATGCCTCCACAGTGGCACGCCCAAAGGTGCACCCCAGCATGCAGACCAACAGCAGAGAGTTTGGCAGATGCTTGGCAGCGCAGGATCAAGAGGCGCACCAGAGGCCCATTCATGTCTGTTGCGGTACACCCAATGGCTCTTAATGTGGCCTGAGACAACCTTCACACCATACCATTTGCAAGCAAGCCAGCTGACTTCAGAGGGGGAAAAGGCTGAAATTTGAATTTTTTTATGCTTAGTTGAGCCACAACTGTCCTCCTATGCTCTCCTCCCTAATTGTGCTTATGGCCATCACCCTATGAGAGACAGTGGCTCGCTGGCTCATGCTGTTTGCGACACCTCCGCTTCCTGATTAAGATTTTTAAATTGCAGGCCTGATAGCCTTTCAGGAAACCTGCCCTCGTTCGGCAGGCACAGCTGTGACCTTAGTCATCCCTGCAGCGCTGTCATCCCCGCAGCCTTTGCTACTGCGTGCTTCCCAGGGCGTGGTGGAAAAAGTGCTGAATAAGTACGTGGGCGAGATTGCCATGCTGGACTCAGGAGACATCATAAGGTGCGCCCCCTCATGCCTTTCAGTTCGTGCCCTCCCATGCATGCTGCCCTTGTTGGGCAGATGCAGCTTTGTAACCTAACCTCGTATACGTACATGCAACAGTGAATGGATTGAGGAAACATGGGTCCTGCTCTCCTCCTTGCACTCTCCTTCTCCTGGCCCGCAGCACTGCTGCAGCCTGTTGACCAGCGCATGATTTCTTGTGCTTGTGCTCGCTTGTGTTAATTGCTTGTGTTTTGATCAATAATTAGGCATGCGTGCATGCGAGGGCTCACCCGCACGTGAGTCTTGCTGCTGTGCATGTGTGGGGCTGTTCAGGCACCACAGCAAAGCAGCGCTTTTCAAATGCACATTAGGATGTAGCTTTGGTGTGTGATGTTAACCCCAGCCTTGCTCTGCTGCAGGGTTGACCAGGCGCAACTGGAGACGGTTCTGCCGCAGCCAGGTGGCCGAGTGCTGGTGGTGAATGGGCTGTATAGGGGCAGCAGCGCCACGCTGCTTGCAATCGACACTGATAAGTTCCAGGCGCAGGTGCGTGCATGCGTGCGTATGTTATGTGTGTACGCTCGTCCTTATGATGAGGCTTGTGTTGGCAAGTGGAAGATGGATGTGAACAGTGGCGTAACCACCAGCATGCACTTCCTAGAAGCAGGAGATGTCTCACATGCGCGTGCATGCTCTGAGATGGGAGTGCGCAGTGAAAGTGTGAGGCAGTTGACCGACAAAAATCCATATCTTTCCACGTGCCTTATGGAACAAAAGTAATGGTTCAGTTCTTAGGCTCAAACAAAACGGCTTTCACTGGTTTTGGCAGCTCTCTTGCTCTCTGGGTTACTGAATTCAATACATGAGGTAAGTTCACAAGATGAAGACTGAAGCTGTGTTCTTCTGTTAAACCTATGTTGTGAACCTATGTTGAAGCTGGCTTCCAGAAAGCCCGGCAAGCCTATCATCACATAAAGCGTGTGGTATGTGTGCCTGCATTGTGTGCAGACCAGGACATGTGCCAAGGGGAAGTGTTGGAATGTGATGTTGTATGGCACGATGTCCTGTCAAGCATAACAAAAGGGCAACTGACTGCACGTGTGGGTTTTTGCATGCGTCTACGCAAGCATAAAGACGTGTTCCAGCCCTTGCAAGCTGTTCCTTTCTATGGTTTACGGTACGTTGGTTTGCGCACAGGTGCGGTTACTAGATGGGGCTTCCCGAGGAAAGGAGGTCTGGCAAGAGTATGAGGATGTTTGCAAGCTGGCCGTGTTGTGAGCCACCATTTCTCAGCCAGTTGCTGCGCGAGGGAAAGCTTCACTTGCACGCACAACGTGTGCACTTGGACTCGGCGTTTCTTAGTTGCTTCATGTGTAGCTTACATCCCTTTTACTTTATCTTAAAACGAAAAAGAAAAACTGCCAACCATCATCCCAAAGCATGATGTGTTATCCGGCTGATTTGTGCCTTAAAATTTTACATCAATCGGAGGGCCTATTCCACTTGATAATACTTGTAAAATGGCTCTCAGGAACATCAGCTCAAGGCTTGCCAGCACCATGGGGCTCCGGGCCCAGGTTGCACACCTCACCCAGCAGCAGTTTGCAGCTGCCTCCCTGCGTGCCTTCGCCACCGTCAAGGAAGGCCTGAAGTACGCGGCGAGCCACGAGTGGGCCAAGGTGGAGGGCGACGTGGTCACCGTGGGCGTATCCGACCACGCCCAGGGCGAGCTGGGCGATGTGGTGTACGTGGAGCTGCCTGATGTGGGCAAGGAGCTAGCCAAGGGCGACGCGTTCGGGGTAGTAGAGTCTGTCAAGGCTGCCAGCGATGTGTATGCCCCGGTGTCTGGGGAGGTGCTGGAGGTGAACCAGGGCCTCACGGACAAGCCAGCGGGGATCAACTCCGATCCCTATGGCAGCTGGATCATGAAGATGAAGATGTCCAACCCCTCTGAGCTGGACAGCCTGATGGACCCCAAGGCGTATGAGGAAAAGTGCGCTCATTAGGTTAAGCTGATGCCTGCTGATGTGATGGCCCTGGAAGCATTGCAATACAACACATTGCACGGATTTGGTGCTGAGCTGCACAGGCATGCTGGTGAAGTGCACACATCAGGCGTGTTCCTGGCTTGCTCCCATCAAGGACCTTGCTGTTGTCAGGGGGAGCTCCTGGAAGGCCTCTAGTGCCATTGCCTTGGCCTTGTTTTGCAACTTCTTAGCTGCTTTGACAGAGAATTAGGGCATGCATGTCTGTGCATTGACCAACTCCTCTAGGACAAAGCAAATTGGTCTGGGTGTCTCTGAGTGCTTTTCAAGCGCAGTCAAGGCACTGTACAAAATTACGATGAGATGTGTAGGCTCATCTCCATGGCCTTGTCTGCCTGCCTCATGTTACAGCCTGTCTCGTTCCCGTTTTTCCCCAAGCTATTTTGACTGCCTATCATGTTAGCTTCCATTACCTTTGCTACGCCTCTCTGCATGCCCACCTGCATGTTGTAAAAAGATGCCTAAGACTTCTGTGATGGCATGCAGAGCCGCCATCATATGGCTAGCCCACTGCTTATCTTGGCTCCCCCTGGGTAAGTTAACAGCGTGTGCTGATGCAGGCATGCAAACATAAGAGCATGGCAGCCCTGCCATTATACAAACTGAGCTTAAAATTTGGCTGGTCACCTCCAAGAAGCCCTCGATCCTGTCAGATGAAGGGTAAGGGTATCAAATGAAGGCAGCTTGGCTTCATAGCAGCATATGCTTGAGTTTACTAGTTTAGGGTGTAAACACCCGCCTGGTTGTTAGGCTGGTTGATTTTTGGATCATCATCAATGATGGCGATGACCAGCCAATGAGAAGTCCAACGTCTGAAATAGCACAAGATACAAGTTAGGGTAAGGTAAGATTTCGAGGCTGTATCCGCCGAACGAGGGCAGCTTAGCCGGTTGTGGCCTCCAGTGAGGTTCGAACCCCGAACCCACAGGTTGCCAGGGTGGATAATCGGCTGGTGAATTAAGTAGGAAGTTTGCATCTAGTACAAGCACCACGCAAACTTCCACCATCACACTAGGAAGAAAGTCATTTGTGGGGGTCAAGGATAAGGCCTTCAGTCAAGAATTGCGACTGCCAGCAGTGCTTGCCTGCTCATAATAAGCGATTGATTCATGAAGGAAAAAAAGAAGTTTATGATTGTTCTGGTTTCAAAAAGCGGACACGGCATGAGATCCTGCCTGTGAGGACAAAGGAGCATATTTTCTGCGGAGAGGGATTTGTGCAATGAAATAGGACATGTTGTTCATCCTGGACATTATCATCAGCCTCACAAAGGTCACAATTTAGGGGAGACCTGTGATTCCAAGTTGCTGTCTCATAGCGAAGAGTGTGAACATAAAGTCTGAACCGAGCCACGTTGCGAATGAAGGGGGAGGTCAAGGAACATGTATTTGGGAAGACTGTAAGAAGAATCCCCAACCAAGCCCCTTTCAATAGGAGAACCGCGCCACTGATAATAGGTTAAGCGTTTATTGTTGCGCTCTCTTGGGGGTGTGTTGGAAAAAGGCGCCCAATATTGTAGCCTATCTCAGGTAGGCTATCTGAGATGCCTGGTCCTGAGGTCCACGACAAATTGACTGAGATCAATGGGCTCACAATTCAGTAGCTTCTGTTGGAAGATGTGGGAGTGTGCCAACCCATCCATGGCTGACATAATATGGGAGGACCAACAATCATCCGACCTTGAGCTCAGCCGCATGTCAGCCTGCGTTTGTGGGGGTCAGGAGGAAAAAAGAAAAGAAAATCTATGGGGGCAGTGAAACCACTCCCTACATCATTGAGGAAAAGGAGACACATTGGCCCGAAGAGCCGTGAGTCTCCTTTACTAGGGAGAAGGAAGAACTAGTGAGGATCTCGAGGGTGACAAGCTGCCCCCTGCTCCAGACCAAGACCGTGAGAGCAACTGGATTTTTCAAGAGCGCATCTAGTAGTTGACAGTATATGTGCATAGAGCACAGAATGAGCATGTAACTTGAAGGCAGTCTTATGGGCTTTTTGTACATCAAGGCCGAGCTCTTTAAGGTGATTCAAAGTGTGTGAGGTGTAAACAGAACCTCCCACACCAAGAAGAATGGTGTGAAGGATGACTTTCTTGGCCTGTAAGCGCTTACAAAGAACTTCATGTTGTTTTCTAGAGGCTTCTAATTGGTGTCCAGGCCTGGGGGTCAGGAGGGTTCTGAATAGAGGCACATGTTGTTTCCTTGATGTTTTTCAGCCTTCTTGTCAGGCCTGGTCAGGAGAGTCTGCTGCATGCAGAATAGCCTCTAGACATAACCACTACATGTATTTAGAGCATGAGGTGTTGTTGTGTGGACTGGCTGAGGACAGCGGGCAATGTACACATCGCGCAAGCACGGCGGGCTTGCAGACTGGGCAATCATGAAACTTGAGGCCCTACTTGACTCTCTCTTTCTCTTTTCAGCGGCTGAATCTCAGTTTCTCAGGAACGTGTTCCACTCACACTGTACTTGAACTACACACTTGGACTGTTGCACTGCCGTGCCGTGTTCCCCAAGGACCTGGAGTGGACTACTCCATGGGGGTCATTATTACAAGGTTGCTTCCAGACTCAACAAGGTATTACTGTGATTTCGCTTTTCAGATTCGAAACTAGACGTGCTCTAAATACAGCGATAGCTGTATTGTCAACCAGTCAAGTACTCAGCCAACCAACTCCAACCGACCGAACACGCAGTGCAGCATACTTCTGGCTGCAGCACTGATCTGGCGTGACATCCTACTAGTATTTATGGTCTTTGCTGCATGTTGTTAAGTTACAATGGGTTTAGACCTTCAGCCAGATGGGTTGACTGTTGGCTTGCTGGACACTGCCAGCCCGACAAAAATATCTATGGTCTCAAAAAGTTTACAAGTTTAAAGTTGACCTTCAGCCAGGTAGTTTGACTGTTCAGGTTGCTGGTGAACACCAGCTTTACAAGGTTACAAGGTTACAAGAAGAAGGCCTCAGTCAAGTAGTTCAACTGTTGGCCTGTTTTATAAGGTAAATTTTACCTCCTTGGAAGAGGTAAGCAAGTCCAAAAAACTGAAAAGAAATGTAAGAATAGTTAAGCAACACTATAAGACTGCCCAACAGTACGGTACATTTGAGGTCTGAAGAAAATCATTGGAAGCTGCTCAGAAGAACACCAGCTTTACAGAGAACATTAATAAGCTCTGAGATAAAACAATAGGAATCATTAGTTTGTCTCTGGAATAAATTGAAGACATCCTCAGAACAAGCTTGGGAGAAATAAAAGGCACCAGTCTGATTGATAGTTATTTTGTGTGCCAGTGGTAAATCATGAAACAAGTCTGCAAATTGTAGCCTCAAAGAACACATTTGCATGCAATGACACAGGAAAAGAGCGTGTTTTTCGTCTTGAAATGCCTGCAATCCACACTTATCACAGGTACCATCATGATGTTCCCAGCTTCTTGTCTCAACACGCAGCGTACGGGAATGTTAGCTGAAGCGTGCCAAATTGCGCTGTGTTCGCCTGCCCAAATCCAGATGCAAATACCTAGGTACAGAAAAAGGCGGTCCATCAACAGTCACAGCCCTAAGAGGCAAAGCAACCCAATTATTATATTTTGCAGCCTTGTCCGTCTGATGTTCATTGCCTAGCTGGTTTGCCTGGCTCCAGATACTCCTCTAACTCTTCCTTACATCAGCAACACATTCTGACTGTGGGATCGTTTCTAATGTCCTCACGTGATGCTGGAAATCACCACTCCTTTCCAGACCATGTAAAGCATCAAAGAACTCAGCACTCCAGCACTTCTTGTTGACAGTGCTCATCGCAATATCAGCCTTGAGGACTTTGACAAGAGTGCCATTGTTACTACCTAGTAGAGCATTATAAAATCTCACAGCCGCTTTGAACCAATAGAATTGCAAGGGCTCTTGGCCACACTCACGCAACACAGACCAGTTGGGAGTGGTGCGCTTCACACCAAAGATACCTTTAAGCAAGCACATGTGAACTGTTTGCAGAGGGCAGTCCATCTCAGCTCCTTGCTTCATGAACCTAGTACCCCATATTTGACTTGCATACATGCTTGCTGGAAGTGCATATCCTTTAGCCAACCATAGCATGCTGTGTGGCCTATCTGTTAATCGGTGCTCCAATGCAAACTGCCTGATTCTACGACAACCAGCCATGAAAGGCGTAAGTATATGCTCAGCTGCAGCAGCCATGTTGTGTGTCTTGGTGAAGATCATGCCCAGGTATTTAGAATAATTTTTGTTGGTAAGCTGCGACCCTCCTAGCGTGAACACAGGTACCCTTGTGCGACGAGAGTTTAACTGCACCACCTCTGATTTAGATGTGTTCACAATCAGTCCCTTCCTTAGAGCGTAGGCGCTCAACCTATCCAACATCATCTGCAGTTGATCTGGCTCATTTGCAGTTAAGCTCAGATCATCTGCATACAACATGTGTGTCACGCAAACATCAGCTACCCCTGTCACCGCCCCACGCACGTCCCGAGCTATGCAATCATCATCATTGATGTACAGGGAAAAGCAAAGGTGAAAGATCATCCTTGTTTGAGACCACGAGTAGGCCGCACCCTTGCTTGCTTAGTTCCATCCACCAGCACATACTTTCTGCATCAAACAGAATGATCTTCAAGAGGCAGGTGGGCATGCAATTGCGTTGGAGGTGCTCCCAAAGGGCACACCTAGAAATGGAGTCATATGCCTGCTTGAAGTCAATAAATGCTGCATGCAATCTAGGTGAGCCATGAGGTTTTTTTGTTTGCGCAGCATGCAGCAAATGTCTGAGGATGAACATGGGCTGGAGATTGTGTCTGCCTGGAGACTAAATTGCGTGTCAGGTATCTTATTGTTCTTCTGACACCACTCCGTCATGTATACCCTCAGAACATTCACATACAGCCTGTACATTGTTCCGCTCACAGCCAACATGCGATAGTTGTTTGGATCCAGCACAGGATCCTCTTTTATGCAATGGTCCGGACCTCTTTTATGCAATGGTGTTTTTTTGGCTGCCTTCCACATCTTATGGATCTGAGCTTTTTCCATCATCAAGGCAAAGAAGCGGGCAAAGTAGGGTGCCAGCACGTTCATCTTTTCAACACACGTCCATTAACAGCTGGCACCTCTTTCTTGTCTCAGAAAGAAAAGAAATGATTTGTTTGTCTGCTTCAAGTGAAACAATTTCACATCCTCAGCTCCAATAATATCAAAATAAAAAACGCTTGTGTCTCCAATGTAAGTCCTACCAGTACAATCAGCAAATTCTTTGAATCTCCTTCTCAATTGGCACATTTCTAAGCAAGGGCATATAAAAGGACATACTTTTTGTCCTGGACATCATGCAAGTCACATTTGTCACAGAGCCTATTGTGGATTTGCCAACAACCGGTTTCAAATCTCAGGGTATGGGCACGCAAACGAAAACGAGCAATGTTTCAAAGCATTTTGAATAGAATGAGTGTTAAGATCGAGAATCAATATTTTTACTCTACACTCTACAATAAGCCATGATGTCTGAGATAGCGCAGCTGGTATTTTAGCTGAGAAAGGTTTAGGTATAGGTTAAAAATTAGCCATCTAATTCACGCTAACAGGGGTTACTTTGTTGGCGTTATCTTTTCTCTCTTAAGTCATCAGTCAAAATACAACCAAGTAGGTTAGGTTACATAGCTGTATCCGTTAAATGAGGGCAGCTTAGCTGAAGCCTAAAAGGCCTGCAACCCAAACCAAACCCAAAAATGTGCTCATAGCAGAAGAAAGTAAAAATAGTGTGACTGCAAAGCTGCATGAGGGAAAACGTAAAAAACAGGCAATTGTCTGTCGCAGCACCATTAGTTTGCAGTATCTAAAGAACTTAAAAAGGGAAAACAGGGTCCAACACATCGCTATGTCAGACATTGCAGCACTGGACGGACCTACTAGAAGTACTGGTAGTAAGCATTTTCACTTTCAGGACTGCTCGACTGCATCAAATCCAATACAGGACCAGGACCCATTATAACCAAGCACATTGGCCCAAAGAGCCGTGAGTCTCCTCCACCAGGGAGAAGGAAGAACTAGTGGTGATCTGGAGGGTGACAAGCCGCCCCCTGCTCCAGACCAAGACCTTGAGAGCAACTAGATTTTTCAAGAGCGCATCTAGTAGTTGTCAGTTTGTGTGCATAGAGCACAGAATGAGCATGTACCTTGAGGGCAGTCTTATGGGCTTTTTGTACATCAAGGCCTATTTTAACCACTAAAGAGGGTGCGGAAGAGGTGGTGGTGCTTGATGCGCAACTTTGCCAAGTCTGCTCGGGCATTCTAAAAGCACATGCTCTTCATCTTGCACACAGTGCTAGCTGCACATAGTGCAGATTCAAAGCTTGTGAGGAACTCTAATGTTGTTGCCAGAGCAGCTCAACATTCAGGTTGTGACCGGAGAGTCTGAGTCTGGAGAGAGCGCGTGAAAGATGGTAAGGGGTATTTTGTTGCAGGTTAGAGGAAAAGAGTCAGTTTGTTTGCACATTTCTGATCATCCTACCGGCCAATCTGACTGCCTAAGGGCATGCCAAAATATGTATGGTATGTCTTCATGGCTCTGCAAGAAACATGTGCATCATGTGGATGAATCAGGTCCAGATCTCTCCTTTCTTTTATGATTTGCTCGCGCAACAACGGTTCAAAGTAACTCTTGTTGATTTTGGTACGGCTCCTGATAGCAGAGATGTGCACATCAGCTCAAGGTATGTCGCACAGAGCAGAAAAGACCTCAAATATTCAAATTCCGTTTTCTGTGTGCCAGCAGTAAATCAGCCTCATTGGTCTTGCTCAGCAAGGCATTGTCAGTTGTCAGCAGGCTGTTTTAAAAGCAAGCAACACAGCAAAACCAATGGAAAAAGGGGCATCTGGCCAGTCTCCCTCAGTAGGCCATGCGTATTTGTGCTTCTTTTTCTTTCACACCCAACATCTTTAGAATGCAAACGTGATGGATGTGTGCTTAAGTATAACTTGCAGATTTTAACGTCAAGAGTATTTTAGCCCAAACTTGACACCCAATAGACCTGCAGAAACGCAAAGACTTGAAAAGTCCAGAGCATGGCACGCTTCCTATTCTTGATACCCAGCCCTGAACAAATCCTCCATACTCTGGCTATGGCGCCAGCAAAATTGCGCGCCATCTGTTTTGAGACATTAGTCATCCTCTCTTTGTGGCTGAGGGTTATGCTCAAACATCTAAGTTCTTGCACATTCTCAAGCGGAGTGCCATTGTAGTGGAACATCTTCTCAAATCGTTTCTTAGAGGGCTCCGTGGGCATCCCCTCAGCATCCCCCGCTTCAATCCTTGAGTTGCCAAGATTTCATCCAACACCTTGTCTTTGTCAATGAGGAATATATACACTCTCTTGGTACATAGTTCTTACAACCGAGAGCAAGTATTTAGGAACATATATGTTTTGAAGGTGGGCCCATAATTTCTCTCTTTGGACACTGTTGTAGGCAGCAGTAAAATCAAGGAAGTGAATAGCTTCTACTTTTTGATTTTGGCTACCATGAGGATGTGACGTAGGATGTAGGTCACCTGATTTGTGTTCCTTGTGGGACAGAATCCAAATTGTGTGCCGGAGATCTGACTCTCAGCCAACGCCTATTCTGTCAGTCAGTCTCTCACCACATCAGCGTTCAATCTGTATATACATCCACTGATGGCTATTAGCCTGTAGTTTTGGGGAAGAGTTTGCTCAGCTTTCTTGTGTCTAGGCGTAATTTAGGTCTTTTTCCAGGCCTCGGGAAGTAAATCATCACATAATAGAAGTTTGAAAAGGTCTGTGAACAATGGAAGGAGTACATTTGCCCTTTGTTTGCCCCCTTGTCTATCCAAAAACTCAGTGTAGGAGGCATCCAAGTATCTTAAGATGTAAAAAGAGATGTAAAGAGAGAAAACTACGCAGGCTGTAGAACCCCCCCCCCCCCTT
>LKMJ01000444.1_pt1 | contig 31498 bp, 30 predicted proteins | sample 643391 | NCBI WGS metagenome assembly LKMJ01 (sample SAMN04112250, study PRJNA286221) | soda lake metagenome | biome: soda lake; feature: Kulunda Steppe; material: water; isolation source: sample PL-Br10 brine of Picturesque Lake | place: Russia: Kulunda steppe | collected 2010-07 | reverse complement strand
ACACACACACACACACACACACACACACACACACACACACACACACACGCGCGCACACAGACACACATGGGCACGCACACACGCACACACACACATGCACAAGCACGCATGCACTGATGTTTGCGCAGGTGCTGGGCGTGTTCCTGGACGGGCTGAAGCGTCTGGGAGAGCCAGCGCGCCTGCCCTGCTGCGACTTCCCAGCAGACTGGTCGGGCGCCAAGAAAGGCGGCCACCCCCTCGCAGACGTGCGCAAGTGCCTGTGGGTGGCAGACAAAGTGCTCATGCGCCGCCACACGCGCACAGCCTACGCCTTTGCTGCAGCGCTTGCGCTCAAGGTGAGGGCATGCGCGCGCTTGTGTGTGTGCAATCAGGTGTTTTTTTACATGCATGCACTCAGGTTCTGCTTGTGCTGTTGTGCTGTGGGTGAGCTTTTGTGTGTGTATGCACAATTGCGTGGTGTGTATGTGCTCTCAGGGTGCTTTGAAGATTCCACAAGGTACTTGTTTTTTTTAATTCATGCAGGCACCGCCGGATGCTGGTGCGCACCCAAAATTTGTATGTGAAATGAATGTTGCCCCCGTGTGTGGCATTTGCGTCCTGCCATCACTGTGTCATGGCTTTTGGATTGCGTACCATAAGGCAGCCAGTCAGCACACACTTCCTGCACATCAAGCCAAGGCAATGGTGAGGGCAAGCGCCTGCCGCTCCTACCTGCCTGCAATGCATCCATCTTTTTGCCTGCCACGCCTGATCTGCTGCGTCCTTGTGTGTGGGGCGGCAGGGCGAGCCCATCCCTGATGCAGAACTGATGCAGTACTTTGTGGCGCCCGGCTACTACGGGCAGGAGCTGCAGCAAATGCTTGAGTACGAGCGCGGGCGCGCAGAGTTCAGGAAGGTCCAGGTGAGCCGCCACAGCTGCTGCCTCAATTGGCCCAGGTGGTCCAGCTGTGCCTCTGCTGGTCCAGCTGCTGTGCCTCTGCAGGTCCAGATTAGCCGCCACGGCTGCTGCAGCTGCTGCTGCTTCTTGGAAGGTTCTGCAGCTTTTTGTGGTACACAACAAGCGCCCCTGCATGGCATGGAGCTTGCAACACCAAGATGGGCTGCTAGGGCTGTCTTAGTCCTCGATGGAATGCAGGTAGATGCGGGATGATAAACACAGGTGGATCCTGGATGAGAGCATGGCATACAGGTGGATCCTGGATGATAAAACAAAGGAGGAACCTGGATGAATGAATGGTATACAAGTAGATGCTGGATGAAAAAACAAAGGTGGATCCTGGATGAATGCATGATAAACAGGTAGATGCGTGATGATGAACACAGGTGGATCCTGGATGAATGCATGGTACACGGTAGATGCTGGATGAAAAAACAGAGGTGGATCCAGGATGGATAAAACAGAAACACGGGAAGTCCCTGAGCAGACCCCTGAACAGAAGGCAGTACGCTGGAACCTCTGCAGAGCATTGGCCTTTGCTCACCATATGCTGTGCTGTCTTGAAGCACACTTTGCCTTGTGTGCTGCGCCACCCAACCAGCCCATCTGCTGCGCAGCTGCAGTCCCTTCCTGCAGCTTTGTCTGCTGCTCAGCAAGGCTGAGACTGAGCTCCTGTCACACAGGCATGGAGGCGGTGTTGAGGTGCTACTCTGTGTGTGCTGCCTTGTGTGTGCTGCCAGTGTGTGTGTGTTTGTGTGTGTGTGCTGCATGCACCTGCAGACGTATGTGTTGAGGCGCTACCCTGTGTGTGCTGCCTGCACCTGTAGGCGCATGTGTTGAGGTGCTAACCCTCTCTGTGTGTGCTGCCTGCACCTGCAGACGCATGTGTTGAGATGCTACTTATGCTTTACTTCCTGCACCTGCAGACGCATGTGTTGAGGTGCTACTTATGCTTTACTTCCTGCACCTGCAGACGCATGTGTTGAGGTGCTACTTTTGCTTTACTTCCTGCACCTGTTGATGCATGTGTTGAGGTGCTACCCTGTGTGTGTGCTGCCTGAACCTGCAGACGCATGTGTTTCTTGAAGCCCTATGCGATGAGTACGCACGCTGCGAGGTTGTGTTCGCGGAAGTGCTGCCTGGGCTGCACAAGAAGTGGGACACTGACGGCGACAGCTTCCTCACCCTCAAGGATGTGACGCAAATGATGAGGCACATGGCTCCCGCGGTAAGCTTGCGTGTGTGTGATATATGCTGTGTGCGTGATCTGTGAATGCACATGCATGTGTGCCGGACTGCAGTTGCTGACCTTGACACAGAAGATGAGGCACATGGCCCCCCCAGTACGCCTGTATGTGTGATCAATGAATGCACATGCATGAGTGCTTAATTGCTGTTGCTGACCTTGGCACAGAAGATGAGGCATGTGACCCTCGCAGTAAGCATGCAGGCAGCACTATCTCCTGCTGGGTTGCTTATGTGCTTGTGCTTGACGATTCTGCTGTGTGCCTGTTTTCCCGCTCATGTCAACCCTACACTTTAAACCCTTCAGGAAATCCATCAAGCTGGCATCTGAGTGATGAACCAGGCAATGCACCAGGAAATGCACAGTTCTAGAGATTTTTTGGCTTCAATTTGTTGTCCTGGACATCAAGCTGTAGCAAAGAGGCTGCTGTGGAAGGTGGTGCTGCTCAATGCTGTGTATATCCACCCTGCTCCATGTAATTGTTAGTCACTCCAGGCGTACCTGTTAACATCAACCCGCACACTCTGGCATTGCGCGCAATGGGCTTCACCCTTGCAGGGCATGGAGGAGGATCAGGTGGCAGCAGAGACCACAGCATTCTGGCAGGAAGCCTACAAGCTGGAGAATGCAGCCATTGATCAGGTGAATCCCTGATGCCTCATTTGTATGCCTGCCCTGGCTAGCGCAGACCTGAAGCCAGCCTTACAACTGCATGAGTTTTGCCTCTCCTCCCTCTGCATTGCCAAGAATGGCAACCCGCTCAATCCACCCTGCTGCCCCTGCTTGCACTGCAGAGCCTGGCCTTGCACACACCCCCTCAGCCCTGCTGCCCCTGCCTGCACTGCAGGGCCTGGCCTTGCACACGCCCCCTCAGCCCTGCTGCCCCTGCTTGCACTGCAGAGCCTGGTCATGCCACAGCCCTCCAGCACATCGCTACCGGACGGCTCCGAGCCGCCTGCTGCAGGGAAGGAGGGTGTCAAGGAAGCCGCAATGGACACCATGATTGGCGTAGAGGTGTGTGGGTATATTTGGGTGTGTGGGTGTGGGTGTAGGTGTAGGTGTGAGTGCGAATGTGGGTGTGGGTGTGGGTGTAGGAATGAGTGCAAATGCGGGTGTGGGTGTGGGTGTGGGTGTAGGTGTTAGTGTGCATGTGGGTGTGGATGTGGGTGTGTGCACGTGTGTGTGTGTGCTTGTGCACGCATGTTTGCCTATGTGGGGTGTGGTGGAGGAAGAGGTCTGGTCGCGAAGCTGTCGTCGCTGGGCACTGAGGTTGGCAACAGTGTGCTGTTGGTGTTTGTGTGAATGTGTTGGTGCATGCATTTGTGTACTTGTTGTAGAGGTGGGAAAGAGTGGCCATGAAGGATTTCACAGGAGGCAGGTCAGTCAGTGTAGACCTTGGGTGTTGGTGTGCATGTTGGATAAAGGCTGTTCGCACCAGCATATGGATGTGAGGGCTTCCTGGGATGCATGGTGTCACATGGATGTGGGGGCCTCTGAAACTTATTGTGGTGTCTCTTGGGAGTGATGGCTCAAAAGAAAGCAAGCTGGGATGGACAGTGATACATCTTTTGTGGCTGCATACCCCATTGTATGCCTGGCACTGAGGGCCCGTGAAGCCGCACCCTCTGCACCCACCACTGTAGCATACCTGCGCATGCTCACCTGCACATGTGCACAAATTATGAGCGGGCACTGATTTTGCACTCAATGTGCCAATGCACATTTGCGTGCATGAACATATGCACACGTACGGGTCCTGTGCTTGCAGGCCTTTGTGAACGCTGCGCAGCGCAACAACTTCATCCGCCTGTATGTGCGCCTCCACAAAACGCCGCCAGCCAAAAAGAAGGACACTGGCGCGCACACCATAGAGCTGCAGGCACGGCTACTACTGCGGGTGGGTCACTCATTGCATGCTGTCAGTCTCATGTTAAAGCAGAGCATGGGATGCAACATTGCGCTTCCATGGAGGCAGCTAATACAAGTGCTTGCAGCACAGACGCTCGAAGCCACAAGCAGCCTAGCGACCAGGCTGGCGGTCAACCCTGAGCTTGCAAACTCGTTCGCAAGCAGCGATTGGGCACACAATCAGCGTATGGGCCCAACTTAACAAGTGATGCGAAAAGCTGCTACCCTCAGCAAAAGAGGCTTCTTGCCTGCTGCCGCCCTCACAGCTAGAGGCCTCCTTTTGCCTGCTGCTGCCCTTAGCAAGAGAGGCCCTCTCGCTGTGCTGGGAGCACCGGGGCGTTGCGCTCCAGGCACTGCCTTCCGCTGTAACCACCTTTGCAAAAGCGTTTGTGACACATTCTGCTGCGACTTCCCCTCCATATGGGCCCCGCAGGCTTACATCCAGAATCACTGGAAGCTGCATGGGGATGGCCTTGTGCAGCTCTTTGCATGCACCACGCCCAGCGTAGAGGCGCTGCTTCACCAGCAGGTGCGTGGGCAGTGTGGGGGGCAAGCGTGTGCGCAGGCATGTGCAAGCAATGTGGGCTGCACTGCATGCAATCCCAGCGCAGTGGCACTGCTTCACCAGCAGGTGCGTAGGCGAGTGTGAGGGGCAAGCGTGCGCGCAGGCATGAACAAGCACTGTGTCCTGCGCTGCATGCAATCCCAGCGCAGAGGCGCTGCTTCACCAACAGGTGCGTGAGCACGTGTGAGGGGCAAGCATGTGCGCAGGCATGAACAAGCACTGTGTGCTGTGCTGCATGCAATTCCAACGCAGAGGTGCTGCTGCACCAGCAGGTGCGTGAGCCATTGTAAGGAGCACCCCTGCATGCAGGCATGCCCACGGCTGGATACACGTAAGGGGCATGCATGTGTGCAGCTGCCCCTGCATTCATCGCATGTGCTGGAGAAAGGTTCTGGAAGTGCCCTCAACGCACCGCCCTGTTCTAGTCAGGGCTGTCATTGCTACAAGCCTCACAAGGTGCTGCACTGCAGACAGCAGGGGTTTGGGCCTCCACTCCACTCCACTCCACTCCACTCTAGCTGTTGCCGGAATGTTTGGCTCATGTCAATGTGAGCAGCGCATCGAGGCCCTGCCCCCCTCGAGAGCAGGTGTCCGAGCCCCTCCGCCTTGCCCCTCCGCTCCAACCAAAGCCAACATCCTGCTAGTCTACTTCAGCCACGACCTCTCAAGCCGCCGCCCTGCTCTTCTTCCAGCATATTCTGGCCACTCGCGCGCAGGCTGCCGCCCTTCCCCATTTTGCCCTTCCGCCTCGGCCGCAGGTTGCCACCATGCTGAACGCCAAGGACGGCGCACGCAAGGCGGTGGCGCTGCATGGGCTGTACAAGATGCTCATCAGCCGTAAGCTGGACAGCATCGTGTCGCAGCTGCCCTCCGAGATCACAGGCGTGCAGCAGGTGTGCTTGTGTATGCGTGCATGTGTTTGGGCGTGTGTGGGCATGGGTAGTTGGGTGCATGTGCGCGTGCAGGCAAGCATGCATGTGTGTGCGCACGCTTGATGGTAAGGGTTCTTGCTGTGTAGCAGCATGGCCATACCCTTTGTGCGGACACATGCAGTTGTGTGTGTATGTGTATGTATGGTGTACGTGTGCATGCATGCGTGTGTGTGCGCTGAACGGTAATCAGGGCTTTAACTTAAAGCTCTTGTGTTTCAGCATGGCCACTCCGTTTAGGCACCAGGATTGCAAGCTGCAGGAATCTGGTCACATGTTCCATACACAAAGCGTACACCATATATATACCAGCATTGAGTGCTTGCTAGTGTATGTGGTCTGAGCACTGCAGCTGGATGTGAGCCCCACCATGCCTCTTAACCACTGGGCCTGGCATGCCTGCATTGCATACGTGCGTCTTGTGGCTTGAGCACTGATTCCTGTGGCCTGAGCTCTGCAGGTAGATGAGAGCCTTCCTGAAGAGCTGGACCGCCTGTCAAGGGCCATCAAGGTACAGAACCTCACGAAGCAACCGCCTGCATAGTCGGTGTCTATATGTACATGGGTATGGTTGTTGTCCGTGTGTGTACGGGCACAGTTGGTGTCTGTGTGTGTATATGGGCATAGTTGGTGTCCGTGTATGTTTACGGACATAGCTGGTGTCCGTGTGTTTATGGTCCTCTCATGATGTGTGCTTTATACAAAGACGTGCTCAACTTCAGCAGAAGTACCTGCCAACATTTACTCTATGCAATTTGGCACAGGCAAGGAGGTGGCAAGTCAAGCTGATACCATGCAATGGCTGCCGCACGTTAACACACAGCATAGACAAACTAACGTGTGCGCACAATTAGAGTGCATTGCACATCTGCTTTCTATGCCTACCTGAGTAGCCAAGGCGCAAACATTCTTGCAAGGCTCACATGCATTTTACTCACACAAAGCTTGCACACTTACTTTCACAAATGTGTGCATTTGTGCAACACAGCTCCAGCTTCACACACACACACACACACACGAATACTCACCCCTATTCTTGCACTTCCTTACACTAGCAATGTACATGATGCTTACAGCTTCACCCACTGTTGTGTCTGCATCTGGGCTCCTGATATGGTGGGCACTTCAATGTGCCCAAGCTCTGTTGTAAGAGCCCCCAAGGACCCTGCCACTGTACCCCCTTGCGGGTGATGTGGTGCAAGGAATGCAATACACCTCCCACCACATGTGCACTTGCAATGCAAGCATTCCTGCTGGTCACAATGCATGGCACGTCATCCTGCAGGCACGCCTGCTGGTCGTTATGAGAGGCACCGCCATGCTTGCGGCCGGCGACGAGCACGCGCAAAGCGTGGCGCTGCGTCCTCGCTGCTTGTGCTCCTCAGGAAGTGTGCCTTCAAATAGGCTCCAGGGCTCCTGAACCGCGCCCTCAGAAACGCTCCCAGTGACCCCCAAGCGCGTCCGCACATACCCATATTCACACCCGCACCCACGCCCTTGCCCTCAGGTCCTGTACGGCGCTGACGTGCTTGTGGCGGATGACATCATCCGGCAGGCGCACAAGACGTGGGATGCCAAGGGCGCGCACATGCCCACGGGGCAGATGCACAGCCGCTTGCTGGGTGCGTGGCGGGCGCTGTCCTTGGAAAAGGGAATGTAGCCTTAGATCCCTGACAGGGCCAAAGCGCGGCCGCTTGCAGGCGCTGACCTAATTAGAAATGCTTCACTGCCCATCTTTGAGAGGGGCCATCTTTGAGAGGGCAACCGCATAGAGTATGCACACACGCATCCTTCAGTCTGGGCGCATGCATCCTGCAGTCTGGGTGCCTGAGGTGTTTGACTGATGACTCCAGAGGCATTAGATGGCATGGCCAAAGCATGCATACACCTCGTGTGTGTCATCAAACACAGGGCTTAAACATCCTGGTGTGTGAATGACAGCGCCCTGTGTATGGCACCATGCCAGCGTGTGTGCCCTCTAGGTCCTTTTGAATGGGTGCAAGCAGGCTTTGTGGATGTATGCCATTGAGACCACCTCCACCCCGTCCCTCTGCATGCGTGCACGCAGGAGATGCGTTCCGCATCTACAACTCCCTTCGTTCCCCGATGCGCACGCTTGCCATGCGCTACCTGTGTACCCACCCCCTCTTCATGGCCTTCTGCACCAGGAGGCTGGACAGAGGGTTTTCTGAGAAATCCAGCAAGAGCAGCAAGGTGCGTGTTTCATCGGTAAGCATGGGCATGTTGCCTGCAAGCAGGAAGCGCGTCCAGGGTGTGTATGCGTCTGTGTGTGTCTGTGTTTGTGCGTGTGTGTGTCTGTGTTGTGTGTGTGTGTATGCAGTTTTTGACAAAAAGCAAATGTGCCACTGGGTCTGCTTAATTAAAGCTCTCTCTCCCTGTGTTACTGTGCAATTTTAAGCGCCTCCTTTCTCCCAGCAAGTCTGTGACTGCTCAATTTGAGGGTCCCTTCTCATGGCATGACATGAGGGTCCTTTCTCCCAGCTAGTCTGTGACTGCACGACATCAGGGTCCCTTCTCATTGCATGACATGAGGGTCGTTTGTCCTAGCAAGTCTGTGACTGCACAACATGAGGGACTTGTCAGTGCAAGAAGTCAGTATAAAAGAGAGAAGAGAACACAAAGCCAGGGCAAGAAGTCAATGCAAGTAGTCTAGTGCATGAAGCGAAGTCCAGCTTTCTCAAGGCACCTAACCATGCATACAAGGAGATGAGCCCTTGAAGCCTAACTTCTGAGACTTTTGGCATGCCCCAATTGTGGGGCTCTTGCCCCACTTTGTGAAACTGTTGACCCCACTTAAGAAATTTGTGGCACGTCCCACTTGTGTGGCTTCTTGCACGCGTACCATTCCTGTGTAAAGATGGAGCACACCAACTGAACGCGTGCCAAGTATGCATGCTAGCATGTAGGTTTGCGCTTCCAGGCATATAAGAGCACCAAGGGAAGTGTGTGTGTATTTATTCGTGCAGGATATCGGCGCAAGGACAGCGCTGGGCATGCTTGCAGATGCACGCAGGCGCACCTCAACGAGCTTGAGCAAGGTAGGCGGCAGCGAGATTTGTGAGAAGGCATTGGTGATGGTCATGGTGCATTTGCATTCCTGCCGCAATGCACCTACACGGACAATGCATGCTTGGTACTAGAGACATGCTTAGCACACAAGAGCCTGCATGCTTGGCACCATGCTTGCTCATGTCACTGAATGCGGCCTGCACACCTTAGACATGCATGCTCACAGGTAGTGCGTGTGGTGCGCACCCTACACCTTGTGCCTGTCCGCGGCCTGCACTTGCGCAGAGGATACTTCTCATCCTTGTCCTGTAACTAATCTGATCATGGTCAGTCTCATTTTATCACCGCAGCGCAGGCCAACGTCCAGAGTTGTATTGGCTTTGATGCAGCCTCCACAGCTGTCTGTCCTCCTGCTATCAATTTCCTCTTAAACTGCTGCGTGTCTAAGGGTATTTTTTACCATACGGCCACTGCCTCTTTGCAAGCTCCTGCTGCTGCTGCTGCTGCTGCTGCCCCTCTGCAGCCACAGCTTCTTCTGCAGTCTGAGAAGTGACTGTCCCCTCTTCATCCCCTGCATCCACTCCCCCTCTGCGGCATCTGCTGCCACCGTCATCCATACCTCCAAAAGGCCTTTTAGAAGTGTGCATTACACACTGCTAGATGCGCACCACTTGCTCATTTAAAGCACATTCTTTATGAGCACCCCTTTTGGTGGCTTGCCTCAACAGAACGCTGTGCTTATGACAAGGTGCGTTGTGCTCACGACAAGGTGTGCTTTGCGCTCATGATAAGGTATGCATGTATGCTCTGCACTGCAGGAGGAGCAAGAGCAGGAAAAAGCTGGGATGGAAGATGATGACAGCACGTGCTCCTCTCCACGTGGGTGCACAGAGTGCATATGCCTGCATGTGTGCAAGGATGAGCATACTGGGGCGAAGCATGCAGGCAAGCAAGAATATGTGTGCCGGGGTGCTGAGCGTTCAAGTGCAGGCCTGTAAGTGCGTACATGTGCAGATGGAAAGGGTTACGAGACCCTTACATAAGGCATGTATTTTGTACCGATTATCAGAGCCAGTTGGTGCCAGTTGGCGCAGATAATTGTCGGGATGTCTGAGACAGTTAACTTCATGTGAAACCATGTCGTTGTGTCGAAAGGCAATGTGGGCTGGACAGCGGAGTTTGCGCGCGTCCGGACGGTGTCGCGGCTTGCCGAACGGTGGACTCAGGCATGTCTACGCAGCCGTCGGGTCCCTGCTGGCGCCCCCTTCCGCACCTCCCACGTGGATTCTGGTGCCAATTCTGTCTGCTGTAGTGTTTGGTGACAAAAGTAAGCGCTAGAGGTGATTGGGCGGGCGTGGTAGTGTTCCCACGCGTGCTTGCACTGAGTACGGGTGCACCTTTCAGGCCCGTGCGCCCCTTCCCCTACTTCCTCCCCCCTCTCCAGGCGTGTGCCTGATTCTTTTAGACCCCGCGCTTAGTTATGTTTTGGGCACGCAGGAACCGTGGTCTCTCATTGTTGTTACATGCTTCTACACATGCCATCATACACGCAACCTTCTACTTGATCCACCCTCTGTCACTCAAGCTTGCCGGAAGCACATCATGGCACATGACTGCTAGAAGCCGCTGCATGCCACTGTGCCTAGGGGGATGCTTGCAGAGCACACAGCATGAGGGACGCACTGGGCCCTGGCCGCCAGCAAGAGGGCAGCCTAGAGGTGTAAGGCCGTTGCAAGTGAGGCAACATCTTGCAGAGGTGTCCAGGTAATAAGAAGCAAAGCACAGCATGAGGGGTAAAAGGGGCCCTGCTGCCTCCGCCTGTCCATGCCTGCAGGCGAACAGCCGTCACTTAGAGGCCCTGCAGCACCCGGAGCTGTGCTTACGGAGCACAGCATGAGGGACATGCTGGGCAGCCCTGGTAGCCAGCTGGAGGGCAGCCTTAAGGTGCGCTGCCACTGCGTAATCAAGAGCACAGCAGAGGGGGGGGACATACTGCCATGGGCTATCGGGGTGCGCCGACTCCTCCCCTCCCTTGCCCCCCCCCCTCCCTTGGCTTAAAAACGATGCCAGCCAGAGTGCTCAGTGCTGGTTCACTGCAAAAAAAATGCCCGCTGGATTTCCAAGGACATACAACTCCTTTCATGGGTGTTAGAGGAAGCAGCTGCAGGGCAGAGGCCCATGGCAGAGCCACCAGGGCCGGTACAAACCATTTGGCTAGCAGGAGATGCTGATGAAAGATTAACTCGGCTAGCAGGCTACCTGCGGCCCCACGGCAATCTAGAACGAGGCTGAATCATGGGGATTCATAATGAAATTGTCCATAATTGCCCCTGCAAGATGTGTGATTGTTGGAAGTGCTGATATATGCGCTCACTTGCACACTGCACTTGACCTGAGCGCAGGGGAGTGTGGCTGGAGAGGATTCGTTCAGCATTATGGCCGGTGAGCCTGAAGCTGAAGCACAAGAAGCAGGGGCAGCACTTATTCAGCCTGAAGCAGCACCTGTGCAAAGAGCAGCAGCAGGAACAGCAGCAGCAGAAGCAGCAGTAGCAACATCTGCACAAGGACCTCAAGCAGAACCTGCACGAGCAATAGAAGCAGCATCTGGAAAAGAAGCAGGTGCAGCTCCTGCAGAGCTCGCTGCACAATGAGTGGCATGGTGCAAGCAAAAGTTGGCAAGGATGACCTTCAGCCCATGGATGGCGCTACAGCAAAGATATTAATATGCAAAAATTAGGCTTGTGCTTGCCCACATGCATAAAAGGCTCTAGCTCCAGGGCAACATAAATGCCTGTTACCTAATTTTACGGTTTGTTTTAGCTCGTCCAGAGCACTTTGAGCTTGGTCTTTTTTACACATTTAAGTGGGTTTAAGCTCTTACAGGGAAAGTTTGCCAGGTGACTGTGTGTGTGTGTGTGCATGTATTGCATGCGAGTGTAAAACCAGCTCAGTTCTTTGAAAATTCAAGGTTGATAATGAATTGACTTTTATTGCCAATTGTTGCTTGCCTATTGTTGCTTGCCTATTGTCCTTTCATTTTGGCAGAACGAGCTCAGTCAATTCCCGTCTCTACTGGGTTACAAGGTTACAAGGTTACAAGAATAAGGCCTCAGTCAAGTAGTTCGACTGTTGGCCTGCTTTAAAAACAGTAAAAATGAAATCGAGTCTTTAACAGTAGCACAACAAAAGTTTACCTTGAAAAAAACCCTTGAAACAAGGGGAAAAAAGGGCTTTTGATTTTAGAATCTTGCAGCACTGAAGAAAAATCAGTCAAGGAATATGTCAGGACCGACTGACCGCATCAAATAGACTACTACTGGGCTACATAACTGGACGGTATGTGCTATGAAGACATGGTTATCACTTTTTCCTGTGTGACTGACTCGCGACTGAGCTGGACTCATGAGTGATCAACATGATCAACCCGCAAGTCCTAAACAAGTGTAAGGTTTAAGGTTTCAAGGCTGTATCCGCCCAATGAGGGCAACTTAGCCGGTTGTGGGTCTCTGGTGAGGATCGAGCCCACAGGTTGCAGGGGTGGACAGCCGACTTCCCATTGCAGATGCCCTGCCGCCTGCTCGAGTGTCCAGAGCTTCAGAAGTTGACCGAACAAGGGTATAGCTTGGCAGTACTGCTACTGTTAGTAGGCCTGCATCCAAAATAAATCTGGAAATGTGGGTTGCTCTTTAGTCGTAACTTGAACAGGCAGCACATGTGCCTGTACAGAGGCCTGTACAGAGGCCATTTTGCATGGGGCAACTTTAAGAAGTTAGTGCGAAAAGGGAGCCTGTGGGAATTGCAAGCGACCAAGAATTATTTTTACATCAAAAAGGGTAACTGAAATTGTGAATTTCTTCAAAGGTCCATTCCATGTTGGCCGTGGTGCACCTCCACAGCCCTGCGCCTCCCCTCCTTCCTTTCCCGACTAGATGCACGTGCGCGGCAACCACTCGAAGCCAGCTCACTTCGCAAATCAAGGTTGGGGCAAGAATAAGGGTTTTGGTGATCTGAACCTGTTCGCGCTCACGAACATTGTTGCTTCAAAGCACCTGTACAAAACCTGTAAGAGAAGCAGAATCCCTCCAAACCACGCACGCTACGCAGATTCTGTGTAAGCTGTGCTGATCATGCATGAGTACTGCTACAGAGCAACTGTCTGTACTATGCAAGGTGCCTGTGACCATCTAGCCATGCATTTACGTCAACAATGGAATGTGCGATTCTTATCAGACTTTTGAAAGCTGTGCAATGCACAAGCTACTTAAACTGGCCACTTCTGGTACACAGGCAATCTACAAGGCCGTTGCATCATGTCACGACCCGTCTTTGGCTGACTAGCTTTCCTTTGTGCTGCACAGGTATTTGACAGCAAGCAAGGCCAGCAGATCACGAGCCTTTTGGGCCGAGACTTGATAGACCTCAGCACCTACCTGGACACAATGAAGGAGGCGTCCTTCAAGCCATCCTCAAATTGTGCACAACAACGAGTGCATCAGACAGCCAGAGCTGTTTGTGAAAACCTCTGCCGCCACTCAATTCGTGCTCCATACAGGTGCAGGCATATAAGCGCTCACAAGATTGCCATTGCGAATACGGCACGCCCTTCTGCGCTCCAGAGGGAGATCTGCAAATCTGCCAAGCTCAGCAACTTCTCTCTCCTGTGTGGCTTGTGAAGGTTGCACACCTGCTTGCTTGTCTGCTTGGAAAGGTAGGAGGGGGACAAGCCCTGGATGCCAGGATACCTGCAGCTACTTTGAAGGGCACCCTGACCACGCTGGCTAGCTGCAGCAAGCTCATGTGACGTGGAGGCTCTGAATGACATATGTTGCACTGCAGATTGAGCTTGCGGGAGGTGGACGCTCTGATTGACTGGTGAGCGGGTGCAGCAAGTTGCGACCAAAGACAAGGAGAGTATGTTGAATGCGCAAGAGTGTATGACATGTGTAAAATGTGTGAAATGTAACTGATCTAAATAGCAGCTGGGCGGCTGAGCACTCTGGGTTGCTTGATAAATGGCCTCCATGAGGCTGCCTGCCAGGCTCTGAAAAGAACTTGGGAGGGATGTTTAACCAATAGCATAGACGCGCTCATATCCCGCGCATGCCAAGCGCCTCAGCAGGTCAAATGCACAGGTGCTGCACTCGTGCACAAGTGTCTCGCATAGCCATGCACAGCTTCGGAAATCTGCCCCGCAGCTTGGTGTCCCTGCATGAGCTGGGGCATGCAGACGCGGATCTGGGTATGCACGCACTGGCAACGTGCGCATGCTTGCACGAGCCTGGCCGATCAGGCGCCGGGCCCCCCAAGCACCTCCGGAACAGCATCAGGTGAGTTGCCTTTTGGTGCTTGGGCAACCTAGACCCTGAACTCTGAGCCCTGAACCCTTAACCCTGTCCCAGCCCCAACGCCTGGTTCACAGTTAACGCCTTGTTCACATTGAACGAGCAAGGACGCCTTTTCGACAGTGTTACTACCCTCCCTGGCCTCAATGCTGGCATGCATTGCACCACAAACAAGAACATGCAAGATACCTGATGTGGGCACTCTGAGGCACAGCTGTGACTTCTTTCCCATGTATCGAGGCAATGCTCCTCCTCACAGGCAAGCGCAAATGGGCACAGGGATGGTGATTAAAAAACATGGATTTTGTTTAGGCTGGCGGCAACCAACCAAAAACCAATCAACATAGCCACCAGGCTGGCAATTCATTCTACCACAACCTCAGGGATACTGAAGCACATGCACCTCATACCTCAGGCAAGCAAGGGCTCCTTTGGTGCTGGGCATGGCAGCAACGATCCCCAAGCCGAGGATGCCTGAATGGTCTTCTGCCGAGCATGCCTGAATGATCCTCAGCCAAGTATGCCTGAATGATCCTCAGCCAAGCATGCCAAGGACATCTGCGTTTTGCCATGCTGGCAGGCTGCTACCTATTTGTAGCCAGGCCTGTGGGTCAAATGCAGCCAAAAGAGCCCGCATCCACAACATCAAGTTCTCATTGATCTACTTTGAATTGGACATGCTGTGCCTGTCTAAGGATGGGTCCCAAGCTGTGCCCAGGCTGCTCAGCAAAAGGCTTTGAGCCGGAAGTGGCTGTCCCTGTCCAGGCGCACTCATCACAGCTTACACAAATTGTTTGCGCTTCCTCCTACCTTTCCCCTCTTTCCCCTTTGATTAAAAAGAATAATTTCTGATTCTCATCCACTTTCTTGTGCCTCCTCTTGCCTCCCTTCCCGCCCTGGCTGGTTGCGGGCCCCCAAGGTGGCTGCAGAGGAAAGAGCTGGGCTACAGCATCGCCATCCTCCCCACATCTGTGCTGCACTCCCCATCTACCATGAGCGTGCTCCGCCTTCTCTGGGCGGCCAGCCTCATGCTGGAGGCGCCCAGTGCGCAGCAGCAGCTGCAGCGGCCGGCGCCGCAGGTCATGCCCCCCAACCAGTGCAGCCCTGAGCACCGCTGGGCTGAGCACGAGGTCATGCACGCGACCGCCAAAATGAGTGGGGAGGTGCTGCAGGCGGCGTGCGCAGCGGAGGTGGAGGTGGAGCTGCCACTGGGCGAAGGTGAGGAGCAGTGACGCATGAGGGAGTTGATGTGCAGTTTAGAAATGGAGGCTCCATTGGAGTGGTGTGTGCGTGTTGATCAGTATCTTTGTCAAAGCAGAACAGACTGCGGAGGTAGCTCAGTTGCCTTTGCTCAGCAGGTACAGCTTGTGACGCTTACCTTGCCCCACCTGCTGGCAGCATAGGGGACCTACAGATTTGAAGCGCAAGAGTGACATTGGAGGCTCTGATTTATAGGTGACGTGTTTGTAAGGGCAAGGGATAAATTCCACTCCCAGCAAGGGTAAGGTGTGAGTGGCAGCCCCTGTAGCAAACAGCCCAGCTAATGCAGCCGTGAATCGCAGCCTGTGATGGATCTGGTGCACTACATCCTGCTGGCCCAATGCACAATCCCTTCGTGGATTTTCATCTACCACTTACTTTACTTACATTACTTCTTCCGTAATGCTTACGCTCACGCTGCTGTGCAAAATGAGGTGCATGTTCTCTCTCACCTTTAAGGCTTGTTTGAGGGATTTAAGAAAACACACTTGTCCCTTTTTCTTCCCTTTTGCCAGTCTTTCCCTTCAGAGGCCCCATATCTTCTGCATGCCTCACATTACAAGAGTCTTACATATATAATTGTAATGTAAGACTGTCTTTGATTTCCTGTCTCAATGGCACAACTAACTTTGCTATGCCATTTCAGACATCAAGGACTACTCTTTAGCTGGCAATGACCAGCCGCAGACAAATCAGCCCAACGCCCAGGCTGCCGGTCGACTTATAAACTTATCTAGCATTGCATCTTACAGACTTCCAAGCACCCGTCCGTGCTTGTCATGATCCTACTTTCTGTTGCAGGTGAGATGCTGCGCTCAAGGGCAGGGGCCACTGCAGCCAAGGTTTTGGGTATTTCATGCCCCAGGCTGGTCGGGCTGGCCTATTTGTGCCATGCATCCCTGAGGTAAAATAAACGCTTCTCCAGACTTGTACCAATGAGTATGTGAGCTACAATGATACTGACATTTGAAGAGGCCAGAATTAAAATGGCTGGTGCAGGGCTGCAGGTGATGATTTAGGATTTGCTGAGTAACATTTCTTCTGCGTCAGCAGCAAGGTTGGCTTGATGGACGTGTGTGGGTAGTGTGCATTAGTGAGGGAATGCCCATCTATGTCAATGCCCATTGCAAATGTGCACTTTTATACTTGCATTGTGTCATGGTATTTTGTGTCAGGATTAATGTGGTACTGATAAAATTTAATACATTATGCACATTTGTACTAGTATTCAGAAGTAATAGTATGCACATTTTTCTCACCGCCCCCACCCCATGGGTGCAGGATACACACTATGCCACACTCTCCCTTGAGCCTCATCTCCCAGCTGCTTCTGAGCATTGATACTATCCTGGACAAACAATTATCCAAGCTCCTGGAGGATGATGGCTGCCTGAGCTCTGATCAGGTAAATGGCATTACAACTGTGTTTGACAGCTACTGTTGTGGTACTAGCAGAGAAACCTGTGACAGGGGCAATGAAAGACAAAGCATGCAGGCTAGTGACTGTAAGCACAGGCCAGTGAATAAGAAGTGTTTTGCATGACAAGACTGTTCATTTGGCAGGAAGGAAATACAGACTGTATTCTGTATTATACAGTAGGTGAAATTTACTAAGAGTCATGTGATGTGACTTCATCCCTATGCAGGCACTGTCTGAACTTGCAGGTCTCTCACGACTCATGGCAAGAAACGGAGACCAGGCAACTCTTTAGGTCTTATGCATTCAGTGATGGCCTTCTTTAGGTAGCTATCTGAAGTTGAGTTTGACTTGCAGCATATCAGCTGTGTTGTCCGCTTTTGGAACAGCCTGCTGACGGCCAACCATGCCTTACTGAGCAAGATCAATCAAGCTGATTTACTGCTGGCAAACACAAAAGGAAGCTGGACATTTAAGGTTGAATCTGCTCTAAGTAAAGTATCTGGAGCTGACGTGCACATCTCTGCTATCATGAGCCGCTCGAACATCAACATGAGTGACTGTGTACCATTAGTGTGCAAGCAAGTCATGTGAAAGTGACCAGACTCATCCAAATAATGCACAAGTTTCCAGTAGAGCTATCAGGACATGCCATTAATAATGTGCCCATAGGGAGTCAGATCGGCTTATGGGATGATCAAAAACGTGCAACCAAGCCTGTTCTGCCTTCTTACCTACGACAAGATATCCCTTATTATCTCTCGCATGCTCACAAGACTCAGACTCACCGACAAAACTTCAACGTCAAGGTGCTCCATCAACGACGCCACAGAGTCCCTTACTAGCTTAGAATCTGCACTGGATGTAATGGCCACTATGACAAGATAAAAAGCATGTCCTCATAGACTGCCCGAGCGCAGACTTAACAGATTTTCACATCAAGCACCATCATCGCTTCTGCACCCTCTTGTGGCTCAAGCATGCTATGAGATTTTGCTAGCCAAGCAGACACCAAAGGGCTGGCTTTGTTTGTGCATGAGTGCCTATACTGCAGTACCTAGGGTTCCAGTGGTGACCCACATGCTGTTCGTAGATGACCTTTCCCTCCTGTCCAATGACCCTAACCACATGCAGACCATGCTAAACAAACAAAGAGCGTACGCATGAAGAAAGTCTCACTGTCAATGCACAAATGTCTGATGTGATGTGCTTCAACTCTTACACCAACAATCTGCCCCCTCCCTTTTATGATGTTGAGCAGCTCCCCTACACAGGCTCCTTCAAATATCTGGGCATGGTTTGTTACAGAATCAATCCCATCAATCTGAAATCAATTTGAATTGAATACTGCTGTTGATGCAGCGCTACGTCCATTCACAGCTGGTGATTTCCGCATCAAGCACTTTATATGGGAGCTTGATCTTACCAACAGGTTACACGTCTACATAAAGCTCCTTAAAATGTTCACAATCCCTGCCAGTATGAATGCAAGCCAGGTTTGGGTCTCCCCATTCTTACAATTGGGCAAAGAAATGGACAATCCTATACAAGGATGGCTGCTGACGGTGCTGAAGAGGATTGTGAATCATAATTTATGATGGTCAGGGACACAAACCCTTCATGGTGCGTCATGCGCAAGTGTGGTCTAGAGCCTCTTCAGTTCAACTGGTTCCGGGCGACAGTACAGCCGCCGTACAGTAGCATTGTACAGCGGGTGTACAATGCCTTAGGCAATAGCTCCTCTGCAAGAAAGATCTTACAAGCTGACATGAAACTGAGCTCACGGTGCGATGATTGCTGGTTATCCCACATCCTTTCTGCCAAGAATGGTCTGGCACAATCCTTCATGTTTAGAGAAAGGCTGCTGAAGTGTGAGCCCAATGATCTCAGTCATTTCGTTGTGGACCTCAGGGAGAGGATTATTGCAGAGGGGGCTATCTGACCAAAGGTCCAGGCATGCTCCTTTTTTGATGTAAACTGTATGAACATAATATAACTAGACTGCTGGTAAAATTTGGGGTGAAAAAGGCGCCCCCTGTGGCCTGGGTGGGTGCTGAGCCTCTGTTTTTCGCCTGTGTTTTGGCATAGATAGCGCACGTGCGCCCTCGCCACGAGCCTATCAGAGCTTCTTTTACCCCCAGAACCCCACCAGTGTACGTCTATTATGTTGCTGATTGTTGTTTGATGTTGAAACCCAGATTTGGAGGAGTTCATTTTCTAAGCCATTTTGGCACCCATTTGCTGAATTTTTCCAAGGGAAATTCCCACCCAGAATGCACATCTCACCAACCGCTGGGTCTTTTCATTCCAATTCCTTTTCAATAATGTTTGTTTATCACATGAGCACCAAAACACCGAAAATCATGTAACGTGGTGCAGTGGGTGGTCTGGTGTGGACATTTGGCTATAAAAAGTAGGGTTCACGACGCAGCCAATTAGGAATAGGCCCCCTGATTGGTACCTCTCAAGTTCAGGTGTTCTTAATGCTTTTACTAGCTGCTAGCTAGTAGTAGCTTGTAAATAAGGCTACCATTTAACACTAAGCTCGAAAGGTGCCAGTTGGGGGGCCCATATGGGCCCCAAGCATACCCTGGGAGCATGCCAAGACCATACCCATTTTGGGCCTCAGATAACCCCCTCTGGGATTATTGGGCATCTTATTCTGATATGCATCCACAAGGGCGCAACAGCAAACGCTCAACATATCATCAACGGTGCGCACCCTTCCTACAAAGAGGGGCCTGATCACACGTTTGCCATGCATCCTTCCCAGATACGTGTTTCTTGACCTTCCATGTGACGTTATTCGCAGCCTGGCACGCTTCAGACGTTGTGCCCACACCCTACAAATTGAGACATTGACCTGGACTCACAATACCTCCCCTACTTGTGACTTGTGCAATGCTTATGACTTACAAGATGAGCAGCACGTCCTTTTTCACTGCACCTATCCATCCACAAAGGGCCTAGGATCCTACTTAAACTGGCGGCAAACCACCCGTTGCTAATGTGCAGCAGATGTGCATGATCGAGGGGCACGCAGGGAAATAAAATGCAAAAGAAAGATATAAGGAAGGAAGAATGAATCAAATACTACGCAGGTCAAACACCCTCCGCATCAATCAAGGAAAGGGAGGCACATTGCCAATACGGACCAGTGGTCCGAAGTTCTGTACGCCAACCGCCCACCCATACAAATTTGCAAAGTTGCATGGATTTTGAGTGAGGAAAAAATAGGTGGTAGCCACAGCACCAGCGCAAACATACTGCACACTGACAAATCAGAGGAGGGCAATTCTGAGAGGAAATGCCATATGTATAGGCCAACACCATGTCATGATGACTGATTGAGGTTTTGTAGCCAGGGATTGCTAATCTCCCCTGTAATGTTGCAATTTTAACATATATCCCGAAAGACAATACACCTGAGAATGCGCTGAAATTATATGAAAGCTCGGTCCTGCCGGTGGTTTTGATGTGGGCCTTCTAAAAGCAGCAAGCTCCATACTATGAAATAAGATTAGCAATCTACGAGCAGCGGCTTCATAATCTAAGAGCAGCATCACCCAACATCTTGGCTTGCCAGCCCCCGTGGCCAGTAAAGATTGACAGAGACCTGCCAGCTCCAAGGATGCAAGCCCTTTGGGCTGTCTGCCTGCTTCCTGGACCTTTCACTTGTGCCTGAACCTGGCTCCTTGCTGTTGCTGCTGCTGCTGCTGCTGCTGCTGCTGCTGCTGCTGCTGCTGCTGCTGCTGCTGCTTATTTTGTTGTTCGAACTACCGAACTCACAATATTGTGAGCTATCTGTGACATCCAAGGTGCACGTGCCTTGTTTGTCTTCACAGCTTGCACCAGGGCTTACACAGCTGCCCCTTGCTGTGCATCCAGCTACACTGCAGAAAGGGTTACTTCCCATTCCAGTTTCTCCGCTGATGCAGCCTGTGCTACTCCTGCTCCAATGCCAAGTCACGCCTGCACAAAACAAGGACACGCCAGGAGATCGGGCGGAATTAGCCTCAATAGAGCTATTTCAACATTTCCTCTCCAAGTCACCAAGGTCCCAGCTTGTTGCCGGCTAATGATGCATGACTGCATTCCCCCCAGGTGGTCAGCCCCTCCTGAATACATGCCACCACGCACACCTCCCTCAGCAACTCTAAAGATATTAAATAGGGCATTAATGCCTTAATGGATGAAGGCGAAGCTAGCCCTGCAAGTTGGCCTTTTGACCTACCTGTGCACATAAGGCTTATCGAGGCTGCAGGCTGACCATGGCCGGCCACGTCATTGTCCATGCTCAACTGCAACACAGCAGAAATCCGGCATGCCCGTGCATGATGAAGCACAGAGTGCTGAGCGCTTATGAGCAGTTAAGCAAGGGATTTCAGAGGTACGATCGGTTCCTTGCAGTATGTAAATTTACTGCGCAATGAGCACGATTGATTACAAATCGGTTCAGCTGCAATCAACGATGCTGCAAGGTCCCCAAGGCTTGAGTAATGCTGGCAACAGTTGATGCAGCGCAGTCCATGGGATGGGCATGTTAGGCCACATCAGGGCGCCCTCTCGGCATGCACAGACAATGAAGGGGTGTAAACAAGGCCCCTGTTGCCCCTGTTATGCTTCTCCAATGCAGCCCAGTGCTGCACTATGGTGCCCTCTACACTGCACTTGCAACAAACCAAGGGCGCACACAGGGACTGCAATACTGCCTTGGTGCCCTCTACACTGCACATGCAAACAAGCAAATGGTGCACCCAGGGACTGCAATCTGGCCCGTAGTCCTTTTCTGATGGACCCATGTGAAGGATTGCTCGAAACTGTCTACATTTACCCCGTAGCTTGGCAAATTCGCAGAGAATACGGCAAATTGACTGCGTACATGACCTGTTCTTGGCAACCCTACAAATGCGTAAGCAGGCAGGCCTTAGGCACAGGCAAGACACAGTGAGGTGGTCAGACCTAGCATTTGGCAGACCAGGGCAACAGGAATGACTAAAGGGCCTCAAGCCCAAGGGTCTCCAAATGTTAACCTTATATAGGCAAGGGCGTGCACAAGGCTTTGTGCTAGACTGATCAAATGCATCACAGCACAGCACCCGTTTCAACACGGCTGTATGGTGTACAAATAAAATAGGCATGCAATTGCGGGGAGACCGCGTGCTGAGGTGGTGTGGGTGTTGCCCTCGACTGATTTGACTGACGACGTTTTGACTCGCGATTGCCGGTGTCCGGGTGTTCTGCGCACTTGCTCGGTCACACACCTTCAGTTTGAGTCCAAGCAGGTGCGCCCTTGCTTGGTACCTTCTCCACCAGAGCAGGTTTGACTGTAGCACAAACAGCTCCTGCAGCTCTTGCTCCCATGCCACCTGCAGGCTTTTTGCCTGCGTGCAGCAACAGGGGCATTGCACATGGATTGGGCAGTTAAGTGAGACAGCTCAACTCCTGCAGGTTCAACTCGGCCAGACTGCTGACCCTCAATGCCCCTCAACGACAATGCCTCTCAAGCTTGCCAGACGTCGTATCCAGCCTGACCTCAAATCCTGAGGCTCCTGCTGCAGGCAATATTGTGTGCAGGGTGTCCCTTTTGCCTGATAATGTTGACTAGTCATCCTGCGATGATTGATTGGGTACAATAATTTTGCTTGTCCACAGGAAGGCAATGGCGATCGATGCAAAGACACAGCAGCCTCAATTGTCAAGTAGGAAACACCATGTTGCGTCAGCGCCCGCACAACACGGTCGTGTAACTTGCCTCTTGTTCACCAGCCCAGCCCCCGTATCAGCGCCCGCCCCCCCAAACCCTGCATGGACAAATATGCAGGCGCAAACAAGCACAACTCCGCAACAATCATAACATAGCACGAGCGAGCCAACACCTTAACTAAACCCTATCCCCGAGCACATGCTTTCACCTTGGCAACAAGCGCGCCGTGTACTTCTCCCCAGAGCTGTGCCCCGTCGCTGCTGCGGCTGCACACATCTGCGTATGCATGCCCCTGGGCACCCAAACCGCGGCAGCGGGATGCCAGTCCAGGGGGGGCAGGAGCTGCAGCAGCGGCCGGGCCCTCAAGCTGGCCCGCGCCAATCCCCCTGCTTTGGGCAGTGCTCCCTGCAGAATTGGCGGGCTGCTGCAACTGTTGGTGCGCACCAGGTGGGGCGGCGGCCGGCTGCTGGCACACACCGGCTGGGGAGGAGGGCGGCGGGCATGCGCCGGGCAGCGCAGCAGGCGCTTGGGACGCGCAGGGAGGGATGGAGGGCTGCTGGCATGTCCTCAACAGAGCTGGCGGCTGGCGGATCATGCCAGGCGGAGGCGCAGGCTGCTGATGCAGGCCGCACGGGGCGGTAGATGGCGGCAGAGCGTCAGGAGGAGCAGCGGGGTATGCAGCGCTTGTGGGCCTGGACCATGCCAGCGGCCACAGTGAGGCAAGCCAACCTCTCTGACCGCTGCTGCTGCTGCTGCTGCTGCTGCTGCTGCTGCTGGCCCAACATACCCTGCTGCCATCTCTGCTGCCGCTCTGTGTGCTGCTGCCGCTGCTACTGCTGCTGCAGCTGCTGCTGCTGCCACCTGCAGCCTCTGGGTCACTTGTCTGGGCCAAATCAAGGCTCTCCGCAGACACTGGAACTGGCGCTGTCCATCCTGCCAGTCCGTGCGCGCATTCAGCAGCTGCAGGAGGCTGCCTTTTCAGTGCACATGGACTCTCAGAGGTTGCAGTTGGCTGGACAGGGGCGGCAGCGCGAGCGACCAGAGGGTCGGCTGAGGGCGCAATGGTGCACAATGGTGGGTGCAAAGGTGTTAGTTGGTGCAAGGGAGGACGCAAGGGTGGGTGCAAGGATGAATGCAAGGGTGATTGCCAGGGTTAGGGGTGCTATGGGAGCAATGGTGTGCAGTGACTGGTGCTAAGGGTGGGTGCGGGGTTAGGGGTGCAAGGGTTGGGCTAGGGAGGAGAAGGGCAGGTGGGAGATCAACAGTGTGAGCAATAGTGTGCATTGCACACTGTGCAGTGATCAGTGCAAGAATGGGGGTGTGAGGGTGGGGGTGCAAGGGTGGGGTGGAGCACGGTTGGGCCGAGGGAGGAGAGGGGCGGGTGGGAGGTCAACAGTGGGAGCGATGGTGTGCATTGCTCAATTATGCACTGTGTAATAATCGGTGCAAGAGTAGGGGTGTGAGGGCGGGGGTGCAAGGATAGGCAGGAGAGGGGAAGGGCATGGACAAGGCTGGGTGCCGGGACTGGGGCATGACAGGTGCATGGCCAGGAGCAGGACAGGAACATGACAGGTGCATGGCCAGGTGCATGGAGCAGGACAGGTGCATGGCCAGGAGCAGGACAGGTGCATGGCAGGTGCATGACCAGGTTGACCAGGTGCATAGCCAGGTGCATGGCAGGTGCATGGCCAGGAGCAGGATAGGTGCATGGCAGGTGCATGACAGGAGCATGTCAAGAAGCAAGCCAGGTGCATGGCCAGGAGCATGCTCTCATCCCGGAAAGCAACTGCTGGAGTGCTCCTCAGCTGGAAAGACCCACCACTGGAGGGAAGAAGGGGCGGTGACGGCGGTGCCAGGGGTTGGCTGAGCTGGGCCTGCAAAGCCTGTGGGAGCGGGAGGGAGGGGGATGCAGCTGTGAGGGCAGAGAAGCCAAGGATGGGGCTGTGGGAGCAGGCGGGCAGGAGATGCGGCTGTGAGGGCAGAAGAGCAGGAGCCTGTTTTAACAAATCAAGCTTTCTTTTTGTGCGTCTGGCAAGAAGCCAGGACCTGGAAGCATGCATGTTGCACCGCTTCTAGGTCCCTGGGCGCAGTGGAGGGTGATGCATTCCCACAAGGCGTGCGCTGCAGTCATTGAGTGCTGCTGCGTGCAGCTCTCACACGTTTGTGAGGGAGCAGTCTCTGCATGTGCCATAGAAGAGTCCTTTGGCTGAGCAACAAGACGAGTGCTTCAGAGCGGCCATACATGCGCCAACATCAGAGCATGAGTGCTCTCTTTCGATGTGCCATGCGCTCCAGGGAGGAAAAGCGCGATGAGTGCTCCAGTGCAGCCACCCATGCCATCACCAGTGCAGCCAACCATCTGTGCATGCGCGAATGACCTCTGTGCAATCAGCCCACCAGAACAGCCAACCATCTGCGCATGCATGACTGGCCGACGCTTCCTATGTATGGCCTGCTACGCATGGCCTATGTATGTTTGTCCGTTGACCATGTTTGGTTGCTAGATTCTGCAGAGCCTCTCTTTGTAAAGGGTGAGCATAAAATCCAAAACTTTGATGCAAAGCAACATGCTCTGTGCAGGAGCAGCTAACCTGAAGCTTGGACTGCCAGAGCTCGCCCCGCACACTTGCCACGTGGATCTCCTTGCTCCACAGCGCGTGCAGCGCCTGCAGATTGCTTGGCCAGGGAAGGCAGCACACACTCAGAAGAGCGTGCCTTGACACAGTTGCATAGCATGTTCTTGACGCACAAAGGCCGCTGCTCCTGCCACTGCAGCACACCCATCAAGTGGGAAAAAACTCGACTGAGGCCCAAGTGTCTAGATTAAGATGAGGGTCAGCTGAGGCGTGACGGAAATTGGCATCATGGCCAGATCATTGATGTGGCTTGCACCGCAGAAAAGGTGTTCTGCTTTCTTGGGCATGAAGTTCGAGGATAAGGACAAGCCCCCCGCCTTAGCCGCCAGTCAGGTGTCCTTGGGATTCAGGCTCATTGCCCAGCTGTGTCTCACCTTCAAGCGCCTGAGCTTCTGCAGGGACAGCTGGCACCTGGCGGCCAGGTGGTCGATGATCTCGCAGCGCCTGCAGGGTTCAGGGCCGAGGCAGCACACGCCGCGCCTTCAGGCGCCTACACGATCTTGCCTTGGCGCATGAGCCGCGCAGCAGGGGCTGGTGTTGTTGCGGGTGCCTAGGGACTACAGTGTTGGGCTCAGGCTGAGCCTTGGCATTCACGGTGAGGGTCACACAAGGGTGAGGAGCACGCGAGGGTGGCTAGCACCATGAGGAGCACGTGAGGGTGACTACCACCATGAGGAGCGCGATAGAGTGCCCATAAACGTGAGGGTCACGCGAGGGTGAGCACAAGGTCCATCTTGGACCTTAAAGGGGCTTACTAAAAGATGGTCAGCATAGGAATGTTTGGTCTCACCCACGATGTATAGATTTTAGGCGATGTCTTGCCTGCGATGGATGCCTCGAATGCAGGAGGGGAGGTCAACCGCACCAAAAGCCCTCTGGCTTAGTCAACTTAATTTCAGGCGGCTGCTGGGATAGAAACGGGATCAACCAAGCACCCTTGTCTGTAAGGGAGCAATTTTGGCAGAGGGGACGGTCTCAAGCACACAACTTTGTGGACTGGTAAATGCAGAGTTAAACAAGAGGTGGACTTGATGCCCTGTTGGGGACTTAGGTGCCTTGTTGGATGGACTTGGGTTTGTTGGGCGGTTGCATGAGCACTCTGGTAGGACAAGAATCGTCAGGACACAAACACTGATAGGGAATGATCGGGCACACTCACGAACTGAGCTCCTCAACGCGGTGTTCAACAAATGTGTCGCATGAGAGCCTGCATGGAAAGAGCACATGAAAAGGTGGGGCCTGAACCAGGGAGAAGGCAGACCTTTGACGTATGCATGACGTTAAGGCATTGCCTTAAAGGCAAACTCCGGGCCTTGAAGGCCTGCCCAGAAGCTACCTCAGCCACACTCACTTAAGAAGCCCCAAAGCGAAGACAGAGAAAAGGGCAGTGCCTTCGTGCTTGGCACAGAACCGCCCGATCCTTGATAGAAACGCTGCAAAAAAGGCACAAGTGAAGTAAGTGAGGGCTCCATTTTGCACTCGCCACATACGGGTATGTAAACAAGCAAGGCTTATTTGCTGACAACAGGTACGATGTACAAGTGCCTGCGGCTATGTTCCTTCCCCAGGTAACATTCAATTTCTCACCGCTTTGAGATCGCAGGCCCTTGAGCCGCCTGCGCTCGTCTACTTTTGCTTGTATGAGGAGCTTGACGTGCGCTGCAACCAAGGAGCCTGGATACCTGGAGAAAGAGAAGAAAGGTGCTCAGGTCTTTAATCACACTTCATGAAAAGAATTAATCATGAAAGCACGTCTGGGCAGCCCTAGGGCAGACCATGCTTGATCCAAATAGCACTTATTTCCAAAGGAGCAAACCAAGCAAGCAAGCAAGCAAGCTAGCAAGCAAGCAAGCAAGCACGCAATCGTTTTGACGTTCAATCAGCAATGCTGACTTCATCTTGCAACCAGCAACCAAGAATTAAAGTTAACAGGCAAAATTTAAAGCTCACCGGGGACCCTCCTCTATGCCCTTCATGCAGCATGCTCACGTCAGCTAGAAAAGCATGAAATCAAATTCAGAGGCTTCATTCGTACAGGATTTCTGATACACCGAAATTAGATAAACACGGACTTTTAAACATAGGAACGTTTCATTTGGAAGCCCAAGGCACTCCTCCCGCTGGAGCGCACTCGAGGTACCCTGCCGGTGTATGATGATCCTATAGCTGTAATTGGCCTGGGATCCGGAAGGCATGCCTTGTGAGTGGAGCGTAAAATGGAATCTGCAGCAGCGTCCTCATGTTCGATGCATTTTGCCTGGACCTTCCGCAAGGAGCCGCTCGACAGACATGGTGCGCCAATTTCACTTTGCCTGTGACTGTAGCAAAGTTTGCGGTCTTCAGAGGGAGCTTGGACGGGGGCCCCAACAAGCCCCCACACCCCAACAACCTGCATGAAGCAGCAGAGTACGGGAATGAAGCATACATCACCAGGATGGTGGAGCGTACTCTAGAGCTGGACATCAATTGCAGAGTAAGATGGAAGGGGGCAGGCACTGCGCTCACAGTACCTGCCTGCCGAAATGATTTTGCACATGCAACCCTAGAAACGTTGAATGTGAACATGCGTATGCTCATTTGCTTTCAAGCTCTTTATCTCTATCTCTCTCACACACATATTTACATGCATGCTCACGTTCATGTGAGTACATGGAAGCACGTATGCATGTTTTCTCGCGCATGCACGCGCGCACACACACACACATAATGTTCCTGACTGCATGTACATGACAGCTTGCGCTTGAGGTGTACATGACAGCTTGCACGACAGGTCCGTCAAAGCCGGGTGCTTTCAAAGAGCGCAGCCTGTGCACCTCTCCTGTGTGCACAGGACCGCTTCAGTAGGACGGCTTTGATGTGGGCCGCTGAGATGGGGCACCTGGAGTGCGCAGAAGCGCTCATTGAGTATGGCACGGACGTAGGCCTGGCTGAGTGCAATGGGAGGTGCGCCTCCATGATGCGCGTGCATCAGCATTTCCTTCCTGCTTTGAAATGGAACAGAATTGTTCACCATGTAACAGCCAGGTGCTGTGGCTGTGCATGGTGATGTCCTTGCTTGTCATCCAGTGTAGCATGATTGCTGTGTTGTGTGACTAGGGCTAGCACTGACGTAGTTTCAGACTCATGAGGTAGGATTCTAGGTTCTTGTTCGAAAAAGATGCATCTCAGTCCGACTGTTGCCTTGTCCCCTGATCCGGTGACTCAACCTGTCCGTTAGAGCCGTCAAAGAGTAACGGTTGAGCCAAACGCGTGCGAATGAGAGCAGCTATGCCTCTGAATACATCTGCGGAATGCATCCGTGGGATGCATGCTGTTATTCTTTTGTCCTTGACTCCTGGTCAAATGTATGCGATCATCAAGCGCAACAGTGCAGTCCACCTTTTTGGTGTGCGTGCAACTGAATGTGGGCTGACCTTGATATTGTTCACCACAGGACGGCTGTGCATTTGGCGGCGCGCTCAGGGGATGCCAAAATGCTGGAGTGCTTGCTCAAGCACTTGTCACCTGAGGAGAGGGTCACCCTAGTGAACATGCCCGAGTGAGTTGACTCGTCTTAAGTGACCTCACTTCATAAAATCGGGGTTCCTCACATGCTCTCTATGCAACATGAAGCATGTGCTATTTTGGCAGCTGGCTTGTATGAAGAGCCTCATTGCTGTAGGCAGTGTACGTTCGCATCCAGTTGCCAAATAAGCTGGAGTACCTGGAGCTGCTTGGTAGTGGTAAAACAATGATGCGGAAGTGTGGCTGTCATGCAAACGCATTTTCTTGCACAAGCTCCACAGCTGGACAAGTAGGAGTCTTTTGGTCTCTGGGGTTGGCAAGTGCTGCCTAAGCACCCTCACAGTAGGAAGTCCTGTAAGTAGGTTGTTGGGTCAAACAGGTTCTTCAATTGTGGCCAGCAGAGGGGCAAAGCTTGATGGTAAGGCCCATGTGGAGTGGCTTCGGTGAAACGGCCCCTTCATGCAGTGGCCCTAAGGAGGATGGCCACAAAGCCTGCACTGTCTTTGGCGCCATGAAGAAGAAAGAAATGGCCTAATCAGTTTGACCTGCACACATGGGGTGAGGCCTAGCTTGGTGCTCACCCTCTCCCTCACCGTTTCCTGCGTGCCTGCTGTTTGCTTGCAGCAACTTCGGCATCACACCTGTATTCCTGGCCTCTCAGAAGTAAGTTTGGGATGTCCACCTGGCTGCTGGATTGCATGTCCCTGCCTGAATATCTTTTTAGTTATGTTGAATAAATTGAGTCGTGCATTCTGCACAAGCTGCATATTATGTTTGTTTTGCAGAATTTATCGTCGTCACAGAGGTAGACTTACCACACAGCAGGACGCTCAGTGAAAGTGCAAGCAAGTGTGCTGCTGCACAGACATGCACTTTGGTGATTCCTGTCTTGCCGAGCCTTCTTATGTCATAGCAGCCAGGGCACTTCCAAAAAACGCGCGTGTCATTTGCTGACATAGTGTATCTAATCATGTAGCGCGATCTTTTCTCAAGTGTTTGCTCACACAGAGTCCTTTATTTTGTTCCGCCCAATCTTTGTCTAAATCTCACACACCATCTTCTGACTCCAGTTTCATTCAACCCTGGTTCTCATTTTTAGGATGGAGGAGGGCCAAGCCGCTTTTGAGCTGCTCATGAGCAACGGCGGCAAGTACAAGTAATTGCTGCTTTTGCTGGTAGGGAGGGCATGTGCTGGTTATAATAAATCTGGGCAAGCAGTGCTGGACTTGGCATGAACGCCGAGATTGGGCAGGAGCAGGGGCTGCTGCGCCTATGCTTGCGCTAGCACTGGGATGGTGCCTGCTCATGCTGCCGTGCTTCATGCATGAGCAGGGAAAGACTAGGGATTGGCATGATTCATGCTGCACTGTGATCAGGGGTCTTCGCCAGCTCAATTGTAGATGTGGTGTATAGAAAGAGGCTGGTCTGGAAGAGGGATGTCCAGCCTGTGAAGACAACGGATGTGTGCGCCTTAAACGTTTAGGGTGAGTGCCGACATTTTTTGGCGCGGTGCTCTTTCAGCAGTGCCCAGTGTTACACAATACTGAGCAAGGTACACGCCTTGCCGTGCTATGTGATAGAGGACAGTTGGTTGTTTCCCAGCATGCCCTTCAGATCAGCAGAATATTACAAGGTTTGTATTATGTTCTGTACATCTCTTTAGAGTCCTGCCTGGAAGGTAGCAACACCTAGTAATCACCGATCTTAAATGTGTCTGGGCTGGCCATTCATTTACTGGTGTTTTCCCTAAATGGCTGGCGCACGGCATTGCCATGAAAGATGGTTGTTGCGCTCACCAAACCATGTGTGCACCAGCCTTTAAAATCCGTTCATGCACTCCTCCTGTTCAACTTGCGTTTGAGGTTTTTTGTCCATTGGCGCAAGTTCATGCTGGGTTAGTTGCTTGTGCTGCATTGAGCCGACCGTGCTCACATATTTTCTTGGGTGATCCCGATCTATACTGCAAATCTCCTACAGTATAGCATGGTTGGTCTTATGGTTTGTTCTATATTTGTAGTCTTCAGCGAACAGCAGTGACCCAAAGTCATGTATTGCACACATAAAAATGCACGCATGGACGACCTCATATGGTATTTGTTTTCTGCTTTTTATATAACGACTTCAGCCGCTGATTCATCTGGAATTAAAAATAACATTTGTAGCCCTAATCCACACTCAGGGAAGGCCACTTCTTCAAAATGCATTCTGAGGCCCCGAGATGCAGTTCCAGGCTCAAGGGAAGGCTCTGTTTGAAGGCAGTTGTGGCAGTTCATTAGTGGGGGTCGGGAGGGTTCTGTAAAGAGCCATAGAAAAGAAAAGAAAAACTACATAGGCAGTGAAATTACTCCGTACATCAATAAAGGAAAAGGGGACACATTGGCCCAAAGGGCCGTGAGCTCCTCCACCAGGGAGAAGGAAAAACTAGTGAGGATCTGAAGGATGACAAGCCGCCCCCTGCTCCAGACCAAGGCCTTCAAGGTTGCTCAACTTGAAGTCGAGAGCAACTGGATTCTTCAAGAGCGCGTCCAGCTTTGTAAAGGAAGATTGCATGTGGGATTGAGAGCTTCAGATAGTATTAGAAAGAATTTTGAGGATGTCTCCTTGGACATGGTGACGATGCTTTTCTGGGTACAACAACTGTTTCCTTATAATTGATTGATTCCTTCATACAGCTTTTCACACAGCCAAGCTGAAAGGTCTCCATAAAAACATAACACCTACACCTAAAAGCTTTGCATCTGAACTATTAGGGCTGCTTTCTAGGAAAACCAAGCTAGAAAGGATGTACCACAGCAAGAAGATCAAGGACTCTTACTCACGAGCTCTGCCAAATCATGTGCACACTGCCCTCCAAAAATGGGCCCTGGTAACTCAGGAAAAGGGGTTAGGGGGTTAGGTTACATAGCTGTATCCGCCGAACGAGGGCAGCTTAGCTGAAGCCTAAAAGGCCTGCAACCCTAAGCCAAAACTAAAGCGCTCAAATCAGGAGAAAGGTAGTGTCTGGAAGCCAGATGTTT
>LKMJ01000443.1_pt1 | contig 31501 bp, 46 predicted proteins | sample 643391 | NCBI WGS metagenome assembly LKMJ01 (sample SAMN04112250, study PRJNA286221) | soda lake metagenome | biome: soda lake; feature: Kulunda Steppe; material: water; isolation source: sample PL-Br10 brine of Picturesque Lake | place: Russia: Kulunda steppe | collected 2010-07 | reverse complement strand
CACACTGCGGGTGCACTCACTGCGGTACACACTGCGGGTGCACTCACTGCGGTACACACTGCGGGTGCACTCACTGCGGTACACACGAGGCCATGGCTGACCTCCAGACTCTGTGCCCTCTTGCTTGTACTTGCTACCCAGGAGTACGAGCCAGGTGATGCAGTCATGCACCTCCCTTGCAAGCATGCCTTCCATGAGCAGTGCGTGCGGGGCTGGCTCTCCACGTACAGTAAGCTCTGCCCTGTTTGCAAATGCTCAGTCACGGGTGAGTAGTCGTGTAGCTGCCACGGGTGAGTAGTTGTGTAGCTGCCACGGGTGAGTAGTCGTGTAGCTGCCACGGGTGAGTAGTCGTGTAGCTGCTACGGGTGAGTAGTCGTGTAGCTGCCACGGGTGAGTTGGCCTGCGGCTGTCTCTACAAGAGGGAGACAAGCATGCTAATACACATCTGAGGGATGCAGCAGCACAGACACCGCATTGCAGCATGGCAGCCCGTGTCTTTCTGTGCAGGCATGCCACAGATTCAAAGATTATGCTTTTTAGCTCTGGCAGGCTGTGCTTTGTGGGCTGTACAATTGCTTGTATCAATATGAAGTCCAGCATTATTGATTGATGTAGTTAGCTAGACGTTTTTGCGCCATGGATGCAACAGACCTGGCATAGCAACATAGCATTTCCCATTATGCATCAGTTTCGTGCTGTGTCGAGGAGCTTCAGCGCTGAAGCTATCTCCAGATCCTTGTTGATTCACTTCTGTGACCGTAACCAGCTCACATTAAAGAAGGGATTGCCACCAGGGCCTGGAGTGCAAATGGTTGTTTCAGCAGGGATAATATTTCCGTGGCAGGCTTGGTATTTGGCAAGGGCGTCTGCACATTCATTTCCGGCAATTCCATCATGAGATTTAACCATTTTACCATTTTACCTGAGTTTTTACTTTATAAAGGAAGAGATGAAAAGAAAAGAAAAAGTACGTAGGCAGTGAAACCACTCCCCACATCAATTTAGAAAAAAGTAGACACATTGGCCCGGAGAGCCGTGAGTCTCCTCCATCAGGGAGAAGGAAGAACTAGTTAGGATCTGGAGGGTGACAAGCGGCACCCTGCTCCAGACCAAGACCTTGAGAGCAACTGGATTATTCAAGAGCGTATCTAGTAGTTGTCAGTTTGTGTGCATAAGGCACAGAATGAGCATGTAGCTTAAGGGCAGTCTTATGGGCTTTTTGTTGCATCAAGGCCGAGCTCTTTAAGGTGATTCAAAGTGTGTGAGGTATGAATAGAGCCTCCCACACCAAAAAGAATGGTGTGAAGGATGACTTTCTTGCCCTTCAAACGCTTACAAATAACCTCGTGTTGTTTTTTAGAGGCCTGTACTTGGTGTCCAGGCCATGTATCTTCACAGTATTTAACCTCAACGAAGTGTATCTCCCTCTTGTTGACATTGAGCTCTTGAACTCTGCGTACATCTCTGCTGGGTTGTCTTTAGTGTGGCACCTGGTGCAAATAAGGAGTGGTTGGCGATCTGTTTTTTTTAGTGGGTAAGGGGGTGACCAAAATGGCATCAGGGCAGCTAGAGGTGAGTCTATCTCTAGCAGATAAACGAGCACCAACAAGCTAGCTGGGTATAGTCCTGTTATAAGCATGCTCAGGAACTTGACGGTTTTGTTGGGCCAAATGGTTAGTGCTTCCGGCATCAAAATGGACCAAACAACCTGCCAGAGATCCTTTGCTGATGGCTTTCATGATGAGCCTGCAGGCAACATTATGGCGTTCAGTGATTATACCAGAGATGATCGTATGTTGACACCCTGAGAGAATATGGAGAGCACTATCCGCTTGCTGACAGAGTGGACACTGAAGGCTGGTGGGCGTTTCAAAGTGGACAGCATGTTTCTGATCAAGAAGGGTGCCTGTGCGGTAGTGGAAGATATTGCGCTTCATTTGTAGAGAAAGTTTGGACATGCCCCGAAAACGTTGCTAATGCCTTGTGAACGTGTGGAACTTCCACCTTGAAGCAGACTCTGGTATAAGAGAAGTGCCCTGTTTTTGAGTGGGCATAGCCCAGTCTATGGTTCGAGTGCATGTGTGATTTTAGTGCAGCTTGGAGATTTGGAAAGTAAGTTAATCTAGGGCCGTGTTGGGAAGCTTCAGTGCCAGATTCTTGTTCATAAAGGAAGATTTGGGATTGAGAGTTACGGATGGTCTCAGAAAGACTTTTGAGGATGTCTCCTTGGACATGGTGACGATGCTTTTCTGGGTACAACAATTGTTCCCTAATTTAATGGAGTGAGGTGAGGCTGTCTGTGGCAATACGATTATGACAGTGTGCAATTGCAGCAGCTATAGCTACCAGTTCTGCTCTCCCTCTGGTGTTGGTTATACCAGCACCATTAGGTTCAACCAAACTAGAATTGCCGGTACTGGGGTGGTAGACACCTGCCCCAATAACTTGACTGCCTTCTTGGATATGGCAGCTACCACTGGTATGGCATCTGTATTAGTCCAGGACTTCCAGTCAGTAGTCTTGAGTGTGAGACACGGTTTGGATTGGTGGAGAAAGGGGGAACTTCACTCAAAGCAGGTCTGTTGGGGCACTTGGTGGTTTGAATTGTGTCTGGGTGAAGCTTCCCAAGCTTCTTGAGACCAATCGCTGTTTCAGCGTGTTTTGTATGGTGTATGGGATCATTAGCAATGCTGTTAAGGTGCCATTGTGCTTCAGGAATGTCCCAAGCAAGATTTTGTAGCCATGTCGGGTTGTGGCTATTCAGGTGGAGCAGTGCAGCTGTGTTCCAGACTGCTATGGTACGGAGATTCCAGGAAGCCTGTGGTAGAGAAGTCTCTTGGCTAGTCCAGGATCAAGGGTTAGTGTAGTTGAACTCATTAGCTGGGATCATACCAAATTTATAACACAGGTAAGGATAGGTTGTCAAGAGATTAGAGTAAGGGTTAGTGATCACAAATCCTACCTATCCATGATGGTAGGTATATGAAGGTGGCAGTTGCCTCAGCGCTGTGGATGGCTGAATAGATGGCATTTTTTAAGGCTGACATGCATGGTATGGTAATTATAGATGGGATGGCACACAGAGAAACCAGTGAATTGGGACAAGAGGGAGTTGAAGTGGGCACCAAAGAGTGCATCACGTGAAAAACTCCTCTTGGTAGGGAGGGCGCACCATTGATGATAAGTGGAGCATTTGCTGTTGCGCTCTCGTGGATGCATATCAGAATAAGGTGTCCAATAATGCAAGTGCCTCTCCCACAACAAAACGACCAAGATCAACGGGATCACACTTCAGCAGCCTTACCAGGAATAAGTAGGATTGTGTGAGACATTCCCTAGCAGACAGGATGCGGGATGACCAGCAATCACCGCACCATGAGCTCAGTTGCATGTCAGCTTCTAAGATCTTTCTCGCAGTTAAGCTATTGCTTTGAGTTAAAGCACTGCCACCCGGAACCAGTTGAACTGTAGAGGCCACACTGGCGCATGACGCACCATGAAGGGGTTGTGTCCTTGACCATCAAAATCCTCTTGAGCACTGTCAGCAGCCATTTTTGTAAAGGATTGCCTATAACTTTGCCCTGTCGTTAAAATGGGATGGCCCAAACCTGGCTTGCATACATACCAGCAGGAATTGCGTGCGGTTTAAGGAGCCACATGTCGATGTGTAATCTGTTAGTAAGATCATGTTCCCATATGAACAGTTTGATGCGGAAAGTACCAGCTGTAAATGGACGTGGCACCGCATCAGCTGCAGTATTCAAATTGATGTGTCAAAAACCATTCCCAGATATTTGAAGGAGTCTGTTGAGGGGAGCTGCGCACCATCGAAGAAGAGAGGGGGCAGATTGCTGGTGTAAGAGTTGAAGCACATCACCTCAGACTTTTGTGTATGGACAGTGAGACGTCTTCGTGCGTACGCTCATACTTTGTTCTACATGGTCTGTATGGTCAGGGTCATTGGACATGAGGGAAAGGTCATCAGCAAACAGCATGTGGGTCACCGGAAAATTTGGAGTGCCAGTGAGCGTGCCTTTCACCCCGTCTGCAAATGCTATCAATGTTTTTGAAGTAAATGGCGAACAGCAGAGGGGAGAGGGGACATCTTTGTTTAACACTGAAAGATGGCTGCACAGAAGTTGCCTTATCCCCATCCAATAGCGTATATTCATCGGCATGGTACAAGTCTTCTAAGATGGATAGGATATGGTCTGGCATCTGGCAACTGCGTAAATGGCCCCAAAGCTTATTTCTTAGATACAATTTTAAGCTTGTTTGAAGTCAACAAACGCAGCATACAACCGTGATCATCCACTTTGCATTCTCTGTGCAGCATGCTAGGTGTCGTAGAACAAATAGGAGTTGCAAGGGCAAGGTGCTTCTGCCTTGATTAAAAACGTATTGTGTGTCCGGAATCTTGTTATGTTGGATGCACCAGTCTTGAATAATGGAGCGTAGCAGGTTGGCGTAAAGTCTATTCAATATGCCACTTATTGCAATCATTCTGTAGTTCTCTGGCTGTGACACTGGCCCCTTATTGTGGATAGGAGTGAGCTTTGCTTCTTTTTAGAACTGGGGATGTTGGCTTTCGCAATGAGCAGTTTGAAGAGAGCAGCAATGTGAGGTACTAGCACGTTGACATTTTTCCAACTTGTCTCATTTTGTTCGGGCACGCGCTTGCAAGCACATTTAATGAAGGTTGGTGTATTTGTGTCAAATCCAGGTGAAGATGACATTTTAATTCCAGAAATATGGGTAGCAACCAAAGTGCGCAGCTCATCGTCTTCTGGCATGTTGAAAAGGTGTGGACCTAGAGGTTGTGCATTGTTGTGTCTGCGCCCCAGTTGGATCAAACTATCCATGGCTGATTCAGTGCCTGTCCATTGTCTCACATGTCTGTTTGTTCAGTCTGAGCGGCAAGTTGGCTCACTGTCTCTCGCCTGAACACATTGTGTAAATTGTTGCACCAAGAGCTCTCTGAGACAGGGGCCGCATGTTTGGCAGCTGGTTTCTTAAGCATCTTGTCGGGTTGAAACATTTCAAAAATGTGTTGGACTTTGAGTTGATGAAATGTCTTTTGCACCTTTGAGTTTGGGCTGTATACTCTCACAGTAGGGTAACAACTGAGGTTCCCAGTTTTAGAAAATGGACATGCTTTACGTCCGAGGTGGAGTCTCTCTCTAGCAGAGGACAGACACTAGGGATGGAAAGCTGGCTCATGCCTTCAGCCGAATCTGCAGATGCTGTTCCTTCCTCATGTACGCTGATGAGAGCAATCTCACAAAGATCTTCACAACACTGATTATACTCTCCCCAACTCTCCTCTCCCTTTATTTGGCTGCTACGCTGTTTGTCCCCTCCAGAGTCAAGCTTCTCCTCCTCCATGCCAGAGAAGCTCTGCATCTTTGCTAATGGTAGTCTTGTCATGTTCAGAAAATATCGGGAGAGATGGATCAGATATTGGTAATGATTACCAAAACTGAGTACCTCAGTTGTTGCTCAGCCAGAAATACAAGCAACTGAGTAACCATCTTCAGTTTGACTATGATTAATGAATGATCATCACTGATGATCATCACTGACTATGAATCGTCATGAAAGATCTTCTTTTTATCTCTAGAGTGACATTATTAGGCACAGTAAATATCTCGTCGTGACATTTCAGGACCATATTTTCACTGAGCCAAGAAAGGAACGTCAGATACCAAGTGAAACGTTAGAGTGCTGCCGCATACCTCGCAAGCTTGAGGTCCTTAACTAACCTTAAGGTCCCCGAACCCAGCCTTCAATGTCGAGTTGCAGAATCACAAGTCTAAGCTTGTAATGCAGTATATTGGGAAATGTCCAGACAATATCGAGATTGCACAGCAAATGCTAACAGCAACGGTTGGTGTCCGTTTAGAGCATCAATATTTTTTTGCAATAAAACAGCAAAGTTTGTGCTAATGGGGAAGGAAATTGAAAGACAGTCTGCAAAGCCTCCAAGTTGTCAGCTTAATAGTATGCTGCTTATAGGGCAGCCTCCTCCAAGCTGACACAAAACAAACATGCACTGCTAATAACTTTAGACAGAGATTTGCTTGGCTGAAATTCCCCTGTTTCTGCAGCACTTTAAAAGGCTGTCCTCCTTAAAAGAAAGAATTGGATAGCATTGGTCATCCACCAACTGTTTAAACTGAGGTCTGTCATCTTGCAAGAACCTACTTGCTTTTTCAGTTCAACAAAGTTTGAAATGAAACATAACCATACTACATGGATCATTGGCATTGTCTGTTTCCTGCAGCCAAAGGGTAGTGAACAAAGGATAGCAACAGACAACTTGTCTTGCATTGAATGCAGGAAAAATTCAATCTTATGAGTAGGCATACTTTCAAATGGCGTGTGAAGGAAAGCCAAGGGAAAAAAAGGAAGAGACACATCATGTGATGGCATCTAGCTCCAACAGGCAAATCGTGCATTGTGTTTGGTTTTCATAATCTATTATACTATTTACAGCTTTATACAAAGCTGCACGGAATCCAGGCTTTCCTTGATCACCAGATCACCTCCAACTACCTAACCAACCACCAGGCTCAGGCTTCGAGCTGGACTGGGGTCAGGCCAGTTCATTAACCGGGATCGTTCCCCGGCCAGCCCATAAAAGACCCTTCTTATACTATAGTAAGCTTCTTACCCTTCTTATACTATAGTACTATAGTACCCTTCTTATACTATAGTAAGCTAGTAGCGTTCCTTACAAAAGCACAGTGTGACTGAATAGTACTACTGGTGGTGGCATGCCGTCCTTGCTTTAATAGTTAAATATTACTGGTGAAGTGGCACTTCAAGTGATCAATCCAAAGTTTGGATTATTTTCAGACATGAACTTTGTTGACTTGCTTTTGGCGTTACTAACTAGTAGTGCTCTGTAACCTAGCCTAACCAAACCTTTAATATCACATCAAATGACTGGTGCCTTTCCCTGGTGGAGGAGACTCACGGCTCTTTGGTCCAATGTGTCTCCTTTTCCTTAATTGATGTAGGGAGTGGCTTCACTGCCTACGTAGTTTTTCGAACCTTAGCCTAAGTAGTTTTTCTTTTTCGTTTCTAGGTAATCTTCAACAATCTACTTTGATAGAGATTCAAATTGCACTGCAGGCCTGATTGGCTTAAGCGTAATTGCCATCATCCAAATCAGATCTGGAGAAAGTGGTTTGGCGGTTGCGATGCTGTCCCACAGCACATCACTGACTACTGGCAGCACTGAGCGTTTAGCAGGTACACTGTACCTGGCAGCCTGTCACTGAGCTATGTAATCTTGTCCTTACCTTGACCAGCCACTAGCCAGCCGGGCATGGCAGTTCAGAGCGGCATTCATGGACAATTTGCTATGAGGGGTATAACATCCGGGGGTTGCTATCTTTATTTCAGGCTAGCTGGTAGCCTTGCCCGGGAACCGCGGTCCAGTTGCAGTCATTTGAATAAGCATACAAAAGATTACAAGAATCAGAGATCTAGTTAAATTTGAGCTTTGAGTCAGCAAATGCCTGACTAAAACCAGCGGGAGCAGGAATCCGAATGAATATGCCATGAAAGAGGCTGATAGAAACTTGCAAATGAATTCCCGGACCCAAAAATGCCCCTGGTACACACATGCTGTGCTATGAGGCAAAGAATAAAAATGAAGCACGACACTTGTTAACAACGATGACCACTCATTAGATAAAACGATTAATCATGCACATGAAATGACAGTACTTGTTGATCGGTGTGTCAGTCATGCATTTTATGACCTTAAACAGGGGCCAATGTGCTACGTTGGCAGTTTCATACAAGGAAGTGCATCAGAGATATGGCCAACACTGCTTCAAGCATCTCATATTGGAGATTGAAGTAAGCCTTAAACATCACTGCATGACGCGCATAAGTCCATGCAACCTTCGGTGCATGTATGGCGGAAACTTGCGTATCTCCTCACGGCAAAGCCATGTCACCTCTTGCAGCCTGTAAGGTAGGACCAGTTGCAACAAAAGCTTGTTCCTTGACACAGTAAGACATTGGAGTGAGACAAGAGGAGTCTCGGAATGTCAATCAGTGCATATCCTCGACCTCACAGTTGAGAACTACATGTATGATGCTTAAGGCAGAGTTCCCAAGCTGCTCAGCCACAAGTCTCTGCACGTCTGCACATACTTCAGCTGCTGCATCTGCTCACATACCAGTCGCTGATGCTTATTTCAAAGAATGGGTACTTGGACTCAGAGACAGATTTGATTTCTTCGAATCTGGACTCAATCACTCGGCGAATTGGCTTGGTATCTCCTTGGAGCAGGTTTAGGCATTGCTGCATGACATTTAACAGCATAGTGGAGGTGAGGCTATTTCAAAAGTGTGTGTGCGCGCATGCATGTGTGTGTGTGTGTGTGTGTGTGTGTGTGTGCGCGTGCGCGCGCGCACGAGCAAGCTCGTGTGCGAGATCGTGTGCGTCCGGTGGGGGATTTTAGCTTCATACATGTGAGCTGTCACAGCTTCTTGTGACCTGCAACTTGGGGCAAGACTGAGTTAAATGCACAGAAAACAGCACAGCAACAAACAGTGATGCATTTATCGTCAAACGTGATCAGCTACGTGTGGCAGCAAATATTGAGCATAAGGAGGCAAGGAGCTAGCCCATGTAACACCATCACTATCTCCATACTTTAATCTAATAAACGCCAGCCAGCTTTCTCTAGCCAAACCATTCAGTCAGTAAAGACCTGCATTCTACCCATGCTTCACACCATCTGCCATCCTAGGTAGCAGATGTCATAGAGGCCTGGATATGCAAGCAACTACGAAGTTGAGGAAACCAGAAACAGCCTGCTCTACCTCAAACCTCGCCAAAAAGATTCTACCAGTGAACTCAACAAGAACAATGAGAAGACTTGCGTTGCTGCGGTCCTGCAGGTGCTTGTGGAATTGCTTTGTTTAAACTACATCAGGTTGACAGGCTTGGCCTGGGCCTTCATCCCCTTCAACTCTTTAATCTACTCACATAAAGGAGGGCTAATTGATGGGCCACATACTTATGATGTTGGGTATCACAAGCATCATGGTAAATCTGGGTTCCCATCATGATCACTTGGTTCATGAGGGTCACATAATTTAGGTATGAAGCACCTGTTGCAGAGGCAGGATGAAGGAGGGGATTGAAATCAAACGGCATGCGGCAATCAAGTCCACTTGGACGAGCTTCACTGTGTACACCGACCGACCGCAGGCTCCTGGCATGCCGAAAGCTGGGGCACAGAAACCAGAAAGCACTCACTTGGGTTTTGGTCCACAGGTGCAAGCCTGCCCAAGACGAGGCCTTGTGATAGGTAAGGGAACACACTTAACAAGCCCAGGTGCTTGAGAGTATCCTGCATCATTGAGGGTCGTGTGGGGCTTGGCAGCGCGCTCTGGCTGTGAAGGGTGCTTGCATAGCACTGATCTCAGGAGCCCATCAGCTTGCATACAAATTGCATGATCACTATCCCTTAAGAGTATGTACCTGGGGGTGCTTTTCAGGGGAAAGCTCCCTGCAGGCTGCTTCAATTTCTTGCAGAATGCGGACGTCGAAGGACTTGGCGTGTAGTTTCAATTTCGCCACCCGCTCTATTAAAACGTCCGCAGTGGCACAGAGCGCCACAAGGTGCCTGACGTCTGATCTTTGAAGCAGCGGGGAACCAAGTTGTATCCTGACTGCGAGGGGTGACAGGTGCGCCAACAACACACAAACACCGACTCTCTTCAAATGTTCCATGCTGCAAGCGCAATGAGTTGAGACAATTGCTCACCGGTAAGCCCGCTTGCCGCTTCATCTGACCCAAACTCGGGTACAACGAGTGGCTTGGTGCGAAAAGCTTTGGGGGGTTTTGCTCGAGGTGTGCCCATGAACCATCAACAAATAATAATGTCACATAATCCAAAAAATTCTACGGTTGAAATCTTCATGCAAGTTCCTGTTTCAAGCATTTGGTCAGCAACATCTTTTGGTCTCGGCAGAGCAGCGTACAAAGCCATCCCATGTCCCTTCCAACTTCTTTGTAACCTGCGCATAACACAGAACGAAATGGGCAAACATGGATCAAAAGATGTCCACCTTTGCAAAAGATGAGAGCTTGAATCAGGTGGTATTCCAGCCCCAGTGTGCTCAGGCTGTTCATGCACGTACAAACGTACTGCGGACATCCCCGTTTGCATTGTGCCAGCATACCATGATTCAAGTTTTCTCCTGGCCACATTGCATGCCAAACAGGTGGTTGTGAGGGCCTTGAGGATCTCTCAATTGCTGTTCGTGTTGGAAAACACTTTCATCCAAGAGCTGCAAATAGAAGGGTGCCCCGCAAAATGTAGTGTATGAAATCCATGCTTTTGAGCTTTTGCATGCACATGGGTCAGATTGGAAAACTCTTAGGCTAGCAGTCAGTCGATTTGACTGGAGGCCTTCTTGTAATTCCTAATGGGTCAGATTAGAAAACTCCAGGCACTTTCCATGTCCTCCTCCAAGACTTGAAAGAAGGTCAGGGATTAAGTGAATGAGAAAACCTCACACCAGCAATGCACACACATACACCGTCCAGTAGCTTTCCTACCCAGCATGTGCACTTAATTGCAGCTGATTACGAAATCCTGTAGATGGGACCTACTTCTCCCCCCGGGCTGTATGATAATAATTCACAGCAGCCCTGGGCTTTCAACATGCCTTTTAGTTCTATGTGTTGCTTAGTTGCTCTCTAGGTGTTTGTTCATGGAAATGGGTGTGTGCATTTGGCAGCTATGAAAAGCCAAGCCACTAGGAAGATAACAGAATAGACACCTAGATCTCAATTACAGAATGCTGATAGCAAGGATGCATCAATTGACATCCTCATGTCCAGCTGATTCCTGAGATTGTACAAGTAAAGAAAAAGTGACTCTGTCGGCCTTACCAAATGAGTTGTATAGCCGTGCTGCTGGCACGTCCTTGGTGCGCATGTGCAAGTAGAGTTCCTGTTCGTTGCCAACCTCCGCCACCTGCGCGTATCGGCACAAGCAACTAATGTTGTACCACAATAACCTATTGAAGAGCAAGGCCTTAGCAACCTTCCACACTTGTCTTGTACGCAACACAAAGCTTTGCGGAAAAAGCTAAGAGGCGACCCACACAACTTGCTTGCTTTTCCTCGCTCAAGATTGCAGAAAGATCCATTTGCACTTTTTGGCTGAAAAGACATGCAGGAATTGTTTGTGTTTGCTTGCATTCAGGAGTGGAGGCAACAAGGCATGCATAAGGCCATTTGTTTGCAGTTCATCTAGTGTTTTTAGAACAGCAAACGTGAAAAAGTGCACATACGTGACACAAGCATTTGCGCCCCCCGCACACCCAAGCACATGAACGCGTATGTGCACGCACGCGCACACACAAGCACAAACACGAACACAACACACAGGCACAAAAATGCAACACAAAGGCACACGCGCACGCGCACACGGCACACACCTGTTCAACGGCTTCCAGCAGCGCCTTTCCAATGCCAAGCTTCCTCCAACTTGGATCTACTGCCATATTGCATAAATATGCACATTTCTGCATGCGTTATATACAAACATTGCAACTGAGCGCTTGTGTAGATGCCCTCATGTCCTAGCATGTGTGTGAAAGTGAGTGACAAAGCTGTTGTCCAGACCTCCAGGTGCTTGTGCGCAAGGGGCACGTGCTTTGTACGCAGCCTTCACAGCATGTGCACGATTGACTTGTAAATGTGTTCCGCCGGCAAGCATGCACAAACATACACACGTGCATAAAGCGCTCCACTTTTCTCCACAACCCCACGATCCAAACTCACGTTTGGAGGGTTTAGGAATAGGTGCGGACCATGGGTGATTCTATCAAATGACACTTCTGCTGTGCCCACGAGCGCCTCGAGTCTGGCTGGCAAGCCTTCACTTGTGCTGGTGCTTGAGCCCAGCCCATCTGCGTCGCCAGCTATGCTTTTGTTGGCGCCACTGACATCTGCAGACGACAGCTCAACATGGCTTGCACTTGTCGCCTCATAGACAGCTAATCCCGCATTGCCAGGACTCGTTTCCATGCTGGAGTTCTGCATTGCGGATGGCCGTTGGCTCACATGAGCAGTGTGCTCCTCTTCATGCTGCATGCTCCACTGCGCTTTCTGCTCCAAGCAGCTCTGCTGCGCAAAAGATGCCCCCGAATGGCCGCTGCTGAGGGCTGCGCCTGGCTCTTGGTTTTGTTGGATGGAAGCAGGCGGGGCCGTGCATTGCAGAGTTGCCGTGAGCAAAATTGTTTTTGGCACAAGCTTCATCTGGTCCTGGAGGTAGGACAAGATCCGCCGCCGGAGTAAAGTCCTGCGCGAAGGGTGGAACCGATGGGTGTTGTGCTTTGGTGGGCACACACGGGCAAGTGCCGTGTGTCCAGCCCCTGCTGCAAACCAGTGTCGAGCTAGAGGAGGCACTGCTGCACCACAATGAATTGTGGGATCGAATCTGCAAGGGCAGATTTCACAAGATCCCCGTGTCCCCCCAAACATTCAAGGCAATATCAAGAGCAAGAAGGCACGCATGAACAGCGAGGTGTTCTACTAGCCCGTGCATGGGCCTGACGCAAAGCTCAAGACACACCTGTAAGTTTCAAATTGCTGTGCCTCCACAAATGCCTGGGTGAGCAAGTCAGCCGTCAGCTGCATCCACCTGTGAGCAGCGCATGCATAGAAAAGTGAGAAAGCCTGGGTTCACTCTTTGGCAGCTTGAAAACGCACCAGTCGACGACAAGAGAACAAGATGCAATGTGGCTATTTGGTGCCAATGATGTTCTAGAACCACCCTAGGAGGGTAGCAGCGCTGCACAGGAGCTGAATTGAACAGGAGGGGATTGTAGACCTTCAATAGGATTTCACGAGGCCAAAATCGTCTCCTCTGCCTGCTGCAGAGTCTGCTGACTAGCTTATCCAGTGAGTGGGCTGCATGCTTGGGCACATGCTTGAAAGGGCTTGTCTTAGTTATGTCTGTAAATTGTTTGTGGTTCCATGGCTCCTTCCATGGTCGTCTTGCTTAGGCGACCCTCACCGAGGCTGTAGGGGCTCTATCACGAGCACTGGCTGAAGGTCTTGCAAAGGTGAAGCGTCCACAGGTGCATCCGTGCCCATGATCTTGAGCTGCTGGGCCAAGGTCTCTGGCGGCCATTTTAATGCCACCTCCATTCTGAAGTCCACTAGCTGTGCTGCATGTTGACCCTGCTTGCAAATGCAGGAGCACGCACAAGGATGCAATATACAGAATTTTAATGATACATGAACTTCCTGTCTTTAATTACTACCAGAGACCAAGAAGACCTCCAGTATGTATAATACTGGACTAGCGTTGCTTTTCTGCACCACCAATTGTTCGTTCCTCTATTTTGGTATCTGTCCATGCAATGGAAACATCAAATCAAATTGCAAAACCAGTGCAGCTTCCAAGGTTCTGGAGGAAGCTGATCTGATTCAAGAGGGAAAAGCTTTTATTGGTGATAGGTCTTGCAACCGGTGTGCGCAATGAGGATCAATGTTGAACTCACCATTGGTTTCCCTGGGAAACGGGCCCAGCATTGGAGGTGGGAACTCCTTTGCAACCTGAATCTGCCACTCAACCTTGGTCTTGTGGACTGCATAGGTCGTGCTCGCATTTGCATGTGAAAATTAAATTAACACTTACGATAATAATGTGAGTATTATCTGGCTCGCGAAAGCTAAGTGAAAGCTAAGCTCAGTGAATCAGGCTCAGTAAAAAAACAATTAAACTCACATCGTCAAGTCGACCAAAGTTCTTCGAGTTTGTAAAGCAGGTGCGTGGACTCATTGTCGTAAATTCATCGCAGCCACTCGTTCCAGCACAGTATTAGCTAGCTCCTCCTCCTCATGAAGCACACACATACACTTGCACACACATGCAAGCACCTTGTACAAACGCACGCACGGTCCTAAGCCGGCTTTCAGGGATAAACCACCTCCACAAGCGTTACATCCCTAAAAGCCTAAAAGGGGTGTGGGCGCCCACACCCACGCAAGCATGAACGCCCCTGCCCGGGTACAAACACAACACCACATGCTTGCGCACACACCCGCACATACACCCACATGCCCACGTCCATGCCCTTGTACACATGCATACACACGCACATCCTAGTTTGAGTTGTGCTGACCTTTTTCTTTCTGACCCCTTGCAGCGCTATGCCGATTTTTTGAACCCTAAGTAAGTTGCATAGTAAACACGGCTTCTGTTGTTCCGATATAGGGCTTTTGGCAAGCTGAGTCTAATCTAAGTATTGTAACTTCCCCCTATCCTGTTTCCCATTCCCATTTGCAGAGACAGCGTTCGATGGAGCGCTGTAAGTCCTGATGTTGGCTGAAGCATTTTTTAGCACAAGGGCTTGGATTTGCGGGCTAACAAATCACCAACCTCTCTCATCTTGACATGCAGGTACTCAGTCGGCCTGAAGCAAAGCTTTAGGGGTACCGGAGGTAGGTGTTAATGCTCTGCTCTCTGCTCGGCTCTGCTGAGCAACCTTTAAGAGCTAGGAAGAAACAATTCTTGGAGCCAGAAAACACAATACGGCATTATGTGCTATTCTTTTCCCACCCATGTGCCTGGCTGCGGGTTTCTGAGCAATTGAGATTCCAAGAGTAGCGTTGCATCCAAGGCACTGAAGTGCTTATGCACCGTGAAGTATGTCCTACAATCCTTCAGCCTTGCACCCCTTGTGCAGTCAACTTGAAGGTTCATGTTGGGGTTCAATGTCTGCCCTTTCAGTGTTTTCCGGGATTAAGATGGAGCGGCCTGTGAAAGCCCCCCCTCCACCTCAGGGAGGCGAGGACGTTCAGCCGAAGCCTGCCCCAAAGCAGGACCTGCGCAAGCAGGACAAGGGCCAGAAGTAGGGCAGCACATGCTCTAGTCCTGGGTGAATGTGTGCAAGCCTGGAGCACGGGCGGCCATGACAGCAAGCAGTGAAAGGAGCTCAATGTTAGAGCTTCAGGTGCTTGCCCGATGTAAACGGATATGGGGGCCTGCCAGCTCCGACTCTGGCAGCTCCTAGAGCGCCGCAGCCCGCTATCCAAGACTTGAGCTTCATGAACCCTCTGGCAACACGCTACAATCCTCTTTTATGGGTGGCGTACATGTGTAACACAATACGTGCCGCGGGCACGGAGATGTCCTTCTGGTTTGGGCACTGTAGCTCAAAATTTGCAGCTGTGGGACCTAGGATAGTTTACATAGCTGTACCTGCTGAACATGTCAGGGTTAATCGCCAGCCTGGTCATTAGGCTGATTGGCTCGTTGCTGGTCTTTGTCAGCCAAGTAATAGTCCATATTGTCTAAAATGAAATGGCATAGTTTGTTGTGCCGTTGAGAAAGAAAATCAAAGGCAGTCTGACTTGGCAAGGCATGCAAAAAACATGGGACTCCACAGGAAGGGACTGGCAGAAAGGAGGAAGAAAGGAACGAATACTTCTTTCTGGGAACGCACACAAGCAAGTCATGACATTGAAAAAGAACATGCACCTCATTTTGCACAGCAGCACAAGAGCACTTGTCACAGTGGCCATTTCTGCCGCGCCAGATGGAGGATCCCACCGCAATAGTACATGCACGCAAACTAAACCTGCTCACATTCCTCATAACATGCTCAGGGAGGTCAAGGTACAGATAGCTAGATGGCATTAGGGGGGCACCCCCATTCCGCACACGAGTGCTTGAATCAGCTTGAAGATCTAGGAGAGGAAAGGCAAACCGAGAATGATAAGTCACCAGTTTGTTGTTGCTTCCCAGGTCAACCCCAAAGTTTTGGTGACTTACGGTGAATGTCATGTTACGGTAACTGTTAGCAATTTCCCTCCACACTTTCCTAATCTTAAACCTCAGGTCAGCAGTGAAATCTGAGTAGCAAATAAAGAGCCCCTGAAAGAGAGCTTGTTTGTACGTGTCACAGCCTCGCAATACCTTGAAGGCGCGCTAAAAGTCCGAAGCCCACATGCAATGTCTGTAGGGTCGGCTTAATTACATCACCTTCGCATAAGAACCCTGAGCTCCAAACCTGACAGCCATACAAACCAGCAGAAACTACATATGCCTTAGCTAGCCAAATGGAAACAAAAGGTTTGTCACATAGGGCAGTGCCTCGTACAAACCCACGTTTACGATGAGCTGCTGCAAGCATTGGCGTGGCTGCATGCTCAGACGAGGCTCTTTGTCCAGTGAAAAGTGACGCCAAGGTTCCTTGAGGAGTCGGAGCACTTAAAAGCAGCTCTGGCTAGGATAAAATGGGCACCTGAGCACCGCGCTTTGGGTTGAAATGGACCACCTTTGATTTTGCAGCGTTGATGGTGTTTTTTGGAGCATGCATAGACCCCTAGCCTGTTAAGCATGGTTTGCATGGCATCAGGGGCATTAGCTAGCTGAGTCAAGTCATCCGCATACTTACAACGTGTGCATGACCTGCACAACCTCTGACCCGGTGACTGCGCCTTGCACTTTCTCAGCAATCATACCAATGTGACATTGGTATGTCACTTGTCGCAGTGTCCATTTCCACCGCACCAGATGGAGGATTCCACCGCGAGAGAACATGCACGCACATGAAATGTCAGGCTGAGATTCAACTGCATGCAGAATAGCTTCTAGACATTACCACTACATGTTTAGAGCGTGAGGGTGTTATGTGGGCTGGCTGCGGACAGTGGGCAGTGTACACAAGTAACACAACGCGCAAGCATGGCGGGCTTGCTGACAGGGCAACCACGGGACTTGTTGTAACGAATATAGGAGGAGCAATTCCTTCTCGTGGCATCCCGAGCATACCTTTTACCCAGCAGTGTTACATTGGTATCGGAGCAAATGTAACAAATATAGGAGGAGCAATTCCTCCTTGTGACATCTCGAGCATACCTTTTATCCTGCAGTGTTACACTTGACCCTGCTTGACTCCCTGGCTCTGCTTGACTCTCTCTCTTTCTCTCTTCGGTGGCTGAAAGTCAGAACTCAGGCACGTGTTCAACTCACACTGTACTTGGACCACACACATGGACGCTTGCACTGCCATGCGTGTTCCCCAAGGAACTGTCCACTCCATGGGGGTCATTATTACAAGGCTGCTTCTAGATTCAACAAGGTACTTTTGCGAGTTCGCCCTTCCTTAAGATGCGAAATGAGATGTGCTCTAAATACACCGATAGCTGTACTGGCAACCGGTTGGCAACTGGTACCAGTCAAGTACTTAGCAAACCAACTCCAATTGACTGAACACACAGTGCAGCACACTTCTGGCTGCAGAAACCTGCTCAAATTCCTCACAACATGCTCGAGGAGGTCAGGGGAAAGATATATCTGTAAAGCAAGGTGGCATCAGGGGAAAAACGAAAAGAAAACCATGTAGGCACCAAGGATGACAAGTCACCAGTTTGTTGTTGCTTTCTGGAGGGTTCATATCAGCTATGTCCTTCCACACTTTCCTCATCCTAAACCTCAGGTCACTGCTGATCAGTAGTGAAATCTGAGTGACAGATAGGGAGCCCCTGCACGAAAGCTTGTATAAGCCAAACAAGGGCACAGTGAGACCAAAACCTGGAGAGTGAGACTACCTAGGTGATTGGCACGTTACAGGGCATACAGAATGAGAAGGGCGAACCTTAAGGGGTCTCCCCAAGAGAGGGGTTGCTGCCTTGGTGTGAACACCACAAATCCAAGGTGGCATGTGCATGCATAACACGTACCATCCAAATACTATCGCACTCCAAAGTATGAAGTGCTTCAAATGATCTTACTCCATTTCTTCAAGTCGCCACCGACTTCATTTGTTACAAGTCAGCAAAGACACAAACTTTGAAAGACTTAATTCTGAGCAATTTCACGACGCTAGTGAATTGGGCCGCGGGGCATGGACTGCCTATAGGTCATGCTCAAGGACGGAGCTGCTGTGTGTGGGGGACGAATCTGACAGCAATTGAGGCCAAGGTGTGGTGGATATGGAGCTGGCTGGGGCAATGATGCTTGCACACAACTACTGCTTGTGCCCTGCAGTCAATGCAACCAAGTAGACCTGCCCGGCCAGCTTGCACTTGTCCAGGACTTTCCCATACCATGACAGGTTTACGAAGGAGCTCTCTCTGTTCCTGACCCTGCACTCAGGCCCATGGGGGACGCAAGCATAAAGAAAAAGGTCAAGCCTGGAGTTATTGAAGTGCACCCAGAGGACTCGGCTATCGTTGTGAACTATGAGGTATCGCAATGCCCAATGATTTTATGGGTCCTCTTCCAGTTCCAGCCTGTCTGCAGAGGAGGTGATTACCCGGCCAGCACGCACGCAGAAGGGCACACACACCGCGCCCAGACAACTCAACAAACTGGGCTCTGTGTGCCCAACCTCACAGGTCCAAGAGGTTGCAACCCAAGCTGATGGCTCGCAGCAAGTGGTCGGCAGAGAGCAAGCGCATAAAAAGTGAGCCTGCAGTGCGCCCGTGGCGCGCATTGTTGTGTCAACTTCCAAGGCTCCCATGTGTTGCGGTCTGTCTGTGGTCTTGGACCCCCATTGAAGCTCATTGTGCATGGTGGACTTGGCTGCCTGCATGAAGCTCCTAGGCAGCCTAATGATGCCTCCAAACAGCGTGGTTAACGACTCAATTTTTGGGACGCCCTGAATGCCCCGACACTGCATGTCCACCTTTGCTGCAGGATTCCCGTCAAGTCATTAGATGCCTCCTCCAACACTGCTGGAATAGCTCAGGATATTGTGGATAGATGCAAGCTCATACACCCCTCCAAGGTGCGTTGAGGGTTGTGTCGCCAACATGGCCATGTGCAGCAGTAGGTGGCCCCTACGGGCCCGCGCTGCACGGCAAGCACACGGTCAAGCGTGTTTTAGGCCTCGTGCGCTGGAAAGTGTAGCTGTGATGCGCTCCACATACAGGTGGGGCACGTGGAAGGGTTGTTGCAGCAGCTGCAGCAGCGGGTGGCCTGCGGCACTGGCAAAGGCAGCACAGCTGCAGGCAGCCCTGCGCCGCCCCCCCAGACTGAGCGCTACACGCGGCCAAGCAAAGAAGACAAGCCTGAGCGGAAGGAGCGCTCGTCAAAGCGAACTCTGAAGCCTGCAGATCCAGGTGTGGGGCTGGGAATAGGGGGGCGTGCCCATGCAGCAGGGCAGCAAGCCGCGTAAGCGCTTCGCTGTGGAGCAACAGAGATGAGTGGGGGTGAAGGCTGCAGAGTCAGTGAGGGCCTCTGTGGGGGAGGGAGATTACTGGGAGGGCTGTGCTGGCTGTCAAACGTCTGCTGTATAGAAGGGTGGCTTCCCTGGCGCGCACCCTCCCCAACATGCACGCATGGCAGCGGCTGATTTGCAATGCACCGTTTACCCCCAAAAGGGGCAGCTGCTGGAGGGTTGCTCGCCAAGCAATGTCTGCCTGCCATCAGGGACATTCAAGACAACAAAAGCACAAAGTGTGGACTTGTCAAGCTGTGCCAAAGCAGACAATGCAATCAGCAGCGTTGCTGTCAGGTTTGGCTTCTTGATCCCCTTGTTCTCTTAGGTGGGTGGGCGGTTCGGTCCCCTTGGGACATGCTGTTGCTGTGGGTAGTGCCCCTCCATGACCATGACCCTCCTCCCTTGTGATGCAACCGGTGCTTTGGGCGCATGCCTGTGCAGGCCGTGTACAGGAGGATGCAGCTGAGTTGGTGAGGAGCCGGCAAATGCACGCCGCCAGCCAAATCTTCAAGACACAGCACAAGCAGTATGAGCCGGCCCACATGAAGGATCTGGAAAAGTACATAGTGAGTGGTGGAAGCGCGACCGGCAGCCCTCTGTTTGGCCTTGTGCTTGATGCTTGTGTGTGCATGCAGTAGTCTGTGCGTGTGTGCGAGCCCGCATGCAATCGTGTGCTCTGCAAGCACGCAGACCTGGGGGTGTGCTCGCAGGAGAAGGGAGGAAATTCAAAATGCGCGTGTTTGAACATTGCGCCCCGCAGCGAGCTGCATGTTGGGGGGCAGGGCTTCAGGTTAGGAACGGCTGCCGTGCTGCCTGCTTGCTGAGCCGGAAGCAGCACAAGTTGTGGGGCTGTGCTGTTCATGAAGCGGTGGCGGGCTGTCCGGCTCGTGGTGCACTGGCAGGCTGTGCGGGTCATGATGCATTCATGGTGCATCGGCAGCATGGGATCTCCAGGAGCCTTCTACCCCTCCCCAGGGACACAGAGGGGTATTTGCACATGCGCTCAGGTTTTGCAGGCGCTGCAGGAGGACGCCATTTGCCATGGCACGCACACCAATTTGCTGACCGCCTCAGCACGCGCGCTGTGCTGCTACTGCGCAGGAGGAGCTGTACGAGGAAGACATGGCTGTCAAGGTCAAGGCCACTGGCATGATCGCGCAGCTATTCCGGCACACTGAGAACTTTGAGGCCCTGCTCATGCATGGCACGCTGCTGCAGGTGCGCTGCGCCCCATGTGTGCTCTTGTGTCCGCCAGCTGCAGCATCAATCGATGGCCGCGGCTGCTGCTGCCGCCAGCCCCTACATGAATAAGTCCCTGCCTGTTGTGGTGTGGCATGGGTGTTGTCAGAGAACTCCAGGGCAAACCTAAGCGAGCGGCCGTGCTGAGGCTCGTTGACGGGGCCCTGGCCAGGGGCAGGTCTGCCCGCCTGCATCCCTGCCTCACACCTGGTCTCTTCCGGCCAGGGTGACCACCACACTTGTGGTCTGTGTTCCAGGGGTGTCCACCCCGATGTCTGCTAATGCCTGCCCCAACAATTTGCCTGCTGATGCCAGCCCCGACAGTTTGCCTGCTGATGCTACCGCAGCAGTCCAGGAGCTTGGGAGCATGCGTGTGCCCCAGCTTTGCTGGCTCTGCTGCCAGGGCCTGCCCCACCACCGCTGCCTGCTGTGCTGCCCTGCCACAGACGCTGGCGCGCATGATGCGGGAGGAGATGAAGAAATCCATTTACCTGTGCATCAACATTGTCAGCGTGTTCTTCGCCATCTCCAATTTCTCCCAATTCCACCAGACCATCATGGAAAACCAGGTGCGGGCAGGGCGAGCAGCGGGTGTGCCCAAATGACTTGCCCCCAGCGGTTTTGCCCACCATAGTAGCTTGAATGTGGTGGCCAGGCGTACGCTGCCTAGTGGATACCTGTATTCAACACACACTGTCGTGGATCCACCGGGTCTCTTAGCAAGAGCATGCGCCGTCACAGTCATGCTCAAGCTCATGCAGCATGTCCAGTTATGTCCTTCCATGATGTATGGGTGCGCTCACTGCCACCTTCGTAGATCACACTCAAGGCGCGTTGTTTATGTCACCCATAAAGCTTCCCCTTTTCTCCCCCCCCTATCTCTCCCTTGCCCCTCTCTTTCCCTTGCCCTCTATCTCCTAAAGTACACTTTGCCCTGCATGCAAACATGTCCGCAGATGGGTGCGCTCACCATGGCCCTCATCGAGCTCGAGATCAAGCGCACAGAGCACCGCGCAGCAGAGGAGGGCATCGTGCCTGCCGCCGTCGCGCAGAAGGCGCTTGACGCCGCCAGCGGCAGGGTCACGCTGCAAGACAGGTGCGGCAGTGTGCAGGTGTGCAATCATTGCGCGGTGCGGAGAACGTGGGGAAAGCACAGAGACAGGTGCGCCAGTGTGCAACCATTGCGCGGAGCGCAGAGCGCTTGGGAAGCTAGCACGCCTCAGGAGACTCCGCCAGTCTTCTAGGCTCAGAGCCGCGTGGTTGTGCGGGGCCTGCAGGGAACTTGCTGCCCTATGGAGCGGCTCCATGCAATTGGGGCCCTTTCCGTTACTGCATGCCTGCCTAGGGACCTGTGATGGGTGTGCTGTTTCAAGAGGGCTTGTGAGGTGGTTAGAGCGTGTGTGTGTGTGTGCTTGCTTGCATGCATGTGGGTGTGGGTGTGGGTGGGCATGGGTGGGTGGGTGAGTGGCAGTGCGCGCGTGCATGTAGCACATGGCGCTTGACGCGCACTGTTCCTGCGCGCCAAAACTGGATGCAGGGAAAAGAAGATGCTGTCTCTTATACAGACCCAGGACCGCCTGCTGTACCTCAGCTTCTACATGCTGCTCAACCTGGCTGAGGATGTGGGGGTGGAGCGTAAAATGAAGCAGAAGGCAAGTGCAGGCAACAGCATGCACACCTGCCTGCTTGACAGAGCCCATCCATGTCCGGGGAAGGCCAGGGGGAGAGAGCCACCTGGCTGCTCTACTGGCTGCCACACCAGAGGGTGTGATAACTGTGTTGCAAGCAAGTCTGGCCTTTATATTTTTGCCTGTGCCATGCTGCTTGAAAGAGTCATGCACAGGCTGCCACTTGTCATGAGGCACGGCTTAGGCCAGACTTGCACCTGTCATGAAACCGGAGCTGTTGTGCCTGCCATGATGCATGGCTTTGGCCATAGCTTTTGTTCCTGCCATGAAGCATGGCTGTGGCCGCAGCTGTTGCGCTGACACACAGGGACTCTGCTGTGACGATTTTAGGGTCACAGCACCCGCCCCCTCAAAGTCACTCCCTCTGTGGGGCATAGCTTGCGCGACCGGTCTCTTTGCTTGGCACCCAAAAGGGGCTGAGGGCTACAGAGTGCAACTTGGATCCACGCATTGCCTGTGTGCCAAGAACAGCGGCATGCACGCACGCGCGCGTGCTGCTGACCCCGTCACTGCTGCCACGTCCGCGGCCGCCTGCGTGTCACCACAGAACATCGTGGTGTACCTGGTCAAGATGCTGGACCGCTCAAATGTGGAGCTGCTCATCCTGGCCATCACCTTCTTGAAGAAGCTGTCCATCTACAAAGAGAACAAGGTATGTGCCCTCCCAAGCCGCGTGCGAGCTCGCAAGGCCATCAGAGAAACGCATTGACTGCCTAGATTGGCCTTGCCATTTCTCGCCCGTGCACTTCCTGCCTGTGTGTCTTGCTGGCTTACCGGCGAGCCGTGTAACACACCTGCAAGGCTTTGTCTGATGCTTGTGCATGCACCAGCTGGCAGTTGCACGCACTCTGCTGTGCACAAGCACTCGCCTGGTGCGCAACCGCTGGAGTGTGTTGTATGGATGCGTGCCTGTCTTGGGCGCACTTGGGCGCTTGCGTGCGCATGTACCCGCAAAAAGGAACATACATGCATGTGTACTTCAATAAGGAAGAGTTCTTCGTGCATGCGTCGGTTGACGCGCGAGAAAAGAGGTTGGCGCACGAGGTGCACAATATATTTGCTATCTTGTCTTGCGCTCCAACCTCTTTTCTCACGTGCCCACCAACGCATGCGCAAAGAACTCTTCCTCTTCCTTACTAAAGTACACACGCATGTATGCTCCTTAACGTAGATGCATGTATGGGTACAACCGGTCCAGCAGGTACTTAGATAATCGCATGTCATCCTCTCCTCAGAAATAAGAAATCTGCATCCCGCTTCCACTATGAAGCGACAGGGTTGTCAAAATTGTGCACCATGGATTCATAGAGGAGTGAATGACATGCAATTATCTAAGTACACGCGACTTCAGCGCATTAAGCACCTGCGATTGGTCTTGCAGATCCTCTTCTGATGGATACCCTGAGTACTCACCCGTTGTGTAGTGGTACCCTCTACCACCTGTTCCGTCGTGGCCAGTTATTTGTGCATAAGAGAGGGCGTGGGTCATCCAGCCACTTATGTGGAACTTCTTTCAAATCTCTGGGGAGGCACCCTCCCAGAGATTCAGAAGAAGTTCCATAAGTGGTATCACCTGCGCCCTCCCCACAACGTAGAGTATGACACGATGTTCTTCCCTTTCATCTTCACAAAGAAGCGTTACCTGGGCAACCTGTATCAGGACGACCCCGACAAGAGCTACCATAATGCCGCTGCTGCAGGAGAAGATGGCGGAGTGCAAGATCGTGGACAAGCTGGCCAAGTTTGTGCCTGTGCGCAATGACGTGCTGCTGATGAGCGTGCTGCGCCTGCTGCACAACCTGTCCTTTGACTCGCCGCTGAGGGACGCCATGGTCAGGAACGGCCTCGTGCCCAAGGTGAGGGGGGCAGCGCGCGTGCAGCTTTTGCAAATGCGCACACTGCTGGGTGGTGCACTGGTGCCCTGAGCCCAGGGATATGGCTGTGCCCCGCATGCCCTCATGCACGCCTTGGTGATGGATGGCGGAGTGAGTGGTTTTATGTGTGAGTATACGTTGTTTTGTGAGTGAATTGCCACTTTATTTACCTTGCGCTGCGTCCGATTTGTTGTAAAGGCCCCAACAAATCGGACGCAGCGCAAGGTAAATTAAGTGGCAATTCACTCACAAAACAACGTACACTCACACATAAAAGTGATTGTGCACAGTGCAGTACACGTGTTTGTGTGTGTACGTGTGTGTGGAGTGCGTGGGGAGGGAGTAGCTCATAGGAGAGATTTTAGCTGCACCTGCAGCATGGTTGGGTGGGGGGAGCACGCATCTGCCGATTGGGTATCAGCCCTCGTCCTGGTACTGGCCAGGCAGAGGTATATGCGGCCCCGCTCTTTGCAATGCTGCAGCGCAACAAATATACAATCATGCAAGCAATGCATGGGGCCCCATCTGCAAGCAGGCAGGCTGGCAGGCAGGCACGCCCTGTGCCCAACAGGCACACCTGCGCCTTTGTCCCGGTGGTGCAGCAGGTAGCTGGCTCTGATGGGGCCGGCAGGCTGGGCATGGATATGCTTACAAGCAAAGGAGGAACGTGCTTTCAAGAGCATGGGGCCAGCAGGCTGGGCATGGACATGCTTACAAGCAAAGGAGGAACGTGCTTTTAAGAGCATGGGGCCAACAGGCTGGGCATGGACATGCTTACAAGCAAAGGAGGGATGTGCTTTCAAGAGCATGGGGTCAGCAGGCTGTGCATGGACACGCTTGCCAGCAAACAAGTGTGCACGACCCACTCCTTTCCTACAAGTTGCTCGCCCACGCGCCCTACACGCGCGTGCGCATGCGCTGTTTGGTGCGCAGGCTGTCGACATGATGAACATGGCCCGCTTCCAGCCGGTGGTCCTGGGCCTGTTGTACCACATCTCCATTGAGGACAAGTTCAAGTCGCTCTTCACGTACACGGAGTGCATCCCGCGCATCTACGAGATGCTGATGCGCGTGACGGTGCGTGGCGGAGTGGGGGCTGGGTGGAGCAGCGCTGGTGGTGACGATGCTGGGCGGTGCTCTTTGCTTTTGACTCCAGGATGGTGTGCGTGTTTGACTTAAGGTGTGAGCAGCGTGTCGGTCTTCGTATAAGTAGCCTAAACTGAACGCGGCTTCTAGGCAGGACGAGGAGTGCAGGCCAAAAACAGAGCAAGCTTTCTTTGAGGCTTTGGCAGGTTGACACATCCCTTCTATGGTTGCTCCAGCGCGCACAGAGTGCTGCCCACCCGATCCCTGTGAGCCAATCCACTTTTTCGTCACTGCAGCATGTTGTTGCCTGTGCCTCCACCTGCCACCTTGTGTTGAATGCTCCTCTGCAGGACCTGCGGAACACGCCTGAGCTGATTGCCTTGGCAGTGAACCTCACGCAAAATGGGCGCAACGCCGAGGTGCGTGGGGGTGCGTCTGAGTGCGTGTGCGGGTGTGTGTGTGGGTGTAGTTCTGAGTAGGTGGGTGGGTGGGCGACTGTGCTGGATGCTGCTCTTTTGAGCGACCTCGCCTGCCACATATGCGCGCTTGCAAACATGCGCTTCAACATTCTGCGTGACGACACGAGTGAAAGCGCAACTGAAGGTTTGTTGCTCTCCAGGAGACAGCAGGCACTTTCTGCGTAGCGGCTGTGGTAGACCAGGCCTGCGCTTGCAACGGATGTCACACGAAAGCATTGAGTCTCACATCCTACATTTCACGACTCTTGCTGCACGCACTTGCATGCCCAACCCCCTGCATGGGCAGGCTTGGCTGCCATGCGCACACATGCAGCCACTGGCACTGAGGTACCTTGCTGCCGCCCCGCGCTAGCTGGCAGCCCTGAGCCGGCCGCTTGCAATGCTCAACTTAAACAAGCAACATGTTGCATGACTGGCTGTGGGCTGAAGGCAGCAGAGGCCCTGTTTGCGTCCAAGCACTGGTTGCAACACAGGCCTGATCTCCTGCTTGCGTGCGCGCAGGTCATGTGCGAGGGCGACCGCTTTGACCGCCTTATCCGGCGCGCTTTTCAGACCTGCGATGAGCTTGCATTCAAGGTGCGTGGGTGTTTGTGTGTCAGTGTGTGTTGTGCGTGTGTATGTGGTGTGCGCGTGTACATGTGGTATGCGAGTGTGCGTGCGTGTGTGGGGGGGTGCGTGGGTGAGTCTGCGCATGTGTGTATGTGTGCATGTGTGTGTGGTGTGCGCGTGTATCTCGTGTGTGCATGTACATGTGGTATGCAAGCGTGTGTCTTGCGTGAGTGAGTGTGTGCACGCACGCGCTCCTGTCATGTAACATGCCACCGAGCCTGTGACAAGCTTGCATGCAGCGCGCGTGCGTGTGTGTGTGTGAGTGGGCTGGAGTGTGCAATCATACGTGCGCACGTGTGCATGCGCATACCCGAGGTGCAATGAGCTGCTGGTGTGCCCTGGCGCGGGCTGGCTGCACGTCGGGCCTGTGCCCCAGCATCCACCCTTAATTTTTAGATGGACCCCCAACCAGCAGTGAGGCGTCAGCACGCGAGCACCGACTTGCTGGCACAGCTGCCCACTTTGCCACCATGGGCAGCATCGCCAGTACCACCAGCAGCAGCTGCGGCTGCAGCAGCAGCAGGTCCTCGCTGCGGCCATGGGCCAGGAGGACGCGTGTTCCGAAGAAGGTGCATGAGTGCCACACGCGTAGCATGCCCCTGTGGGGGGGTGCTCCCGTACCGCCCGCCCCCTGAGCCCTTGGCTGCTGCGTGTCATGCACACCGTGTGTGGCCTGTGTGCCCGCCCCCACGCGTCTGGCGCAGGTCATCCGCAATCTGGCGCAGCAGGAGAGCCTGGCCGTGCGCCGGCGCTTTGGGCCGTACATCGAGCAGCTCGTCATGCTCCTCAAGGTGGGCACCCCCGGCAGCGGCTGCCTCACTCACTGCGCTGCCTTACTCTCTACTAGTGCTCCCTCACATGATGCTGTTGCTGAGGGGGAGCTTCTGTCCAGCAGGGCTGGGGTGCACAAACCCTAGTCCCTGGTGAGGGCAGCTTTACCCAACCAAGGGCATACACCATACACCAGCACAACGAGCCCTGAGGCGCGCACCGCTTAGCGGGGCTCTGTACTGGGAGCAGCGTCCGCTCCAGGGCCCACTCTCCTGTCCCGCCTGCTCCCATGCACACCTCTGGCAACCTGCGTGCGCCTGATGCAGTGGAACCTGCTGCCCTGCCATGGGGGTGGTCCGGCTGCGCCCGCTCCCCACTGTGAGGCAGCGCCTCCCCACCTTGAGGCAGCGCTTTCCAGCCTTTGGGTTCCACCGGCTTAAGGGGATGGGTGCGCCCAAATTGCACCTGCGCCCCCGCAGGCCACTGAGCAAGCAGTGTCCAGCTGCGGGGTGGAGGCGTGGAGGTGCCTCTGTGGTGCGCCAGCCTGGGGGATGCCCCGCGCCACATGGGCCGTGCAGCAGGGGCGCGCGGATGCGCATCCGGCCATATCCACACACTTGGACGCTTGCACAAAATGTATGCGTGCATGCAAACGCGCATGCGTGCGCGCTGTTATCGCTACCACCACCACCAACAACAGCAACATCACCATGCGCGCGCGCACATGAGCAATGCACGTGCGTTGGGCCCGCAGGCGCCTGAGATCACGGCCGAGCTGTTTGTGGAAGTCCTCGGTTGCCTGGCCAACCTGTACCTCCCTGAATTCGACTTCTTCACGCTCGTGCGCAAGCACGACCTGCTGCACTTCCTGGCCACATACGCCCAGCCAGGGGCAGGTGAGGCTGCCAAGATGCTCGGCCCGCATGCACTCCTTTTCGCCACGCATGCATGCCCTTGCCGTGTGCACGCACTGCTTTTGGTCACGACCGCACTGCTTCTGGTCTTGCATGCCCAGAGCACCAAGGAGTGCAATGCACATGCGTACCATTTGGTTGCGCATGCCCAGATCACCAAAAAGCGCGCTGCGCGTGCATACCATTTGGTCGCGCATACGTATACCCATTGGTCGTGCATGCCCAACCCACAAGCAAGGACACGGCATGGGGGCGCGACCTCTCACCCCCCTTGCCGGTCTTGCCTGCGGCTCCTCACCTGCTACTGCGCAGTGGACGACGACATCCTGCTGGAGGTGGTCATGTTTGTGGGCGTGCTTGCCAACGAGGGCACCGCGCCGATGCTGGTGGAGTCAGGGCTGGTGCGTGCGCCTTGCTGTGCTGGGGCAGAGGCCCCAGGAGGAACAGAACTGGGCACCAGCCATCGTAACTTGCGCTCACCAGGCGCACTGGCTGGATATGACGCTGTGTTTTTTGCCTGGCCTTTGCTGGTGGAGTCGCAGCCTGGAGGTGCACTTGGCTGCGCAGGGAGATCGTTTGGCTGTAGGATGAAAAGTGTGGGGTGCTGGCCGGGACAGCTCGCGCTGTTGTGCACACTCACATGTGGCCTCAACTGCAGGTGCTCGCGGGTTGGGCTTGTTGATTGTGTGCAGGGATCAGGGACGCTGGTAGGTGCTTGCAACAGCACAGGAGGTGCCACCACGAGGTGTGCGATGTGCACAAAGCTGCTTGACGCCGCGCGGCTTTTTTGGCGCCTCCGGCCGCAGGTCAACACGCTCTTTTTGTTGATGGGCGAGAAGAAGGAGGACGACGAGTTTGTGCTGCAGATCGCGTTTGCCTTCAACAAGCTGATGGTGTACGACTCCACACGCAACGCGCTGCTGGGATCCACGCAGGTGGGGCGCTGCATGCAAACAGAAAACACACAGGCGCTCTCTCACACGCGCACACACACACACACTCAGGCAGACAGCCAAGCACGCATGCAACTTCCAGCTGCTGTGAACACACACGCGCGTGCTCACACTCACTAACACACAAGCCAAGCGCATATGCAACTCCCTCTGCTCGGGTGTGTGCTGCACCCTCCAAGCTATGAGGGGGCCCCTTGACTGCCTCGCCTGCCCATGCCCCCCCACCATTCGGGATGGCTCTCTGCTCCAGGCCACGTGCCATTTCTGAGACCCGCACATTGCCTCGCCCGCCAGTGCCTGCGCACCAGCGGGTGTGGCCCCTGGAGGCTGCGTGTGTACTTCATGTGGCCTGTGGTGTGCGTGCAGCAGACATTGTTGCACACAGGCACGGGATGGGAGCCGGAAGACGCTGTGGCGCGCAGGCACGGCATGCAAGCCGCAGGGGGCTTGAGACACGTGTGCACTGAACCAGGCACAGAAGATGTGACGCTGCCTGCGTCTGCTTTACGCTGTGCGCGCCTCTGCGCGCCGCAGGTGGTGTTCTACCTGGTGGACCTGTTGCAAGACAAGAACAAGGAGGTGAGATGGGCGGCCTCCTGATCCTTTGCGACGAGGCCTGGCACGCTCCGGGGGTTTCCGGAGCAGCAAGGCTGTCATGCGGTTCAAGGGGCTGCGATCCAGAGCCTGCCACAGCGTGCAGCACTCGACACAACTGTGGTCCTGTCACACACAGAGGCATTGGGGATGCCCAGAGCTCCTTCTTTGCTGTGAGCACCGCTACTTGGGCGCAGCACCCTTTGGAGTTCTCTCAATTGGCCTACACATGACAGCACATTCTGGCCTTAAACACTTGTTTTTGAAGGTGGCAGGCTCAGAGGCCCACTCCCTTACCCTTACGCTCCTCTCTCTGCCCCCTTCCCCCTACCCCCCCTTCCCTCCTTCAACACCCATCTCCCTTGTGTCCTTGCGCAACACCCGCCCGAGCCATCCCCCGCTGCACGGCCCTTGCGCAGGTGCGCCGCGTTGCTGACCAGTGCCTGGACGTGATTATGGACACTGACGAGGAGTGGGCTGTGCGCATCCGCAACCTCAAGTTCGAGTCCTTCAACCAGGAGTGGTTGGATGTCGTGTCCACGCCGGCAGGCCAGGTGCGGGGGCCCTGGAGCTGCGCTGGACTGGTGCAGGGGTGTGCCCAAGCAGCTGCGACGGGGGTGGACGAGCACTGGGGGCGTGGAAAAACAGCAAGGGAGCGTGGCATGTGAGAGCTTGCGAGTGCCCTGGAGCGCTGGCGCACGCAAGCTAGGTTTCAGGAACCAGGCGCTCAAGTGCCTGAAAAAAGGCACAGGCATCCTTGCTTAGATTGCCCTCTGGTTCTGCAATGTTGGCTGCCGCGCAAGCTGTGGCGCTGCCAGGCTGTCCCTCCTGTCTCTTGTTGGTGCTGCATCCCCTGGCTCTTGCAGCCAACAGGCCGCCTGCCGCCTGCAAGCACAGCAGCAGGCTGCACAGGTGGCCTCCGTTCTGGAGCAGCCACAGGCTGTAATGAACTAAAAGGGTCGCTCTGCCGACCCCTCCCCCCCTCCTGCAGCTTGAGCACACACCCACACACGCTTTGTTTTGAGGAGGGGCTGTCAAACACATCCCTTGGGCCTGCAGCTGCTTGGGCTCGCATGCTGTGCTTCAGGTGACAGCCGCTGCAGATAGGTCCCTCTATGGCAAGAGCCTGCTGTGGCATGAATTCTTGTGGCAGGATCTCCCTGAGGCAGGAGACCCCTGTAGCAAGAGTCCCTGGGGCAGGAGCTCCCTATGGCATAAACTCTTGAGGAGCGGGTGCCTCCGCTGCGTAGCGGCCTGCTGCGTGGCGGCCTGCTGCCCACAGCAGCCGGCCTGTGCGTTCCTTTCCTCACGCTCAGGTATGGAAATCACACAGGCACACTCTCCTCCTGCGCGTGTATCCTAACACCTGCAGGTCATGGGCGTGGGCGTGGGCTACGACGGTATTCAGCAGCCGCTCATCTACAATGCAGCCGACGACATGGACGGGTACAGTCTGGGCGCAGAGCACGTGGTCACGGACCTGGAGGACATCAACGAGGCCTTAGAGCCACAGGTGTGTGTGTGTGAGTGTGTACGTGTGCGCACGCTTGTGTGCATGTGTAGGTGGGGAGAGGAGAGGGTGGACATCATTGACGCCCTGCTGCTGCAGGCATGTGGGGGTCTTGTGTGGGGTGGGGACTGGAACTGCAAGCGTAAGCAGAAGGGGGGACATTGACAAAACTCTGAAGCCGAAGCTACCTTGGGGTGGGGGGGTTGGAGGGTTGAGCACGCTGCCAGGGTGTGCGCCAGCTGCATCCAAACGAGTGTGTGCACATGGGAGGAAGGAGGCAGTGTCGCAGGGCAGCTGAGGGTGTGGTCTGCCGCAGCAGCCTTTTGCCCTACTGCTGCAGACTCCTGGTGTCACAGCTTAAGGGAGCCTTTGGGGTTAGAGAAGCATGCGCTGCGGTTGCACTGCCGACAAGCGCTGCCGCCGATCATTGGAAACACTGTTGCCCTGCACCAGCGTCCGCTGCGCCGCTCAGCGTTTTGGACCCAGAAACCTTCCTCCAATGCTGATGATCGGTGTGTGTGTGTGTGTGTGTGTGTGTGTGTGTGTGTGTGTGTGT
>LKMJ01000442.1_pt1 | contig 31510 bp, 27 predicted proteins | sample 643391 | NCBI WGS metagenome assembly LKMJ01 (sample SAMN04112250, study PRJNA286221) | soda lake metagenome | biome: soda lake; feature: Kulunda Steppe; material: water; isolation source: sample PL-Br10 brine of Picturesque Lake | place: Russia: Kulunda steppe | collected 2010-07 | reverse complement strand
ATCAGGTCAATCAGCTCGGATTTGGTCATCTGGCACCACCCGTGAGATCCCCCCGGCGCCTGACGCCGGGGGAAGCATTACGCCTATCAGTCCTGATCGCGGTCGCCCATCTGCTCTTTGAGCAGATCGCCCAGCGTGGTCGTCCCGGCTGCACCACTGGCACCGAAATCTTCCATGGCCTCCCGCTCATCCTGCTGGTCCTTGGCACGGACGGACAGGCTGATCATGCGGTTGCGGCGATCCACCGCCATGAACTTCGCTTCGACTTCATCGCCTTCCTTAACGACGCTACGGGCGTCTTCCACCCGATCCCGGTCGAGGTCAGTGACTCGGATATAGCCCTGCACACCATCGCCGAGGTCCACCACCACCCCCTTGGCATCCACTTCCTGGGCCTTGCCCTTGACCACGGAGCCCTTGGGGTTCTCTGCGGCCCACTGGGAAACCGGGTCCTGGGCCAGCTGCTTAATGCCGAGGCTGATGCGCTCGCGCTCGGGATCCACCGACAGCACCACCGCCTCAACCTCTTCGCCTTTCTGGAAATCGCGGATGGACTCCTCGCCCCCGTCGCTCCAGGACAGGTCCGAAAGATGAACCAGTCCGTCGATACCGCCTTCCAGGCCGATGAAAATACCGAAGTCGGTGATCGATTTGATGGCACCCACCACCCGATCGCCTTTGTTGTGCTTGGCAGCAAACTCGTCCCAGGGGTTGGGCTGGCACTGCTTCATGCCCAGAGAGATCCGGCGCCGCTCCTCGTCGATGTCGAGAATCATGACCTCAACCTCATCCCCGATGGAGATCATTTTGGCCGGGTTGACGTTCTTGTTGGTCCAGTCCATTTCGGAGACGTGAACCAGGCCCTCGACACCTTCCTCGATCTCAACGAAGGAGCCGTAGTCGGTGATGTTGGTGACCTTGCCCACCACACGGCTGCCTTCGGGATAGCGGCGGCTGATGGCCTCCCACGGATCCTCGCCCAGCTGCTTGAACCCCAGAGAAACCCGGTTGCGCTCCCGATCAAACTTAAGGACCTTGACGTCGATCTCCTGCCCCACTTCGACCACTTCCGACGGATGCTTGACCCGCCGCCAGGCCATGTCCGTGATATGGAGAAGGCCGTCGATGCCACCCAGGTCCACGAAGGCGCCGTAATCGGTGAGGTTCTTGACGATACCCTTGAGGGTCTGGCCCTCCTGCAACTTCTCGAGCAGCGCCTCCCGCTCGGCGCTGTACTCTTCTTCAACCACCGCGCGCCGCGAAACCACCACATTATTGCGACGGGCGTCCAGTTTGATCACCTTGAACTCGAGGTCCTTGCCCTCGAGGTAGGTGGTGTCCCGAACCGGGCGGATATCCACCAGAGAGCCCGGCAGGAAGGCGCGGATGTTGCCCAGATCGACGGTAAAGCCGCCCTTGACCTTTCCGCTGATCTGACCGTTGACGGTTTCGGAGCCCTCGTAAGCGGCTTCGAGGACGCGCCAGGCGCGTGCCCGCTTGGCTTTTTCTCTGGAGAGCCGGGTCTCACCCGAGCCGTCTTCCACGGCGTCCAGGGCCACCTCGACCTCATCACCAATGTTGACTTCGACGTTGCCTTGTTCGTCACTGAATTGCCGAAGCGGGATGACCGCCTCTGACTTGAGACCGGCGTTGACGATGACGTCTTCGCCGTCGATGGCGACAACCTGCGCCGTGACAATGGATCCAGGGCGCATATCGGTCTGCGCAAGGCTCTGTTCGAAGAGTTCTGCAAAGCTTTCGCTCATGGGCTGATCTAATCCGGGACCGTCAACCGATCCAGTGGTTGGTTAAAAAAATGCGCCGTTCTACGGCGCCCCCTCATCCAGCCCCGCAATCACGTGGCTGAGAATCTGTTCGATGGCGGCCTCCACGGTCAACTCCGTGGTGTCCACCACCATCGCATCGTCGGCGGGCACCAGAGGCGCTTCGCTGCGGTTCATGTCCCGCCGATCGCGCTCCCGCATCTCCTGCAGAAGATCGGCGAGATTAGCACTGACACCCTGCCCCATCAACTGCTTATGGCGCCTGCGGGCGCGTTCCTCGACGCTGGCCGTGAGGAAAATTTTCACCGTGGCGTCCGGAAAAACCACCGTACCCATATCGCGACCATCCGCCACCAGCCCCGGCGGCTGACGGAAGGCCCGCTGCCGCTGCAGTAGCGCCGCCCTCACCGCGGGCTCGGCCGCCAGCACGGAGGCCTGGGCCCCGCAGGCCTCCGTGCGGATGGCGTGACTGACGACTTCGCCGTCCAACAATGTTTCACCGGCGTGCTCGCCGCTCAGTGGAAAGTCCACCTTCAGGGACTGGGCCTCGGTCGCCAATGCCCCGGCATCATCCAGTTCCAAGCCACTGCGAATGAGATGCAGGGCGAAAATTCGATAAATGGCGCCGCTGTCCAGAAAATGCCAGTTGAAGTGCCGAGCGACGGCCTGGGCCATGGTGCCCTTGCCGGCACCGCCAGGCCCATCCAGGGTCACCACGGGTGTGGGCTCAATCATCGCCGGTATCCTGATCCGTAATGCCCAGGCCCGCCTGAGCGGCCATGGCCACAAATCCCGGGAATGAGGTGTCCACCTCGGCGCATTGACTGATTTCCACCGGCCCCTCAGCGACGAGCCCGGCCATGGCAAATGCCATGGCGACCCGATGATCGCCGTGGGCGCGGACCTGCGCGCCCTGCAGCCGCCCACCCACAATCCTCGCGCCGTCGGGGCGGGTATCCACTTCAATGCCCATGGCAGTCAGGCCGTCCGCCATGACGGCAATGCGGTCGCTTTCCTTGACCCGGAGCTCCTCCGCGCCGGACAGAATGGTCTCGCCCTGGGCGCAGGCCGCCGCAATGAAAATGGCCGGAAACTCGTCGATAGCCAGAGGAACCAGATGAGGCGGGATTTCGATGCCCTGCAGATCCGCCGAACGGACGGTCAGCCGCCCCACCGGTTCGCCGTCGCCCTCGCCCAGCGGCTCCACCTCGATGGGTGCCCCCATCTGCCGAAGAATCTCGATGACTCCGGTGCGCGTGGGGTTGAGCCCCACCTCTTCCAGCACCAGCTCGGAGCCCGGTGCAATGCTGGCTCCGACCAGAAAAAACGCCGCCGAGGAAATGTCCGCCGGCACTTCGATGGTGCCTGCGTTGAGCCGTCCGCCGCCCTGCAGGGCGACCACGCCACCGCCCGCACTCACCGGGTAGCCCAGTGCCGTAAGCATCCGCTCGGTATGATCCCGGGTCACCGCGGGTTCGGACACCCTCGTGCTGCCCTTGGCATACAACCCCGCCAAAAGCACGGCAGATTTCACCTGAGCACTGGCCACCGGCATGTCGTAGTCCAGCCCCCGCAGGCCGCTCACCGGCTCGATGCGCAGCGGCGCTGTGCCATTTCCGGTGGTGTGGATGGACGCCCCCATGCGCGTCAGCGGGCCCGTTACCCGGCGCATGGGACGCCGCATCAGTGAGGCATCGCCTCGCATCTCGGTGGTGAATGGCTGCCCCGCCAACATGCCCGCGAATAGCCGCATGGAGGTGCCGGAGTTCCCCAGGTCCAATGGCTGGGCAGGCTCGGAGAGGCCGTGGAGCCCGACGCCATGAATAGTGAGCTCGCCGGCGACCGGGCCCTCGATGCTGACCCCCAGCGCGCGCATGGCGGCAAGGGTGGCCATGGCATCCTCTCCTTCCAGGAAACCGCGCACGTGGGTTGTCCCTTCAGCAATGGAGCCGAGCATGACCGAGCGATGGGAGATCGATTTGTCCCCCGGGACGCGGATAGGCCCCGTTAGCCTGCCCCCGGGTTGGACATGAAATTGCCGGCCCTTACTCGCTGTCATCCGCCCTCTCCCCGGTGGCCGTGCCTTCGAGCCACTCGAGATAGGCATCCCGAGTGTTTTTGGCATTGTGAAACATGGCCTCAAGGCCCTCGGCATCGGCTTGGTCCACGAGCCTGGCCAGCACCTCAAGATCCTCGCGGTAGGCGTGCAGCGCCCCGAGCAACGCCTGGCGATTGCCCACACAGATATCCCGCCACATCACCGGATCGCTGGAGGCAATCCGGGTGAAGTCCCGGAAACCACCGGCGGCGTATTGCAATATTTCCTCGTGATCTGGGTTACGGGTCAGGCTGTCCACCAGGCCAAAAGCTAACATGTGCGGCAGATGCGAGGTCATGGCCAGCACCCGGTCATGGTGAGATACGGACATGGTGCGAACTTCGGCGCCCACCGCCCGCCACATAGCCCGAACCCGCTCAATGGCTTCGGGATCGGTTTCAGGCAATGGCGTGAGGATCACCCGCCGGTCCACAAAAAGATGGTCAAACGCGGCCTCCACGCCACTGTGTTCAGTTCCGGCGATGGGGTGACCCGGCACGAATCGGGGCAGGGCGTCGCCAAGCCGTGATTGGGCCGACTCCACCACGCACCCCTTGGCACTGCCCACGTCGCTGATCACCGCATGGTCCGGCAGGTGATCGCGAATGCGCTCGAAAACCGCGTCCGTCGCGCCCAGCGGCACGCCGAGAATCACCAGATCGGCGCCACTGACGGCGCCAGATGGTTCCAGGGCATAGCGGTGAATGGCCCCGCACTGGACCGCCTTCTCGAGATTGGCGGCGTTCCGCCCCAGACCGACCACCTCGCCGGCAAAGCCCCGGCGCCGCAGGGCCTGTCCCAGGGAGCCAGCGATCAGCCCAACGCCAACCAGGCAAACGGTGGGTTTGCTGTCGTTCATGAAGCCGGGTCAGGTCACCGAGCGGGGGTAGGAACCCAGCACCTTGAGCAGACTCGCCAGCTGCTGCATTTCACTCAGTGCCCGCTTGAGGTTGGGGTCTTCCGCGTGTCCCACCAGATCGATGAAAAAGACGTACTCCCACATGCCCTCCCGCGACGGACGCGACTCCAGCCGGGTCATGTTCAACCCATAACGCGCCAGCGGTGCCAGCAAGCCCGCCAGGCCGCCGGGGCGGTTCTCCCGGGCGATGACCAGTGATGTCTTGTCCTCACCGGTGGGCTCCGGGCTCTCGCGACCCAGCACCAGAAAGCGGGTGTTGTTGGCGGTTCCGTCCTGAATGGACGGCTGCATCACGGGCAGCTCATAGCGATCAGCCGCCGCCTCGGAGGCGATGGCCGCCGCGCGTTCGTCCTCGGAGGCCAGTCGGGCTGCCTCGGCCGTGCTGGACACAGCCACACGCTCGGCGCGGGGCAGATGAGTATCCAGCCACAAACGGCATTGGGCCAGGCCCTGCTGGTGGGAATAGACCCGGCCGATTTGATCCATGGCCGTGGCCCGGGAAGCCAGATGCTGAATGATGGGCAATTCCACCTCACCGACAATCTGCAGCGGTGAGGACAACAGACGATCCAGGGTGTGGGTCACCATGCCCTCGGTGGAGTTTTCCACCGGCACCACGCCATATTCTGCCGCGCCGGTTTCCACCTCCCGAAAAACCGGATCGATGCCCTCCAGCGGAAGGCTGCGAATGGAATGACCGAAATGCTTGAGCGCCGCCTCCTGGGTAAAGGTCCCCTCAGGCCCCAAAAACGCCACCCGCAGGGGGCGCTGCAGGGCCAGGCAGGCGGACATGATCTCCCGGAAAAGACTGATGATGTCTTCGTCTGACAAGGGCCCGGTATTGGCATCCCGCAGCCGCCGCAGCACCTCCGCTTCCCGGGCCGGCCGGTAGAAGTCTTCCTGGCGGCCCTCTGCCTGCTTGACGGCAGCCACCTCACCGGCAGCGCTCGCCCGCTGGTTGACCAGTTCCAGTATCTGGTCGTCAATGGCATCGATTCGCTGCCGTATGGCCTGGAGTGACTCCTCGCTCACTGGCCTGCCCCCCGTGTTACTCGATGACCCTTACCGCCAGAACGCCTTCCGTGTCGCGTAGCCGCTGCACCACCGCTGCCGGCACTGATCCATCAATATCCACCACGCTGTAAGCGAGCTCACCCCGGGATTTGTTGTACATGTCCGCGATATTGAGGTTCGCCTCCGCCAGCGCCGACGAAATTTGCCCCAGCATATTGGGCACATTGGCGTTGGCCACGGTAATGCGGTCGCCACTGCCATTGCGAGGCAGCTGCAGCTCCGGGAAATTCACCGAGTTGGTGATATTGCCGGTCTCCAGAAAGTCCCGCACCTGCTCGGCGGCCATGACCGCACAGTTTTCCTGGGCCTCATGGGTGGACGCACCAATATGCGGCAGCGCAATCACATCGCTGCGGCCAGCAAACTGCTCTGCCGGAAAATCACAGACGTACATGGACAGGCGGCTCTGATCCAGCGCGCGCGCCACGGCATCGGCGTCCACAATGCCCGCCCGGGCAAAATTCAGCAGCACCTTGTTGGCCGGCCCGATGGCCAGGCGCGCCGCGTTGATCAGCCCCCGGGTGTCCTCGGTTTCCGGGACGTGCAAGGTGACCACGTCGGAAGCGGCAATGACCTCGTCGACGCTATGCGCCCGACGCACCCCCGATTCCAGATTCCAAGCGCTGCGAACGGTGATCTGCGGGTCAAAACCCACCACCTTCATGCCCAGTCCCACGGCGGCATTGGCCACATTGACGCCAATGGCCCCAAGGCCGATGACGCCCAGGGTCCGGCCCGGCAGTTCGAAGCCGGTGAACTGCTTCTTGCCGGCCTCCGCGGCGGCGTTCCTGGCCGCGTCGTCGCCGTCCAGGCTGCGGGAAAACTCCCAGGCCTGGCAGACGTTGCGAGCCGCCAGAAACATGCCGGCCAGTACCAGCTCTTTGACCGCGTTGGCGTTGGCGCCCGGCGCGTTGAAAACCGGGATGCCCCGCTCACTCATGGCCGGCACCGGGATATTGTTCACGCCGGCGCCGGCACGCCCCACCGCTTTCAGAGTCGGCGGGATATCCCAGTCATGGAGCTTCGCCGAGCGAAGCAGGACTGCGTCCGGGCGCTGGGTGTCGGAGGAGACTTCAAACCGATCCCGGGGGAGCTGGTCCAGACCTTTCGCGGAAATATTGTTCAGAGTCAGTACGTTGTACATTATTCTTTAGCCGTTTTTCCGTTCGAATTCCGCCATGAAATCCACCAGCGCATCGACGCCGGCTTCGGGCATGGCGTTGTAGAGGCTCGCCCGCATGCCGCCCACGGACCGATGGCCCTTGAGGGTCTTGAGACCGGCCTGACTGGCTTCTTCCAGAAACTGCTTGTCCAGACGGTCATCAGCGAGCACGAAAGGCACGTTCATCCATGAGCGAGCATCCGGGGCCACCGGATTGCGATAGAAGCCGGATCCATCAATGGCATCGTAAAGGCGCCGGGCTTTGCGCTCATTGCGCTCGCCCATGACTTTGAGGCCACCTTCGCGCTTGAGCCACTGAAACACCAGGCCGGCGATATACCAGCTATAGGTCGCTGGCGTATTCAGCATGGAGTCCGCCTCGGACTGCCGGTGGTAGTGCCACACGGCGGGTGTACGTGCGCTCGCCCGATCCAGAAGATCACTGCGAACAATCACCACCGTGAGACCCGCCGGCCCGAAGTTTTTCTGGGCGCCGGCGTAAATCACGCCATAACGGGAGACATCGATGGGCCGGGACAGAAACGTTGACGACATGTCGCTCACCAGCGGCACATCACCCACGTCGGGAATGGACGGAAACTCCACGCCGGTGATGGTTTCATTGGCACAATAATGAAAGTAGGCCGCCGACGGATCACACTGCCATTCGCTGCGTTTCGGGATGCCCATGGGGTCACCCTTACCACCTTCGGCAACCACGTTAACCCGGGTGTACTGCCGAGCTTCGGCAATGGCTTTCTTGGACCAGCTGCCGGTATTGATGTAATCCACACTCTCGGCGTCGCCCATCAGGTTCAGCGGCACCGCCGAAAACTGGGCCGTGGCACCGCCCTGGAGAAACAGCACCCGATAATCATCCGGCACGTCCAGCAGTTCGCGCAGGTCCGCCTCGGCCTGCTCGGCAATGGAAACAAACTCCTTGCCGCGATGGCTCATTTCCATCACGGACATGCCGGTGCCCTGCCAATCGAGCATCTCGGCGGCGGCCTGTTCGAGCACCGGCTCGGGCAGAATTGCCGGTCCGGCGCTGAAGTTATAGACACGCGTCATCGCGGCCTCCAAAAAGGTTGAGAAATGTTCTTGAAGCGGCTCAAACGGAGCCCGAGGGGGGCATGCCATTGACGGCATCGCCGTCATCTACTTCGTCCCCCAGGGACTCGATTCGGGCCAGACCCACCACATGCTCATCATCGCTGAGGCGGATCAGCCTGACGCCCTGGGTGTTACGACCCAAAATGGAGATTTCGGCAGCCCGGGTGCGCACCAGCGTGCCGCCATTGCTGATCAGCATCACTTCGTCGTCTTCCGTGACCTGGATGGCGCCCACCACCGGGCCGTTGCGGCCCGAGGTCTGGATGGAGATCACCCCCATACCGCCCCGGCCGCGCAGCGGGTAGTCATTTACCGGTGTCGCCTTGCCGTAGCCGTTGGCGGTGACAGTGAGCACATTGCCACTGTCCAGAATCAGGCACTCGATCACCGACTGCTCCGGGCCCAGCCGGACACCGCGCACGCCCGCGGCGGTGCGCCCCATCGGCCGAACCTGGCTCTCCTGGAAACGAATGGCCTTGCCTGCGGTGGTGAACAGCATGATGTCCCGATCACCATTGGTGATACCCACATTAACGAGGCTATCGTCCTCGGCCAGGTGCAGGGCAATGATGCCGCTGGAGCGTGGCCGGGAGAAATGGGACAGCGGCGTCTTTTTGACCGTCCCCTGCCGCGTGGCCATGAAAACGAAATGATCCTCGTCAAACTCGCTGACTGGCAGCACCGCGTTAATGCGCTCATCCGCCTCCAGGGGGAGGAGATTGACAATGGGTTTGCCCTGGGCGCCGCGGCTGCCATGGGGCAGTTCATAGACTTTCAGCCAGTAGCATTTGCCATGGCTTGAGAAGCACAACAGCGTGTCATGGCTGTTCGCCACCCAGAGTTTGTCGACAAAGTCCTCATTGCGCATCCGCGTGGCGGCCCTGCCCTTGCCGCCGCGACGCTGGGCCGGATAGGAGTCCATCGGCTGAGACTTGGCATATCCGCTGTGGGAGAGGGTCACCACCACGTCCCGTTCGGGAATCAGGTCTTCCATGGTGAGATCCAGGCGATGCTCCAGAATCTCGGAACGGCGCTCGTCGCCGTAGCGCTCGCGGATCTCCAGGAGCTCCTCCCGGATGACTTCCATCAGCCGCTCGGCGCTGCCGAGGATCATCAAGAGCGCTTCGATACGGCCGAGGATTTCGCGGTATTCCTCAACGATACGGTCCTGCTCAAGACCGGTCAGCCGATGCAGCCGCAAATCAAGGATGGCCTGGGCCTGGGCGTCGGTCAGACGGTAGACCTCACCGATCAAGCCCACCGTGTTATCCAGGCCCTCCGGCCGGGAGGCCTCTGCTCCCGCGCGGCTCAGCATCTCGCTCACCACCCCCGGCTCCCAGTCCCTCGAGGTCAGCGCCACCTTGGCGTCCGCCGGGTTGGGTGAGGCCTTGATAAGCTGGATGACCTGATCGATGTTGGCCAGCGCTACTGCCAGCCCCTCGAGCACATGAGCGCGGTCACGGGCCTTGCGCAGCTCGTAAACGGTGCGACGGGTCACCACCTCGCGGCGATGCCCGATGAAGGCGTCGAGGACGTCCTTGAGGTTGTGCTGGCGTGGCTGGCCCTCGAAAAGCGCGACCATGTTGATGCCGAAAACCGTCTCCAGCTGGGTATGCTGATAGAGGTTGTTGAGGACCACCTCAGGCACCTCTCCGCGCCGCAGCTCAATCACCATACGGATGCCATCCTTATCGGACTCATCCCGCAGCTCGGTGATGCCCTCGATGCGTTTTTCCTTGACCAGCTCGGCAATTTTCTCGAGCAGCCGCGCCTTATTCACCTGGTAGGGCAGCTCTTCGACAATAATGCTGGTCTTGCCACCGGATTCTTCGTTTTCGAAACGACATCGGGCACGCATCACCATGCGGCCACGACCCGTCCGATAGGCCTCGCGAATGCCCTCGGTGCCGTTAATGATCCCACGGGTGGGCAGATCCGGTCCGGGGATGTACTCCATGAGCTGTTCGATATCGAGACTGTCGTCGTCGATCAGCGCCACGCAGGCATCCACAACCTCGCAAAGGTTGTGCGGCGGCACGTTGGTTGCCATACCCACGGCAATGCCCGACCCGCCGTTAACCAGGAAATTGGGAACGCGGGTGGGCAGGACCTGCGGCTCCCGTTCCGAGCCATCGTAGTTGTCGGCAAAATCGACGGTTTCCTTGTCGATATCGGCAAGCAGCTCGTGAGCGACCCGGGCCATGCGCACTTCCGTGTAGCGCATGGCGGCGGCGTTGTCCCCGTCGATGGAGCCGAAATTGCCCTGGCCGTCCACCAGCGGGTAGCGCATGGAGAAATCCTGCGCCATTCGAACAATGGTGTCGTAGACCGCACTGTCACCGTGGGGGTGGTATTTACCAATCACGTCACCGACAACCCGGGCGGATTTCTTGTAGGGGCGGTTCCAGTCATTGCCCAGCTCACGCATGGCGAACAGCACCCGGCGATGCACGGGTTTTAGGCCATCGCGGACATCCGGCAACGCCCGCCCCACAATGACGCTCATGGCGTAATCCAGGTAGGACTGGCGCATCTCGTCTTCGAGATTGACCGGGAGAATCTCCTTGGCAACGCTTGACATCAGACGGTTCTCGACTGGCAATGGGATATCAGCAAAATCAAGCCGCTAGCATAGCACGCCGGCGCCCGCTGCCGTAGCGAACACCAGCGGATGAGTCAGGTGCGGACTACTGCCCCTCAGCGCGGTAGGCCCGCTCCACCACCACCGGTTCCATCGGAACATCGGCCATGCCGCTCCCGCTCCGCCGACCGGTCTCCCCGGCGGCAATGCGATCCACGACATCCATACCGTCGACCACCCGCGCGAACACCGCGTACCCGAAGTCCCGCTCCCCGTGATCCAGAAAGGGGTTGTCCGCCAGATTGACGAAGAACTGCGAGGTGGCGCTGTCCACCACCTGTGTGCGGGCCATGGACAAGGTGCCACGCTCGTTCTTCAAGCCGTTGTCCGCTTCATTGGCGATGGGATCGCGGGTAGATTTCTGGGAGAGCTCTTCGGTAAACCCGCCGCCCTGAATCACAAAGCCCGGAATCACCCGGTGAAAAATGGTGCCCGCGTAAAAGCCGCTGTCCACGTACTCGAGGAAATTCTCGACGGTGACCGGGGCGTCGTCCGCGTAGAGCTCGAGACGGATGTCGCCGGCACTGGTTTCGAACACCACCTGCGGGTTATTGGCGCTGGCCATTCCTGAGCCCACCGCGGCGGCCAGAGCGATTCCGAGAGGAAACAGTTTCATGATGATGGTTCTCCTGTGAAACAAGCCCGCAATTGTCGCACACTGCCCGGCCAGTTGAAGCCACAGGATCTCCCCATGCAATCCGTTGACCAGATCCTCGCTCCCCAGTGGATCATCCCGGTGGAACCCGCCGGTGAGGTCCTGGAAGACCACCTGATCGTCATCGATGATGGCCGCATCGTCGACGTCGGACCCAGCGAGCAACTCCATCAAGCCTATACCGCCCATCAGTTGATCCCGCTGCCGGACCAGGTGGTGGTACCCGGACTGGTGAATACCCATACCCATGCGGCGATGACGCTGCTGCGTGGATATGCCGATGACCTGCCGCTGATGACCTGGCTGCAGGAACACATCTGGCCTGCGGAACAGGCCCATGCCCGTGAGGCATTTGTGCGCACCGGCAGCGAGCTGGCCATGCTGGAAATGCTGCGCGGCGGGGTGACCTGCTTCAACGACATGTATTTCTTCCCGGAGGTGACGGCGGAGGCCGCGGCGGCCGCGGGCATGCGGGCGACGGTGGGCATGATTCTGATCGGCTTCCCCACCGCCTATGCGGCCCACCCGGATGAGTATCTGGAGAAAGGTCAGGCACTGCATGCGAGCTGGCAGCAGCACCCACTCATTGACACGGTCATGGCGCCCCACGCGCCCTACACGGTCTCCGAATCCGACCTGGTGCGCGCCGCCGAGCTGGCAGAGTCCCTGGACCGACGCATCCACATGCACATCCACGAGACCCTGGGGGAGATCGAGGACAGTCTCGAGAAAACCGGCCAGCGCCCGCTGATGCGCCTGGATGCCATCGGCCTGGTTGGACCCCGCCTGCTGGCGGTCCACATGACCCACCTGGATGAGCGGGAGCGGGAGCGGGTACAGGCCACGGGCACCCACATCATCCACTGCCCGGAAGCCAATCTGAAGCTGGGCAGCGGCATCGCCCCCATTGCCGATCTCGCGGCCCGGGGCGCGTCAATCGCCATCGGCACCGACGGCGCCGCCAGCAATAACGACCTCGACATGCTGGGAGAAATGAGAACCGCGGCCCTGCTCGCCAAAGGCAGCGCAAAGGACGCGACAGCTCTGCCTGCCCACCAAGCCCTGGAACTGGCCACCCTGGGCGGCGCGCGGGCCCTCGGGCGGGAGGCGGAGATCGGCAGCATTGTCGCCGGCAAATCCGCGGACCTGGTGGCCTTCGACCTGTCCGGACCGGAGAGCCAGCCGGTTCACAACCCCCTCTCCCAGTTGGTCTATGCCACGGGACGAAGCCAGGCCCGACATGTCTGGATCGCGGGTCAGCAGCTGTTGCAGGATGGCGAAGCGACCACCCTCGATAGCCAGCAGATCGGTCAACAGGCTAGGGAGTGGCGTGATACGCTGGCAGCCATTCATCAGTAGCGCATGGATACTCAGAGTCCGATGCAGGGCGACAACGCGAGTCAGTCTGAAATCGCCAAATTCGATTCGGACGCCAGTGCCTGGTGGGACCCGGCCGGCCCATTCGCCCCTCTGCATGACATCAACCCCCTGAGGCTCGACTACATTGAGCGGCGGGCCGGATCTCTACGGGACCGGAACGTCGTGGATGTCGGCTGCGGCGGAGGCCTGCTATCCGAGGGCATGGCGGCCCGAGGTGCCCGGGTCACCGGCATCGACCTCGCCCCTGAGAGCCTGGAGGTGGCGAGCCTGCACGCGCTGGAGTCCGGCCTGAAAATCGATTATCAACAAGTGTCGGCGGAATCCTTTGCGGATAGCCACCCGGGCGAAAGCGATCTCGTGACCTGTCTGGAGCTCCTGGAGCATGTTCCGGACCCGGCGTCGGTGGTCCGCGCCTGCGCCATGCTGGTGCGGCCCGGGGGCTCGGTTTTTTTCTCGACCATCGATCGCAATTTTCGGGCCTGGCTGTTCGCGGTCGTCGCAGCCGAGCATCTGCTCCGGCTACTGCCTCGTGGCACCCACGATGCCCGGGCATTCATTCGCCCGGCCGAGCTGGGGCGCTTCAGCCGGCAGGCGGGTCTGAGCATCGAGGACATCACCGGCCTGAGCTACAACCCGCTGACCCGTCACTACCGGCTCGGGGACGACACTCGGGTCAACTACCTCATGCATTGCAGGCGAGCTCAATAGCCATGAATCGACTGGCACTTGCGAACGGTGTCCTGCTGGATCTGGATGGCACCCTGTTCGACACGGCACCGGATCTGGTGGCCGCCCTCAACGCTCTGCGATCGGAGCAAGGACTGCCGCCACTGCCCGCCGCGCTGCTGGCCAGTGCCGTCGGTCATGGCAGCGTCCCGATGATCGCAAGAGGCTTCGACCTGGCGCCCAGCGATCCCCGCTTCGAGCCGCTCCGGGAACGATTTCTGACGCTGTATCACGGCAACCTTTGCGAACGCACCCGCCCCTACAACGGCATGGAGGCGGTCCTGGACCACCTGGAAGCGGCGGGTATTCCCTGGGGCATCGTGACCAACAAGCCCGGCTGGCTGACCCATCCGCTGATGGAGGCACTGGGTTACCAGAATCGCCCCACCTGTGTGATCACCGGCGATGATCTGGCAAGGCGAAAGCCCCATCCCTTCCAAATTGAAACCGGGTGTCAGGCCATTGGACTGGCGCCGGCCGAATGTCTGGTGGTGGGGGACGCCGAGCGGGACATCCAGGCGGGTCGACGGGCCGGCACCATGACTCTGGCCGCCACCTATGGCTATCTCTCCGGCGATGATCGAGTCAGTCGCTGGGGCGCCGATGGGCTCATCATTCAGCCAGGAGAAATTCTTCGCTGGGTCGCCACCGCCTCCGCTGCCGCTCTCGCACCCGAACCATTGGCCGTTTAGCCATGGACCCTCTGGAATATTGCCGCAACAAGGCCGCGCCCGAAGGATCAAGCCTTTACTACGCGTTGCTGTTTGCACCGCCAGGAAGCCGCGATGGCCTGCTGGCACTGGCAGCATTTCGGACCGAGGTCCTGGAGATTCCGAGCGAAGTCAGCGACGCCGGAGTCGGCGCGGTCAAGCTGAACTTCTGGCAGGAGGAGCTGGAGCGCCTGTCCCACGGCCAGCCCCGCCACCCCGTGGCCCAGGCCCTGCTCCCGGCCATTGAGGAATACCAACTGCCCACCGAGGGGCTCAGCGAGGTCATCGAGGCCGCCCGGATGGATCTCGAGTACGGTCGTTATCCGACCCTGAGGGAACTGACTCTTTACTGTCACCGCGCCGGCGGCGCCGTAGCCGATATGGCCTGGCGCCTCAGCCCCGATACCGGACAGGACGCCGCGCCCTTCGCCCACGATCTCGCCATGGGCCTGGAGCTCACCCGAATGATTCGGCACCTGCGGCGGGATCTGCGTGCCGGGCGCCTCTATATCCCCGAGGATGAGCTCAGCTTATCGGGCCTGGATACCACCCGCCTGGTCAGTGAAGAACAGTCATCCGCACGCACTCAACTGCTGCAGCGTCAGGGCGATCGGGCTCGGCGCTTCCTCGACAGCGCTATTGCCCAGCTCCCCGACGGATCGAGACGCCACCAACTGTATGGGCTGGTGCTGGCGGTGCTGTATCGACAGCTGCTGGATCGCATCGCTGCCGACGGCTATCCCGTTCTTACCCGGCAGCATCATCTGACCCCTCTGCGAAAGCTGTGGCTGGCCTGGCGCACGGCCAGACGGCCGAGGGGCGTTCACCCTCGCGCTGGAGCATCCACCCAATGACCGAGTTCATCCCGCTACAGAATCCGGCTAATCCGCCACCTGATCAGCTCAAGGGTCGGCGACTGCTGGTGACCGGTGCGGCCGGCGGGCTCGGGCAAGCGCTGTGCGAACGGGCGGCTCAGACCGGTGCGGAACTGGTGCTGCTGGACCGCAAACTGGAGGCCCTCGAAGCGCTGCATGACCGTATCGAGGCCTCCGGCCATGGCCAGCCGGCGCTCTACCCATTGGATCTGCTGGGGGCCAGCCCGGACGATCACGTCGAGCTGGCCCAGCGTCTTCAGCAGGCACTGGGCGGACTTGACGGTCTGGTTCATGCCGCCGCGGATGTGGGTGAACCGGCGCCGCTGGAACTCTACGACCCAGAGACCTGGCTGCGCACCCTGCATGGCAACCTCAACGGCGCGTTCCTCATGATTCGGGCCTGCCTGCCCCTGCTACGACGCAGCGCCGGGCGGATCGTCGTTATCAGTGACCACTGCGGCCGCGCTGGCACCTCGGCCATGGGCGCTTACGGCATCAGCAAATGGGGCCTCGAGGGGTTGGTGCAACTGATTGCGGCCGAGTCATCCGCCGCCAACCCGGTCTCGGCCTGTAGCGTCGACCCCGGGGTTATGAGAACAGCGCTGAGAAGGACCGCCTATGCCGGAGAAATGGCCGACGAGGCGCCGCCACCGGATGCCGCCGCCGCGGCCATCCTGCCTCTGCTGGATCCGACAGAGCCTATGATTAATGGCGGGCAGTATGCCGTCACGACGTAACAGGTATGTCATCCTAGACAGACACTAAACGATTTGGAGTAGCCAGGATGGGATTTGCACTTTCCTCGATGCAGGTGAGCAGCGCTGCCTTTGGCATGCACGAAACCATCCCGATTCGTCATACCGGGGATGGCGATGACATCGCGCCACCCCTTCAGTGGGAAGGCGCGCCAGAGGGCACGCAGGGCTTTGCGGTGTTCTGCCATGACCCAGACGCGCCGCTGATCAGCCCGGGCAACTACGGCTTCGCCCATTGGGTGTTCTACAACATTCCCGGCGACATCACCGCACTGGAGGAAGGCAGCGAGACCTACACCAACGGAGTCACCGACTTTGGCCGTCAGGCCTGGGGCGGGCCCATGCCGCCCGAGGGCCACGGGGTTCATCATTACTACTTTTGGGTACTGGCTCTGGATCAGTCGCTTAACCTGGAACCCGGCCTCTCCCTATGGCAGTTTCTCGACCAGGTGGAACCGCATGTTATCGGCATGAACCGCCTGATCGGTACCTACGAGCGCTGAGTCACTGGCGCCGGCTTATGGGTCGGTGTGGCCGCCGCTTTCCTGCAGGCCGGCGGGAGGGATGGGGCGCTCTTGCCCCGGCAAGGCCAACCCGCTCGGCCAGCTGGCGGACGGCCGCCGCCGGGAGCTCTTCGAAGCGCCCTTCCCGAAGGCCTGCCGGCAGTTCCACCGGTCCGTATCGAACCCGCATCAGGCGGCTGACCTGTAGGCCCTGGGACTCCCACAGGCGACGAACCAGCCGGTTACGACCCTCCAGCAGTCGGACCCGGTACCACTCGTTGGCGGCACGGCCACTGTCAACAGGGACGATGGATTCAAACGCGGCACGACCGTCTTCGAGGTCAACACCCGCCAGCAGCTTTTGGCAGACGGCTTCATCCACTCGCCCATAGACCCGCACAGCGTAATCCCGCTCGAGCTCGTAGCGCGGATGCATTAGGCGGTTCGCCAACTCCCCATCGGTGGTAACGAGCAACAAGCCTCCGGTGTTGATGTCCAGCCGCCCCACGGCAATCCAGCGTCCGCCCTGCACCTTCGGCAGGCGCTGAAAAACCGTTCGACGCCGTTCCGGGTCGTGGCGGGTCACCAGCTCACCCAGCGGCTTGTGATAGGCAATCACTCGTCGGGGTGTCGCCGCCAGCGCGGAGGAGAGCACCGGCCGGCCATCGACGCTAATCCGGGCCTTCGCGTTCACCCGATCACCGAGACTGGCCACCTGACCGTTGACGCACACCCGACCCTGAACGATCCACTGCTCCATTTCCCGCCGGGAGCCCAGGCCGGCCTGTGCGAGGACCTTGTGCAGCTTTTCAGTGACGGCGGACATCAGGGTTGAGGTACCTCGAGATCCAGCTCCGGATGCTCCGGCCCGGGCTCGCCAAGACTGGCCAGGCTGGGCAGATCCTTGAGGCTGGCCAGGTTGAAATGGTCAAGAAACTCCCGGGTCGTGGCAAAGACCGCCGGCCGGCCGGGCGCGTCCCGATGCCCCGCGACGCGAATCCAGCCCCGTTCCTGTAGGGTCCGCATGATGCCACTGCTCAGACTCACGCCCCGGATCTCCTCAATTTCGCTGCGGGTGATGGGCTGTCGATAGGCGATGATTGATAACGTCTCCACCACCGCCCGGGAATAGCGAGCCGGTTTTTCCTCCCAGAGACGTGCCACCCAGGGAGCGAATGTCTCTGGCACCTGCAGCCGATAGCCGCTGGCCACCTGATTGAGGACCACACCGCGACCCTGAAGGCTCTCACGGAGTTGTTCCAGGGCCGTTTCCAGGGCCTGTCGGGAGGGGCGCTGATCATCCGGGAAAAGGTTGAGCAGCTGTTCCGTCGACAGGGGTTCACCGGCGGCCAGCAGCGCCGCCTCGAGAATGCATTCCAGTCGCGGGTCACTCATTGCCGATCTCCCGCCAGACCGCCCTGATCACCCCGCAGGTACAATGGAGCGTAGGGCTCGGCCTGGACCAGTTCAATCAGGGAAGCCTTGAGCAACTCGAGGATGGCAAGAAATGTCACCACCACGCCAGCCTTGCCTTCTTCCGGATTCAGCAATTCGTCCAAGGACAAAAAATTATCCGACTGCAGCCTCGATAGTGTCTCGGTCATGCGCTCACGCACGGACAAACTATCCCGACGAATCTGGTGATGAGTGAACATATCCGCCCGCTCCAGCACCTCACCAAACGCCACCAGCAGTTCGTCCAGCCCCACCGCCGGCGGGACCGCAGTCATTCTCAGGTCTGGCGAGGCGGCAGATGCGGGAAATACATCGCGTGCCACCCGAGGCAGCGCATCCAGCTCCCGCCCCGCTTCCTTGAACTGCTCATACTCCTGCAGACGCCGGATCAACTCGGCCCGCGGATCGATGCCACTGTCTTCATCCGTAGGCGGCGGACGGGGCAGCAGCAGGCGCGACTTAATCTCCGCCAGCATGGCAGCCATCACCAGGTACTCGGCGGCGAGCTCCAGCCTGAGCTCTTTCATGAGCTCTACGTACCCCATGTATTGCCGGGTGATTTCCGCGATGGGGATATCGAGGATGTCCAGGTTCTGGCGCCGAATCAGATACAGCAATAGATCCAGTGGCCCCTCAAAGGCTTCCAGGAACACCTCGAGGGCATCCGGAGGAATGTACAGATCCCGCGGCAGCTCACCATAAGGCTCGCCCTGAACGCGGGCGGCGACCTGGGTATCAAACAGCGCCGGGGAATCGACGTCAGTCATCGTTGGCGGTAATCCAGACCAATGGCCAAACGAACGTCACGCATGGTGTCACGGGCGGCCTCGCGGGCGCGCTCACAGCCCTCGCCGATGACCTGTCGCACATGCCCCGGATCCTCCTCCAGGGCCTCGGCGCGCTCACGAATCGGCCCGACTTCTGCCTTGACCGCGTCAATCAATGGCCCCTTGCAGTCCAGACAGCCGATGCCGGCCGACCGGCAGCCCTGATCGGCCCACCGTCGGGTTTCATCGCTGGAGTACACCCGATGAAGGTCAAAGACCGGGCACTTGTCCGGGTCTCCCGGATCCGTGCGCCGGATCCGGGCCGGATCGGTGGGCATGGTGCGAATCTTCTTTTCAATCTGATCGTCCGGTTCGCGCAGCGCGATGGTGTTGCCGTAGGACTTGGACATCTTGCGACCGTCCAGCCCGGGCATGCGGGGGGCTCGGGTCAGCAGCGCCTGAGGCTCGGTCAATACCGTTCGACCGCCACCCTCCAAATAGCCGGCCACCCGCGCCCGGTCTGCCAGAGTCAGATTCTGCTGGTCTTCCAGCAGTGCCCGCGCTTCGCTGAGCGCCTCGTCGTCCCCCTCCTCCTGGTAGCGGCGGCGTAACTCCCGATACAGGCGGCCCTGCTTCTTGCCCATCTTGCGAATGGCCGCCTCGGCCTTGTCCTCGAACCCCGGCTCCCGCCCGAACAGGTGATTGAAGCGACGCGCCAGCTCCCGGGTCAGCTCTACATGGGAGACCTGATCCTCTCCCACGGGCACACCGGCGGCCCCGTAGACGAGGATATCGGCACTCTGCAGCACCGGATAACCCAAAAAGCCGTAGGTGGCCAGATCCCGCTCGCGGAGCTGTTCGATCTGGTCTTTGTAGGTCGGCACCCGCTCCAGCCAGCCCAGGGGCGAAATCATCGACAGCAGCAGGTGGAGCTCGGCGTGCTCCATCACCCGGGACTGAATGAACAGCGTCGCCAGGTTGGGATTCACCCCGCAGGCCATCCAGTCCACCGCCATGTCCCAGACATTGTCGGAGATGACCTCACGGTCCTCGTAAGCTGTGGTGAGCGCGTGCCAGTCGGCGATAAAGAAAAAACACTCATGACTCTGCTGCAGCTCGACCCAGTTGCGCAGCACGCCGTGATAATGGCCGAGATGGAGACGGCCCGTGGGCCGCATTCCGGACAGGATGCGATCCCCCTGGGCAACCGAATTGCTCAACGTAACCTCCGATGATTCAGGGCTCTTGGGACGCCATCATAGCCGATCAGGACTCGAATACATCGGCATCGCCGGCACCATGCCGAAGCACCTGCGGCGCCTCGCCGCTCAAATCCACGACAGTGCTCGGCTCCAGGCCTCCTGGCCCGGCGTCAACCACCGCATCCAGCTGGCGGCCAATGCGATCACGAATATCCGCCGGATCCGTCAGTGGGTCGCCCTCGTCGGGCAACAATAGCGTACTGGTGGTTAACGGCTCCCCCAACTCCATCAGGATTGCTCGGGCCACGGGATGATCCGGCACGCGAATACCAATGGTCCGTCGTCGGGAGTGTTGAAGGCGTCGGGGGACCTCGGCGGTTGCGCGCAGCACAAAAGTGTAGGGCCCCGGGGTGTGGGCTTTGAGCAACCGGAAGGCGGTGTTGTCCATGCGGGTGTAACTGCCGATGTCCGAGAGATCCCGGCAGGCAAGCGTGAAGTGATGCCGCTCGTCAAGCTGGCGCAGCGCCCGAATCCGCTCCACGGCGGCCTTCTCACCGAGACCACAACCCAAGGCGTAGGTGGTGCCACTGGGATAGGCGACGAGGCCGCCCGCACGGATAATTTCTACCGCCCGGCGAACCAGCCGCGGCTGCGGTGTCTCCGGATGAACTTCAAAATACTGACTCATGGCTCCGATTCCGATGCTTGCGACTGTGGCTCTATGGTAGCGTCTAAGGTTGATTTGAGCAGACGGGCCAGGCCCATGTACTACGCGATCATTGCTGAAGACATTGAAAACAGCCTCGAAAAGCGCGCCGGGGCTCGACCGGCACACCTGGCGAGACTGGAGATTCTGCGGGACGAGGGGCGACTGCTGCTGGCCGGGCCACATCCCGCCGTTGACAGCGAAGATCCGGGGCCCGCTGGCTTCACCGGCAGCCTGGTGATTGCCGAATTTGATTCCCTGGAGGCCGCCCAGGTTTGGGCGGACGCCGACCCTTACGTGGACGCCGGTGTTTATAAACGCGTCATCGTAAAGCCTTTCAAGCGGGTGCTGCCATGAGCGCGGCGGATATCCCGAAAAGCGAACGTCCGGCGATGATCCGGGCCCGTCTCGAGCAGAATCTGCCTGTCCACCACCTGGAAGTCCGGGATGACAGTCATCGCCACGCCGGCCACGCCGGTGCCAAGGCCGGCGGCGGGCATTATCATGTTCGGGTAATAAGCGAGGCCTTCAACAATCAGGGCGTATTACAGCGCCATCGCATGATTTACGATGCGCTGGGTGATGCAATGCGCAACGACTGCATCCACGCTCTCAGCATCGAAGCTTTGACCCCGGACGCCACTCCCGCCGAAGACTAACGAGCAACAAAACCAGAGAGAGATTCATGCCTTGCAAACGCATTCTCAATCCCATGAACCTGTTGATGGCCGGCCTACTCAGCACCATGACGACGGTCGCCATCGCTCAGGACTCCAGCGAGTCCGCCGTGGTGGCCGAAATAAACGGCGAAGTCATTACCCAGACTGAGCTCAATCAGCTGATCGCGCAGCAGACCGGCGGCGGGACGGACCTGCCCCCCGTTCAGCGGCAGCGCTTCCTGGACGAAACCATCAACCTTATCCTGCTGGCTCAGGCCGGCGAGGCCGACTCGGTTGAGCCCACTCCGGGGGCTCAGGCCCAACTCACCAACAGCCGCCGCCAGGCTCTCGCCCAGGCCTTTGTGCGAAGCTTCGCGCAAATGGACCAGATTTCTGACGACGCCCTCCGGGCCCGCTACGAGGAAGACTACGAAGCCGGCGCGCCGCTGGAGTACAGCGCCCGCCATATCCTGGTCAGTGATCAAGGGCTCGCAGAAGAGATCATCGAACTGATCGAGGGCGGAGAGACCTTTGCCGAAATGGCCAGCCAGCATTCCCAGGATGGCAGTGCCGAGGACGGCGGCGATCTCGGCTGGTTCACCCGGAGTGACATGGTGGAGCCGTTCGCCGACGCCGTGGCTTCCCTGGAACCCGGCGAAATAACCGCCCAGCCGGTAGAAACCCGTTTCGGCTGGCACGTCATCCAGCTGGACGACACCCGCGAGGGGAGCGTGCCCGCTTTTGAGGAGGTGTCACAGCAACTGGCCATGACCATGGTCAATGAGCGTATTGAAGCAAGGCTCGACAGTCTGCGTGAGAGCGCAGACATCGATTATCGCGCTGACTGGGCCCAGTAGTTCCGCCGGGCAGACCCCGGACGATTAGCCGAGCATTGCCTGAAACCCGTCCTCATCGAGGACGGGTACGCCCAGGGTCTCGGCCTTGTCCCGCTTGGAGCCCGGATCGTCTCCGGCCACCAGGTAATCCGTGCGCCCGGATACGCTACCGGTCACCTTGCCGCCCCGCGCTTCGATGGCCGCTCGGGCTTCGTCCCGGGTGAGGTTCTCCAGGGTGCCCGTCAGCACGAAAGTCAGCCCCTCGAGGGTCTGCCCGGCGTCATCGGTTGCATCCTCCTGGCGCCCCGTCGGATCGTCCCAGGTGACGCCCGCGGACAGCAGGCCCTCGATGACCTGACGGTTGTTGGTTTGCTCGAAAAAGCGGGTGATGGATTGCGCCACAATGGGGCCAATGTCCGGTAACGCCACCAACGCCTCTTCGTCGGCATTCATGACCGCGCTCAGAGAACCTAGCTCCCGGGCCAGGACTCGGGCCGTCACCTCGCCGACCTGGCTGATACCGAGGGCGAACAGAAACCGGGCCAGGGTGGTCTGCTTTGAGGCCTCGATGGAGCGCAGCAGCTTGCCGGCCGATTTCTCACCCATGCGCTCAAGGCCCAGGAGGTCCGAGCGGCTCAGCTGATACAGGTCGGCGGCGGTCCGGACCCGTTCGGTCTCCACCAGTTGACGGATGAGCTTCTCTCCCAGGCCATCGATGTCCATGGCCCGACGGGAGACAAAGTGCATTAAAGCTCCTATCCGTTGAGCGGGGCAGAACAGTCCGCCCATGCAGCGATGGGCCGCCTCATCATCCAGGCGAACCACCTCGGAGCCGCAGATGGGACAATGCGCGGGCATCGCCCAGGACTCGGCACCCGGCGGACGTTTCGATGTCACGACGCTGACCACCTCGGGAATCACGTCACCCGCCCGGCGGACCATGACGGTGTCCCCTTCCCGTACGTCCTTGCGGTGGACCTCGTCCAGGTTGTGCAGGGTGGCGCGGCTCACGGTAACGCCGCCAACATTGACGTCCTGGAGCGCCGCCACCGGCGTGATGACCCCGGTGCGGCCCACCGAGGGCAGGATTGATTCCATCACCGTGGTGGCTTCCCGTGCCGGCAACTTGTGGGCGAGCGCCCAGCGCGGCGCCCGGGCGGTGGTCCCCAATTCGGACCACACCGCGATATCGTTGACCTTGTAGACCGCGCCGTCGATTTCATAATCCAGGTCATCGCGCTCGGCCACCAGGCGATCATGGTAATCCAGGAGGCCGTCGGGCCCCTCAACCCGCTCCACCCGCCGGTTGACCCGAAACCCCCAGTCTGCCAGCACCCGCAGGATGCCCAGATGATCCTCAGCCAGGGTTTCACTGGATGCGCCAATCCCAAAGACAAACAGCGTCAACGGCCGGGTGGCGGTGATCCGGGGGTCAAGCTGGCGCAGGCTGCCCGCCGCCGCGTTGCGCGGGTTGGCAAATGGCCGCTCGTTTCGCCCCAGCCGTTCCCTGTTGAGCGCCTCGAAATCCTGCCGGCGGATTACTACCTCACCGCGAACCTCGACCCGCTGCGGGGGATTGTCGGTTAACAGAATCAACGGAACGCTTCGGATGGTGCGGGCATTGGCCGTAATTTGCTCGCCGACTTCACCATCGCCCCGGGTGGCGGCTTCCACCAGCCTCCCCTGCTCATAGCGCAGATTTATGGAGAGGCCGTCGAGCTTGGGTTCGCCCACATAGGTCAGCCCTTCAACCGCCAGATTGCGGCGCAGTCGGCGATCGAACTCAATCACGTCCTCACGGCTGAAGGCATTGGCGAGTGAGAGCATCGGGCGATCATGTTGCGAGGGCTCAAAACCCTCAAGAGGCCGGGACCCCACTCGCTGGGTGGGCGAATGGACGGAGATCAGCTCTGGGTGTTCGGCCTCGATTGTGGCCAGTTCGTCCATCAACTGATCGTATTCGGCGTCCGCAATTTCCGGATCATCCAGAACATAGTACCGATGATTGTGGTACTCGATGGACCGCCGGAGCGCTTCGGCCCGGGCAGCCGCCTGGCTTGCACTGCCCGCCGCCACGGTGGTCAGGCCCCGCGCCGGCTGGCGAGGTGCGCGCGGCGCCGGTACTCCAGTAACTCCTCGCGGATATGCTCGATGGACTGGGTGGTGAGATCGCAGCGACGCCCATCCAGCACCAGACCGCCCAACTGCTCAGCCGTTCGCTGCGCCGTGGTCAGCATCTGCTCGAAGGTGGCCAGACCGTCAAAAGGCCCTGGCAGCTGCATGATGAGTGCAATGCCCGGGGTGGTGGCGGTCTCCAGAGTCTCAGGATCGAAAGTGCCGGGCTCGACGATATTCGCGGCGGTGAACAGGGCCACCGTGCCCTGACCCGTATCCAGCCCTCGTCGCAACACCCCTTGATCAGTCAGACGGAGCCCCGAACTCTCCAGCACCCGGACCAGATCCTGGGCTGAAAAATGGGTGTTCTTCGGTGCCATGACCGTCAGCACCACGACTTTTTCACCGCCGGCGGAGTCGGCGACCGGACCGTCGGCCAGCTCAGGCTCGCTCTCCGTCGCTGCCGCCGCTGATGTATCGTCGGTCGCCGAAACCTCCGGGTCGCCAGCCGACACCACAGGCTCCGATTCATCAGTCGCGGAAACTATCCGCGCCGGGCCGACGATGTCGTCGTCCACGGTATCATCCAACAGTGGATCAGCGCCGGGCAGGTCGGTGTCGGCTTCGTTCGCGAATGGTTCTCGTCGCTGACTGCTCCGCTTCCAGGGCGCACCGTCCTTCCGCCAGTCCTGCAGGCGACCATAGCCATACACCCCCGCGATAATCAGGGCGCCCAGGATCAGTAATGTCCAGCGCAATTCATCCATTGCGGCTTCCGTCTTTCCAGTTGATGTCAGATTGCAACCTCTGAGAGGTCAACTCAAGCATCCGCCACGGTCATGGCCGCTGCCGATTCGATATCGACCGCGACCAGTCGGGATACACCCGGTTCTGCCATGGTAACGCCGGCCAGATGGCTGGCGGCCTCCATCGTGGCCTTGTTGTGGGTAATCACGATGAACTGCACCCGCTCGGACATCTCGGAGAGAAGATCGCAGAATCGACCCACGTTGGCTTCGTCCAGCGGTGCATCCACCTCGTCGAGCATGCAGAAGGGCGCCGGATTCAACTCGAATATGGCAAAGACCAGGGCCACCGCCGCCAGCGCCTTTTCTCCCCCCGAGAGCAGATGAATATTCGTGATCCGCTTGCCGGGAGGCCGGGCCATCAAGGTCACCCCGGTCTCCAGCAGGTCATCGTCGGTCATCTCGAGATAGGCCTGGCCACCACCGAACAACCGCGGGAAAAGCCGCTGCAGGCCACTGTTGACCTTGTCGAAGGTGTCACGAAAGCGCGTGCGCGTTTCCCGGTCGATTTTCTGGATGGCATTCTGCAGCGTCTCCAACGCCTCACTCAGGTCCGCCTGCTGGGCGTCCAGGTAGCTTTTTCGCTCCGAAAGCGTCCGGTGCTCATCAATGGCGGCCAGGTTAATCGGTCCCAGCCGACGGATGCGGTTATCCAGGCGCTCGAGCTCTTTTTCCCACTCGGACTCAGTGGCGGTTTCCGGCAGCTTCTCGGCCACGGCCGCCGGATCGATCTGCATGCCCTGTAATTGTTCGGTCTGCGTCTGCAACCGCGCTTTCAGTTCATAATCGCGGTAGCGGGCCGACTCGGCCGCCTCCCGCAGCTCCACTATGGCGGACTCGGCTTCCCCGCGGCGGATATCCAGGGTGCGGATCGCCTCGTCGGCTTCTCCCAGAGCCCGGCGGGCGGCGGCCAGTTCTTCCTCGACCGCCGCGCGTTTTTTAAGCAGGGCCTGGCGCTCCGCCTCCAGGCTGTCGTCAGATCCGGAAACCTCGTCCAGCGTCTGCTCAAGCTCGGTGTTGCGCTCGCTCAGTCCGGTTTCCTGACGTTGCAGTCTGCCGATGGCTTCCTCAAGGGACTGGCCCGCCGTTTTTGCCGTTTCCAGTCGAAGCGCCACATCCTGACGCTGCTCGCGGAGCTGGTCCGCCGCCAGCCGCGCCGCCTCCACGGCATCCCGGGCCGAATCACAGTCTGCATCCAGTGGAGCCATCGCGGCCTGCGCCTGCTCACCCATCGCCAGTGCCGACTCGAGCTGCTCACGGGTGGCGCGAATATCCCGATCACCCGCCTCAAGGGCCTCCTTCAGGGTCTGCTGCTCGGCCAACAAAGTCTCACGCCGCTCCCGCCGCCGCGCCTGCTGCTGCTCGGCGGCTTCGAGCCGCGCCCGGGCGGCGGCCAGCTCACGATCCGCGCCACCGCGCTCGTCGGCTCGCTCGGCCCTCCGCTCTTCCAGTAATGCAACCCGCTCCATGGCCTCCTGGTAATTCGCCTCGCGCTGAGCGATCGCTTGATCCAGTTGGTCAATCTCAGCGCCGAGCGCCTCAAGGGCTCGACCTCGAGCCAGCACGCCCTCCTGATCGTCACTGGCCGCGGCTTGAATTCTCAGCCAGTGTCGACCAAACCACCGCCCCCGACGAGTCACCACTGACGCCCCGGCCGGCAGGGAAGCCAGCCGGCTGAGTGCCTGTTGCTCGTCATCCGCGACATGGACACCGGCCAGCAGGTCCTGAAGCGGGGTCGGTCCCTTCACCCGGCTCAAAAGCCGATCGTCGCGGGCAGCATCGGCACCGGCGCCAGGCCCGTCATCAGGGGCGGCATCCGGCTGGTAGAGCATCACGGCGCCGCCGCCCAGCTGCTCAGCCTGTCCACCCAGCCGGCCGAGGTCGTCCGCCGCCACCGCCTGGAGCGCATCCTGAAGGACAACCTCCACCGCGGTCTCCCAGCCGGGCTCGACTTCGAGGCTTTCTCCCAGACGCTTTCTGTCGCTAAGGCCCATGGCCTCAAGCCACTCGCCAGCACCGCTTTCGGCACCCAGTGCCGCCTCCTGCAGGGTCTGTAGCGATGTCTGTCGGGCTTTGAGCTCCGAGCGCCGCTCCCGCAGCGCGTCCAGCTCGTCCCGATGCTCGTCCCGCTGACCCGCTTCGAAGCCGATCTGTTCATCCAGATCCGCGATTCGCTCGTCAAACTGATCCCGCTCCTGCTCCAGCACACCAATCCGCGCCGCCATATCGGCCACGTCGCCGTCACCATCGCTGTCCAGTTCGCCGAGCTCCGTCGCCAGTTGTTCGGTGCGTCGGCGGCGATCCAGTTGCCGCGCTTCCAGCTGCTCGATCCTTGCGCGCTCCACCTCGGCCTGCCGGTCGGCGTCCGCTTGTCGCCGTGCCTGCTCGTCCCGGGCGGCGCGGGCGGCCTCCAGCCGCTTGCCGGCCTCCTCCAGGCTCACGGTTGAGCGGGTCAGTGCTTCATCGAGGGACTCGATTTCGGGGTTCAGGGTCTGCAGGCGCTCCTGCAGAAGCCGGAGCTTTTGCTGGTCTTCAGCCAACTCTGCCTGCACCCGCTCCAGCGCCTCGTTATTGCGGGAGAGCTCTCGAGCGCTGGTTTCACGCAGTTCGCGGCGATGACTGATTCGCTGCTCCAGGCGGGCGATCTCCGACCCCACCTGGTAAAAACGTCCCTGGATCTCGTTCAGGGCATCGCTCTGCTCGGCATGACTCGCCCGCAGCGCCTCCATCTCCCGCTCCACCCCCCGCTGATCGGCGATGCGGGACTCCAGTGCATTGTCGCGCTCGGCCAATTCCTGCCGCAGTGCCTCCCGCTCCTGCTGCAGCCCCCGGGTGCGCAGGAGCAGCAATTCGGCCCGCCGCTCCCTTTCCTGGGTTTTCAGGGCTCGGTAGCGTTCCGCAGTCTCGGCCTGCTGCGAGAGCTTTTCCAGCTGCCGGCCCACCTCGTCCCGCACATCCTCCAGGCGCTCGAGATTCTCCCGCGTGTCCCGCATGCGCCGCTCGGTCTCCCGGCGGCGCTCCTTGTAAAGACTGATGCCGGCCGCTTCCTCGAGATAGCCACGAAGCTCCTCGGGCTTCGCCTCGATGAGCCGCGAAATGGTGCCCTGCTCAATAATGGAATAGCTGCGAGGGCCTAACCCGGTACCTAGAAAAACATCAGTAATGTCGCGTCGGCGGCAGCGGCTGCCGTTGAGATAGTAAGCGGACTGGCCATCCCGGTTTACCTGGCGGCGAATGGCGATTTCCGCGAAACCTGCATATTGCCCGCCGAGCGTGCCGTCCGAGTTATCGAACACCAACTCGATGCTGGCCTGTCCCACGGGTTTGCGGCTTCGGGAACCACTGAAAATGACGTCGGCCATGGACCCGCCGCGCAGATGCCGGGCGGAGCTTTCGCCCATTACCCAGCGAACTGCATCGATAATATTGGACTTGCCACAGCCATTGGGCCCGACGATGGCTGTGATGCCACCAAGCAATGGCACGGGGGTGGCATCCACAAAAGATTTGAAGCCGTTCAGGCGGATCTTGCTAAGGCGCATTGCAGGCCCGGAATCCCCGTGGTGGCAAAACGGAGAAAATACCGGTTTTTTAGCAGACTGGAAAATCTGCCGGGCTGGGAACAGTCAACGGCGCTGCAGGCGCCGGTACAGCGTACTGCGACTGATTCCCAGCGCCCGAGCGGCGGCCGCATAGTTTCCCCCATGGGCTTCAACGGCGTCGCGCATGCAGCGTTCTTCAGCTTCCCTCAGCCCACCGGTCGCGTCTGACCGCTCACCGGCTACAGTCACATCGGCTGCACGGATCGGCTCCGGCAAGTCCAGGATTTCGATAGGACGACCGGGCTCGCCCAGGGCAAGGGCCGTGCGCAGCGCATTCTGAAGTTCGCGCAGATTACCGGGCCAGGGGTAACGAAGAAGGCAATCCCGGGCCGCCGGCGCGAGTCGCGCACTCGGGTCCTCTGCCGCCAGCATCCGGCTGATCAGGCCCTCGAGATCAGCGCGGTTCCGGAGTGCCGGTAAGGTCACGCGAAAGCCACAAAGGCGATAGTAGAGGTCCGCCCGGAAAGCGCCCTGTTCAACCCGTTGCGCCAGGTTCTGGTGGGTGGCGCTGACCAGCGAAAAATTCACCGGAATCGGGTCGGTGCCGCCAATTGGGACAACAGCACGCTCCTGGAGGACCCGAAGCAACCGGCTCTGGATGGACAGTGGCATGTCGCCAATTTCATCGAGGAACAGGGTCCCTCCATCCGCTCGCTGCACATGCCCCGTCGCACCCTCCCGGCTGGCGCCGGTAAAAGCGCCCGGCCGATAACCAAACAACTCCGCTTCGGCCAGGGAATCCGGGATGGCAGCACAGTTCACGCTGACCATGGGCCCGGCACCCCGTTCACTGCACTCGTGCAGCCGATGCGCCACCCACTCTTTACCGGTACCAGTCTCTCCCTCGAGGACCAGCGGAATGCCGCGACTGAAAACCTGCCGAGCTCGCCAGAGCAGGTCCACAAATTCGGAGTCGCCGGCATGCAAGGCAGAAAACGGGTCATCAACGTCAGTCGCCCGCGGCTGGTCTGACCGCCGACCCATCGGCACGCTGACCCGCTCACCCCGCGACGCCGGTCCCTGAATCCGTGCCGTGACATTCAGTCCATCCCGGGTGCGCAGGGTGACCCACTCGCCGCTCCGCCCGGCCCGTTCATCGAAATTCGATTCCAGCAGGCCGTCCAGCTCGGCATGAACCGTCAGTGTGCTCATGTGCCGGGAGGCCACCTCGTTAAATGCCAGCACCCGTCCGGATGGCTCCACCGCAACAATGCCCTCCCCCAGGGTTCCCACCAGTTCCGGGCGGACATGGAAGTGGAGATAAAGGGCGTCCGGGAACTCGGCCTCGAGCATTCGGTTTTCGATCATCCGAGCCCCCATGCGCACCAGACCCAGCGCGTGCAGCTGTCTTGCCGGCTGGTCGCCGGAGACATCCAGGATACCGATCAATTGGCCATTAACGCCCCGAATGGGCGTGGCCGCACAGGTGAGGAAGGTGTTGCAGGCCAGAAAGTGCTCCTCGCCATGAACCGATGCACTCCGCTGCTCGGTCAATGCCAGGCCAATGGCATTGGTGCCCCGCGCCGATTCCCCCCAGCAGGCGCCGGGTTGCAGCGCCACCCGCTGGCTCCGGCGGCTGAACGCCGGATCACCGTGACGTTCGAGGATCACGCCGTTAGCGTCGGCCAGTAATACCGCGCTGTTGGTGCCGGCGATCTGGTGACGGAGGTTCTCAAGCTCGGGCAGGGCGAAACCGATCAGGCGCTGGTTTCGCTCCCTGACCAGGGCCAGTGCCGCCTGCTCGAGCATGGCATCCGCGGCGCTGCGCTCCGGCGTCAATCCGTTTTCCCGGGAGCGCTGCCAGGAGCGCCCCACGCCCTCCGCAGCGCCGGTGGGTGATTCGGCGCCATCAAGCAACTGCCCGCGGATCTGCCCAGCGGGGCGTGCAACGCTCTCTCTGCGACCCATAGGGCTCTCCTCCCCGTCGCAATTCCGGACACCCCGTCCCGCTGTGGCACAGCAGAGCGGTGGTGCCCTTTGTCTGCAGATTGCCCCGGCTGGCCCGGGATTGCAAAGAATTCATGAAGATAGAAAGGCAAGGCGGTTTCTGGCGCGGATTTTGCTGTGGGCTTTCGTGCCGTGCTGCGGTACTGGTTAAAAAAATACCCATGAGGAGAGATCATGATTTACGCACCCCCTGGCAGCTCTGATGCCGTCGTCAGCTACAAGGACCAATACGAAAACTTCATTGGTGGAGAGTGGAAACCGCCGGTGGATGGACAGTATTTTGACAACCCAACACCGGTTACCGGGCAGACATTCTGCCGTATCCCCCGATCCAGTGCCGCCGATATTGAACTGGCGCTGGACGCCGCCCACGCCGCCAAGGGGGCCTGGGGCACCACCCCGGTGGCAGAACGGGCGGTCATCCTCAATCGGATCGCCGACCGCATCGAGGCCAATCTGGAAAAGATTGCCGTGGCCGAAAGCTGGGAGAACGGCAAGCCGGTGCGGGAGACCCTGGTGGCGGACATCCCGCTGGCCATAGACCACTTCCGTTATTTTGCCGGCGTCATCCGCGCCCAGGAAGGCACGGTCGGAGAGCTGGATAACGACACCGTGGCCTATCACATCCACGAACCCCTGGGGGTGGTGGGTCAAATCATCCCCTGGAACTTCCCGATCCTGATGGCCACCTGGAAAATTGCCCCAGCTCTCGCCGCGGGTAACTGCATCGTCCTCAAGCCCGCGGAACAGACCCCCGCCAGCATCCTGCTGGTCATGGAGCTCATCGCCGACCTGCTGCCGCCGGGGGTCCTCAACGTGGTCAACGGATTTGGAGCCGAGGCGGGCAAGGCACTGGCGTCCAACCCGCGGATCGCCAAGGTCGCCTTCACCGGCGAAACCACCACCGGGCGACTGATCATGCAGTACGCCTCGGAAAACCTCATCCCGGTCACCCTCGAGCTGGGTGGCAAATCCCCGAACGTGTTCTTCGCAGATTGCTTTGCCGAGGACGACGGTTTT
>LKMJ01000441.1_pt1 | contig 31536 bp, 29 predicted proteins | sample 643391 | NCBI WGS metagenome assembly LKMJ01 (sample SAMN04112250, study PRJNA286221) | soda lake metagenome | biome: soda lake; feature: Kulunda Steppe; material: water; isolation source: sample PL-Br10 brine of Picturesque Lake | place: Russia: Kulunda steppe | collected 2010-07 | reverse complement strand
TTCGAGGTACCGCCGTAGGTGTCCTTGACGCTGACGACACGGTCACCGGGGCGCAGCAGGGCCCACAGCAGGGCACTGATGGCTCCCATCCCGGTGGACGCCGAGGTGGCGTCCTCAGCACCTTCGAGGATGCGCAGCTTCTCCTCGAACACCGCGACGGTGGGGTTGGTGTTGCGGCCGTAGATGTGGCCGTCGCGCTGTCCCGTGGCGACCTCGTACCAGGTGTCGAGGTCGTCGTAGCCGAAGGCCACGCTGCCCACCATCGGCACCTGCGTGGCACGGTCCATGAACCCGCCGTGCTCACCTGCCCACACCGCGCGGGTGCCCACGCCCGCATCCAGGGATGGGTCGAGGGACGGGTCGTGGTCCGCGTGGTGGGACATGCTCACTCCTGCTTGGGCCCGACCCACACCTGTTGCGCGTTGACGAACTCGCGGATGCCGTGGGGGCCGAGCTCGCGACCGTACCCGGAGCGCTTGATCCCACCGCTGGGCAGGCGCGGGTCGGTCTTGACCACACCGTTGACCGCGACCTGGCCGGCTTCGATGTCGCGGGCCATGGCCTCACCGCGTTCGGTCGAGGTCCACACGCTGGCGGCCAGGCCGTAGGGGGTGTCGTTGGCCACCGACAGCGCCTCCTCGGCGTCGCCGACCCGGGTGACCACGGCGATGGGCCCGAAGGTCTCCTCGCAGCTGGCGACCATGTCCGGGGTGACCTCGGTCAGCAGCGTGACGGGGTAGAAGAAACCGGGGCCCTCGGGGATCTCGCCCCCGAGGCGGCACGTGGCACCGGCATCGATCGTGGCCTGCACCTGCCGGTGCACGTTGTCGCGCAGGTCCGCACGCGCGAGCGGTCCGATCTGGGTCGACTCCTCCCGGGGGTCGCCCACGACCAGGGCTGCCAGCCGCTCCTCCAGCATGTCCACGAACCGGTCGTGGACGGCCGTCTCCACCAGGATCCGCTTGGCGGCGATGCAGGACTGCCCGGCGTTGATGATGCGCATCAGCGCGATGGCGTCGGCGGCGGCCTCCAGATCCGCGTCAGCCAGCACGATCGCCGGATCGGAGCCGCCGAGCTCGAGCACCGCGGGCTTGAGCGCCCCCGCCGCCTCGCGGGCCACCGCCGCACCGGCGCGGTCGGAGCCGGTGAAGGACACCGCCTGGATCCGCGGGTCACGGATCGCGGCGGCGACGTCGGGGGTCGCCAGCGGCAGCTGCTGGCAGATGCCCTCGGGCGCGCCGACGTCCACGAACAGCTCCGCGATCGCCTCGGCGCAGGCGGGGACGTGGGGGTCGTGCTTGATCACGCAGGTGTTGCCCGCCATCAGGGCCGGGGCGGCGAACCGGAAGGCCAGCCAGAAGGGCGCGTTCCACGGCAGGATGCCCAGCACCGGACCGAGCGGCAGGTACTGCACGTAGGAGGAGGTCGCATCGGAGGGCAGGACCTCGGTGGCGAGGTAGCGCTCGGCGTGCTCGGCGTAGTGCTCCGCGGCCCAGGCGGCCTTGGCCACCTCGCCACGGGCCTCGGTGATGGGCTTGCCCATCTCCACGGTCATCAGCATCGCGAGGCGTTCGACGTCGTCGCGCATCCGCGCCGCAACGGTGCGCAGCACCTCGGCCCGCTCGGCGAAGCTGGTGCGGCGCCAGGCCTCGAAGGCCGTCGCGGCGCGGTCCATCACCGCGTCGCGGGCGGCGTCATCCGCCGCCGCCACCTCGTGGATCTCATAGCCGGTGGTCGGGTCGATCGCCGTGAGCACGATGCTGTCTCCTTCGCTGTGTCCTGCGCTGTGTCCTGCGCCGGGTCCTTCACTGGGTCCGGGCTGGCGGTGCCACCGGTCGGCTCAGGCCGTGACGAGCGCCGCGTCGATGGCGGCCTCGAACAGCTCCATCCCGCGCGCCACGTCCTCCTCGGAGGTGTTGAGCGGCGGGATCAGCTTGAGTACGCGGCCACCGGTGCCGCAGGGGCCGAAGAGCAGTCCCCGCTCGAAGGCAGCAGCCTGGATGGCCTTGCCGAGCGCCCCGTCGACCACGTCCAGTCCCTGCATCATCCCGCGGCCACGGACCTCCCAGGCGCCGTCACCGTGGCTGGCGGCGATCGCCTCCAGCCGGGTGCGCATCAGCTGGCCCTTGACCGCCACCTCGGCCATGAAATCGTCGTCGCCGTAGTAGCTGAGCGCTTCGGTGCCGGCGACGAAGGACAGCCCCTGGCCGCGGAAGGTGCCGGTGTGCTCACCGGGTGACCAGTGCACGTCGTGCTCGGGCTTGTTGAGGTTCATCGCCATCGGTGTGCCGTAGCCCCCGATGCCCTTGGCCAGGTTCACGATGTCGGGGTCGAGCCCCATGCCGTCGAAGCTGAAGTAGCTGCCGGTGCGGCCACAGCCCGCCTGGATGTCGTCGATGATGAACAGCGCACCGAGGTCACGCGCCAGCTGCTGCACGGCGTGCAACCACTCCTCGGTGGCGACGTTGACCCCGCCCTCGGCCTGGATCGCCTCGACGACGAAGGCGGCTGGCGGCGTGAGCCCGCTGGAGGCGTCCTCGAGGCGCTCCCGGTACGCCTCCAGCGACTTCAGTCCCCCGCCCGGCTCGTTCTCGAAGGGCAGGCGGGTGACGTTGAGCAGCGGCACGCCGGCGGCGCCGCGGAAGTAGGCGTTGGCGGTCAGTGCGAGGGCGCCGAGGGTCATGCCGTGGAACCCGTGTCCGAAGGCCACGACGTCGTGGCGGCCGGTCACCCGCCGGGCGAGCTTGAGCGAGGCCTCCACGGCGTTGGCCCCCGTGGGTCCCATGAACTGCAGCTTGTGGTCCATGCCCCGGGGTTCGAGGATGACCTCGACGAAGCGCTCGATGAAGTCACGCTTGACGTCGGTGTACATGTCGAGGCTCTGGGAGACCCCGTCACGCTCGAGGAACTCGATCATGGCCCGCTTCATGCGCGCCTCGTTGTGCCCGAGGTTGAGCACGCCGGCGCCGGCGAAGAAGTCGAGGTAGCTGCGGCCCTGCTCGTCGTGCTGCCACGAGCCAGAGGCCGAGGTGAACACCGTCGGGTACGCCCGGCAGTAGCCGCGGATCTCCGACTCCCACGTCTCGAAGGGTGTGGTGTCCATGTGCTGCTCCTTGCTGCGATGATCGCTACGAGGGTGGTTGCCGGTTGTGGGATCGGTGCGGTCAGGTCAGGTGGGCAAGGGGGCCCCCGCAACGCGCAGCAGGGTGCGCGCAGCAACGGGCAGCAGTCGGTCGTTGAAGTCGTAGCGGGGGCTGTGACAGGGCTCGTGGTGCCCCTCGCCGTCGTCGGCGCCGATCAGTGCGAAGGCACCGGGGACCTCGGCGAGGTAGTAGCTGAAGTCCTCGGAGGCCAGTACGGGCAGGGGAAGATCGATGTCGCCGGCGTCCGTGCCGAGCTCAGCGGTGAGCGCGGCACGCAGCTCCCCCGCCGGGCCGGGGTGGTTGATGGTGGCGTCGTAGCGCGGGGTCACCGTGGTGTCGGCACGCACACCGTGGGCCGCAGCGGTGCTGGCGGCGATCGCGCTGATGTGCTCGAAGACCCGGTCCCTGGCGGCGGTATCCGGCACGCGGATGCTGCCGCCGAGCGCCGCGGTCTCCGGGGTCACGGTGTCAGCCCCGTCGGCGTCGAGCCAGGTGACCGCCAGCACCGCGGCCTGGTGGGGTGCCAGGCGCCGGCTGACCACCTGCTGCAGTGCGACGGTGGTGGCGGCGGCTGCCAGGACCGGGTCCCGGGTCGCCTCAGGCTGGCTGGCGTGACCGCCGGCGCCGGTGAGGTCGACCCGGAAGGTGCCGTTGGCCGACATCACCGGTCCATCGGGACAGGCGGCCTTGCCGAAGCCGATGGCCGGCCAGTTGTGCCAGCCGAACACGGCCTCCACGCCTTCGAGGGCGCCGTCCTCGATCATGGCCTTCGCCCCGTGGCCCCCCTCCTCGCCGGGCTGGAACAGCAGGGTCACGGGCCCGGGGAGCTGGTCCTCGTGCGCGGCCAGCCAGCGTGCGGCCAGCAGCAACGTCGAGGTGTGCCCATCGTGGCCGCAGGCGTGCATGATCCCTGGCCGCTGAGAGCTCCAGCCGACCCCCGTGGCCTCCTCGATCGGCATCGCATCGAGGTCGGCGCGCAGGGCGAGGTGGCGCCCGCCAGCCTGTGGCGCCAGGGTCGCGACGGTGCCGGTGCCGGCGCAGGCACGGTGGCTGATGCCGAGTTCGGTGAGGATCGCGCGCACGCGGGCTGCGGTGTCCTGCTCCTCGAAACGCAGCTCCGGCTGACGGTGGAGGTCGCGTCGCAGCTCGGTGGCCGCGGCCACCAGCTCCACCCACTCGGCGGTGACCGGCACGTCGCCGACGTGCGTCATGTCTTCACCATCAGCTCACGCGGATAGTTCGCCAGCGGTTCAGCCGGCCCCTGGTCGTGGATGAGGATCGTCTCCGTGATCTCCAGGCCCCAGTCGTCCATCCACAGCCCCGGCATGAAGTGGAAGGTCATCCCCGCCTCGAGCACCGTGGTGTCGGTGGTCCGCAGGCTGACGGTGCGCTCGCCCCAGTCGGGGGGGTAGCTCATACCCACGGCGTAGCCACACCGGTCCGTGCGCTCGATGCCGGCGCGGGCCAGCACCCGGTTGAGGGCGTTGGCGATGTCGCAGGCACGGTTGCCGGGACGGGCTGCATCGATGCCGGCCATGAGACCGTCCAGCAGCGCCGACTCCGCGTTGCGCATCGCGGCAGGCGGTTCGCCGAGGTGGATGGTGCGGCACAGGGGCACGTGGTAGCGGCGGTAGCAGCCGGCGACCTCGAAGAAGGTGGCGGCGCCCTCCTCGAACTCCTGGTCGTCCCAGGTCAGGTGAGGCGCGGAGGCGTCGACGCCGCTCGGCAGCAGCGGCACGATCGCGGGGTAGTCGCCCCCGAAGCCGTCCCGGCCCGCCACCCCGGCGATACCCGCACGGAAGATCTCCGCGACCAGCTCGCTCTTGCGCACGCCCGGTTCGATCATCTCGTAGATGCGGTGGTGGATGCCCTCGATGATGCGGGCGGCCCGCCGCATGTAGACGATCTCCTGCTCGGACTTCACCCCACGCTGCCAGTTGATCAGCCCCGTGGCGTCCTCGAACCGTGCCTGTGGCAGGCCCTCGGTGAGGTTGAGGTGGGCCGCAGCCGCGTAGTAGTAGTTGTCCATCTCCACGCCGATGGTGGCGGTACCAAGGCCGAGGTCGGCCAGAACCGTGGCCAGGTGCTGGTGTGGGTGGCGGTCACGGGCCTGGACGTAGTCGTCGGGGTAGCCCACGATGTGGCCGTCGTCCATGTAGACGGTGCGGCGTGCGCCCCGCGAGTCCATCGATCGGCCCCACCACCGTGGCAGGTCGTCATGGGTGATGACCACGGCCTGGTGGGTGTAGAACGACCAGCCGTCGTAACCCGTCAGCCAGGCCATGTTGGACGGGTCGGCGGCGATCAGGACCTCGATGCCCTGTGCGTCCATCGCGGCGCGGACCTTGTCCAGGCGTTCCGCGTACTCCAGTTCCGTGAAGGGGAGCCGGGCTCGGGGCGCGGCCGTCATCGGTGCGCCGACGCTGTGCATACCCACGCTTCCCTCCCGTCGTGCGGGGACCCTCCGTCGTTGTGGACATCAGCACAGTACTTCCCCGTCCTACCCCCTGCTTGCACCTAGCCTCACGGTCCCGGCGCAGCTGACGAGGTCAACGATGGTCCACCACGCCACACACCGCAGCGGTGCGAACGGCGAGCGATCAGCGGCCGCGCCGCTGGTGTCGCGGCTGCGCCGTTTCGGCACGACGATCTTCTCCGAGATGACGGCCCTGGCGCAGGTAAACGATGCCATCAACCTCGGTCAGGGCTTCCCCGATGAGGACCCACCCGCGGCGGTGCTGGCTGCGGCGCACGCCGCGCTGGACGCGGGGCACAACCAGTACGCCCCCGGACCCGGTGTCCCGGTCCTGCGCGCAGCGATCGCCGCGCACCAGCGCGATCACTACGGGCTGGACGTCGACCCCGACACCGAGGTCACCGTCACCTTCGGTGCGACCGAAGCGCTCGCCGCGACGCTGCTTGCGGTGTGTGAGGCGGGCGACGAGGTCGTGGTCCTCGAACCCACCTACGACGCCTACACCGCGGCGATCGCCATGGCCGGTGCACGCGAGGTGCGTGTCCCTCTCACCCCGCCTACCGGGCAGCCGCCGGCAGCTGCGTCCCACCCCGCGGCTGCCGGGGCGGCGGGCGAGCGTCCCGCCTGGTACCTCGACGTCGACCGTGTCGCTGCGGCCATCACCCCACGCACCCGGGTGCTGCTGTGCAACTCGCCCCACAACCCGACGGGAACGGTGCTCGACACCACGGTGCTGGACGCGTTGGCCGAGCTGTGCGTGGCCAACGACCTGATCGCCGTCACCGACGAGGTCTACGAGCACCTGGTCTACGACGGGACCCATGTGCCCCTGGCCACCCGCGCCGGGATGGCGGAGCGCGCCGTCACCATCTCGAGCGCCGGCAAGACCTTCTCCTGCACCGGCTGGAAGATCGGCTGGGCCTGCGCCCCCGCTGCGCTGACGGCGGCGGTGCGCACGACCAAGCAGTTCCTCTCCTTCGCCGGGGGAACCCCGCTGCAGCACGCGGTGGCCACCGCGCTCACCCTGCCCGCAGCACAGCTGCTGGCGGTCACCGACCTGCACCGCCGGCGCCGCGACCTGGTCGTGGATGCACTGCTGGCAGCCGGCCTGCCGACGACCCGGGCAGCCGGCACCTACTTCGTCACCTCGGACGTGGCAGCGGTCGGGTGGGACGATGGCGCCGCCTTCTGCCGGTGGGCGCCAGGATCCCTCGGGGTCGCCGCCGTCCCCGTCTCGGCCTTCGTCGACGATCCCGAGCCGGTGCGCTCGCTGGTGCGGTTCGCCTTCTGCAAGCCCGAGCCCGTGCTCGAGGAGGCGCGACGGCGGCTGGTCGCGGGGCTGCGTCCCTGACCGGCGCGGGTTGTCGCCGGTGCACATCGCCACCGTCCGGTCTCGTCCAGCGCCCTCCGCTAGCCTGCAGGGATGGACCTACTGACCCGCCACCGAGCTCCTCTGGCCGTCCTCGCGCTCGTGCTGCTGATCCCGATCGGCACGTCGTCGTTGCGTGGCTTGACGCACATCCTCTCCTGCGACGAGGGCATCGGGACCTCGATCACCATCGTGCCGGGGCTGGAGGCCGGTGAGCCCCCGGTGCTGCTGAGCGCCCAGACGCTGGACGCTGGTGACGACGCCCTGATCTGCGGCGCCTTGGAGGTCGACATGGCCCTCGAAGGCTACGACGAGGACACCGATCAGGTCGATCTGGTCGTTGCCATCACCAACCGGTCAGAGCTGGACTGGCGGGGAACGACCCGCCTGGAGCTCGGTGCGGCACAGGTGCCGTTGTCGCTGGGCGCCATCCCGGCGGGGGAGCGGGTGGAGGAACGAGCTCGGGTCCGCGCCTCCGGGGAGCAGTTCGCCATCGACGGCGCGCTGCTCATCGGTCCCTGACCCCCGCGGGTCGATCCGGTCGCGTGTCCCGGTCGCGACCTCGTCAGGCGAGCAGTTCCCGTGCCTCTCCGCGGAGCGCGTCGATCCCGTCCTCGTCGCCGGGAACCGTCCAGGTGTCGACCCGCAGCGCGTCCTGGTCCACGTCGGCGCCCTGGGAGCGCAACTCCTCCGCCATGGCGGTGCGGAACCGTTCGGCGAACACCCCAGCGCCTTCGGTGGGCGTCTCTGGGAGGAGCAGGACGAAACGGTGGTGCTCGCCCTGACGCAGGTGCACGGCCCGGTCGACGGCACGAACGGAGCCTTCGACCGCCTGCCCGACGGCGCGCAGGAGCCGGCGTCGTTGCCGTGCCGCCATCGCATCGATGCTGGCGGCGGGGATGTCGAGTGCCACCACGGAGAACAGCGTCTGGTATCGCTGCGCGCGTTGGCGTTCGAGTTCCAGGCCGTCGACCAGGAAGCGGGCGTTGCACAGGCCCGTGTCGTCATCGATCTGGTCGTACAGGTCGAGCTTGGTCAGCGAGCGCTGGAGGCGGCCGACGGCCCAGCCCCCCAGGGCGCCGAAGGCCAGGTATGCGGTCGAGCGCCCCACGATGAGCGGGACGAAGTCCTCCGCGCCGAGCACCTGCATCGCGGGCAGGCGCATGACGGTGTAGACCACGCTGGCGACCACCCCACCGATGAGGCCTCCGGGCAGACGGAAGGCCACCACCGCCAGGAACACCGGGAGGAAGAGCAGGGTGGCGCCGACCTCCACCGGGTCGACCCTTCTCAGCCACAGCACAGCGGACAGCACCAGCAGCACCAGCACACCGACGAGCGCGACCAGCAGTCGCAGCTTCGCCGGATCGTCCTGCCACCGTTGTCGCTGGGCCATCGCTGCGGGCTCCCTGATCGAGGGACGTGAGCGTAGTCGCCACCCCTCGGTCCGGATCCGGTGTCTGCGGACACCGTTCATCGGGGGAGGGCCCGGGGCAGCGTCCGGCGTCCCCTTGGTTACGGTCGTGGGCCAACGTGCGCGCATGACCGTGGCTCATGATCGTGCAGGATCGTGCAGGACACCCTGGCAAGGCCGAACCGACATGCAGTCTCCGCTGTTCACCGCCCGGATCGCGCGTCTCGACGTCCGGATCCACCCCTCGTGGCTGATCATCGCCCTGTTGATCACCGTCAGCTTCTGGACGCGGTTCAGCTTCCTGGAGGTGGCGACGCCCACCGCTGTGGTGATGGCCGTCGTCGCCGCAGTCCTGTTCTTCGCCTCCGTGCTGGCCCATGAGCTGTCCCACGCTCTGGAAGCCCGCCACCGGGGTGTCGAGGTGCACCGGATCACCCTGTTCCTGTTCGGCGGCGCGGCGGAGATGGACAGCGACATCCGCCGTCCCCGCGATGAGTTCGCCCTGACCGCCATGGGGCCCTTCGCGAGTTTCGTCCTGGCGGCCGCCTTCGGGCTCACGGCCACCTACGCCGCGCAGGCCGGCATCGAGGTGGTCGCCGAGGTCGCCGGCCTCCTGGGGTGGGTCAACCTGGCGTTGGGGGTGTTCAACCTGCTGCCCGGTGCGCCGCTGGACGGCGGCCGGATCCTGCGATCGCTGGTGTGGGCGGCCACCGGTGATCGCCAGCGGGCCACGCGGGTCGCGGCCGCGACGGGCCAGGTCCTGGGTATCGCCCTGATCGCCACCGGGGTGCTGCAGTTCTTCCTGATCCCCGCGGGCTTCCTCGGTGGCATCTGGTTCGTGGTGCTCGGGTGGTTCCTGGCCTCGGCGGCACGCAACGAGGCGGTGCAGTCCCGCGTCCAGGAGGCGCTGGGCGGGCTCACCCTGGGCGAACTCGTGTCCGACCGCCCACTGCCCGAGGTCGCCGGCCACCATCCCGTGTCCGAGGTCGCGGCGCTGCTGCGCCGCAGCGACGATGACGCGGTCCAGTTGCGTGACGACCACGGCGACACCCGGATCCTGACCATGGACGTCGTCGCCGACGCGGTCCGAGCCGGCGAACGCGTCCGGCCGGCACGCGAGCTGTCCCTACCGCTCGAGGAGCTGCGCACGGTGCCGGCCGATGCACGGCTCGCCGACCGGATCAGCCTGCTTGCCGCCGACGAGCCGATCGTGGTCACGACATCGGACGACATGCGCCACATGGTCGGGGTGGTGGCCCCGGAACGGCTCCGACGGGTTGCAACCCGGGCGCTGCGTGTCGGCCGACCCGACGCGGACAGCGACACCACCGGTGACGGTCATCTCCCTGCCCAGGGCGTGGACGCCGACGCAGCCGGAGGGGCGCGCCGATGAGACGTCTGCTGCTGACGCTTGGTGTCGCGCTGCTGGCCTGGGCCAGCGTGGTCGTGCCGATCCCCCTGGCCGTCGCTGTGCCGGTTCCCGCCACGCCACTGACCGAGGTCGTCGAGGTCGAGGGTCCTGGCGTCGACCACCTCGACGAAGGGTTCCGTTTCAGCGCCGTTCGCCTCGAGCAACCCACCCTCGCAGGGGCCGTTGCCACGCTGTTCGACGAACAGCGTTCCCTCAGCCCGGTGCCGAACATCACCGCGCCGGGTACCGACGAGGACACCTTCGCCGAGTTCCAGCAGCGCCTGTTCCGTGAGAGCCTGCGCGTGGCGGTCGCGGTCGCCCTTGATCGTGCCGGGGAGCCGGTCACCATCGCCGGCGGTGGCGTCCGGGTGTTGGAGGTCCTCCCCGCGACCGCTGCCGCGGAGCAACTGCAGCGTGAGGACGTGATCACCGAGCTCGGCGGTCAGCCGGTGGAGCTGGCCAGCGACCTGGCCACACGCCTCGACGCCGTGGAGGCCGGCACCGAGGTGGAGGTCGGCTACGAGCGGGACGGTCAGCCTGGCACGGCGACGCTGCCGGTCGCGCCAACCGATGAGCTCACCGACGAGGTCGCGAGCCTGGCCATCGGGGTGCTGGCCACGACCGTGGACCTGGAGCTGGACGCTGCGGTCGAGGTGGCAGCTACGGCCCCAGAGCGCATCGGTGGTCCCTCTGCCGGGCTGCTGCTGGCCCTGGCGAGCTACCAGGCGGCCAGCGGCACGGAGCTCACGGCGGGCCGGATCGTCGCAGGCAGCGGCACCATCGACACGCAGGGCAGCGTCGGCCGCGTGGACGGCATCCCCCAGAAGGTGCGTGGCGCCCTCGATGTCGGTGCCGAGGTGTTCCTCGTACCGCCGGCACGTGTCGATGAGGCCCGGTCAGCCGCCGAGGGCCGGCTGGAGGTCATCGAGGTGGACAGCATCGACCAGGCGATCGATGCCCTGACCGACGGCTGACCTCCCGCCCGCGCCGGGTGCGGTGCCGTCGTCGGTTCGGGGTTCTCCGTTCGGCGCCGCTGGTGCAGCGCCTCCGAGGCAGCATCGACGGTGGAGCGCGCAGACGTCGGCGGCGGCTGCGCACGCCGTCGTGTGCGAGCGGGGGGACTCGAACCCCCAAGGGCGTGTAAGCCCACTGGGACCTAAACCCAGCGCGTCTGCCAGTTCCGCCACGCTCGCGTGGGTCGGGAACCTACCGCTGGACAGTCAGAACGCGAGAACGCCGCGGGCCGGTTGTGGCCGTATCCGGTCACCCGTGGCCGGTTCTTGGCACGACGAGGGCTTCGAGGTCCTTGTGGTGCACGCAAGCGGACACCACTGGCCGGTTCCGTACACCAGGTGTGGCCGTGGCCGCCGCCGTCGGGTCAGTCCACCGGGTAGAGGGGGTCCACCTGTGCCGGTCCGGCCAGCAGATCCGGTGGTTGAGCGCGTCGAGCAGTTCGCCGGTGTGCTCCGGCTTCGCCTGGAGGCGGGCGATCACGGTCAGGGGGGTGTCCACGCGGGCTCCTGCGTCTCTGGCCGCTCACCAGCAGCGGATCGTTTCGCACCGCAGTCGGGCACGTCGGGAAGGTTGGGGGGTGGAGGTACGTTGCAGTAGAGGTACCGCCCCCACGCGGATACACCGTGCTCCTCGCGCTCGGTGGTCCCCGACCTCGGATCCGGAGCTTCCATGTCCACCCAGCACGGGACCGATCAGCCCGTCGATCACGCGGATGGGACGGTCGTCGACCCCACCGACGCAGCGACGTCCGCCACGGAGCAGTCGCAGACTCCGCCTGCCGGGGCTGGGCGGTCGCGCTCCGGCCTGCTCGCGCCCTTGGTGGTGTTGCTGGTGGTCGGCGCCCTGGCCATCGCGGCCATGAGCGGCGGGTCGGACGATACGGCCGAGGAGGACGTAGCCGCACCGTCGCAGGAGCAACCGGTCGACGAGTTGCCGGAGGAGTTGGTCACCGACGATGGTGCCGCACTCGAGGATCAGGTCGCTGACCAGCAGCTGGCCGACGAGGATGCACGCCAGGCGCTCGATGCGATGGCGACCCGTGAGCCTGATGACCCCCGCGCCCTGGGCGATCCCGACGCCCCTGTGGCGATGGTGCAGTGGGCTGACTTCCTCTGCCCCTTCTGTGGGGTCTTCGCGCGGGACACGGAGCCGGAGCTGATCGCGCGCTACGTCGACACGGGGCTCATGCGCATCGAGTGGCGTGACCTGCCCTTCCAGGGCGACCAGGCGCTCCTCGCCGCGGTCGGCGGTCACGCCGCAGCAGGGCAGGACGCCTTCTGGGAGTTCCACGAGGCGCTGTTCGCCGAGGACCTGCGCACCGCGGACAACCGCGTCAACCGCGAGTTCCTGTTGGACATCGCCGCGCAGCTCGACCTCGACCTCGACGCCTTCGCCGCCGATCTCGAGGATCCGGACCTCGCGGAGCGGGTCGAGGGTGAGGCCATCCTCGGCCAGTCGCTGGGCATCTCCGGGACCCCGGCCTTCATCATCGGCGGCTACCCCCTGGTGGGCGCGCAGCCGATCGAGTCCTTCGTGCAGGTCATCGAGGCTGCAGCGCAGGACGCCGGCGCGGAACTCCCGTGATGGAGATCGGCTACCTCGCCGCCTTCCTCGGTGGGGTGTTCACGCTGCTCAGCCCCTGTGGGGCGCTGCTGTTGCCGTCGTTCTTCGCCTACGCCTTCGACCGCCCCGGGGTGCTGCTCCAGCGCACCGCGGTGTTCTACGCGGGGTTGGCAGCGGTGATGGTTCCGCTGGGCACCGGTGCAGCGCTGGCCAGCCAGCTGCTGCTCACCAACCAGCAGCGCCTGGTGGTGGGTGCCGGGTGGCTGCTGGTCGTCCTCGGGGTGCTCACGGCGCTGGGAGTGGGCAGGGTGCTGCCACAGCTCACCGGTCGGGCCCAGGCGAAGATGGCGGGTCGGACCTCGCCGGCGGCGGTGTTCGGCCTTGGTGCCGTCTACGGCGTCGCCGGCTCCTGTGCGGGTCCCATCCTGGGTGCGGTGCTGACCATCGCAGCCCTGGACGGTCGTCCCCTCCACGGTGGTGCCCTGCTGGCGGTCTATGCCCTGGGCATGGCCGCACCGCTGTTCCTGCTGGCCGGGGTGTGGGAACGTCTCCAACTCGGTCAGCGGCGCTGGTTGCGCGGCCGGGAGATCGACCTCGGGCGCGTGCAGCTGCACACCACCTCGCTCGTGACCGGCGGGCTGTTCGCGGCCATCGGTGTGTGGCTGATCACCTCGGGTGGGGCGCTGTCGCTCCCCGGGCTGCCCGACACCACCCAGCTCGACCTTGCCGCGCAGCACTGGCTGCTGCGCCTGGACCGCATCGCCCCGGACCACCTGGTGCTCGGCGCGATCGCGCTGGTCACCGTGGTGCTGCTGGGGGTGCGCCTGCGGCCGGGGGCACGTCGCACTCAGGACGATGCGGCGGCGCGGCAGTAGGGCGAACGCAACCGAGGTTGGCCGCGCCGTATCCGCGTGTCAGCCGATGCGGTCCCGGCGCACGATCGTGCAGTGGTAGATCCCGGCCGGCGAGGTCACCGTCACCCGGTCACCGGGGCGGCTACCCAGCACGGCGCGGGCCAGGGGGGCCTCACTGGAGGTCCGGTGCTCGTCCATCCCGGCCTCGACGGGGTGCACGATCAGGAAGGACTCGCGGTCACCGTCGGGGAACTCCACCTCGACCTCGTCGCCGATCTCCACGATGGTGGGATCGTCGATGATGTCCGCGGGCGAGACGGCGTCACGCAGGAGGATCTCCAGGTCGTCGAGCTGCTCGCGCAGGGACGCGTGCTCGGTGACCAGCTCCTCCGTGCGCTCGTTGGCCAGGTCGGACTCGATGCGCTCCAGTCGGGCAGCGCCGCGGGCGTGGCGTTCCTGCAGCCACTCACGGCCTGCCGCGGTCAGCACCACGGGCGCACGGACGACGGTCGAGTCAGCAGCCATGGTCCACCTCCAGAGGGTGAAGGCGCGTCGGGAACCAGCAGAGGGGTGGAACGCGCGGAACGGCTTCCATCTACGGTACCGCAGGGCTCATCGCGACGTCGAGGGTCCCTCGGCCCAGAGCGCGCGGGCGCTGGCGTCGCGGTCGGCGCTCAGGTCCGGGGGCCGTGGAGCACCCACACCAGCTCCGCGGGGGCCGAGGAGGGGTTGGACCAGCCATCGATCGGTGTCAGGTCACTGTGGAGTGCGTCGCCCTCGTGCAGGGTCTCCGTCCGTCCCGCGAGCTGGAGGTCGATCACGCCCCTGACCACGGTGACCGACTCGGCGACCTTGACATCGAAGGGGCCCTGGTCACCGCGGGTACCGGGGGCGACCTGCAGCGACCACAGCTCACCGGCCGTCGCGTCGTGCAGCAGCAGTTCGCCGTCGAGACCCTCCTGGAGGCGGTGCTGCTCGCGGCCGCTGCGTCGCGCGATCCGGTACCCGGCGGTGGTGGTCTGGCGGGGACCGAAGGGAACACCCAGCACCTCCCACAGCCGCATCAGGGTGTCACCACCCGGCCCGCGCACACCCCGTTCGACCTGGGACAGCGCTGACGGCGAGATGCCGACCCGCCGGGCCACCTCCGCCTGCGCGAGCCCGCTGGCGAGCCGCTGGTCGCGGATCACGGTGCCCAGGCGCTGCCGCGTGGTCATGGCGTCGCCCACCGCCTCCAGATCGCCATCGACCACCCGGACCGCACGGCTGCGCCCCTGCACCTCGCTGGTGCGGCCGTCGGCCTTGCGTACGGTCAGGGTGAACGCATCGCCATCGGCGTGCGCCGGGCGGGTGATCTCCACGACCACCTGGGTGATCTCCGTCAGCCGGCGCAGGAAGCTCGGTCGGTGGGCTTCGAGTTCCAGGGGCCACAGGGCGAGGCTGCGCCGTCGGTACAGCCGGGGGCAGGTGGCCAGGAACAGCTCGAGGGCCGCCTCGTCCGACCACGCGGACTGCACGGCGCTGAGCCGGTCGAAGGCGAACACCGCTCCGGTCCCCACGCGCTCGTCAGCGGCGCGCAGATCCGCGAGGGCGTCCTCGAGCCGTGCGTCGGGCGGCAGCGCGTGGGGGAGTTCCGTGGGCTGAGAGGTCAGGACCGCAGACCAGTCCAGCACCTCGACACCGGCGGGGACGGGGCCACGCCAGGCGGACCGCATCGTCACCAGCACCAGGGGGACGAGGCCCTCGGCCGCCGCGCGGTAGCGCTCGACCAGCAGGTCGAGGAGGGCGCCCCCCTCCGACAGCACCACCAGGTTGTCGCCGATGTGGACCTGGTCCACCAACCCGTCCAGGGCGTCGGTCCCACTGGTTGGTGCTGCGCTGGCGTCCATGCAGGTCCCTCCCGGGCCGAGCTCCACGACGCATCGGCACCTCGCGACGGTGCTCCCGGCTGGAGCACCGGGGCTCCACGCTAGAGCGTGGGGCGGATCACGAGGCCAACCGGGGTGCGGGGACCTGCCCTTGCCGCTCCTCGATGGCCGCAGCGATGCGACCGACACCGAGCACCATGGCTGCGGTGCGCAGGTCCAACCCGCGGGAGGAGGCCACTGCCCACAGATCGTCCAGGGAGCGGCACATCCGACGCTCGAGGCGCTCGGCGACGTGCTGGGCGCTCCACCGTTCCTCGCGCTGGTTCTGTTGCCACTCGAAGCAGGACACGATGACCCCACCGGCGCTGGCGATCACGTCGGGAACCACGGTGATCCCGCGTTCGGCGAGGATGCGGTCGGCTGCGTCGGTGACGGGACCGTTCGCGGCTTCGGCGATGAGCGTGGCACGGACCCGCTCCGCCTCAGCAGCGTCGATCGCGCCCTCGAGCGCGGCAGGGACCAGCACCTCGCAGTCGAGGGCCAGGAGGTCGTCGGCGTCCACCACCTCGGCGTCGTAGGCGGTCACCGAGCCCTGCGCGGCCTTGGCTGCGGCCACCTCGGCCACATCCAGGCCAGCGGGGTCGTGGATCCCGCCGCGGCTGTCGGAGACGGCGACCACGCGCAGACCGTCGGCGGCGAGCATGCGGGCGAGGTGCGCTCCGGCGTTGCCGAACCCCTGGATGACCACCCGTGCGTCGGCGGCGAGGCCCAGTCGCTGCGCGCTGGCGTGCACCACGGTGCGGCAGCCCGCGGCCGTGGCCGTGTCGCGCCCGAGCGAGCCGCCGGCGGCGATCGATTTGCCCGTCACGACCCCGGGCCGATGCCGGCCCGTGACACGGGCGAACTCGTCGGCCATCCAGTCCATGTGGCGCTGGCCGGTGTTGACGTCGGGGGCCGGCACGTCGATGTCCGGACCGATGCTGTTGGCGATCGCCCGGGTGTAGCTGCGGGTCAGCGACTCGATCTCGGCCGCACTGCACTGCTTCGGGTCGATGGTGATCCCGCCCTTGCCGCCACCGAGGGGCAGGTCGACCACCGCGGTCTTGACGCTCATCAGGGTGGCGAGGCCCGAGACCTCGCTGGCGGTGACCTCGGGGTGGAACCGTGTGCCGCCCTTCGCGGGGCCACGGGCGGTGGAGTGCGCCACCCGGAAGCCGGGGACCACCCGGGTGGCACCATCATCCGCCTGGTAGGGCACCTGGACGGCCAGGAAGCGCTCCGGCTGGTGGAGCGCGCCACGCACCCCGTCGGCGAGGTGGAGCTCGACCGCCGCGGTGTCGATGGCGTGCAGGGCGAGTTCGTGTAGGTCGATCGTCACGTCGTGTGCCTCCGCGCACTCGTGCGCGACGACGTGACGGCAGACGCAACCGCCCGATCCCGCGCAGGATGGGCGACGCGTCGTTGCGTCACGGAAAGCATAATAGTGAAGCAGAGCTTCACGCCACCCGGCGATCCGACGCAGCGGATCGGATGCGCCCGCTCGGGAACAGGGGGAGCATGGTCGGCGTTACCACTCACACCCGCTCAGGAGCTCCAGATGCACCAGGACCGTTACGTGTTGCGGACCCGCACCACCCACGACCCGGCCACCGCCGACGCGCGTGTCCGGGAGGCACTGGCCGCGGAAGGCTTCGGTGTCCTGACCGAGATCGACGTGACGGCCACGCTCAAGGCGAAGCTCGATGTCGATACCACGCCCTACCGCATCCTCGGTGCCTGTAAACCCGCCTACGCGCACGAGGCCATCGCCATCGACCCGATGATCGGCGGCCTGCTGCCCTGCAACGTGGTGGTGCGCGAGCACCCCGACGGTGGCTCGGAGCTGATCGCGATCGACCCGGCAGCGATGATGGGCCTCACGGGTGATCCGGCCCTCGAGGGGCTCGCCGGGCAGGTCGCCGAGGAGTTGACCCGCGCCCTCGAGTCCGCCGCAGCCGAGGGCTGAGGGCGGAGGGCCCCGGCCCGCGCGCACGCAGCTGCTGCCCCGTGCGCACGGGTGCTCAGCCGACGGCCGGCTCCTGCGCGGGGTCGGTCGGCTCCTGTGCCTGCTGCCGCGCCGCGGTGAGACGTACCCGGCCGAGCAGCATGGTGGTCACGCCGTCGATGACCAGTTCGACGCCCAGCACCGTGCCGAGGAACCACAGGGCCGACTCCGGCCACCCGCTCAGGATGAGCAGGGCGAGGGCGAGGGTGATCCCGCCGCTGACCACCAGGACGCCACGGGGCATGCCCGGCTGGAAGGCCAGCACCACCCGCAGGATCCCGCCTACCAGCAGCAGTGACCCCGCGAGCAGGGTCAGCGTCAACAGCCCGACGCCAGGGTTGCTGACGAAGCTGAAACCGAGCACGCCGATCAGCCCGCCGTACGCGAGGTTCCAGCGCCGCTCGTGGTCGGACCAGTTCACCAGCGCGCCCACCACCAGCACCGCACCGCCCACCAGCAGCATCCATCCGGTGAACAGCACGGAGATCACGCTCGCCAGGGCGACGTGGCTGAGCACGATCACACCCGCCACCACCGACAGCCCGCCGAAGAGCAGGTCCCACCCGCTGCGTTGCCGTTCGAGGAGCACCTGCGGCTGCTGTGCTGTCCCCGTACCCCTGTCCTCGCCTGTCCCCTCGCCCATCCCAGTGGCCTTTCGATCGGTCGTCCTTGGTGCAGCATGCACCAGCCGGCCCGCCTCGTCGAGCGGTTGCTCGGCACCGGCTCCCTCCCGCCCGGTCGGCGGCTGGGACTACGGTCGCAGCAGGTGACGGCGAGGTGAGCGATGGGCAACGCGTCGGGGGCGAGGTCGTGGTGGCGCACACCGCGTTTCCCGGTAGGCGCCTGGGTGCGCGACTACCACCGTGATCGGCTCCCCGGCGACCTGCTGGCTGGAGCGATCGTCACCGCCCTGGTCATCCCACAGGCGCTCGGCTACGCGACCATCGCCGGTGTGCCCGTCCAGGTGGGGCTCTACGCCGTGCCCGTCGCCCTGCTGGCCTACGCACTGCTCGGTTCCTCACCCCAGGTCAGCGTCGGGCCGGTGTCCACGGTGTCGGTGGTCTCCGGCTCCATCGTCGCCGCCCAGGCGGATGGAGACCCACAGCGGGCCGTGGCCCTGACGATCGCCCTGGCGCTGCTGTCGGGAACGCTGTTGCTGCTGGCGGGGGTGCTACGGACCGGTTGGGTCGCGGAGTTCCTGTCGAAACCCATCGTGACCGGGTTCGTGTTCGGGCTCGCGCTGGTGATCATGGTCGGCGAGCTCCCGCGGCTCCTCGGCCTCGCAGGCACCGATGGGCCGGTCCTCACCCGGCTGCTGGACACGCTGACACAGCTACCGAGCGCCGATCCGGTGACCGCCGCGATCGGGCTCGGGGGCCTGTTGCTGCTGTTCGGCGGTGGCGCCGTCGCCCGCCAGCTGCCCTGGGGGCTGCTCCTGGTCATCGGCACGCTGCTGCTCTCCGATCGGCTGGCTCTGGCCGAGCGGGGTGTGGACGTGGTGGGAGAGGTCCCGCGCGGGCTGCCCGTACCCGGCCTTCCCACCCTCACCGGCGCCGATGTGACCGCGTTGCTGATCCCCGCGGTCGGCCTCGCGCTGGTCGGGTTGGCGGAGAGCCTGAGCGCAGCCCGGCTGTTCGCCGCCACGGGTGGCTACCGCATCGACACCGACCAGGAGTTCGTGGCCACGGGCGCCGCCAACATCGCGTCGGGGTTGTTCGGCGGGCTCGGTGTGGCCGGCAGCCTGTCGAAGACCGCTGCGGTGGTCAGGGCAGGGGGGACCAGCCAGGTCACCAGCGTGGTCGCCGCGGTGCTCTCGCTCGCGGTGCTGGTGTTGTTCGCCCCCTCGCTCAGCGCCCTGCCCCGCGCGGTGCTCGCCGCGGTGGTGATCCACGCCGTGTGGGGGTTGATGAACGTGTCCAGCCTGCGGCGCTACGCCGCGATCCGTCGCAACGACCTGGTGGCTGCGGTGGGTGCGCTGGTCGGCGTGGTGGTGTTCGGGACCCTGCCGGGGCTGATGATCGCGGTGGGCCTGTCGCTGCTCGGGCTGGTCTACCGCTCCAGCCGGGTGCAGGTGGAGGAGCTCGGACGGCTGCCGGGTGAGAAGGCCGCCTGGGCGGCGGTGACCCGTCACCGCTCGCACCGCACCATCGTCGGGCTGAAGATCCTGCGGCTCGATGCCCCGCTGTTCTGGGTCAACGCGGCAGCCGTGGAGGAGCAGGTCATCAGGATCGTGGATGCCGATCAGCGCACGCGTGCGGTGGTCCTCGACCTCGAGGCGACCGACCAGCTCGACAGCACCAGCACCGACATGCTCACGTCGCTGCTGACCCGGCTGCGTCGACGGGACGTCGACCTCTACCTCGTCCGCGTGCTCTACAACGCCCGCGTGGTGCTCAAGCGCTCCGGGCTGCGGGATGCGATCGGTGACGACCACCTGTGGCGCACGATCTCCGAGGGGGTGCTGCGGGCGCGCCGTGACCACGGGCTGGCGAAGGCCGGGCACCCGCTACCCGACGATGCGCGGCCGCTGCAGCCCCGTGACTGACTGCCACCCCGTGCAGCGGTCGCCGGCGATGCCGTACCGTCGTTGTCCGGACATATCGTCGGCACGTCGAGGAGGCGCTGGTGCGGATCGTGATCGTGGGTGGCGTGGCCGCCGGGATGTCGACGGCGGCGCGGGCGCGCCGGCTCGACGAGTCGGCGGAGATCATCGTGCTGGAACGGGACGCCTTCGTCTCCTTCGCCAACTGCGGGCTGCCGTACCACATCGGTGAGGTGATCGAGGACCGCGACCGGCTGCTGCTGCAGACCCCGGAGAGCCTGCGCGCCTCGCTCAACCTCGATGTCCGCACGGGCACCGAGGTGGTGGCCATCGACGCCCAGGCGCGCCGGGTCACCGCCCGGGTGCAGGCCACCGGTGAGGAGCAGGAGCTCAGCTACGACCGCCTGGTGCTCTGCCCCGGTGCGGTGCCCGTGGTCCCGCCGCTGCCCGGGATCGAGGACCCCCGCATCCACGTGCTGCGGCGGATGGAGGACATGGACGCCATCAAGGCGCAGGTGGACGCCGTCGACGACCACGGCGCGCCGCAGGTCCGCCACGCCGTGGTGATCGGTGGGGGCTACATCGGTCTGGAGATGGCGGAGAACCTGCGCCATCGCGGCCGCGAGGTGAGCCTGGTGGAGCTCGCGGATCAGCTCATGCCACCGCTCGACCGGGAGCTGACCTCGCCCATGGAGGCCCACCTGCGCGCCAACGGCGTTGACCTCCACCTCGGTGTGGGGGCGTCGAGCTTCGCGCCCACCGACGACGACCGCCTTGCGGTCACCCTGGCCGACGGCACGCAGATCGTCACCGACCTGGTGCTGCTGGCCGCCGGCGTGCGCCCCAACACCGCACTGGCGGCGGCCGCCGGCGTGGAGCTCGGTGACCGCGGCGGCATCGCCGTCGATGAGCACATGCGCACCAACCTGGCGGACGTCTACGCCGCCGGTGACGCCGTGGAGGTCCGCCACACCGTGCTGCCCGGACCGTGGCTGATCCCCCTGGCGGGTCCCGCCAACCGGCAGGGCCGGGTCGTGGCCGACAACCTGTGCGGGCGTGACACCACCTTCGGCACGGTCCAGGGCACGGGCATCGTCAAGGTCTTCGATCTGGTCGCCGGTGGGGTGGGCGCGAACCAGCGCCAGCTCGAGGCGGCCGGCATCCCCTTCGAGCGGGTGCAGCTCCACCCTTCCGGCCACGCCGGCTACTACCCGGGGACCGCCGCGATGCACCTCAAGGTGCTGTTCGCGCCCGACACCGGGCGGCTGCTCGGCGCCGGGGTCGTGGGCTTCGACGGGGTGGACAAACGACTCGACGTCCTGGCCACCGCGCTGAGCGCCGGCATGACCGTCTACGACCTCGAGACCCTCGAGCTCGGCTACGCCCCGCCCTTCGGCTCCGCCAAGGATCCGGTCAACATGGCCGGCTTCATCGGTGCGAACCTGCTGCGCGGCGATGTGGCGCTGTGGTACGCGGACCGGTTCGATGAGGACACCGCCGGTGCACGCATCCTGGACGTGCGCGGCTTCGAGGAGTTCGCCGCCGGTCACCTACCCGGCGCGGAGAACCTCCCCCTCGACCAACTGCGCGCTGCGCTGGACGGCTTCGATCGCGCACAGCCCGTGCGCCTGTACTGCGCCGTGGGGTTCCGCAGCTACCTCGCCTACCGCATCCTGGTCCAGCACGGTTTCGTCGACGTCGCCACCCTGGCCGGTGGCATGCACAGCTACCTCGCGGCCACCGAGCTCCAGGCCGACCAGGACCTCCTGCCCCGCGAGCCCGTGGTCAGCTACGCGGAGGAGCGCACCGCGACCCCCGTGGACGCCGCGAGGTGAGCGCCCGCGCTCACCCGTCGGGCGGCTCCACGGGGTGCTCGACCACGTCCTCCAGTGGCAGGGGGAGCCCTCGTGGGGGCGTGGCGGCGGTGAGCAGGGCGTCCTCTTCCGCGGTCGCGAACACGTGCAGGCCGAGGCGTGCGGAGAGCTCACGGCAGGTCTGCACCCCCTTGACGCTGTTGCCGTAGGCATCCAGGGGCGGGGACCACACGGCGATCCCCATCTTGCCGGGGATGACGGCCAGGATCAGCCCACCCACCCCACCCTTGGCGGGGAAGCCGACCTCGAAGGCCCACTCCCCGGCGAAGTCGTACATCCCGCAGGTGTGCATGACGCTCAGCACGTCCCGTATCCGCCGCCGCGGCAGGACCTGTGCACCGGTGCGGGGGTTGCGCCCGCCGGCGGCCAGGGTCGCCGCCATCATCGCGAGCTGTGTCGCGGTCACGTGCACCGCGCACTGCTTGAGGTAACGGGTGAGCACCGCCTCCACGTCGCCCTCCAGCAGCCCGGCGCTGCGCAGCAGGTAGGCGATACCACGGTTGCGGTCGGCGGTGGCGAGCTCGGCCTCCAGGGTGTCAGCATCGACGGTGAGCTCATCGCCGCCCGCGAAGGCCCGCAGGGTGGCCAGGATCCGGGCGAACCGTGCGAGCGGATCGGGACCGGGTACCAGGCTCGTGGTCACCAGGGCCCCGGCGTTGACCATCGGGTTGAAGGGCCTGAGCGTGCGCTCGTCGACACGCAGGGCGTTGAAGGCGTCGCCGCTCGGCTCCACCCCGACCCGGGCGAGCACCTCCTCGGGCCCGAGGTCGGCGAGCACCTGCCCGTAGGTGAACACCTTCGACACCGAGTGCAGTGGCACCGGGACCTGGTGGTCCCCCACGCCGTGGACCTCGCCGTCTACGGTCACCGCGGCGATGGCCAGCCCCTCGGCGTCCACGCCGACGTCGGCCACATCGAGGTAGCCGGCACCCGAGCGGTAGCAGCGCTCGCCACCGGGCAGGGGCCAGGTGGCGATGCGCTCGGCCAGCTCCGCCAGGCGGGTGTCGATCCGCCGGTGGGTGGTGGCATCGGTGCCGGGCGCGCTCACGCGGGTGTGACCTCCACCTCGATGCTGTTGAGCACGGCGTTACCGCTGACGGCATCCACCTCGCTGCGGGGGCTGAGCAGGTTCGCGTTGACCCCACCTGCCTGACGCGCCACGGACAGCTCCACGCCCGCGAGGTCGTGGCCGAAGCCGTGGGGCAGGCTGACCACGCCCGGGCGCAGGCGGTCGGTCAGCTCCACCGTGGCGCTCACGCTGCCGGCCGCGGAGTGCACCAGCGCACTCGCGCCGTCCTCCAGCTTCCGCGCGGCAGCGTCCTCGGGGTGGAGTTGCAGGGTGCACAGCTGCTGGCCCTTGGCGAGCCCCGCCACGTTGTGCGACCAGGAGTTGTTGGTGCGCAGGTGCCGACGACCGACCAGTTGCAGGGGCTGTGGCGCCTTCGCTGCAGCCCGGGCGGTCGCGGTGTCCAGCGCGCGGGCCACCCGTGCCAGGTCGGCGGTGATCGGCGCGGGTGCCAGCTCGATCCGTCCGCTGGCCGTGGCCAGCACCTCGGGCACCCGCGGGGTCAGCGGGCCCAGGTCCACGCCGTGGGGGTTGGCCTCCAGCACCGCGAGGCTGAGCCCGTCGGGGTGGGTGCCGAACCCGTCACCGTAGGGCCCGCTGCGCAGCAGCAGGTCGAGGAGGCGTTCCGGGCCGCGACGGCCCGCCAGCTGTGCGATCAGCTCGTCCGGGTCCCGGGTGGCCAGCCGGGCGTCGGGGTCGGCGACCACCCCGGCGACGGCCTGCTGCAGCACGACGGCGTCGGCGGCGTCGACGTCGACGGGTGGCGTCTGGCCGAGTGCGATGGCGGCCAGGGTGAGCAGGATCTCCCACTCGTCGGGCTGCCCCTCGGCCAGCGGCACCGCGGCGGGGGAGTGGTTGGCGATGTTGCGCACGGCCAGCGCCGTGAAGGCCAGGTCGTAGTGGGGCCGTTGCAGGATCGCCGGGGGCGGCAGGATCACGTCGGCGTGGCGGGAGGTGGCGGTGATGAAGGGATCCACCGCGATCAACAGGTCCAGCTCCGCGAGCGCCGCGTCCAGCCGCGCGCCGTCGGGGGTGGACAGCACCGGGTTGCCGGCGATGGTGATCAGGGCCCGGACCTGCCCCTCGCCCGGGGTCACCAGCTCGTCGATGAGCCCTGCGACGGGCAGCTCACCGATGGCCTCCGGCAGGCCGCGGACCCGGCTGTGGCGGCGGGCGTGGCGGAAGGGGCGGCGCCGGCCGCGGTGGTGGGCGGGGCGGGGGAACAGCGCCCCGCCGGGTCGGTCCAGGTTGCCGGTCAGGACGTTGACGACGTCGACCAGCCACGAGGTCACGGTGCCGAAGGGCACGGTGCTGGTCCCCAGCCGCCCGTAGACCACCGCCCGCGGGGTGGCCGCCAACTCCCGGGCCAGCCAGCGGATCGCCTCGGGCGCGAGCCCACAGGCCCCCGCAACCCGCTCGGGGGTGAAGGGGGCAGCCAGCGCCAGCACCTCCTCGAGCCCGTCGAGGTGGTCGATGAGGTGGTCGCCCGGGTCGACCAGGCCGTCGCTCGCCAGGGTCTCGATCACCGCCAGCAGCAGCCACGCATCCGCGCCGGGCCGGATGGCGAGGTGGTGGTCCGCCTTGTCGGCGGTACGGGTGCGGACGGGGTCGATGACCACCAGCCGGCCGCCGCGCCGGCGCAGGGCGGTGAGACGCCCGGGCAGGTCGGGCGCGGTCATCAGCGAGCCGTTGGACACCCGCGGGTTGCCGCCCAGGATGACCATGAGCTCGGTGCGGTCGATGTCGGGCACGGGGATCGCCAGGGGGTCACCGAACAGGTATCCGCAGCTGACGTGCTTGGGGAGCTGGTCGACGCTGGAGGCCGAGCTCACGTTGGTGGTCCGCAGGGCCTTGGCCAGCGGCCGGACGTAGAGCTGCCCCGACAGGTTGTGCACGTTGGGGTTGCCGAGGTAGAGGGCGACGGCATCGTGGCCGTGGGTGGCCTGGAGGGCCGGGAGCCGGCGTGCGATCTCCGAGTAGGCCTCCTGCCAGGTCGCCGCCACCAGCTGCCCGTCCCTCCGGATCCGCGGGGTGGTGAGCCGGTCGGGGTCGGCCTCGAGCTCCCCGAGCGTCGCGCCCTTCGGGCACAGGTAGCCGGCGCTGAACACGTCCTGCTCGTCACCGCGCACGCGCAGCACGTGATCGGCGTCGTCGAGCTCGATGCGCAGGCCGCACGTGGCCTCGCACAGCGGGCAGGTCCGGATGACGGTACGGGCCACGGTGGTCTCCCCAGCGCGATGTGCGAGGACGGTAGTCGTGGCCGTCACCCGGGGGGCCACCGAGGGCACCCGCTTGCCTGGTTCGGCTCCAGGGACGTATCGTGCGGACCCACCGCGCTGGGAGGTCGGGGGAGATGGCCCTGCTCGTCGTCGCTGCCGCGGTCGCTGCCGGCCTCGTCGCGGTCGCAGGGGTCGCGAAGCTGCTGCGCCCCGCCGCCACCCACAACCAGCTCGTCCTGCCCGGTGGGCGGCGTGTCCCGGTGGTCGTGGTGCGGCTGCTCGGTGCCGGGGAGCTCGTGCTCGCCGTCGCGGTGCTGGTCGTCGGTGGCGCCGGGCTGCTGGCGGCGTTGGCGCTGGTCTACCTCGGCTTCCTCGGTGTCGCCGTCCACCAGCGCTCCGCGGGACGCGGTTGTGGGTGCCTCGGTGACAGCGTCGGCACGGTGGGGATCACCCACCTCGCGCTGAACGCCCTGGCTGCGCTGGCGCTGGTGAGCGCGGCGGTGTTCACGCCCGTCCCGCCCGTGGCGGTGCTGCCGAGCGGGCTGGCCGGCGTGAGCACACTGGGGCTGCTGGGTGTGGCCACGGCACTGGCGGCCATGGTGCTCACACGCCTGCCCGCGCTGGCCGCCCTCCAGGCCGGCCTCACCGACCCCACCGACCCCACCGACCCCACCGACGCATCGGTGTCCCCATGACGCTGGTCGTCAGCGCGCTGGTGGTCGTGGTGATCCTGCTCAGCGTGCTGGTGGCCGGGCTCCTGCGCAGCCACGCGGTGATCCTGCGCCGCCTCCACGAGCTCGGTGCCGGGGTGGACCGTGATCCGGGTGCGCCCATCGCCACCGCCGCGCCCCGCACCGACGGCTCCGTCCCGCAACCCCGGCCCGACACCACTCCGGGCCGCTACGCCGTGGACATCGTGGGAACCGGTCCGCGTGGGGAGTCCCTGGCGGTACGGGTGACCGACGTGGCACACGACACGGTGCTGGTGTTCCTGTCCACCGGCTGCACGACCTGCGCGAGCTTCTGGGAGGACCTCGTCGCGCCGCAGCTGCCCCCCGGCACCCGGCTCGTGGTCGTCACCCAGGACGCGGGGGAGGAGAGTCCCACTGAGGTACTCGCCCGTGCCCCGGCGGGTGTGACGGTGGTGCTGTCCAGTGCGGCGTGGAGGGATCTGGCCGTGCCCGGCAGCCCCTTCGTCATCCACGTCCACGGCCCGACGGGGCGGGTGCTCGGCGAAGGCACGGCACCCAGCTGGGAACGGGTCCGCACGATGATCCTGCGTGCCGACGAGGATGCAGCCCTGGGGACGCCGAAGGCCGCTGCCGATCAGCGCCGTGAGCAGGAGTTGGATCGGCTGCTGCTGGAGGCGGGTATCGGACCCGGCGACCCCAGCCTCTACGGCGAGCAGGAAGGGGAGCGATGAGCGTGGTCGTGTGGCTGGGGATGGCGACCGCGATCCTGGCCGCGCTGCGCAGCAGTTGGTCGCCGTGAGGGGAGTCGATGCTGTCCAGCATCTCCCCGGTCGGGGAGGCCTCACGCCGGCAGCGGTGGTGGATCACCGCCACCGCCTACACCGTCGCGGCCACGGTGGCCGGTGCGCTGCTCGGAGCGCTGGCCGGTGGGGCTGGTGGGCTGCTGCGGGTCGACGCGACGGCGCCGTGGGCAGTCGGTGTGCTGATCACCGCGCTGCTGGCCGGGGCGGCCGTCGACGGTGGCCGACTCCCCGTCGACCTGCCGCACTGGCGCCGGCAGGTTGACGAGCGGTGGTTGTCGAGCTACCGCGGCTGGGTCTACGGCGCGGGGTATGGGGCACAGCTCGGCGCCGCGTTCGCGACCATCGTGCCGACGGCGGCCACCTACGTCATGGTGATCGCGGCGGTCCTCACCGGCGACTGGCGGGCCGGGGTGCTGGTCGGTGGTGTCTTCGGTCTGACGCGCGCGGTGCCGCTGCTGTTGCTGGCGCCGGTGCGCACGCCGGCGGCGCTGCGGACGGTCCATGAGCGGCTCGAGGATGCCGCCCCGCGGGTGCAGCGCTCCACGGTGATGGCACAGGTGGTGCTAGCTGTCGTCGGCGTGGTCGCGCTGGCCGCCGACCTCCCGGGGAGGTGAGGGCATGCGACTACAGGGCCACGGTCTGACCGCGGAGCTGCCCGCGGGTTGGGAGGGCGCGATCTCCCTGGACCGCGACGAGGAGGCTGTGGAGCTGGCCGGCATCGGCGGGACCCTGCACCCGGTGGTCCACCTCGGCAGCTTCCCGCTGCCGGCGGACCGGGGCGACTTCGGCAGCGGCGCCGTCGAGGTGATGCGCGATGACGACATGTTCGTCGCCCTCGTGGAGTACGGACCCGATGCCGTTGGCACCCCGCTGTTCGCCACGGGCGGGCTTCCCCGCAGGGTCGACCCCCGCTGGTTCAGCGGCGCCTCCCTCCAGCGCGCCGTACCCGGCCAGGTCGGCTGGCAGTCCTTCTTCACCCAGGGCAACCGCGCGTTCTGTCTCTACGTGGTGCTGGGGGCCCAGGGCGACGCCAACCAGCTGGCACGACGTGTCGAGGCGGTCCTCGCCACGATCGAGATCGAGGAGGCGAGATGACTGCGGTGTCAGAGCCCCGCCAGAGCTGCAGTGAGCGGCTGGTCACCCGGCTCGCCTCCCGTCTCGAGCGGCGTGGGCTGAGCCGCCGCAGCTTCCTGGTACGCAGCGTCATGGTCGGCTCGGTGTTGACCGTCGCGCCGCTGCGGTGGGCGCTGCGACCCACCTCGGCCTACGCCTCGATCTGCGGCGAGGGTGCCCGGTGCGATCAGGGCTGGACGGCCTTCTGCTGCACGATCAACAACGGTGCGAACACCTGCCCGCCCGGGTCCTACGTCGCCGGGTGGTGGAAGATCGACAACTCGCCCTTCTGTCAGAACGAGCCGCGCTACATCGTCGACTGCAACCGCTCGCCCGGTGCCACGTGCCGGTGTCGCTGTGCGAGCGGCACCTGCGACCAGCGACGGGTGTGCTGTAACAACTTCCGCTACGGACAGTGCAACACCCAGATCCCGGGTGTCACCGAGGTGGTGTGCCGGGTGGTCATCTGCACGGTCCCGTGGCGCTGGGATCCCGCCTGCGGCACCAGCCTGCGGACCGACAACCGGACCCGTACCCACAACGCCCCGTGCCTCCCCGGCCGCGATGCCACCCCCATCGATCTGCACTACCAGGACCTCGGCCAGTCGGGTTCGCTCCTCGGGCGCCCGGTCGCGGCGGAGCAGCCAGGTCCGCGATCGGGTGCGTGGCGACGCTACGAGCGTGGCGTGATCACCTGGCGACAGGCGACCGGGCCACGGGTGCTCACCGATCGCATCGCCGCCCGCTACGTCGGGTTCGACGGTCCCGGCGGCGCCCTGGGCTACCCGATCTCTGCAGCCACGGAGATCGAGGGCACCGCCGGTCGTCAGGTGCGCTTCGAGCGGGGCCGCATCATCGACGACGGTGCCCGCTCCTTCGCGGTGTTCGGGCCGGCTCTGCCCCGCTACGACGGTCTTGGCGGTGCGACCGGTCAGTTGGGTTTCCCCACCGACTCCACCACCCCCGTTGGTGACGGGCGGGGCAGCGTGACGCGGTTCGAGCAGGGCGCGATCTACACCCTGGCCGGCGCGGCGCAGGAGCTCGGCCCGACCATGGCTGCGCGCTACCACGCGCTGGGCGGCCCCGTCGACAGCGGGCTGGGCTACCCACGAGGGCCGGCGGACGAGCAGGAGCAGCGCTTCGCCCACGGGGTCCTGGTGGCCACCGACGGGACCCTGCGCGTGGTGCGGGGGGTCATCGCGCGGCGCTACCTGGAACTCGGAGGTCGGCACGGCCCCTGGGGCGCCCCCGTCGCCGATCAGGAGCAGGTCGGCGGCGGCTGGCAGGCCAGCTTCGAGGACGTCTCGGTGTTCGCCGGACCCACCACGGGGGCCTTCGCCCTCGACGGCGCGGTCCTGGCCGCCTACCTCGATGCCGGCGGCCCCGTGGGCGCGCTCGGCTGGCCGACCAGCGACCGGATCCGTACCCGCTTCGGCCACGACCGGGCCTCCTTCGAGGGTGGCGCCATCGAGGTGGACGCGGCGACGGGGACCGCCAGGGTGCTCCGACGCCGTGGGACCCGCAGCGCATCGGAGCTGTCATGACCACCACAGGAGGCACGCAGATGCGAGGTACGGCCACACGTCGAGGTCCACTGCCGCGCTGGCTGCTGCTGCTGGCGGTGGCGCTGCTGCTGCTGGCGGTGCCGGCCTCCGCGTCGGACCGCTACGACGACGTCGTACCAGGCTCGACCCACGCGGAGTCGATCAGGGAGCTCGCGGATGCCGGTATCTCCCTCGGCTGTGCGCCGGGCCGCTACTGCCCGAGCGATCCGGTGCGGCGTGACCAGCTCGCGAGCCTGCTGGCGCGTTCCACCCCCCGTACCGCCTTCGATGCCAGTACCACGGAGCTGTCCGTCGCGACGGGCTACCGGGGTGTCCCGGCGGCGGTGACGGTGCAGGCCACCGGCTCCTCCGGAGGCAGCGGGGTGGTCACCCTCCAGGGCAGCGTGTCGGTGATGGCCGACGGCAACGTGGACGCCTGCCCCTGCGAGGTCGAGGCCTTCATCTACCGGGCCTCGGACGAGGCGCAGGGACCCTCCGCGTGGACGCAGCTGCCTGGTGCGCTCGCCGGTACCGGTCGCGCCTCGACCTCGGTGTCGGTGACGTGGCAGACCGACATCCCGAGCGCCACCACGGAGTCCTTCCGGCTGGCGGTGTTCCTCAACGGTGTGGAGGTGAACGCGCCCAGTGGTGTGACCGCCGAGGGCACCCTGACCGCGGTGACCACCGCGCTGCCCTGATCACCGCGCTGCCCTGATCACCGCGCTGCGCGCCAGGCCTGCGCTGAGGACCATCGGCTCTCGCCGGAGGATGCGGGTTCCGCGACACTAGGGACCCGTGACGCGGAGGGCGGTGTGTCATGAGCACCCTCACTGACCAGGACGAAGGGTTCCAGGCGACGCCAGCCGGACCCGGCGGCCTGCTGCGCACCCTCGATGCCGCCGTGGTGGCGGACCTCCCGCGCCGCACCCTGTCGCCCGGTGTGACCTACGCGCAGCTGTGGGCCGAGGGGAGGTCCTTCGCGGGGGTGTTCTGGCTGGAGCCCGAGGCACAGATCCCCGTGCACACCCACGGGCAGCACTGCCACCATGTGTGGACCCTCGAGGGCCAGATCACCATCCTCGATCGCCAGCTGGCGCCAGGCTCCTACGCCTACGTGGCGCCGGGCCAGCCCCACGATCTGCGTGCGGGCCCTGAGGGGGCGACGGCCTTCTACCTCTACCTGGTGGTCACTGCCCGGTGACGGCCCCTCGGCGCACGATCATCCTGGGCGCGGCCGGCCGCGACTTCCACGTGTTCAACACCGTGTTCCGTGACGACCCCGACAGCGAGGTGGTCGCGTTCACGGCCACGCAGATCCCCGGCGTGGACGAGCGGGTCTACCCCGCCTCCCTGGCAGGCCCCCGCTATCCCGAGGGCATCCCGGTCCGGCCCGAGCGTGAACTCGAGGAACTGGTCGCCCACCACGGTGCCACGGAGGTGATCCACGCCTACTCCGATCTCTCCCACCTCGAGGTGATGCACACCGCCTCGCGGGTCCTGGCCACGGGTGCGGACCTGCGCCTGGTCGGCCCGAACGCCTCCATGCTGATCAGCAACGTGCCCGTCGTGGCGGTCTGCGCCGTGCGCACGGGTTGCGGCAAGAGCCAGACCTCCCGTCGGATCGGCCGGCTGCTGCTCGATGCGGGGCTACGCACGGTCCTGATCCGCCATCCGATGCCCTACGGCGACCTCGAGCGCATGCGGGTGCAGCGCTTCGAGACCCTCGACGACATCGACGCCGCCGACCCCACCATCGAGGAGCGCGAGGAGTACGAGGCACCCGTGGCCATGGGGATGGTGGTCTACGCGGGCGTGGACTACGCGGAGATCCTGGCCCAGGCCGAGGCCGAGGCCGACGTCATCATCTGGGACGGTGGCAACAACGATCTGGCCTTCATCCGGCCCGATCTCATGGTCACGGTGACCGACCCGCTGCGTCCCGGTCATGAACTGCGCTACCACCCCGGGGAGACCAACCTGCGGATGGCGGACGTGGTGGTCATCAACAAGGTCGACAGCGCCGAGGTGGCTGACATCGCGCAGGTGGCGGCCAACGTGGCGGCGCTGAACCCGACCGCGCGGCTCGTGCAGGCCCGGTCACCGATCACCCTCGACGACCCGTCGTCACTGGCCGGATCGCGCGTGCTGGTGGTGGAGGACGGGCCCACCATCACCCATGGTGGGATGCCCTTCGGTGCCGGCACCGTGGCCGCACGCGCGGCGGGCGCGGGGGAGCTCGTCGATCCGCGGCCGTGGGCGGTGGGCTCCATCGCCGACACCTACACCGCCTACCCCGACATCGGTCCGGTGCTCCCGGCGATGGGCTACGGGCAGCAGCAGATGGCGGACCTCGCGGCGACCCTGCGTGCGGCTGAGTGCGACGTGGTGGTCATCGGCACCCCGATCGACCTCACCCGGCTGCTGGTGGTGGGCCACCCCACCCGACGGGCCACCTACGAGCTCGAGGAGGTCGGAGAACCCAGCCTGCGGTCGGTGCTGGTCGACCACCTCGGCATCGAGGTGTGAG
>LKMJ01000440.1_pt1 | contig 31545 bp, 30 predicted proteins | sample 643391 | NCBI WGS metagenome assembly LKMJ01 (sample SAMN04112250, study PRJNA286221) | soda lake metagenome | biome: soda lake; feature: Kulunda Steppe; material: water; isolation source: sample PL-Br10 brine of Picturesque Lake | place: Russia: Kulunda steppe | collected 2010-07 | reverse complement strand
GTTCATCACTGAATGCAGCCATGAACAACGCGCTCATCCGGGCAAAAGGGTACTCTCAGCGGTGGATGGCCGAAACCTCGTACTCAACAACGAAGCGCTCGCTCGGCGACGCCGTGCGAGCGCTGGGCTGGTATCGACAGTTCCGTGAAATTGTCCTCATGTTCGCCATCATCAACATAGAAAAGCTCTGTGAGCCTCTCTAACCATCATTCAGCAGCTATTCAACAAAGCAGATTGTCCGGGTATGGAACCGCTCACGACACAGGGAGCCTCAGAGCCGGATCGCTGGCAATCGAGGGGAGAGCGATGAGCGGCGACGAAGAACTCGCAAAAGACCTCGGGCTGGTCTCGGCGCTGACCATCGGAATCGGCACGATGATCGGAGCCGGGATCTTCGTGTTGCCAGGGGTCGCTGCCCAGGAAGCTGGCCCCATCGTTGTCCTCTCGTTCGTCATCGGTGGACTCATTGCACTCTTGAACGCGCTGTCTGTCTCAGAACTCGGAACGGCGATGCCGAAAGCCGGTGGTGCGTACTACTTCATCAACCGGTCACTGGGCCCGATGTTCGGTTCGATCTCCGGGCTCGGTGACTGGCTTGGCCTCGCGTTCGCCTCGGCGTTTTATACGATTGGCTTCGGCCAGTATCTCGGCGAACTCCTTACGTTGCCGTCGATTCTCTTCTTGACCGATGTTCAGGTCGGTGCGATCCTCGCCGGGATCCTCTTTGTCGCTGTCAACTACATTGGGGCGAAAGAAACTGGGAGTATTCAGACTGTTATCGTCACGATCTTACTCGGTATCCTGACGATCTTCGCCATCGTGGGCTGGTTCTCCTTCGAGTGGGAGACAGTTGTCGGCGACGGTGGGATCGCACCGCTTGGGACCGGTGAGATTCTTCCGGCAACGGGACTCGTCTTTGTCTCGTATCTCGGCTATGCGAAGATCGCGACGGTCGCCGAAGAACTCGAGAACCCGGGCCGGAACCTCCCAATTGCAATTGTCGGGAGTGTCGTCATCGTCGGGACGATCTACACGATCTTGGTAACGTTGATGCTCGGGATTGTCCCGTGGCCGGACCTCGACCTCGAGGCACCGGTCGCTCAGGCCGCCGAGGTCGCCTTCCCGGCCAGCATCGCGGGCGCAGCAGCGATCATCATGACACTCGGGGCGTTGCTTGCGACCGCCTCGTCGGCAAACGCCTCGATCCTGGCGTCGGCACGAATCAATTTTGCGATGGGACGTGATAAGATCGTCACCGATTGGCTCAACCAGATTCATCCACGGTTTGCGACCCCGTACCGCTCGATTCTCGTCACTGGGTTGATGATCGTCCTCTTCGTCGTCGTACTCGGTACTGACGTTGGCCTGCTGGCCGAAGCGGCGAGTGTCTTGCACCTGATCGTCTTCGCACTGATCAACCTCGCCGTGATCGTCTTCCGAGAGACCGACGCACCGGGATACGATCCCGATTTCGAGGTCCCGCTGTATCCGATCGTCCCGATTCTGGGTGCTGTCTGCTCGCTCGGGTTGATCGCGTTCATGGACTTCTGGCCCCAGATGATCGCCGTCGGCTTCGTCGTCGGCTCGATCCTGTGGTATCTCATCTATGCCAGACGACACACGCCGATCCAGGGTGAACTCGGGTCGTATATCCAGGATCACGCCGAGGAGATGCCAGATTTCGCCGTCTCGGCTGCTGACGCCGCTTCCCCGGAGTCTGCTACCCCATACCGGGTCATGGTCCCAGTGTCGAATCCACAAACCGAGGACGAACTCGTCGCGATCGGTGCGACACTGGCGAATCACCATGACGGCGTCGTCCACGCCGTCCACATCGTCGACGTCCCCGACCAGACGTCACTGGATTCCGTCGCTGCACAGCTCGACGACCTTGACCCAGATAGTGAGGCCCGCCTCGAAAGCGCTCGAGAGACTGCCGCCGAGTTCGACGCCGAAATCGAGACCCACACCGTCGTCTCACACCGACCGTTCGACGAACTCTTCGATTCGGCCGAACGGATCGGAGCCGACACCGTCGTCATGGGCTGGTCACCGCGACGCTCCTGGACCACTGGCCGCACCGGCGGCGCACTCGAGGAGCTTACGATGAACCTTCCGTGTGACTTTCTGGTGTTCAAAGATCGTGGCCTCGATCCGTCCCGAATCCTTCTTCCGACGGCCGGTGGTCCGGATTCGGACCTCGGTGCCGAGGTCGCAACCGCGTTCAAACACAGACAGGACGCAGCGATATCCCTGTTGCACGTCGTAGACGAGGACGAACAGCAGGCCAAGGGAATGAGCTTCCTCGGGGAGTGGGCCGACGATCACGGACTCGGGGACGCAACGCTCATCGTCGAGACGAGTGGCGACGTTCAACAGGCGATTGCCGACCACGCCGAGGATCACTCGATGGTCGTCATCGGGGCAACTGGTCGTGGGCTCCTCACGCGATTGTTTGGCGACTCACTTGTCTTCGACGTTGTCACCGACCTCGATGAGTCGGTCATTCTCACCGAGCGACCACAGTCACGCGGACTCTGGGAACGACTCTTTGGTCGTGGGAAAGCCGACGATTCACCGAACTCAGTCGACTGATGAGCCTGGGCGCGAATCTGTAGGTATCAGTGAGCGAACTCGATGAACCGGTCGATGTCGTCGTCACTCCCGGAGACGAGTACGACGTCTTCGACCTCGAATTCGAACTCGGCACCGAGGTCGGTGAGCAGTTCGTCGTTCCGTTCGACGGCGACGACGGTGCAGTTGGTCTGTGAGCGAACGTCGAGGTCGCCGAGTGTTTCACCGGCCAGTGCTGGGGCTTTGGTCTGGACGAATCCGAACTCGGCCTGTGGTGTCAGGATGGTCTGACTGTCGATGAGATGTGAGGCAAGCAGCTTTCCGGTGACGACCGACATCGAGAGGACGAAGTCAGCCCCGGCGTTGTAGAGTTTCCAGACGTTGTCGTGGTCGTGGACGCGGGCGATGATCTCGACGTCCGGGGCGACCCGGCTCAACACGAGGGTTGCGAAGATCGTGGTCGTGTCTTCGTTCAGTGCGAGGACGACTGCCCGTGCGTTGGTGACGTCGAGTTCGGAGAGGACTGCCGGGTCTGTGACATCGCCAACCACATCCGGATTGTTCCACGAATCGTAGTCAGCAGTGGTGTAGCTGATATCCTGGCGATCTAGGGTGGTTGCGACGGCAGTGCCGACGACACCAGCGCCACAGACGACGACCCGCTCTGGGTCGTCCCGATGGGTCGGCAAGGGGCGAGCAGTAAGCTCTGAAATCGCTTCATACCGACCGGCGACCAGCAGGATGGTGTTCTCTTCGATCCTGGTCTGTGGGCCCGGAGAGATGACGAACTTCCCGTCGAACCAGCCGCCGATGACCGTGGCCTTGTGGTCGTCGAACACCGTCGTCTCGGCGAGGGTCTCACCAGCGAGGTCGCTGTCTTCTTCGACCAGCAACTCGGTCACCTCGAGGTCGGAGTCGACGTCGACGTGCGCGCGAAACTTCTCGGCAAAGGAGGTCACCGCCCGCATTCCGAGGCTTTCACCGAGGACCTGTGGCCCTTCGACGGTCTGGTCGGCACCCGCAAGCCGGTGGTAGGTTGCGGCCTCGGTCTCGCGGGCGACGCTGACGATCTGTAACTCGGGGTTGGCCCTGGCCGCCGAGAGAATCACTGTGGGATTGATCTCGTCGTTGATGTCGGCGACGACTGCGCGGGCTGCCTGGGCGTTTGCGGCCTCGAATGTCTCGACCCGTTCGGAGTCCCCGTAGATGGCCGCGTGTCCCTCCTCCCGGAGTGATTCGACCTCCTCACGATCCGACTCGACGTAGAGATATGGGACGTCCGCGGCCTCGAGTTCATCAGAGAGGACATCATCACGAGTGGAGTGACCACAGATGATGACGTGATCTTGAAGCGTACTCTCGGTCGGTGGGTCAGTCTCTAAGGCCTCGCGAAAGAGCGGGACCGCAAACAGCGGCAGTGCGAGAAAGACGAGTAAGACCCCCGAGAGGTTCATCGCGATCACGATGAGATTCGCCGGCGTTGAGTTCCAGTGGTCGGTATCGCCACCGAAGCCAGCGGTGGTCAGTGCCTCCACGACGGTCTGAACCGACTGGGCAAACGTGATCTGGGCGTCTTCGAACGTAAACAGGATCCACTGATAGAGTAAGGCGTAGCTCACGACGATAGCGGTGACTGCAAGCAGCGACAGTCCAATTCGGCGGTGCCACGCGTCCATAGGGTCCTCGAGCCAAGCCGGGGTAATAGGTGTTCTGCTCCATTGATATATGTGGGCCGCTGGTCCGGTGTGTGCTGGCCGCCGACAGGCCACTGTCACAGCGCGTGACCCGGCTGGGGCCCAGCGCTGTCGCATTGATCCCACAGCCATTTATTCACCGCTCAGTGTACCCCTCTCTAGGCCCCATGCACGTACTTATCGTCGGTGCCGGTGAGGTCGGTCGCTCGATCGCAGCGAATCTCGAGCAGTCCCACGATGTCGTCGTCGTTGACCGGGACCGGGACACCGTCGAGGAGCTGACCTACGACCTCGACGTGCTTGCACTCCAAGGCGACGGCACTGAACGCGCGACGTTACTCGAGGCTGGTGTCGAAGACGCGGGGCTCGTCATCGCCTGTACCAACAGCGACGAGACGAACGTCGTCATCTGTGGGGCAGCCAAGACGATCAGTGATGTCTTTACGATCTCACGGGTGCGCCGTCGGACGCTGCTCGAGACCTGGGACGGGGCTCAGGGAGCCTTCGGCGTGGATTTCATGGTCTGTACGGACCTGCTGACTGCCCGGACCATCTTCCGGATCTGTGGGCTGCCTGCGGCTCACGACGTCGATATGTTCGCTGGTGGCCTGGTCAGGATGGCCGAGTTCGATGTCCACGACGACAGTCCGCTTGCGAACCAGACGGTCGCCGAGGCCGATCGCTGGGAGTCACTGACCTTCGCCGGGGTCTTCCACGAGGGTGAGATGTGCGTTGCCAGGGGCGATACCCCAATCCGACCGGGTGATCGTGTTGTGGTCATCGGGAGTCCGGACGCGGTCAGTGAGTTCGCCGACGACGTCACTGCCGACGAACGTACCGACCTCGAGGAGGTCGTCATCGTCGGCGGTAGCGAGATCGGCTACCAGGCCGCCCGCGAGTTCGAAGCCCACGGCTACAGCTGTCGACTCATCGAACAGGACCCAGACCGGGCACGCGAACTCGCCGAAGCCCTGCGACAGACGGTCGTCCTCGAGAGCGATGCGACCGATGCTGCCTTTCTCGAGCGCGAACACGTCGACGAGGCCGACGTGGTCGTTGCCGCACTCGACGGTGATGAAAAGAACCTGCTCGTCTCGCTGTTGGCCCAGCGAATCGGCGTCGATCGGACGGTAGCGGTCATCGAACATCCCGAGTATGCCGACCTCTTCGAGACCGTCGGCATCGACGTGGCGGTCAACCCACGCCAGGAGACCGCTGAGGAGATCGTCCGCTTTACCCGCGCCGAACACACCGAGAAGATCGCGATGCTCGAACAGGATCGCGCAGAGGTCATCGAGTTCGAGGTCGGCCCCGACAGTCTTCTGACGACCGGACCGATCCAGACAGTGGTCGACCAGTTGCCCGAGGGTGTCGTCATCGGGGCTATCTCGCGTCGTGGCGAGCGGATCACCCCGCGTGGGACGACCGAAATCCTACCGGGAGATCATGTCGTCGTCTTCGTCGACAGCGAGGTGCTCGAGCCGGTACTTGAGGCGATCTGAGCCGTTATTCGAGGTCGGAAACGAGTGTGGCGATCGTTTCGGCCGCTTCGAGAGCCGTTTCACCGAAGACGTAGGTCGTCGGCTCGATACCAAAGGCACCCTCGTGGTAGGCAACCGTCGGGACGCCGCCGTGGGCTTTGAATCGCTCGGTGAGGTGAGCCTGTCGGTCGTCGTAGTCGGCGTCGAACACCAGACACTCGAGGTCGGCGGCTCGCGCCGCCTCGAGTAGAGCTGCCTCGGTTGCGACGTTGATCGCACCACGAACCGTTGGATCGACACTCGTCGCCGCCAGCACGGCCGTTGCGACGTGTTTCGAAGCCCCGAACTCGGGATTGGCGGGAATCTCGAGGCGGCCGCCCATCGCGTAGATCCGGCCGGGAATCGCTGCGACCTCGGTGGGCTCGGTCGCTGCTGGGAGTGCCATTCCGACGTTGGTGCCGACGTTCGGTACGTAGGCGGCGAGCCCGGCGGTAGCGGCCAGCGTTCGTGCGGCCGTGCGGACGTTCGTCAACGCTTCTCGTTCGGCACGCATTGCGGGATCGTGCCCGCGCACACAGAGGTCACAGCCCAGTCCCTGGAGTTCTGGCATCGCCTCCTCGTGAATCGCACAGATCGGCCCGCGGTCTTCGAGCGTCCGGATCAGCCCGAGCAGTTCCGCGAGGGCGTCGTAGCCGTCCATCTCGCCGCTTGTCAGTCCGTCGGCGATCCGCTCGACCGTGGCCTGGGTGTCCGGGTCTTCTCGAAACCGGTCGTCTCCGCCGCGCTCGCCGCCGACGTACTTGCTGACTGCTGCCTGTGTTACCCCGAGGTGGGTTGCGATCTCCTGTTGGGTGAGCCCCCGGGTGGCGAGTTCTTCGGCGAGCATCGCCCGGACAGTGGGAAGAAACTGGTCGACGACGATCTCCTGGGGCATCACCAGCGTCATGCTGTCTGGTTGGAGCGAGGTGGGCTTAACTCCGGCCAAGTATTCCGGGGCGATTGAGCCTGGGTGCAGTGCCGACGCAAGTTGAATGCGTCTTCGACAGCCATCGAAGATCCGGCCGAGACAACCGGCTTCCCCCTCGTCAAATGACGAGGGTTTTTTGGGTCGTACCGTCTTTTGCCGTGATATGAGACTTCACAACAGGGAAGTACGCCAAGACGTCCGCGAGCTTGGGGCGCTGCTCGGGGAAGTGCTAGAAGAGCAGACCTCCCGTGACGCATTCGACACCGTCGAGTCGTGTCGACGGGCTGCGATCGATTACCGTGCCGACGACCTCGAGTCCCGCCAGCCGCTGATCAGCGAACTCGAAGGACTCTCACCGCACAAACAGCGCATTGTCGCTCGAGCCTTTACGACCTACTTCGAACTCATCAATCTCGCCGAAGAGCGCGAGCGGGTTCGGTCGATCCGGGAGGAATCACAGGATGGCACGCTCGAGGACAGTCTCGAGGTCGCTGCCGAAGAACTCGGTGAGCGAGACATAGAGACTGTCAACCAGGTCCTCTCCGATGTCTTGATCGAACCGACTTTCACTGCTCACCCGACCGAAGCCCGCCGCAAAACCGTTAAATCGAAGCTTCGGACGATCGCGACCTATCTCGAAGAACTCGACGAGCGACTGCTCACCGATAAGGAAGCTGAGCAGCTCTGGCGTGACCTCGATGCAGAGGTGACGAGCCTCTGGCAGACTCCACAGGTTCGCAACCGACAGCCAGAACCGGAAGACGAGGCCCGGAACGTCCAGTGGTACTTAGAGAACACGCTCTTTGATGTCGTCGGTGAGGTGTATGACGAACTGGCCGACGCCATCGACGAGGAGATCGACGGCGACCTCGAGATTCCAAAGCTGTTCGAGTTCCGCTCGTGGGCCGGCAGCGACCGGGACGGCAATCCCTACGTCACTCCCGAAGTCACCGAGAACACCCTCGAGCGCCAGCGCTCGATCATCTTAGAAAAATACCGCCAACAGCTCAAGGAACTCTCGGGTGTGCTGAGCCAGGACGGGAGCCGGATCGACGCCGGCTCTGCCTTCCTGGCTTCTCTCGAGGACGACCTCGACCTGCTGCCAGGCAGCGCGAAGACCGCTCACGAACGGTATCCTGACGAACCGTACCGCCAGAAGCTGAAGCTCATGCGCGAACGCTTAGAACGCGTCGGTGACGTCCGGCCGGGAGGCTACGACGACGTCGACGAACTTCTCGATGACCTCGCGTTGATCGCCCAGAGTCTGCGTGAGAACGGGGCCGAAAGCGTCGTCGAGTCCCACGTCGATCCGATCCGTCGCCAGGTGGCGACCTTCGGCTTCTCGCTTGCCAGCCTCGACTTGCGCCAGCACCGACAGAAACACACTGACGCGATCGAGGAGGCGCTCGGGCGTGAGGGCGTCGAGTACAAGACTCTCTCGGAGGACGAGCGGGTCGAGTTGTTGACCGACGCCATCCTCCAGGATGAGCCAGTGATCGACGTCGAGAACACTGAGGGACTCTCTGACGACGCCGCCCGCGTCCTCGACCTCTTTGCGAGCCTCGCCGGTTGGCAAGACGAGTACGGCGTCGAGGCGATCGACACCTACGCCATCTCGATGAACAACGAGCCGAGCCACGTCCTTGAGGTCCTCTTTCTCGCCGACCAGGCTGGCGTCGTCTCCTTACCCGAACACTGTGGGATCGACATCGTGCCGCTGCTCGAGACCGAGTATGCCCTCTCTGGGGCCCGCCGGATCATGGGGACGCTCTTCCAGAACGAAGCCTACAGCCAGGCCCTAGAAGCGCGGGGCAACACCCAGGAGATCATGCTTGGGTATTCGGACTCGAATAAAGAAAATGGCTTCTTGGCGGCGAACTGGTCGCTCTATAAGAACCAGCGCCGACTCGGTGAGATCTGTGAGGAGTTCGACGTGCGGATGCGACTGTTCCACGGCCGCGGCGGGTCGATCTCGCGTGGCGGTGGCCCGATGAACAAGGCGATGCTCGCACTGCCAAACAGCACCGTCACGGGCCAGATCAAGTTCACCGAACAGGGCGAAGCGATCGCCGAAAAGTACGGCAACGTCCGCATCGCCGAGCGCAACATCGAGCAGATGCTGAACGCCCAACTCCGGGCGCGCCTCTATGCGATGGAACAGCCCGAAGAGGACATCCCCGAGGAGTGGGTTGAGGCGATGGAGACGATGGCAGACGCCGCCCGCCGGGAGTACCGCGATCTCCTAGAGAGCGATGGCTTCGTCCAATACTTCGAGCAGGCGACCCCGATCACCGTCATCGAGAACCTGAATCTCGGCTCTCGGCCGGCCTCACGCAGTGGCGAACGCTCCGTCGAGGATCTGCGGGCGATCCCGTGGGTCTTCTCCTGGACTCAGTCCCGGTGTATCCTGCCGGGCTGGTACGCACTCGCTTCCGGCATTGACGCCTACCTCGAGGACGGCGGCTCCGTCGAGACCCTCCAGGAGATGTACGACGAGTGGGCCTTCTTCGGCACCACCCTCGATCGAGCAGCCCTCTCACTCTCCCGGACCGACCTCGAGATCGCCAACCAGTATGCCGACCTCGCCACCGACGACCTGCGCGATCGCTTCTTCCCACGAATCACTGATGAGTACGATCGTGCCACCGAACTCATCCAGGAGATCGGCCAGCGTGACCAGTTGCACACCCGTGACTGGCTCGGTGAGAACTTACAGCGGCGCAACCCCTACGTCGACCCGCTCAACATGCTCCAGACCTACCTGCTGAGTCGCACCCACCGCACCGACATCGAGGAAGGAACCCTGCGACTGACCGTCAAGGGAATCGCAGCCGGTATGAAAAACACCGGCTGAGCAGCCGAGGGCTTTTTCTACCCCGGGCCGACCGATCGCACACTGAATGATCGACCTCGGATCGCTCTCGCTGGCCGCAAGTATCCTGTTTACAGTTGCGCTGATGGTTGCGCCGGCTGCGTGTTTTCTCGGCTTCTGGCGGCTGCTCGCCTGGCTTCGAGATGACCGGCTGATCGCGGAACTGTCCCAGCGCGAGGAGTTCGCGGGACAGCTCCAGCCGACGTTCATTGGTATCGTCCGTACGCACAATCCGGCCCAGTGTTCGACATGCGGTAGGCCCGCCGTCCCCGAGATGGGCGAGTGTCCACACTGTGGACACCGGCCCTGAGACGTTGCTCTCCAGGTACTCAGTATCCTGAATCAATCGAGAGGACGATCGCTTCGCCCACCTTGAATTCGTGGTCCGGACAGATCAGTTTCACACCAGGGCCGGCGTCTTGCCAGCAGACAGCTGCGATCCCCGTGACGGCATTTCCGTTCGCACGGATCCCACAGTGACGCCAGTCGATCGTCCGCCCGTCTGCACCGACCGGGCCGAGTGACTGGCCGGCAAGCGAGACGCTCTCGAGTCGCTGGGGCTCTGACAGGTGAATCCCACCGCGTTCGTAGTGAGGAAGCCCACCGTCCAGCACGCCGGTCACTGACTCACCAGCGGCCGTTCGGCCGGTGACGGCGATGCCGGCAAACCGCTCGCCGGGGGCTGGATGAGATGGCGTATCGAGCATGACGTAGCGTTCGCCAGTGGCGACGACGCTGCCACGTCCGTCCCAGGCGAGCGGATGCAGGTCGACTCCAGGCTCGAGTGGGAGTGAACCGGACGCCCGGTGACGGTTCTGATCGGGCCGTCGAAATCCGACGTGGAGGTGGTTGTCGACCCATGGTGCGAAGAAGCCAGCCCGGACGAGCGTGCCAAGCGAGTCACCACGAGCGATCTGATCACCCACTTCGACCGACGGCTCGACGTGGAGGATGCGAGCGACCAGCCCCGCCAGAGGGCCGGGTCCCGTACACTCGAGCACCAACAGGTGATCGTGATCGGGCGCGTACGGTTTCGGCGGTGCCCGAACCGTTCTGGTCTCGAGGACGGTCCCCGACACCGGACTCGGCGCGACCGTCGTCCGGCCATCCCGCAGCGTCCCCGGAAACAGATCGACCGCACAGCCACGGTCGTGTGCCCGATACGGCGAGTCATACAGCGCAAATCGGACGTAGGGCTCGAAGCAGACAGCGGGGACGGTGAGCCGGTCGGCGTTGTTTGTCACTCGCCTTCCTGCTCTCTGAGTTCCTGACTTGCAGCCCGCACTTCACGCATCACACTCGAGATGCGCTCTTCGGCCTCGAGTTCCTCCTCGACGGAGAGGTCGACGCCCTCGACCTCGAGCAGGAACTTCGCGACCTCGGTGGCTTCGTACATGACGTCGTCGAGTTCCTCGGCGGTGAAGAAATCACACATCGCACCATAAAGGAAGGTTGCGCCCGATTTACGCACCTTGTCTTCGAAGGACGAACGGGCCTGGTTGACCGCCTGTGGGGTGTAGGTATCGGTCATAAAGGGGACCAGTTCCGGAAGATTCTCACCGATCTTGGTCATCTCGACGCCGGTTTCGGTCCGGAAATCAGAACACAACCTGGCGATTGCCCACTCGCGGGCGGTGATGTAGGTCCGGTCACGGAGAAAGTCGTTGACTCGATCGTAGGCCGCTCCGTCCATCTTCTTAAACCGGGCGTACTTGCGGACGTCCTCGGGAACGTCTGACTCCTGGGGCTCTGGGTCTGGCACACCCGGCATTGACTCCTCTGATCGGTCGGCTATCGCCTCGTCTGCCTGCGTCGAATCAGTGGCTGATTCGGCCTGGGCGTCGGCTGCACTCGCCTCCGACGCTGCCGGCTTCTCGTCCATGCCATCCGTTTCGACAGGCCGCGGATAAGAATTGCTCTGGCGGACAGTACCAGTCAACTGGCTGGCGGATTTAAGGGGGGTACCGGTGTGTTTCCAGTATGTCACCGCAACCAGTGGTCGCCGCTGCCGTTCGAACGCCCCAGGGAAAAGAAGACGGTGTCTTCGCCGACCGCCGTGCTGAGGACCTCTCGATTCCGCTCGTCGACGCGATCCTCGCCGAGACTGGCCTTCAAAACCACGAGGTCGACGACTTGCTGTGGGGCTGTGCCCAACAACGCAGCGAACAGGGAAACAACCTCGCACGGGTGATCTCGCTCTTATCGGACCTCGGTGAGGGCGTCCCCGCCGCGACGATCAACCGGTGGTGTGCGTCCTCGATGCAGGCCGTAATGTCGGCGAGCGACGCTATTGCGGCCGGTAACCGCGAGGCGATCATCGCCGGCGGCGTCGAACAGATGAGCCGCGTCCAGATCGGCGAGAACACGGCTGCTCTCCACCCACAACTGGCACGCGAGTACACCGTCGGTGAACTGCAGATGGGGATGACCGCGGAAGCGGTCGCGGAAACGTACGAGGTCAGTCGAGAAGCTCAAGACGAATACGCCGCACGGAGCCACCAACGGGCAGCCGCCGCGACCGACGAGGGGCGGTTCACCGACGAGGTCGTCCCGATCGACACTGACGACGGAACGATCACCGAAGACGAAGGGATCCGCCCGGATACCACACCCGAGACACTCGCCGAGTTACCACCCGTATTCAAAACCGACGGCACCGTCACGCCAGGGAACGCCTCACAGATCTCCGATGGCGCGGCTGCCCTCCTCGTGACGAGCCGGGCGTTCGCTGACGACCACGACCTCGAGATCCTAGCTGAACTCGGGGCCAACGAGGTCGTTGGCGTCGACCCAACCGTCATGGGGATCGGCCCGGTGCCGGCGACGCGTGGGTTACTCGAGCGCACGGGTCGGGACCTCGACGACTACGACCTCCTCGAGGTGAACGAGGCCTTCGCAAGTCAGGCGGTGTACGCCCGCGAAGAGCTGGGTGTCGACCGCGGCCGGTTCAACGTCAACGGCGGTGCGATCGCAATTGGCCACCCGCTTGGTGCCTCTGGCGCACGGTTGCCAGTCACATTGATCCACGAGCTTCGTCGTCGCGGTGGGGGTCGTGGGATCGCAACGCTCTGTGTCGGGTTCGGGCAGGGAGCGGCGATCGAGTTGACCGTCGAGTAAACTACGGGTCTCTTCGACGCCACCCACTACGGTTTCGGCCGACTGCTTAGACGACGTGGATTGTGCCGAACCCTGCGAAATTCGTGGTTCACCGGCACCGAAACTCTGACTGGCGGGCCGGTGGTGACGTCACCGACTAGAGCTGGTCAGGCTGTTCGAACTCAATGCCGAACTCCGAGAGGTCGGGGACATCGACACTCGGAAACTCGAGGTCTGCGGTCAGGTCACCGGTGTCGACATCGGTGTCAGTTTCTTCGACAACCTGTTCGTCGACGCTCTGGTCTTCGACGACCTCGCCTTCGCTGACCTCAGCGACGTCGGTTTCATCGTCGGTTTCGTCAGCGTCTGTTGTCTCCTCGTCAGCTTCGTCGTCAGCGTCGGTTTCCTCATCGTCAGTCGCGTCCTCATCGGCCTCGTCAGTGTCACTGGTCTCCTCGGTAACTGTCAGTTCGTCCTCAGTGACGTCCTCGTTGATCTCGGCTACCTCGGTCACGTCGGCGGTCTCCTGGGCTGCAGCCATCCCGCTTGCGAGGGCGAGCAACGCAACCAGTGTGAGACTCCACGTAATAACTCGACTGTACCGTCTCGGTGTCGTATTCGATATCATCGGTAGGTTCGCCCGGACTGGGCAGTGGTCGGTCACCGGATCGGTCAATAAACTGGCTATATCGTACGAGAGACGAACACGACCTTTCGAGGCTTGCAGGCTCAGCCTGCCGTTGTGAACGCCCGACTACAGCCTCGAATGGGGAAACGCTCGGGCGAGACCGTACTAGCCCGCTGACTCGGCTTGCAGGTGCCTGGGTGGCCGTAGTAGTGGCCTGCATTCGTGTAGTGTGAGCCAAACGAGAAAGTGAACCTGCGTAGGGGACCGGTTTAGTGTCCTCGCAACGAATGCCCACGTATGAGCAGGCTCCTGTTGGCAGCGATCGTCGGGATCCCGGTCGCGTGGCATCTCGGCCTCACAGCGCTTGCGTACTACGACGCCGATCGGGTCGGCCTCGAGCCACCGCTGAAGTGGGCAGCGATCACGTTCGCGATCCCACTGTTTGGCTTCTTTATCTATCTTTTCGAGCGGAGTGAACTGGACTACGATCCCGCCGAGGACCCGTACCGAGGTCATAATTTCAATATCCACGAGTCGCGGGCCGACGAGACAGTCCTGCCGTCGCGTGACGACGAGCGACTGACAGCCGACGACCTCGAAGACGAGTGACGGCTGGGCCGCCGACAGGGTGGGCCGTTCGTGTCGATTCAATCTCTAGTCGACTCAGAATAATATAATGAACTAGAACATAATATATAACCGACTGTTGTCAGACCCTCATATTGGGTGAAAACCCATGAAACAAGCTACCCTTCTGGCCGGCATCGTTCTCGTCGGCCTCGGGATGGTCGTGGTCGGTGCATCGTCGACCGCTGCGGCGTCGAACGACCTCGAGTGTGAAAACGCGGGTGAGCCCGGTGTGACGTGTATCTATGAGTCGACAGAACCGGTTGCGGATACCGAGACGGCTGACGCTGATGGGACGATGACGGTTTCCGACCAGCGGACGTGTCAATCAACAACTGATTGCGAGGGGATCGCAGACCAGGCCAGAGGTTTAGAGAACTTTGCGGGACAGTATGAGGGGTACTACGCCGGTATGTACGTACACTGCCAGAACCAGCAGCCATAAGTAGTCGGTTCTCACACCGACTCGCGCTCACAGCGCAACTGCGGTGGGCGGTTTCCTGAGTTCCCACCACGTAGGCGCTTTTTCGAACGGCTGAACCGAATCACACACCGCTAGATTCTCGAGGTCACTCCGAAACCGCAATACGTATCGGCTTACCTCACCGAACTATGTCACAGCAACGGGCGGGGGACGATCCACCGACCGACGTGGACGTCACCGAGGTCCTACAGGAACTGAAAAGTCTCGAGGGGGAGGTTTCGAGTCCCGAAGAACGGGCCGAAGTTCGGCGCGTTCGCGGCATGCTCGAGCGCGTCTCGGGTACCGATCGCATCCAGAAGTATACGGGCCGGGATATGGGTGAGGCGCTCATCGGCGGACTCGTCTTCTCGTTGCCGCTGCTGGTCGAAGATGGCGTCTTCGAGATCGCCGAGTGGTTCGTCGCGACCACCGTTGGCCCGCTGCCGATCTACCTGACGCTGAACCTGCTGTTGATCGTCACCGTCACGGCGGGTTTGCTCTATGCGGTCGACATTCGCGAGGTCGAAATCCAAAACCCCGTCTTCGGGATTATTCCACGACGACTGGTTGGAGTTCTCGTGATTTCGTTTGGCTGTGCGCTCGGAATGATGGTTCTCTGGGGGCGACTCCACGAGGAAGATCCAACGACGTTCGAGGCCTTCGCCCGGACGACGGTGATCTGGGCGGCTGCAGCACTCGGAGCCGTCCTGGCTGACGTGCTTCCTGGTGAAAGTAAAGGCGAAGACATCAGCGACCTCCTCGAGTGAGTCGCTTGGCACGTAGTGTCTCAGTCGGGAGATATTGCCGTTCGGTCAGGACGACTGTAAGCACTCCCTCAGAAAGCAGTGTGTCGATCTGGTCGTGAGTGAACCGACCGTCACAGGCCGGCCCGAGGAGCGTGATCGTGCGATCGGTTCGGTCGACGACGGTCCCGAGTGAGGAGCCGTGACGAAACCGGTAGCAAACGGTGGTCCCGACATGGAGCGTCTCAGCCGTGAGCGCGAGCGGGGCGGACATGGCTGGCCACTGGCGGGTGAGTGGATAGCTTTTCTGGCAGTCACGCCTCGGCATAGAGTTGCTCGATACGATCACCGAACGCTTCGAGGATGACTCGCCGCTTCTTTTTCATCGTCGGGGTGAGCATCTCGTTTTCTTCGGTGAACGCCTGTGGGACGAGGGCGAAGCGTTTGATCTGTTCGTGGGGTTCGAACGCCTCGTTGACGCGGTCGACTGTCTCACCGACGTACTCGTGTACGCGCTCGTCTGTACACATCGCCTCCGGATCGGCTGGGAGGTCGATTCTCTCGGTAGCGGCCCACTCCCTGAGGTGGTCGTGGTTGGGAACGAGCAACGCCCCGACGAACCGGCGACCGTCGCCGACAACCATCGCCTGGTCAATGACGGGACTCGCCGCGAAGGCGTCCTCGAGCGGGGCCGGTGGGACGTTTTTGCCGGTCGAGAGGACGAGGAGGCGCTTTCTCCGCTCGCGGAAGGCGAGATAGCCGTCTGGACGGTGATGGACGATATCACCCGTTCGGAACCAGCCGTCGTCGGTGAACGCCTCGCTCGTCGCCTCGGGAGCCTCCCAGTAACCGTCGGTGACGTTCGGGCCGCGAACGAGGAGTTCGCCGACGGTGCCGTCGTCTGCAGATGCCGCGTCGGCACCCACTGACTCGTCGAGGCGAACGTCAACGTCGACCAGCGGCGGTCCCATCGTCCCGATTTCGACCTGTTCGGGCGGGTTGGCCGCGATCACCGGCGACGTTTCCGTGAGTCCGTACCCCTCGTAGATCGGCAACCCCATCGCGTGGAAGCGCCGACAGAGCTCCGGTGAGAGGCTGCCACCGCCGCTGATCAGAATCTCGAGGTCGCCGCCGAGGTTCTCACGCACGGTCGAGAAGACGAGTCGATCGGCGACCGCCCGCTTGGCCGACAGCACTCGGCTCGGATTGTCAGTTGTCTGGAAAGCAAGGCCGACCTCGAGTGCCCACTCGAAGAGCCGCCGTTTAACCTGTGACTGACTCGCTTGCTCACGGACCCGGTCGTAGATCGTCTCGTAGACACGCGGAACGCTCGTGGCCATCGATGGTGACACTGCAGTAAAATCTTCCTGGAGGGTGTCTGGGCTCTCGGCGTAGGCTACCGTCGCGCCGCTTGCAAACAACAGGAAATGACCTACCGTCCGCTCGAAGACGTGGGCCAGTGGGAGATACGACACTGCGGTTATCGACGCATCGAGCACCGGTACGTCCGGCGGTTTGTCCGGCCGTGGACCGAACCGTCTGCGAATTCCGTTGATATTCGACCGGAGATTCAGGTGAGTGAGCCGGACTCCTTTCGGCGTGCCGGTCGTCCCGCTCGTATAGATCAGCGTCGCCAGATCGTCCGGTGCTGTCTCGTCGAGCCACGTCTCATAACGATCTCGGTCGAACTGTGTCCGACCCAGTTCGTAGACCTCTGTGAGCGTCGAGACCGCTTTATGCTCTGTCTCGCAGTCGTCCATCGAGACGACGACCTCGAGGTCGAGGTCGGTCTGCCTCAGCCGCTCGAGGCAGGCCTCGTTTTCGAGGACGATCGCTCTCACTCCGGCGTCTTCGAGTAGATACGTGAGCTGGTCGGGTGAGGAGCTTGGATAGACGGTGGTGACGACTGCGCCTGCCGAGAGCAAGGCGAGATCACACTGGGCCCACTCCATCCGGGTGTGAGCGAAGATGGCGACCCGGTCGCCACGCTCGATACCCAGTTCTCGAAAGCCAGTCGCCAGCCGGCTGACGATGTGGCGGACCTCGGCGTAGGAGAGGGCTGTGAACGCACCGGGGGCTGCCGTCGGCAGGACGGTGTCAGTCAGCGCCCGGTCGTAGATCCCGCCTTTGAACTGTTGAGCCGGTCGGTTCGCGTGGCGGGTGGCTGCGTCGTCGAACAGCCGACCGAGCGGCGCGGTGCCGATCACGTGGTCGTCGTACTCGCGTTCTGCCTCGTGCCACCCCATGACACCCATCCACCACGTCTGTCGTGATAAACGTCAGGTCGCCTGTCTGACTGCTCTGGGTCACGCTCGCTCGTCCAGATACGCCAGCACGCCCCGGACGTTCAACGCCGTCTCGTCACGGAGCTTTCGGTCGTTCCAACCCCTCTCGAGGTCGGCCGTCTCGGCGAAGTGTTCGATGACGGCCGCGTCGTCTGTGAGGTCGCGGCGTTTGTCGGCGACGGCCTCGACCCAGGTTTCGAGGAGGTGGCCGTACGCATCGAGGGCGCGTGAGAGGTCGTCGCCGACGGCTCGCGGCCCGAAGTGCGTATAGAGGAGGATGTCGGGATCGATCGCTGCAATCGTTTCGAGGTCTGTGAGACAGCCCTCGAGGTCGAAGTCCGCCGGTGGTGAGGTGACCCTGATCTCGTCGGCGTCGGGCACCCACAGGCCTGCGGCATCGCCGGTGAAGACTGCGTCGTTTGTCGGGTCTTCGTAGATGACCTGGTGGAAGGCGTGGCCGGGGGCGGCGTGGGTGCGGAGTTCGTGATCGCCGAGGTCGATGACGTCCCCGTCGGTGACTGTCTGGACGCGCTCTTCGGGGAGTGGTTTTGGCTCGACGTAGTAGCGCCACTGCTCGCCAACGGCGGCTCTGGTGCCGGCGACCAGTCGCTCGGGGTCGATCAGTAATCCGGCACCGGGTTCCGGGACGTAGAGTGTGGCGTTCTCGCAGGCCTCGGCGAGAAAGCCCATCCCGCCGGCGTGGTCGAGGTGGATGTGCGTGACGACGATCGCCGATAGCGCCGCCCGATCGACCCCGAGTTCGTCGAGTGCTGTGAGAATAGACTCGTAGTTCGTTCCGAGGCCGGTCTCGATGATCGCCGGCTCCGGGCCATCGAGGACGTAGACACAGCCATAGCCCGTCGTATCGTACATTCCAGTTTCGACGTAGTACAGGTCCGAGACACTGTCGTGGTCGACCGGACGTACCTCACCTGGCTCCATAGACGCGACGTCGACCGACGGGACAAAAACTGTGGTCCCTGGGCTAGGGCTCACCGATCTCGGGCTGGTCTTTCCACTCTCCGATCCCGGACGGATCGAGGTGAACGTGGGCGTCACCGACACCGTCGCGTGCCCGCAACCGATCGACGAGTGCCGACTCGATGTCGTGGGCCTGCCGGAACGGCATGTCACCGTCGACCTCGACGTGGACCTCGACCTCGAGGTCGGTGCCGTCGTAGAATACCCGGAGGTCGTGGACGCCCTCGACTGCTGGGTGGGTCCGGAGCGAGCGAGTGATCGCTGTGCGTTCTTGTTCGGAGGCCGCCCGGCCAGTGAGATAGGTGACGTTCTCCCGGCCGATTTCGACGCCCTGGTAGACGACGAGCAGGCTGACCAGACCACCGGCCAGCGGATCGAGTACCGGGTGGCCGAGCAAAACACCGACGACGCCGACGACTGCCGCCAGCGAGGTGTAGATGTCGTTCAGACAGTCAGTTGCGAGTGCCGCCAGTGCCGTCGACTCGAGGTCGGCGTTGACCCGTGTGGTGTACCAGTAGACGAGTGCCATGTCGACGATTGCGAACGCGAGTGCTCCGACGAGGAGTGGACTGAAGGTGACGTCGACGCCGGCCTGCAGGCTCTGGAGTGATTGATACGACAGGTTCAGCCCCAGAAGGACGATCAGCGCCCCGACGAACAGGGCCGTCAGCGGTTCGATTCGGGTGTGGCCGTGGGGGTGAGACTCGTCCGGTTCCGCGAACGATCGCCGTCCCCACACGAGGACGACGAGGCTCCCGACCAGATCGGCGACCGAGTGGGCTGCGTCCGCGAGCAAGGCGACACTGCCAAAGAGGATGCCAACGGTTCCCTCGATCAGAATTTTGGCGGCGTTGCCGACGACGTTGACTGCTGCCGCCCGTGAGAACGCACTCGTCTCCCCCGCCATGAGAAAGTTTAGAGCCAGTCTAAACTTGGGTCTTTCCCTCTTACTGCCGGCCGGTTCGCAACTCTCTTAGGCGCACGCCGGACAGTCATGATAACCGGGTGATGGGGCTCACCGTCTGCAACCGTCGACCGTTTGCGGTCGGCTGACGGTCCCTGCCACACCAGCAATGACAGGCTCGTCACATCCAGACCACTGGCTCGTTCGCCTCGAAACACTTGCACTGATCGGCGTCGGCGGCTTTGCCGGCTCGAACCTTCGCTTTTTGTCGATTGGTGTCTTTGATTCCGTCGTCGGTATCTTATTCGTGAACGTCCTCGGCTGTCTGGCACTCGGCTTTCTCGTCTATGAAGCTCAGTCGGCCGGCCTCGTCGATCGTCACTCTCGGTTGGTCTTCTCGACTGGCTTTCTCTCGTCGTTGACGACCTACAGCGGCTTTGCCATCCAGACGGCACTCGCCGAGACGCCGCTGTTGGTAGTCGCCATCGTTATTGGCAACTACGGACTGGGGATTGCTGGCGTACTGGTTGGGCGCTCACTCGCCCTGTCGATCCGCCGTCCAGAGCCAGGAGGTGAGCCAGCGTGAGTGGCCTCCTCGAGTTTTTCGTGACCTCGATTGGCAGCTACGAGCCAGAGCCAGCTCACATCGTCGGGACTGGCGGCGCGATCGGCGCAATCTGTCGGCACTTCGTCTATCTCTCCGTGACCAGTGACCGATTCCCGTGGGCGACGCTGGTCGTCAACGTCGTCGGGAGCTTCGTCTTTGCACTCGCCACCTTTGTGGGCACCGGAGAGAGTACGATCCAGCTTATTGGCATCGGCATCTGTGGTGCGTTCACCACGTTCTCGACGTTTTCAGTCGATACAGTACAACTTGCAGAACGCGGTGAGGTACGTCTCGCCGTTGGCAACGCCGTCGGTAATCTCACGCTCTCACTCGCTGGCATCGGGCTGGCGTGGCTGCTGGTAACCCTCGTCGGAATATAAAAAAGCTGGTTCTCAGAGCAGTTCAGCCAGCAGGACCGCCGCGAGCCCGAAGTAGATCAGGAGCGCGGTCACGTCCTTGACCGTCGTGATCAGTGGATCGGACGCTGCAGCCGGGTCGAACCCGAGCTTGTTCATCGCCCACGGGATGACGTAGCCGACGACGCTGGCAACGACACAGACCGAGACGAGGCCAACGAAGACGACCAAGGCGAGTTCGGGCGCGTGCGCTTCGTCGCGCTGCCAGATGAAGGCCGCAGCCGCACCGATGCTACCGATGATGAGGCCGATCAGCAAGCCGATCACCCCCTCACGGGCAAAGTGACGCATCGCGTTCCGGTCGTCGATCTGGCCGAGTGCAAGCCCACGGACGAAGATCGTCGACGCCTGCGTGCCGACGTTTCCGCCCATGTCCATGATCACTGGCACGAAGAAGGCAAGTGCAACGACGGCCTCGAGGGTATCCTCGTAGGCCTCGATCACGCCACCGGCGAGCAGCCCGCCAGCGAGGGCGACGATCAACCAGGGGAGCCGAAGCCGGAGAATCCGCGGGATCGACGACTCGAGGATCGCCGTACTCCGAGCTTGCTCGACGTCGGCAAACGAGAAGCCGGCACTTTTGAGGATGTCCTCGGTCGCCTCCTCCTCGACGACGTCGATCATGTCGTCAGTTCGCAACACGCCGACGAGAACGCCCTCCTCGTCGATCACCGGAAGCGCCGGGAACTCCTCGTTGGCAATCTCAGCAGCCGCGACCTCGGGATCGGCGTCGGCGTCGATCGCCACGAGGTCGGTCTCCATGTGCGTCTCGAGGACGTCGTCTTCGGGGAGATTCAACAGTTCCCGGAGAGAGAGGACGCCCACCAGGCGGCCGTAGTTGTCGGTGACGTAGAGATAGTAAATGGTCGTCTCGTCCGAGTCCGGGTCGAACGCACGGAACGCCTCGATCGCCTCGCCGACGAAGGTATCCTGGGTGACGGCAACGTACTCCTCTTCGAGGACCTCCGCGACGCGGTCGGCGTGGATGTCCTCAGTTGCCTCCATACACCTCACCTCGGGAGTGGGACCGAATAACACCGGCAAACTCACCCTCGAGCAAGTCGAGAACGAGTTCCTCGAGTGTGCGACCGCGCTCGCGGTCACCGCCGATACCTAGCGTGTCGGTTCGACTGCTATGGTTGGTACGCAGCATACAGCCGGCTCTGGTCAGTACTCCCAAAAATTGGTTTCGGCCTCGTGATATAAATGGATACCAGGCACATGGGGCACGCATACACAGCCCGACGACCGATATTTCGAACCGATCACATCGATCCAACACCAGCCCACAGACCAGTGTTGCTTTCTGTCGACCGCCACACCCGCACGTGCTGGTTCACTACGGTCATCACACTAAAGCCGACAGCAATCCAATAATCGATTATGGCAATCGTCGCTGCGGTTGACAGCTCCGACCGGGCGGTGGCCGTCATCGAGCAGGCCAACGACCTCGCCGAACGGTACGACGTCGGTCTCCACGTCGTCCACGTCGCCGATCCGACCGTCGACTTCCGGGAGGATTTTACCGATGTTTCTGCAGAAGCACTCCGCTCGCCGACTGGCAAAGTTTCTGAACGCGTCGTCGAGGAGGTCCAACAAACTGCCTCCGAGATTGCTGCCGACGCCGCCCGCGAGGTCGCCGCGATCGACGACTACGAAGCCGTTGGCCTGATCGGCGATCCCTCGACCGTCGTCCGCCAGTACGCGAGCGAACACGACGCCGAGTACGTCGTCGTTAGCGGTCGCAAACGCCGGCCACTCGGTCAGGCGCTGTTCGGGAGCGTCACCCAATCGCTACTGTTGAACGCCGACTGTCCGGTCGTCGCCGTCCCTCACGATCCGTGAGGCGAGTCAGTGAGCTTTACCGTAGCCGGGTGCCAAGCCGCGCCAACGAATGGCCCCTAGCGACGAGAACCCCTATCTCCGCGATCCCACAACCGAGTTCGAGCCACTCGAGTCGCTCTCTGAGAGCGCGGCTGAACGCCAAGCGACGCGTCTTCGAGAGGCGATCCGCGAACACGACCGGCGGTACTACGTCGAGAACGATCCGCTGATCGCCGACCGAACCTACGACCAGTTGTTCACCAGGCTCCAAGCGCTCGAAGCCGAGTTCGATCTCCAGACACCTGACAGCCCGACCCGCCGAGTCGGCGGCGAGCCACTCGAGGCATTCGAGACGGTCGAACACGTCGCCCCGATGCTCTCGATCGACCAGAGCGGCGAGGCGGGCGACGTCCGGGAGTTCGACGAGCGGGTTCGTCGGGAGCTGTCGGCAGCGGGCCTCGAGGAGCCAACCTACGTCTGTGAGCCGAAGTTCGACGGCGTCTCGATGGCCTTCATCTACCAAGACGGCCGCCTCGAGCGGGCAGTCACCCGTGGCGACGGCCGGGAGGGAGACGACGTCACCCAGAACGCGATTACGATCGGGTCGGTTCCCCAGGTGTTGCGTGGCGACGTTCCCGACTTCCTCGCCCTTCGGGGCGAGGTCTACATGCCGAAAGATGCGTTCCAGGCCTACAATCGCGAGCGGATCGAACGCGGCGAGGAGCCCTTTGCCAACCCACGGAACGCAACCGCGGGAACGATCCGGCAACTCGATCCGTCGGTCGTCGCTGACCGACCGCTCGACGTCTTCTTATTCGACATTCTGGATTCGAGTGACGGTATCGAGAGCCAAGAGGCGGCACTCGCCGCGTTCGAGGAGTGGGGACTGCCGACGACCGACCTCGTCGAGGTCGTCGACGATATTGAAGACGCGATTGCCTACCGCGACGAGCTCGTCCAGCAGCGAGATGAGTTGAGCTACGAGGTCGATGGCACTGTCTTCAAAGTCAACGACCGCGAGGCCCGCGAAGAACTGGGCCAGACTGCCCGCAACGACCGGTGGGCCTTCGCCTACAAGTTCCCCGCCCGGGCGGAGGTGACTCCGATCGTCGACATTACCGTCCAGATCGGGCGCACCGGCCGGGCGACCCCGGTTGCCCTGCTCGAGCCCGTCGACGTCGGTGGTGTGACGGTCTCGCGGGCCAGCTTGCACAACCCAGCCGAGATCGCCGAAAAGAACGTCAACGTCGGTGACACCGTCCGTGTCCAACGAGCCGGCGACGTGATCCCCTACGTCGAGGAGGTCCTCGAGAAAGACAGCGACGGCCACTGGGAACTACCCGACCAGTGTCCAGTCTGTGACAGCGCCCTCGAGCGAGATGGCCCACTCGCGTTCTGTACCGGTGGGCTCGCCTGTGACGCCCAGCTTCGCCGCTCGATCGAGTACTACGCCAGCGACGACGGACTCGACCTCGACGGCCTCGGGGAAAAGAGTGTCCGGCAACTGGTCGAGGCCGGCTTGCTCGGCTCGATCGCCGACCTCTACGAGCTCGATCCGTTTTCGCTGACTGCCCTCGAGGGCTGGGGCCAGACGAGTGCCGGGAACCTCATCCGCGAACTCGAGGACGCCCAGGAGCCACCGCTGCCCGAGTTCCTCTCGGCACTTGGCATCCCCCACGTCGGGCCGGCCACCGCCCGCGAACTGGCCCGAGAGTTCGGCAGCTTTGGGGCGTTCCGCGAGACGGCCGAAACCGATCCCACCGCACTCGAAGCCGTCGACGACGTCGGCGAAACCGTCGCCGAGCAGCTCCACGACTTCGTTACGAGCGAGGCCAACGCCGCAGCTGTCGACGACATTCTCACACACGTCTCTCCACAGCCCTACGACGCCATCGGCGGCGACGAACTCGAGGGACTGACGTTCGTCTTCACCGGCTCACTCGAGGAACTGACCCGTAGCGAGGCCCAGGAACTCGTCGAAGCCCACGGCGGAAACGCCACGAGCAGCGTCTCGGGGAATACGGATTACCTCGTAATCGGCTCGAATCCTGGCCAGACCAAACGCGACGACGCCGAGGCACACGACGTGCCAATCCTCGAGGAAGACGCGTTCCGAGAGCTGCTCGTCGAGTCCGGAATCGACCTCGGGTAATGTCAGATGAGTCGTTGGCCGACCGGCTGTAACTCCTCGAGTCCCTGGACCTCACCGTCGAATTCGGGGAGAGTCGTAACCGCGAGGTCGGGAAACTGCTCGCAGACGGTTGTGACGCGCTCGCGGTGTCTCCTGGCGCGTGATTGACAGCGATCGCAGTCGGCTGTCGGCTCGTCGAACACCTGGTTGACGACCAGACGCTCAAGTGGAATTTCGGCTGTGCGTAGATCCTCCACCAGGCGTTCGGTTTCGGCAATCGCCATCTGCTCGGGCAGAAGGACGACTCGGAACTCGGTGACAGTCGGATCGACGAGCAACGCGGTTGCCCGCTGGAGCCGGGCCTGGAGGGCAGCGAGGTCGTCGGTGTCACTCGAGGTGCCAGTCATCGTCGCCATCGGGCCGAAAATGGCGCTTCTAGCAGCGGTTCCGAGGCGTCTGACCTGGCCCCGGAGCGATCGGGTCGTCTCGAGGACGAGCCCGAGTACTTCCGGGGTATCGAACAGCCGGAGTGTGTGTCCAGTGGGGGCGGTATCGAAGATGACGACCTCCCAGTCGCCTTCGTCGACGTACTCGACCAGCAGATCGAGCGCGGCGAGTTCGTCGCTGCCGGCCGGTGCACCCCCGGCGAAGATCTGTTCGACCTCCTCGTCTGACAGGGAGATGCCCGCCCCCCGGAGGTCAGCAGCGAGTGCCTGGGCGATCCGTTCGTACCGTTCTTGCTGGGCCTCGGCGTCGATCTCGACTGCCCAGAGCCGCCCTGGAGTGTCGACCTCGACGACGGCTGGCTCTGGGCCCAGTGGCGTTCCGAGTGAGTCTGCAAGCGAGTGGGCGGGATCGGTCGAGACGACGAGTGTCTCGGCACCGGTCTGGGCGTGTCCCAGTGCCGTCGCTGCCGCACAGGTCGTCTTGCCGACGCCGCCTTTTCCGCCGTAGAAGATGCAGTCTGTCATTCGATCAGGTGTTCGTTTGCAGTGAGTTCGCTCCGTTGCTTGGATTCGCCGAACGTTCAGAGGTCGGTGCGAGTGAAGACGACGGTTGCGATTGCGATTGGTACCACGATCCAGGCCAGCAGGATGACAAACGAGAACCAATCCTGCAAATAAAAGGGAACGCTCCCCTCGAAGAACATCTCTTGAGTGGACAGGGCCTCGTCATCCAGGTCAGCGGCCGAGGTCGCGAAGCTGAGGACGTTCGCATAGGCGTTCCCCGGATCGAGCATGTGGATGAACAGCGCCCAGTCCGGTTGGCGTTCAAAGCCATCCCCGAGCGTGACTCCCGAGATCGTTCCTCGCTGTGTCAACATAAAAAACAGCGTCTGGAGTCCGTTCCAGACGACATAAAAGAGGGCAAAGACGCCGAACATCGCTGCGCCTGCAATCGTCGTCGATTTCGTCAGCGCCGAAAGCGAGACGGCGATACTCGTGTAGGCGGTACCATAGAGGATCGACATCACCAGCAAGCCGACGTAATCGACGACGTCGAACGAGCCGAGGAGCGCTGCCACCACGACTGCTGCGAGCGCGAAGCCGACGACGAGCGAGAGCGACAGCACTGCCGATCGACCCAGCAGCTTCCCGATCACGACGTCGGCGCGCGAGTGTGGCAACGAAAGCAGGATCTTGATGCTCCCTGACTCACGCTCGCCGGCGATCGACTTCCAGCCCAGGACCAGTGCAATCAGTGGGATCACGAGCCGTGTAATCTCACTCACCAGGGTGACGAGCGTCTCGGTCGTCTCTCCCTGTGCGGCGATGTTGTCGCCGAAATACGAGATTGCGCCAGTGACGACGACCAGCAGGAGGAAAAAGAAGAGACTGAGCCCCCAGAAGGTCCACGATCGGACGGCGTCCTGGAAGTCTTTCGTGGCGATCGCACGCACACTCGTCGGATTGACCGACAACGCACCGGTTTTCCTCCCGGCAGTTTCGGTACTCATCGTGCAGGCACCTCTTCGGGATCGGTCGTATACGACTGGAAGACGTCATCGAGTGAGGCTTCCTCGGTGGTGAAATCGACGACCTCGATTCCGTGGTCTTCGAACGTGCTGAGCACAGTCGTCTTCGAGCCGTCGACGGTCACGACGAGCGTCGGTTGATCGCCGTCTTCGACTGCCACGCTCGTGACATCTGCCAGTTTACTGAGAGCCGAACGTGCCGTGTCGTCGATCCGATCGACGGTAACGCGCAGTCTGGTCCCTCCGTCGACAGAGTTTCGCAGCCCCTCGACGGTATCCTCAGCGACCATCTCGCCATCTCGGAGAATGCCGACGCGATCACAGACCGCCTCGACCTGTTCCATGATGTGACTCGAGAAGAAAATCGTGGCCCCGCGCTCAGTTTCCTCACGGACGATCTCACGCATCTCGCGGGCTCCGTTCGGGTCCAGCCCAGTCGAGGGTTCGTCGAGAATCAACAGCTCCGGCTCACCGACAAGCGCCATCGCGAGCATGAGCCGCTGGGCCATCCCCTTCGAGTAGCCACCGGCTTTCTGATCGATGGCTTCGGGGATGCCAACTCGCTCGAGGAGCGCTTCGGGGTCGTCGTCTGTGCCCTTTGAGTCGATCGCGAACTCGAGGTGCTGGCGCGCGGTGAGCCGCTCGTAGACGTGGACGCCCTCGGGGAGAACGCCGGTCCGCTCGCGGATCGCACGACTCTCGGCTTGGGCGTCGAGGTCGAACACCTCGACGCGGCCGGCCGTCGGTCGGATAAAATCGAGCATGACGTTGATCGTCGTCGATTTGCCGGCCCCGTTGGGACCGAGAAAGCCGAACACCTCGCCGTCTTCGACCGTGAACGATAGCTCCTCGACGGCGACTGTCTCGCCGTAGGATTTGCTGAGTCGCTCGACGGAGATAGCGGCCATGCGCGAGAGCAATTCCCGGCGGTGGTTAAGTATTGTTGCTCGTTCCGAAACTTGCACCGCCGACCTCGGCTCAGATCGGGTCGTCTGAGTCGTGTGTCTCCCGGACGCGGCTCGCCTCGGCTGCGTAGCGAGCCGTCGTTTCCTCATCGGAGACTGGCTCGAGGTCGGTCTCCGGGACGACCCGCCCGGCGGTGATCGCCGTCCCACGCTGGACGAGCGAGCCCGCGAGTTCACGCTGGTAATAGTATGAACCATCCGGCGTCGCATACACCAGCGTCAGAAAGTCCCGGTCACTTAGCTCGCGTTCGACTAACCAGCACTGCACGCCGTCCTCGCTCATAGCCACTGTTTTCGGCTGGCAGCCGAGAACCTGTCGGTGCGTCAGGCTCAACTCTGTCCGGGACCAATCCCCTTCCGATGGACGCGCCAGGGGTCCGCGAGCGGGCACGGTCGGCACCCAGAGAGCCAGGTGTCTACCAGTTCCAGGCCGACGGAACGACCCTCTACGTGGGGAAAGCTGTCGACCTTCGGGACCGAATCTGCTCCTACGTTGACCCGCGAAGCGCTCGCATCCGCCGGATGGTCGACCGAGCGGACGACCTCGAGATTGCCGTGACCGATACCGAAACGCAGGCACTCTTACTCGAGGCGAACCTGATCAAGCGCCACCAACCTCGCTACAACGTCCGGCTCAAAGACGACAAGTCCTATCCAATGGTCCAGCTGACCGACCACGAGGCCCCGCGGATCGAGATCACCCGCGATCCAGCACAGTCGGCAACGGTCTTTGGCCCGTTTACGAACAAAGGAACAGTCGAAACCGTGGTGAAGGCCCTCCGAGAGACCTACGGCATCCGTGGCTGTTCTGATCATAAGTACACCAACCGGGACCGGCCCTGTCTCGACTACGAGCTTGGCCTCTGTACGGCCCCCTGCACCGGCGAAATAGATTCCGAGGCCTACAGTGCCGACCTCGAGCAGGCACAGCGGTTTTTCGAGGGCGAAACCGGGGTCCTCGCCGACCCACTCGAACAAGCAATGGACGACGCTGCGAGCGAGCGGAACTTCGAGCGGGCCGCGAACCTCCGGGATCGCCTCGAGACCGTCCGGCAGTTCCACGGCGACGGTGGCGAAGCCGTCCAGTCATTCAATGATGAACGGACGGTGGACGTCCTCGGCGTCGCGATCACCGGTGACGAGGCCACCGTCGCCCGGCTGCGTGCCGAACGCGGCAAGCTGGTCGACCGGGACCGGCACACACTCGAGACACCCACAGTGAGCGAGCCAGCAGCCGGCGGCGTCCCGACGGTCCTCGCGGCGTTCATCGTCCAGTACTACGCCGAACGGGAGTTACCAGACACACTCCTCCTGCCAGAACGCCACGGCGACGACGAGGTCGCTGCCTGGCTCGAGACCGCTGGCGTCGCGGTCCGGGTACCCGGTGTTGGCCGCGAAGCGAAGCTAGTCGATCTCGCCCTGAAAAATGCCCGGAACACTGTTTCCCAGCCAGACGAGTGTGGGTTGCTCGCCGACGCACTCGACCTCGCGTCGGCAACCCGTCTCGAGGGCTTCGACGTCAGTCACGCCCAGGGTCAGTCCGCGGTCGGCAGCAACGTCACGTTCGTCGAGGGCACCCCCGAGAAATCTCACTATCGCCGAAAGAAACTCACCGACCAGAACGACGACTACGACAATATATATGCCTTACTCGAGTGGCGTGCTAGCTGCGCCACAGCGGGCCGGGACGACCGCCCCGATCCCGACCTGCTGGTGATCGACGGCGGGAAAGGCCAGCTAGCAGCTGCCAGAGATGCACTCGAGGAAGCCGGCTGGGAGATCCCGGCTGTTGGTCTCGCAAAAGCCGAGGAACGCGTGATCACACCCGATGGTGAGCGACGCTGGCCTGACGACGCTCCCCATCTCCATCTGCTGCAGCGAGTCCGTGATGAGGCCCACCGTTTTGCACTCCAGTATCACCAGACCATCCGCGACGAGGTGACGACCGTTCTCGACGACGTTCCTGGGATCGGCCCGGCAACCCGCAAGCGACTCCTGGGCCGGTTTGGCAGCGTCGAGAACGTTCGTGAGGCGAGTATCGAGGAACTCGAGAGCGTCCACGGCATCGGGAAAACGACTGCCGAGACGATCGACTCGCGGCTGTGAGGTTGGGTGGCTGGCTCGAGAATAATAACAGCTTAATTAGCTGGCCGCGAAGCTCTATCCAGAGCGCGATTGGTCCAGTGGTAGGACAGTGGCTTCCCAAGCCACTAGCCCGGGTTCGATTCCCGGATCGCGCATCCGCCCTCGCACAACTGGGTACCCGACGGTCACACACCTGATCGTTTCTTACCGTTTGTGCAGTTTTTTCCGCCCCACCGAGGGTATTAGACGCCAGCTCGCTAACCGCGCACCATGATTGATCTTCGATTCTCCGAATCCGAACTCGAGACCCAGCGTACACATATCACCGAGTTCATCGCTGACCAGGTGGAGGCGGCGGGGGCTGACGGTGCTGTCCTCGGCCTCTCTGGTGGGATCGACAGCACCCTCACTGGCCATCTCACCGTCGAGGCCCTCGGTAGCGGCCGCGTCCACGGACTCGTCCTTCCGGCACGCGTCAGCAGTGAAGCGAACATGACCGACGCCGAACGCATCGCCCAGGACCTCGGAATTAGTTACGACGTCATCGAGGTCGAGCCGATCGTCGACACACTGGTGGCGGCCTATCCCGACGCTTCCGGCGACCACCTCGCGGTCGGGAACGCGCGGGCTCGCATCCGGGCTGTGATGAACTATCTCGTTGCGAACCACGAAAACCGGCTCGTCGTCGGCACCGGAAATCGGAGCGAGGCCGCCGTTGGCTACTTCACCAAGTACGGTGATGGAGCCGTCGACTGTCACCCGATTGGGAACCTGTATAAGGCCCAGGTCCGCCAGCTTGCTCGACACGTCGGCGTTCCAGAGGCGCTTGCTACCAAGCCCGCAACTGCCGAACTCTGGGCCGACCAAACAGACGAAGACGAACTGGGGCTCAGCTACGACACCCTCGACAGTATTCTCGCTGCCCACATCGATGGTCCTCTCTCGGTCGCTGCCACCTGCCGTGAACTCCCAGTCGAGAAGGAGACGGTCGAGCACGTTCGCGAGCTGTATGCCGCGAGCGCACACAAGCGATCGCCACCGCCGGCACCGGACCCACTGTCCTGACCTGGTTCCCCTCAGCGACCGCCCGTTTCCAAAGGCATTTGGCTGCTCCGCCGTAACCTCAGGCAATGGAGACGGCAGACACCTGCCGGCAAGCCGCAATCGACGCCATCGCAGACGTCGAACCCCCGCGGCTGCAAGCTATCGTCGAACGCGTCCTCGACGGCGCATCGATGGTCCCCGGCGGACTCACCCTCGAGAGCGCGGCCGCTGTCGGTGGGGACGCCCACGAACAGGCACTCACCCACGCCGCTGGCGTCCAGCTCATCTACGAAGGACTCAACCTCACCCGCCAGCTGGCCCAGGCCGAACCCTGGACCGAGGCCACCGGCGATACCGACGCCGACCTCGAGATCTTAGCCGCTGACATCCTCGTTGCCCGTGGCTTTTACTTGCTTGCCCGGACTGAAGCCGCCGACACGGCCGTGCGGACGGTCCAGGCGTTCGGCCGAGCCCAGACCGAACGCGAGGAACTCGCCGACGAGCCCGATCCCTCGGAGGCCGACCTCGCGGCGATCGACGCGACCCTCGAACGAGATGTCCTCGACCTCGCTGTCGATGCTGGGGTCGCAGCCACCGACGAACCGCCAGCCACGCACGTCCAGACACTCGCCGAGGAGATCGGCCAGGAACTGACGCCCGGATTCCCGCCACTCGAGACCTACCACGACCGTCTGCAAACGGTCAGTAGTGAGCCGTCACTCGAGGAGTTGCCGACCGACGCTGCGACCTCGGCGACTGATTCCTGAGTTCGTCAGCCGGCACTACGACAGACTGGCCCACAGGCCGGTTAAATCGAAACCCATAACAACAGCTCGAGAAGTATTCGAAAGTGCGCCTGGGTAGCTTAGCGGTAAAGCGCGTCCTTGGTAAGGACGAGAGCCCGGGTTCAAATCCCGGCCTAGGCTTTTTGAGACGGCCAACACGACGAGCGTAGCAAACCATCGGTGAGAGCAACCCCTCGATAGCTAATTTTCGCCCAGCACCCAATCTGCAAACAGCCAGTGGCTTTCTCGTCCAGCCGGAAAATTGATATTGTTTAACTTTTGCAGGCTAAGTCCCCGTCCTCAAGGAGCGAACGAGAGTAAGCGAGTGAGCGAGTAGGGCGGGGATACAGCCGTACGCTCCATCCGACCAAAACATACAACTCTAGACACGACCAACC